>ERZ772973.246-NODE-246-length-31731-cov-8.58647_pt1 | contig 31731 bp, 26 predicted proteins | sample MGYA00580672_ERZ772973 | MGnify/ENA primary metagenome ERZ772973 (study PRJEB29015, sample SAMEA2737938) | human oral metagenome | biome: human oral; feature: human-associated habitat; material: dental | place: China | collected 2152 ...
CGTCTCGTTCGCAATGAGAAGGTCAGGGGTTCGAATCCCCTTAGCTCCACCACAAACACAAGGCTCGAACCTTGCCATCGTCGATGGTTTCGGTTCGGGCTTTGTTGCTGTCGTGGGTCCAAGTGAGGGCGTTGGCGTTGATCTGGGGGTCGAGGAGCATTTCGAAGGGGTGGTTGTTCTCGACGCGGAATTGGTCGTCTTCGTCGATGTAGATCTTGGTGAAGAAGGCTTGGTTGCACAGGCGGCGGCTGGCGTTGTCGCAGCGGGTGTAGATCTCGGAGCAGTTGGCGAGCAGGTTGAGGGCGTCGTCGAGGTGGGCTCTGGCGTTGGGAGCTATACCTCGACGGTGTTGGGTTCCGGCCCGTCACACATGGGGAGAGGCGACACGGCAGACCGTGCAGATTGTGACTGACCAAGCGGTGCTCGTCGACTTGCGGCTGCGCTACCGAATGGCGACGTGGTTGAAGCGGGCGCAGCGGGTGGCTCTTCATGAAAGAGGCCGATCATGAGACAATTAAGTCCGATCGTGATGCTGGGTTAAGCCCGTTCGGCTCCCCGTCGCGAATCACCTCTCGACCCTCGTCCGGCGTGACCCTTTAGCAGTGTCAGCGGTCTTCAGTAGTGTTGGACACAACTCGAGAGCACAACTTAAGATGCATCTCAGCGCGGAGGAGAGCCAACACAGCATGACAGCGTTCAGTATCAGGTGGTCGCACAGCCCCAGCAGCACAAGGCGTAACCGTGATGTTCCACCGTCACAGAGGGTCACACGGTGACCCCGTCAGTGCAGGGCGAGACGCACCCGCACGAAGAACTACTTATCCAGCTTCTCCAGCTTCGTGACCTTATGCCGAGTGCTTTCCTGGATGGTGAGCGTGATCGGGATGCGCTGCTCGGAGCTCTAGGCCTCGACGAAGAGGCGATGCCCGTCATCTCCTTCAGATTGCCGGGCATCGAGCGAGACCGGCAGGATGCACGCATCCCGACTACAGCCACGCTGATCCCGGATTCGGACGTTTCGCTGCGCTGGCCTGAAACCCACGATGTCCTAGTCGAGGGCAACAACCTGCAACTACAAGACCGACAAACACGGGCTGCTGATTGGCGGAATTGGGGGTGACGACTGATGGCGGATAGCAACGCGGATACCCCGCAAGTTGCCGAAGGACCCGGAGTCGGTGTGTCGATAACCGATCCTGTTCTTCCTCTCTCGCTCATGGATCGTGACCGATTCTTGGCCCTGTTCTACGAGCCGGAACGCTTCGACATCCACGCGAAGACGGTCATGCATCTGCATGTCCTACGTATCGACGGCGGAGACTTCGCGATCAAGCCGCTATTCAAGGAGCTGGTTAACAACAGCATCAGTTACGTGCTGTCGCGGCAGAACCTGGGCAAGCTCACGAGCGATCTCAGCCGCATGGGTGAGTTCTTTAGGAAAGCGCAGACCCAGTTTAAAGCGCCAGATCCTAACGCTGGCGAGGGCGGAGAGCTGCTCCTTTACTCCTTCCTCGAAGCTCACCTTGGGGCGCCGAAGATCCTCTCGAAAATGGAACTCAAGACGTCGTCAGAGCACTACGTACACGGCACAGACGGGGTGCATCTACTCGAGGTTGCTCCGGGTGATTACCAGCTGATCTTCGGAGAGTCCAAGATGTATGGCGATATCGTCGGGAGTGTCGGGTCGAGCGCTCGTCGTGGTGTGAAGGCAGCCTTTGCAAGCATGGGCAAGGTTCAAGAGGACGGTTTCGATTTCGATACCTGGCTCGTCGAGTCCGAGCTTCTCAAGGAAAGTCTCGACGACGAAAAGGTCGAACTTCTGGCATCGATACTCTTGCCGCCGGCCTCTGGGGCGCCAACGATCACGAAGTCGAATGCGTTTGGGGTCTTTGTCGGCTTCGAGCTGGACGTGACCACCTTCCCGTTCGCAGACCACACGGCCGAGGAAATTGAGACACATCTGCGCGACCTTGCCCTCTCGGCTGTAACCGATTAAGTTGACACCATCAAGTCTGAGATTCAGAACCGCGGGCTTGGTGGGTACCAATTCCACATCTACGTGGTGCCGTTCCTGAAACGAAATATCAACGGCACTGTGCGTGGCATCGAGGACATCCGAATTGATCTCGCTTCTGAGCTCAGCGGCAAGAACCTGCGCCCATCGAAGGATAAGGAGAAGAAGTGACGTCGCGTACGGCTGCTGATCTACTCAGCGAAATGATCCTCCAGCGTGCGGACTTTCAGTCCGCATACGGCGGTCTTGAGCGCACCGTCGCGGAGTCGTTCCTCTCGGGCGAGGTGAGCCAGACACTGAATCCGGTCGATGCTAAGCACCTCTTACGCTATGCCGACGTGCTGTCGCACTCCAGCGATGCGCGTCATCGGGAGCTGGCGTACACGGCGATTGCGCTGCTTCGCGAGTACGACAGTGCCGTGGGGCTCGGACAGGATCTGAGTGACCGGGTGCTAGCGGTCGCGGAGGCAGTGCTTGTTCAGCTCGGGAACTTTCCTGGAATCCGAACCCTACAGAAGGGTGTCGGCAGCCGCTACGCACTACCGCTATCTCGCGGCGCGCTACGCATCGCGAAGGAGGTGCTGCAGCGCACGAGAAAGGGCGATGCGACACTCACTGATGTGCAGTATGCGATAACGGAGAAGATGCGCGGCGAGGACTACTTCAGCTTCTCGGGTCCGACGTCGCTCGGCAAGTCGTTTATCATTAAGGATGCGCTCTATGACATCGTTCGCCGAGACGAGCTCAACGACCGCTGCGTCGTTGTCCTCGTTCCAACGAAGGCACTCATCGGCCAGACGGCAGTAGACCTCAGAAATCTCCTGCCCGAAGTTCCCGAAGTGAATGTCGCGACCTATCCATCGCTGCCGAAAATACTGCGCCGAAAGTACCGGTGCACCATCTTTGTGCTGACTCCCGAACGGTTGCTCCGCTACCTGGCGGATCCGGTGCGTGAGATTGACTACCTTGTAGTCGACGAGGCGCAGAAGGTCATCGCCAAGAACGATGCGCGCAGCTCGCTCTACTATCACGCGATCGTCGAAGCGACCCGTCGATTCGCGACGAAGCTCGTCTTCGCATCGCCGAGCATTGCGAACCCAGAACTGTTCCTGGAGCTATTTGGTAAAGCGACTAACGGTGCGTTGGCCGTTAAGGAGCGGACGGTCGCGCAGCACCGATACTTCGTTGACCTGGTGGCTCAACGTCAGTACTACTTTTCCGGGCTAGACGCGTCACCACAGGAACTCGAAGCCACCCCTCGACAGATGGGCGTAGTCGACTTCATTCTGTCTCGGAGCGGAGATCGCAAGGCAATCATCTACATCAACGGCTCGCTGAAGTCTGCGGAGTTTGCACTTCAGCTTGCTGAGCGTCGTGGCGTAGTTTCCGACGAGAAGGTCAATGAGCTGATCAAGCACGTTCGCGAGTACGTGCACAAGGACTACTTCCTGGCGAGCACCTTGAGCCGTGGCGTCGCCTTCCATCACGGCAAGATGCCTCAGGAAGTGCGTGAACGTGTTGAGCAAGCGTTCGCGGATCCGGGCTCACCGATCCAGTTCGTGGTCTGCACGTCAACGTTGCTTGAGGGAGTGAACCTCCCGGCGAAGAACATCTTCGTTCTCAGTGACAAGCATGGTAATAGTTCCTTCACGAAGATCGACTTCGAGAATCTTGCTGGCCGCGCTGGTCGTCTCACCTATGATTTCTCCGGCAACGTCGTCTGCGTGCGCGAAGAGGAAAAACGCTGGGCTGACAGGACCTGGGCGCTGATTCCTCGGGCCGAACCCGATCCCGCCGAGAGCTTCCTCGTTAACCCTGCGAACAACCGAAAGAAGGAATACACAGACATCGCGCGGATTCTGCGAGGCGAGAACCTGCCCGGCAAGCCGTCGGCAGATCAGCAGCGAAGCGTTGCGCAGTATGCATCCATACTGACCTTGCATCAGCTCGACAACCAGCAGACACCGCTTCGGAGCTACTTCCTCGACAAGGTCAAGGATGGGCGCGAACTACTCAGGAAAGCGGCCGCTGCGGTCAAAGTACCGACCGACGTGTTGCGTCGCTCCCCGAACATCCTTCCAAAGTATCAGAACCGTGTTTGGGCTGATCTCACGACCGGCTCTGCGGCACCGCTCGTCGCTGACGATGCAGACCTCGCGGACGTCAACACGTTCCTCAACGTACTCAGCCGCCTGAGCAACCTCTATGGATGGCGAACGACTGAGGTTTCGGGAACAGACCCTCTCATGCCCAAGAATGCCGATGCTGGCAGCTGGGAACGCCGCCTTTACTATTGGGCACTCCTCATGCGCGGTTGGGTACGGGGCGATCCGATCAGCCGAGTGATCTCCAGCTCAATCGCTTACTACACCCAGCGTGGATGGATCACCTACCGCGACTACTCGCGTGACGAGAGTCTCGTCAACGAACTTTTCGACCGAAACTCGGCGAAGCACGTGAACCTCATTATCGAGTGGACGCTGCGGGACATCGAGGGCGGCTTGCGGTTCCGCATCATCGGGTACCTGCAGAACTTCTTTGATGTGAGCCTCCTTGCGCTCGGGAGAGACAGAGCCGGAGTTAACGTTGCGACGCTAGTCGAGTACGGCACGACTGATCGGCGGGAGATTCAGCTCCAAGAGGTCGGGTTCGGCCGGTCCGTCGCAACGGAACTTCTGGCCGATCACGCCGATGCGCTGCAGTTCTCAGCCGACGATGAACTCGAAGAATTTGACTATGAAGCGGTGTTGGCAAGTAACTTGCTGTCTGACGAGGCGCGGGCCGAAATCCAGAACATCATGGTCAAGGTGCAGATTGATGCGTCAACGACGTAGTTGCAGTATGAGGTCCGGCAGAGATCCCGCGGTGATGCACGGGCCCATGCCGCGGCATCTTTCTTTGATGATGCTGGAGATTTCTGAAGCTGACTGTAGTGTTCTCCGAGGCATCAAATCTTGGAGGCAGACATGGTACTCGACGCATATTCGTTCCCTACCGCGATCTCGCGACTTAGCGTGGGAGAGACCTCTCGTGAGCCGCAGAACATGCGCGCTATCAAATGGCTGCTCGAGCAGCTTGGCCGATCTGTCGTTGTAGTGACACCACAGAAGCAGTTCCACGGCGAGAGCCTGAAGCGTCTGGTGGCGCAGCCTGGGGTGCTGCATCTCAGTTGGCGAGAGCTCTCGACCGGATCGCTCTCCGGACATCGAGTTCTCTACGCATGGCCTGATCGCAAGCACCTGAACGAACTGTGGGATGTCGATGCGGAAGCGCTTGTGGTCATCGAGTGGAACGAGAAAGAGACCGCAGAGTGGATCGAGTATGCCCGGCCAGTCCAGCTTCTCCGGGGGAAGAGCGTGCAGCCCACCACTCCGGCAGAGGGCGATGCTCGGGAGGCACCCGAGCCGCTGTTGAATGGTGTTGAGGAGATCCTGGAGAACATCGCGGCATGGGCGGCGGGCTACTCCAGCGGGCTGAAGTGGAACGAAGAAGATAAGCTCAAGGCGGACATGATGAATCGTCCGGAGCGGTGGGCGCCGATCACTGTTGAGCAGGTACGGGCGAAGTGCCGGGCGCTCGGCATGCGCCCGGACGATGTCGATACCGTTGCAGGATTCCTTCAACGACGGAAGGAAGGCCGGCGCCTCAACGTGCAGAGTTCGTATCGGACGTTCCACTTCAACTAGTAGATGCTTCATTGGCCGTTTCTGGCAGTGCAGCGCAGGTGCGCGATCGGGAAGCGCATCCAGTCGCCCTGCCCGTCCTCGGCAGCTTGGTCTCGATGATGGTGACGTGCCGATCGGCAATCTCAGCTGACACTCTCACCCGACCCCACAGGTGCTCAGGCACTCGTTCACGGCACCAGCGACTGATGCGCAGCAGGTCGGTCTCGGGAATCGCCATACGTCCATTCTGCTGCCCGTACCCCTCGGTAGCCTCGAAGCTGTGCCGGATACGAAGCAGACGAAAACCATCGGGGAGCATCGGTGCCGGACTTCGACCACGTCTTACATGGGATCAGACGACGCGACAAGCCGCAAGATCGTGACTGACCAGGCAGCGCTCGTCGACCTGTGACTGAAGTACCGGATGGCGACGCTAGTGCCGTAGCCGAAGCAGGTGCGGCGGGCGGCTCTTCACGAAAGAGGCCGGTCATGAGATAATTGGGGCAGATTGTGACGCTCGGTTGAGCCCATCCGGCTCCCCGTCGCGAGACCTCTCGGCACCGTCTCCGGCGCGGCCCCCAGCAGTGTCAGTGGTCGTCGGTAGCGTAGGACACGCCCCGGAGAGAACAACTTAAGGCGCGCCTCGGCGCGGAGGAGAACTAGCACAGCATGACAACATCCAGCTCCAGGCGGTTGCACGGCCCCAGCGCTCTCGCGCACACCCGCGTTTGCCACCGTCGGGAGCGTGCCGCATGAACACGCTCGTCGATGAGGTCGCTCGGGCACACGACGCAGCCGACTTGCTTGAGGTGGCGGAGCGCGCCTATGGGCACGAGGAGAAGGCGCGAGGCGCCATTTTCACGAAGCCTGCTGTGGTGGACTTCATGCTGGACTTGGCCGGATACACGGTCGACAAGCCGCTGCACCGTATGCGTCTCCTGGAGCCTTCGTTCGGCGGTGGCCGATTCGTGCTCCATGCTGTCGACCGTCTGATCGAGACCTGGAAGCGAGATAACGGAGCGGAGCCGCTGGAACTCCGCGATGCCCTGTGCGCAGTCGAGCTCGAAGCGAAGACGTTCGAGAACTTGGGTCAGACCCTCCAACAACATCTGATGCGGAGCGGCTTCTCGGTTGCGGATTCGAAGTTGCTGGCCGATTCGTGGCTCCGCCACGAGAACTTTCTTCTCGGGGAACCTCTCGGTGAGTTCGACTTCGTGATCGGAAACCCGCCATATGTGCGTCAGGAACTGGTGCCGAACGATCTGCTCCAGATCTACCGCACAAGGTACCCGACGATGGTCGGCCGCGCAGACCTCTACATCGCCTTCATGGAACGTTCTCTCGACCTCCTCTCCGAGACCGGCAAACTCAGCTTCATCTGTGCCGATGCATGGACCCGTAACGACTATGGACGAGGCATCCGCGAGAAGATCGCGCAGGACTACGCCCTCACGCACTACGTCGATATGTACGGTCTCGATGCCTTTGAGGTACAGGTCGGGGCCTACCCATCTATCACCGTGATTGCGCGCGGTGAGTCCGTCCGCACACGCGTTGCACACGCGCGAAACGTCGACGCACACTACCTCCGAGCCCTCTCCTCTGACCTGCTTGCTGAGCAGCCGGGATCTTCGGATGTGCTCACGTTGGACGCCGTTCGTGGTGCTGTTCCGTGGCTTTTGTCGGCCAGCCCGACTGTTTCGGTGATCGCACAGCTCGAATCGCACTTCCCGACTCTGATAGAAGCAGGTTGCCGAGTCGGCATTGGAGTGGCGACAGGGGCCGACAAGGCGTACATCGGCGCCTTCGACGCCCTCGATGTCGAAGAAGATCGGAAGCTCCCCCTCGCAACGAACAAGGACCTGCCGGGAGGCGTGGTCACGTGGGGTGGTAAAGGCGTGGTCAATCCTTGGCGTGACGAGGGTGGCCTTGTAGACTTGACTGACTACCCTCGTCTCGCCGCCTACCTAGAGCCGTTCCGCGAGCAACTCAGTCGCCGGCACACTGCCAAGGGCGACGTCGAGCGCAAGTGGTACAAGACAATCGACAGGATCACGCCGAGTCTCGCCTATGAGCCGAAGCTCCTGATCCCGGACATCAAGGGCAATGGCGATGCGATCGCCTACGACCCCGGCACGCTGTACCCGCACCACAACTTGTACTTCATCACGTCCACCACGTGGGATCTTCGTGCGCTGCAGGCACTGCTTCGTAGCGGTATCGCTCATCTCTTCGTTGCTGCGTACTCGGTCAAGATCGGAGGGGGCTACCTGCGATTCCAGGCGCAGAATCTGAAGCGGATCCGGGTGCCTCATTGGCAGGAGATCGCTACAGCGGACCAAGACGAGATGCGTCGGGTAGGTGAGATCGGAGAGAAACTCTCGGCCGCGCTACTGGAGCGGATTTATCAGCTTAAAGCAGGGACGCTCTCGTTCCTGGAGGAGAACTAAACATGAGAATCGATCTTACAGACTTCGAGGAGCGAACATCGCAGGCGGTCCGCGCGTTCTGGGACACGCGTGCGGCTGCCGTCGAGCGGCAGCGCCTGAACGGTGTCATTGACCAAGGCGAGCGGGCGGGCGTTACGAGCGGCAAGAACATGGATGGCTTCGTCAGGCTGTTGGCCGACCTTGTGGACTCGAACGGCTTGCCCGACGCGGAGTTGCACATGACACGCGGGGTAAACACTCTGCCCGGCTACTTCAGGCCGACTAAGGACTGGGACTTGCTGGTTCTGCACCATGGTGTTCTGATTGCTGCGCTTGAACTGAAGAGCCAGGTGGGCCCGTCTTTCGGGAACAACTTCAATAACCGCACCGAGGAAGCGGTCGGCTCTGCCGTTGACCTCTGGACCGCCTTCCGGGAGAAGGCGCTCGGTAGTCAGCCCGCGCCGTTCGTCGGATGGCTGATTCACGTGGAGGAGGCCGCGGGCTCGACGCGGCCGGTACGTGTGTCCGAGCCGCACTTCAAAGTGTTTCCGGAGTTGCGCAACACGTCGTATCTGCAGCGCTACGAGCACCTGTGCCGTCGTCTCGTGCTTGAGAAGCACTACACAGAGGCGTCGCTCATCGTCTCGACTCGGGAGGGTGGGCTGCAAGGCGAGTACGACGATCTGAGTGAGGCGACAAGCTTTAGGAGGTTTGCGATCGCGTTCGCCGCACACATAGCTCGGGAGGCTACGCTGCTTCGGCGAGGCGGCATGGGATAACGCGACATGAACCAGAGCGGGAAAACTTCAACTAACCTCCCCGGTCAGTACAGCTAGAGGGCAGGGCCAGTAATGGGGCAGGAGCCTTTGGGTTCCGTCCCTCAGGAAAGCGATCAAAATAGCCCTGACATACGGACGCCCATCCCTGCCGAACCCGGTCTGCGCCTGGGCGGACAAGATTTATGGCTTGGTAGACTCGATCGAAGCCACGACCGAGCTGGGTATCGCGACCTTCCTCACGCAGAACGGCATCCCGGTAGACGTGGCCATCGAAATCACGTGGTGGTTCGTGACGTTCGCCTGAACGAGAGGAGCCAGGACATGAGTTCAAAGGATCAGCCCGTCACCTTCTGGGGGGCGGTCATCATGTTCTGGCTCCTTGCCGCCATCAGTGCCGTCGCCGCCGTACCGATGGCGGTGGGTGTGGTGGGCGTCGCCCTCATCCCGGGAGTCGGTGAGCTGCGGAGCCCCGATCCGTGGCTCTGGCTCAACCTCCTGTGGATGTTTCCTGCCTTCTGGATCATCACCACGGTCATAAATGCATTCCTGACGGCTCTTCTCGTCATCGGGATTTTCCGGAGAATCGACGACGTCTTCGAGGACCTCCTCATATGGCTCTCGGTCGCATGGCTGTTCACAACGTTCTTCCGGGGTCTCCTCGCGGCGCTGATGGCCAGCCTGGTCGCTCTCATACTCATGAAATTCCTGTTCGACTGGTTGGAGAAACACCCTCCGGGAGAGAACGAAAAAGCAGCACGAGAAGTCGCCGAGGAAAACGGTTCGTGACTTTCCGAACCCCCGACGGAAACCTGCCAACAAGGCGTGGCCGCTCCGCCCGCGCGCGTGGACGGTGAACAGGCAAGTTGCGGGTCATGTTTTGGGGAGGTTTCGGGCCACGGTACCTGTGTCGCCCATGGGCGGTTCCCTGAACGATCCCCGTAGAGGGATTGACGCGACCCGGTGGAATGGCCGCCGGTATCGAATCCCCGGGAGGAATGATCCATGCGACATGGTGGGCCATGGAGCCGAACAGGGAATGGGGATCAGGCGAAATCGTTGACGGTGAGCTGGACTCCCTGCGGCAACGTCGCGAATGCGACCGGGGCGAACAGCGCGCCCGAGCCGTCAGCGTCGAAGAACAACGTCTTCCCCTGCTGATACACCCGCGTGGTGGCGGTTACCGTGCCGGTGGTGAACCAGTTGCCGCTCAGTCCGCCGAAGGTGGCCACGGGCAGGTTGATCCTGTCCTGTCCCGTGGTGAAATCCGTGATCTCGTCGACGTCACCGTTCAGTTGGCCGTCCAGGACGAACCTGTCATTTCCCGCGCCACCGGTGAGGGTGTCCTTTCCCTGACCGCCTGCCAGGGTGTCATCGCCGGCGGCGCCATCAATGACGTTGTCCGCGGAATTGCCGCGCATCGTGTTCGACAGCTCGTTGCCCGTGGCCCGCAGCGGACCGCTGCCCAGCATCCGGAGATTCTCCACCCCCGACGGAAGGGTCGAGTCGACGGCGGCGTTGAGGGTGTCGTTGCCCCCGGCGTCGGTCACGGTGTCGTCGGGGGAGTCGACGACGAGATTGGTGTCCTTGTCATCGCCCTGCTGCGTGGTGATCCGGGAGTGATGGGTGCCGATCGTCCGGTCGGTGTAGGTGATGCGTGCCGTGCCCACGCCGTCGAGGGTGCCCTCGTGCTGGACCAAGGGCTTGTCAACCGGGTAGCCGGTACCCGCCAGCTGGTTCCCGGACAGGTTCAGGCCCGTGTTGTTGCCGATGAGACGCTCGTTGCCCTCCGAAGCCCCGGCGACATCATTGTCCTTGACCTTCAAGCCCTTGGAGACGTCAGCGGCCAGGTAGAACGGGGTTCCGGTGGGAAGCATCACATTGCCGGTGATCGTGGTTCCCGTGAGCTCCCTTCGTCCCCCGGCATAGTCCACCTCAATGGAGGTGCCCGGGTATCCCGGGTGATTTCCCATGTACGAGTACGGTTTCCCGCTCACTTCGCCGGAGAACGAGGATTTCTTGTCCCAGATTGATTCCACTGCGACGACCGACCTCTTGGCCTGTCCCGAGAGGACGTTTCCGGTGAAGGTGTTGTTGTCCGAGTGGGGGCCGACGTACAGCATCCAATGGGGTTGTTTCGGAGTGTCATCAATCTCCCCGGGCTTGTCTTCCTTGAAAACCTGTACCGTCTTGTCCTCGAAGACCTCAACGGTGTTGTCGCGGAAGGTGTTGTCGTGGCTGCCCTGGTAGGCCTGGAGCAGCCCTTGTCCCATGGAGATACCGGTGACGATCGTGTTGCGCTGGATCGTGTTGTCGTGCGACCCGTAGGCCAGGTGGATGGATGAGGAAATGCTGTAGTTGAAGTGGTTGTCCTCCACCGTGTTCCCGTGGGAGCTGTCCTGCATGGACAGGTTGCGGGTGTTCATGGTGGAGAAGTTGTTGCTCACGATGCTGCAACCGACCCCGGAGAACTCGATGCCGTAGTACCCGCCCGTGACGCGGTTCCCGGAGACGGTGACCCTGGTTGCCCTGTGGGTGAGTTTCGGCACTTCGCCGGTTGTCACGAATCGGTCGTAGACCGGCGTGGAGTCCTTCGAGAGGCCGGAGTAGACACCGATCGCAACCACCCCTTCGGTGCGTTGGTGTTCGGGCCGTACCGTGACCTGGTTGTTCTCGATGCGGATGTTGTCAACATCGCCTTCACGCCCCACCACCGCGATGCCGCGATACCTGGAATTGGCGATGGTCAAACCACTGATGGTCACATCGCTGATGTTCTCCTCACTTCTTGCGAAGGCCAGCACCCCGCGAGTGTAGGGGTCGGAACCCGTCATGTCGATCGTGATATTGGTCAGGGTTGTTCCGCTGGAGCCCGGGGCGATTCGGAAAACGTTCTTCGGATCATTGCTGGTCCCGTTCTTGATCGCGGTTGTGATGGTGGCGCCCGCGCCGTCGAAGTACTTCACCCCCTTCGGAAGCTGAAGCTCCGCGGAGACGGTGTAGCTCTGCGAAGGACTCAGCCGGACCCCGACGCCACGTTGTTTGGCGAGCTCCAGGGCGGCCTTGAGGGTGGACGTCGCATCGGCGGGAATGTCCTGCGCCAACAGGGGAACGAACCCTTCTTTCTTGCCGTCCTTGACCTCTTCGAACGTGGTGGCGTACATCGTGCCATTGATGGTGACCTCACCGTCCCCGGCACCCTTCGCGTAGGTGAGTGAGGTGATGCCATCGGTCAGGACGAAACCCTCCGAGTCCTTCGGGAGCTGTTTGCGCGCCTCTGCCAGGGAATGGAACTCCGGCAGGCCGGAACCCGGCTGGGTTGCTGTTGCTGCGGGTGCGGAGGGGATGTTCCCGGCCGAGGCCGAGTGGGGAGACGTCGGAACAGGTCCGGGGCAAAGAGGATCCTCCGCCTGCCGTGTTGTCGCGGGGGAGTCGGAGGGGCTCAGTGCTTCCCGTACCGAGGGGGAGGCGCAGCCCGTGAGTGCGACGAGGGAGCAGACCAGCGTGGTCAGCAGCGGTCGCGATGGTGAGTTCATGTGATGGCTCCAGCTTCATGTGATGCTCCACCGCGGAAGCGTTGACTGGGGTGCTGAGCGCAAGAGTAATCACAAGGCGGGGTACTAGGGAAGGGAAGCTGAGGAGCCGGCTCGAAATCGGGGCGGGGTAGGGGATCAGCCGGATCCGGGGGCATGCCCGCCGGTTCTTCTCTGGTGGATACAGTCACGTTGTATCACTGTGCCGCCGCAAGGTCCTGGGCAGCGCTCGGCTCTCGACCACGTTCAGGACGACCAGGGTGACGGCCAGCAACACGACCGAGATGAGTTCCCAGACCCGGGTGGCCAGCAGGAACAGGGCCGGGGCGACGGTTCTTCCGATCCCGGCCGCGACGGCGACGATTTCCGCGATGAGCGCCAGATGCCCGTATGACAGCACGGGACGAGTCAGGTCTATGCGGGTTTCGGTCTTTTCCCGAGCGGACTGGACGGTGTCTGGTTCGAAGGAGAAGTGTCCCGCGTCAAGCTCTCTGGCGGGCTGGTTGTGGAGGCATGACTTGGTGTCTGGGGGCAGGGGGACGTGTCACGGGGCGACCACCGGTGTTCAGTGCGGAGACCAAGATCTGGATCGTGTTGAGTGTGCTGTCGGGTGAGATCACCGTCGCCGGGCGGCCGGTAAGGAGAAGGTCTTCGAGCGGTTGATTGGCCGGTGGAAGGCTGACTTCCTCTTGTGGGCAGCGACAAGAGACGAATTAATCGAATTTGTGAAGCATAATTCTGTGTCGCGCCGGCGCCGGAGCGCGGCCGGGAGTGCGAGAAGCAGGCTGTGGCGGGGGGCCTTTGGGTGGTTTCCGAGGCGACTCGTCTCGCTGAACCCGTCGCTGAGTTCCCGGCCTCGGCGTAGTACAGGTATTACCTCATGTGTTCGATTATTTCGGGTTTTCGTCGTGTCTGTGAGGTGCGTGGGGGTTTGGGCGTCGCGTCGGGGGCGATTGCTCTGTGAGCAGGTCGAGCGGGGTCACTCCGATCCTCTCGGCGTAGCGTTCCACAGTGGCCAGGGTGAGGTTGCGTTCCCCGCGTTCCACCGCGCCGACGTAGGTGCGGTGTATCCCGATGAACTCGGCGAAGGCCTCCTGTGACAGGCCCTTCGCCTTTCGGTGGGCGCGGAGATTTCTGCCGACTGCTCGCTGCAGGTCCCCGATAGCCATGCATCTCAGTTTCCGGCTCTGCTACTTGTAAATCTACATACTTATAAGTATCATTATGCTGGCCGAAGGCAAGGATTTGGGTGTGTGTTGTGCTGAGTGATGCTTGCGAGGGCGCAAGAATTCGGTCAAGGAGCTGCTCTGCAATGCCTTTGCGGGGCAGCTCTTGTCCGCTCCGGGAGGCGTGGAATGTGTGCATGGATCGCCGGGAAGCCGGATTGGATGGCGTCTCCCGTTCCCTCAGGGGCATGTGTCCAGCGGTTCACGCACGAGCCCCCGGGACCCGCAGGGGGCGGAACAGGATGGTCTGCTCCCATTCCAGGTCGTCGTGCCAGTCCTCCCGGATGGCGGGGTTGACCCCGGCCTGGACCACCAGGTGGAGGGGCAGGTTGTGCGGGGTGTGTGGGGTGTTGAGCTCGCGGCGAAGCCGGCCGTCGACGAGCCAGCGGATGAGCCCCGGGGCGACGTCCACCCGGTAGCGGTGCCACAGGGTGAGGTCGAGGTCGATCTCCTCGGGCGCGTGAGCGGGCTCGCCGGTTCCGGGATCGGGCCAGTGAAGGTTGGTGAGAGTCCGGCCGGTGCCGACGCGGCCCTCGAGGAGGTTGATCTCCCCGCGGGGCCAGTCCCGGTCGTCCTGCGGCCACAGCATGGCCACCAGCTCCACCCGGTCCGACGGCGGGGCCTGAAGCTCGATTTCCCACGTTCCGAGGCCGGGGGCGTTGTGGATCCCGGCCCACGCCGGGCACAGCAGGGAGTTGTGCAGCGCCTGATCGTGACCGGCTCCGGCCTCGCGGTAGAGCTGGTAGGCGGCGCGGTCCAGGCGCAGCGTCAGGGCGACGGTGTGGCCGTCGGGCAGCACCTTGGTCATGTCGGGGCTGTATCGGCCCAGGGTGCCGTGCCCGGGGCGCTGCACACCCCAGCCTCCGTAGCTGCGGTATGCGAGCAGGCCGGCGCCCGATGGTTCCTTGCGCATGTCGATCACCTCCCGGTTTCTGGAACACCGAATCCTCCGGAACCCATTCTGCTCGAACGGCGCCGTCGTTTCGCGCAGGCGGGCTGACCTCGAAAGGTCGCGGGAACCCGGCTGGGATTTCCGTTTTCCGCGGCACCTTTTGGTTGAAAACTTTTCCGATGAACATTGATATTGATGAGGCGCCGCGGCCGCTATGGCCGTAGACTGCCTTCCATGTCGGAAAAGCTGCCCAAGGGGTCGTCGCAGCGGGGTCAGATACGTGCCGGTGACCTTGACCGTGACGAGGTGCTCAAAATGCTTCAGGACGCCTACGCGGCGGACCAACTCAGCCGCGAGGAGTTCGAGGACAGGCAGCAGTTCTGTCTCAAGGCCCGCTATGTCGGCGACCTGTCCGATCTCATCTCGGACCTGCCCGGTGGGGCCAGGTGGCGCAAGGAAGAACCCTCCGATGAGCCTTCCGAGAGGATCATCGTCACGGACAACATCTACCCCTACAGCGAGGTCGTCGTCCTGAGGCGCGGGACGGTTCGGATGAGCCCCAGCATGTCGACGATACGAAGTGTCACGGTGCTGGGTGGCAGCTCGATCCACATCGAGGACATCATGGCGCCGGGGGTGGTGATCGAACTGAACCTGAAATCGGTGCTGGGCGGATTCACCGTCTATCTGCCGTGGCGGGTCCAGGTGATCAACCGGAGCATCAACATCATGTCAACGGTCGACATCGAACCGGATGCAGACGGTGACGGTGCGAACGGAGCCGTCATCATCAATGGCTGGCACGTCCTGGGGGGCCTCAATATCCGGTTGGAGAAATACCTGAAAGAGGAAAGGGAGAAAAGGAAAAGGAGCAGATACCAGAGGAGGTCGTGGCGCTGAAAAGCGCTCCGGTGGGTGATGGACGACCCCTCCGGGACCGAATGGGACTCCCGGAGGTCCCAGCCCCGAGGGGCACCCGTTCCTCGGGTCCGGGATGGGCGGATGCCGACCGCGCGGGCGCGTTCCACGGGCCGGCGGTAGGGGGAAACCCCGGCTGAACCCGGGTTGAGTCCCTGAGACTCAACTTTGGTTTGCGACCTGAACCATGCGTGTGGCATAGTTGAGCCTGCCCCACTCAAGGGGTTTGGGATTGGCAACAAGCGCTAGCCGCACAATGAATCAGGAGATACCCACATGGCACGTGCAGTAGGCATCGACCTCGGCACCACCAACTCGGTCGTCGCTGTCCTCGAGGGTGGCGAGCCCACCGTCATCCCCAACGCCGAGGGCGCCCGCACCACCCCGTCCGTGGTCGCTTTCACCCCCTCCGGGGAAGTTCTCGTCGGCGAGGTCGCGAAACGCCAGGCCGTCACCAACCCCGATCGCACCATCCGTTCCGTCAAGCGTCACATGGGCACCGACTGGAAGGTGGACATCGACGGCAAGGACTACCGTCCGCAGCAGATCTCGGCCTTCGTGCTGCAGAAGCTGAAGCGGGACGCCGAGGCCTACCTCGGTGAGGCCGTCACCAACGCGGTCATCACCGTTCCCGCCTACTTCTCCGACGCCGAACGCCAGGCCACCAAGGAGGCCGGCGAGATCGCGGGCCTGACCGTGGACCGCATCATCAACGAGCCCACCGCGGCCGCCCTGGCCTACGGCCTCGACAAGGGCGACAAGGAGCAGACCGTCCTGGTCTTCGACCTGGGTGGTGGCACCTTCGACGTCTCCCTCCTCGACATCGCCGACGGCGTCTTCGAGGTCAAGGCCACCAACGGTGACAACCGGCTCGGTGGCGACGACTGGGACGCCAAGATCGTCGAGTGGCTGGTGACGCAGTTCAAGAACAAGCACGGCGTCGACCTCTCGCAGGACAAGATGGCCCGCCAGCGCCTCCAGGAGGCCGCCGAGCGCGCCAAGATCGAGCTGTCCTCGGCCTCCGAGACCTCCATCAACCTGCCCTACATCACCGCCTCGGCCGCCGGCCCGCTGCACCTCGACGAGAAGCTGACCCGAGCCGAGTTCCAGCGGATGACCCAGGACCTCCTGGACCGTTGCCGCACGCCGTTCAACACCGTCATCAAGGACGCCAACACCAGCGTCGACAAGATCGACCAGGTGCTGCTGGTCGGTGGTTCCACCCGCATGCCCGCCGTCGCCGACCTCGTTCGCGAACTGACCGGCGGCAAGGAACCCAACAAGGGCGTCAACCCCGACGAGGTCGTGGCGCTGGGTGCCTCCCTGCAGGCCGGTGTGCTGAAGGGCGAGGTCAAGGACGTGCTGCTGCTCGACGTCACCCCGCTGAGCCTCGGCATCGAGACCAAGGGCGGTGTGATGACCAAGATCATCGAACGCAACACCACCATCCCGACGAAACGTTCTGAGGTGTTCACCACCGCCGAGGACAACCAGCCCTCCGTGATGATCCAGGTGTACCAGGGGGAGCGCGAGTTCGCCCGTGACAACAAGTCGCTCGGCGACTTCGAACTGACCGGGCTGCTGCCCGCGCCGCGTTCGGTCCCGCAGATCGAGGTCACCTTCGACATCGACGCCAACGGCATCGTCCACGTCCACGCCAAGGACCTGGCCACCAGCAAGGAACAGTCGATGACCGTCACCGGCGGCTCCGCGCTGGCCAAGGAGGACATCGACCGCATGGTGCGCGAGGCCGAGAGTCACGCCGAGGAGGACCGCAAGCGCCGCGAGAGCGTCGACATGCGCAACGAAGGCGACGCCCTGGTGTTCCGCACCGAGAAGCTGCTCAAGGAGAACGCCGACAGCATCGGCGAGGAGATCAAGGCCCCGGTCGTCGAGGCCGTCGACAAGCTGAAGGAGGCCCTGAAGGGCGAGGACAACGACGCGGTCAAGGCCGCCATCGACGACCTCAACACCAAGGCCGCCGCGATGGGCCAGGCCATGTACGCCGCAGCCCAGGCCAAGAACGAGAACTCGCAGCAGGCCTCCGAGAGCGAATCCTCGGACCAGTCCGGTGACGGCGCCCAGGACGACGTCGTCGACGCGGAGATCGTGGACGACGAGGAATCCAAGTGAGCGAGCAGCCCACCCCAGAGGAGGTAGTTGCGCAGGCCGAGGCGGTTGTTGAGTCAGCCGCCTCGGCTCCCACCGAGGAGGAGGCGGCGCCCGAGGCCCGGCGCGGCGTGGAGAACGACGAGGCGGCCGAGGAAACACCCGACTGGGAAACCGTCGCGATGGAACGGACCGCGGATCTGCAGCGGCTCCAGGCCGAGTACGTCAACTACAAGAAACGCGTGGACCGTGACCGGGCGCTGGCCAGGCAGCTGGGGATCGAGGCCGTGGTGACCGATCTGATGCCGGTGCTCGACTCGATCCAGCTGGCCAAGTCCCACGGGGACCTGGACGGTGGATTCAAGATGGTGGCCGACGAGTTCGAGAAGGTGGCTGCCAAGCACGGTCTGGTCGTCTTCGGGGCCGTCGGTGATCCTTTCGACCCGACCCATCACGAAGCCCTCATGGAGGTGCCCCTCGAGGAGAAGGTCACCGTGACCACGATCTCGCAGGTCATTCAGCCGGGCTACCAGTTGAGGGACCGCGTGATCCGGCCGGCGCGTGTCGCCGTCGCCAATCCGAGGCAGGACTGAGCCGCGGACGGGGCCGGTGCGGTGGCGTCGGCCCCCCGCAGATGAGAGGCGATGAGTGAGCACCAAGGACTGGATAGAAAAGGACTACTACAAGGTCCTCGGCGTGGACAAGAAGGCCAGCGCCGAGGAGATCAAGAAGGCGTTCCGGAAGATCGCCCGGGACAACCACCCCGACGCCAACCCCGGTGACAAGGCCGCCGAGGCCCGTTTCAAGGAGGCCTCCGAGGCCAACACGATCCTCTCGAACCCGGAGAAACGCAAGGAGTACGACGAGGCGCGCAGCCTGTTTGGCGGCGCGGGGGTGCGTTTCGGGCGCAGCGGCTCGGGCGAGGGCAACACCGGTTTCGAGGATCTGTTCCGCAACGCAGGAGGGGCACAGGGCGGCTTCGGCGACCTGTTCGGCAACCTCTTCGGCGGCGGGTCGAGCGGGTCGCGGCGCAGCTCCTCGCGGGGACCGCGTCGCGGCGCCGACATCGAGGGCGAGGTGAAACTGGCCTTCGAGCAGGCGGTTGAGGGCACCACCGTCGCGATGCGGACCATGTCCGACGAGGCGTGCACCGCGTGTCGCGGGACGGGCGCGAAACCCGGGACGCTGCCGAAGGTGTGCCCCGGATGCGACGGCTCCGGGATGCGCAGTTCCACCTCGGGCGGGGTGTTCTCGATGAGCGAACCCTGCACCGACTGCCGTGGCCGCGGACTGCTGGTCGACGACCCCTGCCCGGCGTGCGACGGCTCCGGTCGCGGGAAGTCCACCAACACCGTCAACGTCCGGATCCCCGCCGGGGTCACCGACGGGCAGAAGATCCGCATCAAGGGCAAGGGCGTGGCCGGGCAGAACGGCGGCGCGGCGGGTGACCTCTACGTCACCGTGCACGTCGCCCCCCACAAGCTGTTCGGGCAGCAGGGCAACAACCTGACCATCGAGGTTCCCGTCACCTTCGCGGAAGCGTCGCTGGGAGCCGACATTCAGATCCCGACGCTGCAGGGTCCCAAGGTGAAGCTGCGTGTGCCACCGAACACCCCGAACGGCCGCACCCTCAGGGTGCGCGGCAAGGGGGTGCGCAGGAAGGACGGCACCATGGGCGACTTGCTCGTCACCGTCCAGGTGAAGGTTCCGGAGCATCTCAGCGAAGCCGCCAGGAATGCGCTGCAGGAGTACGCCGAGAAGGCGGGCCAGGAAAACCCGCGGGCCGCGCTGTTCGGAGGCTGACATGGGCGAGAACCTGCCTCAGGCCTTCGACCCGGAAGCCCCTGTCTTCCCGGTCTCGGTGGCCGCGCAGCTGGCGGACATGCACCCGCAGACCCTGCGTGGCTACGACCGGCTCGGGCTGGTGGTTCCGAAACGGTCGCGGGGAAGGGGGCGGCGTTACTCGCTGAAGGATGTCGCGAAACTTCGCCACATCCAGCACCTGAGCCAGAACGAGGGAATCAACCTGGAGGGGATCCGGCGCATCCTGGCGTTGGAGGAACAGATCGAGTCGCTGACGGCGCAGACGGAACGCCTGTCGGAGCTCCTGCGACGGCTCGGTGAGACCCAGGAGGCGGCCCGCATCTTCACGGCAGACCCGTCGGGTGCGATCCATCACGGGCGTTTCCGGGCGCGCACCCGCTTGGCCCTGCCCTACCACTGAACAACAGCCGATGAAAGGCCTGGCCCAGGTGTTGGCCAGGCCTTTCGCATTCTTGGTCACGGGTCCCCGGGGTGCGTGTGGGGTGGTTTCGACTCGACCTGCTCGCTGGCGCCAGCGGGTCGGCTCAACCAACTTCCGTCCCTACAAGCTGGTTGAGCCGGGCTGCGACGAAGGAACGGCCCGTGTCGAAACCACCCTGCGAGGTGGGTGTTTCAGCGGAGACGGAGCCACACCGCCGCGTCGGTGGGAAGTTCCCCCGACAGTTCGGTGCTGGCCAGCAGCACCTCCCCATCCGGCAGCGGAACCGGGGCGCCCGCCACGTTGACCAGCACCCGCACCTCGCCGTTGTCGAAGGCGACGACGTGCTCGTCCGCCTCCACCCAGGTGAGTTCGCCCTCACCCAACCCGAGTTCGCGGCGCAGCCGCAGGGCGTCGTGGTACATGCTCCAGGTCGAACCCGGAACCCCGATCTGCCGGTCGGCAGCCAGGGAGGCGTACGAGTCCGGCTGCGGCAGCCAGGTCCGGCCGGTCGGGGAGAAACCCGCTCCGGGGGCGTCGCCGATCCACGGCATCGGGATGCGGCAGCCGTCGCGTCCCACCTGGTCGCGTTCGGAACGGAACCAGATCGGGTCCTGGCGCAGGTCGTCCGGAACGGTGGTGTGCTCCGGCAGCCCCAGTTCCTCGCCCTGGTACAGGTACGCCGACCCGGGCAGCGCCAGCATCATCAGCGTCGCCGCGCGGGCGCGCCTGATGCCCAGCGCGGCATCGGGTTGCGGGTCGGTGGCGGCGATGCCCTCGGTGTCGGAGGTGTCCTCGCGTGCCAGGCGGGTGGCATGCCTGACCACATCGTGGTTGCTGAGCACCCAGGTGGTGGGCGCCCCGACGGCGGCGTTCGCGGCCATCGTCTTCGTGATCACCCGGCGGTAGCTGGCGGCGTCCCACGCGGAGGACAGGAAGTCGAAGTTGAACGCCTGATGCATCTCGTCCGCACGGACGTAGCGGGCCAGGCGCTCCGGGTCGGGAATCCACGCCTCGGCCACCAGCACCCGGTCGCCGTCGTACTCTTCGAGGACCTTCCGCCAGCGGCGGTAGACGTCGTGCACGCCGTCCTGGTCCCACATCGGGCCCAGGTTGAAGTTGCCCTGTTTGGTGTGTTCCTCCGCGTCGGGCAGGCCGTCGGCTTTCACCAGGGAGTGCGCCACATCCACGCGGAAACCGTCGACCCCGAGGTCGAGCCAGTGCCGCAGGATGTCGTCGAAACCCTCCTTGACCAGGTCGGAGTCCCAGTCGAGGTCGGGCTGGTGGACGTCGAACAGGTGGAGGTACCACTGTTCCGGGGTGCCGTCGGGGCGCTTCAGCCGCGACCATCCCTCACCGCCGAACAACGACCGCCAGTTGTTTGGAGGCAGCTCACCGCTGGGGCCCCTGCCGTCGCGGATCAGGTAGCGTTGCCGCTCCGGGGCGCCGGGTTCGGCCGCGATCGCGGCCTGGAACCATTCGTGGGCGTCCGAGGTGTGGTTCGGTACCAGGTCGATGACCACCCGCAGGCCCAGCGCGTGGGCCTCCTCGATCAGTCGGTGGGCGTCGGTAGTGGCACCGAACAGCGGATCGACCTGACGGTAGTCGGCGACGTCGTAGCCAGCGTCGGCCATGGGGGAGCGGTAGAACGGGCTCAGCCACACCGCGTCCACGCCCAGTTCCTTGAGGTAGGGCAGTTTCGAGATCACGCCCGGCAGGTCCCCGTAGCCGTCACCGTCGCTGTCGGCGAAGGAGCGGGGATATATCTGGTAGATGGCGGCGGATCGCCACCACTCGTGGTTGTCTGTCATGTTCTGGGTCCTGTCGATTGACGGATGATCAGGTCGGGCCGGAAAACCAGTTCCGTACCGTCGGGGGTGTTGCCGTCCATTGCCCGCACCAGCCCCGAGACGGCCGCCTCGCACATGGCCTGGACGGGCTGGCGTACGGTGGTCAGCGGGGGATCGGTGAACGCCATCAACGGGGAGTCATCGAAACCTATCACGGAGAGGTCCTCCGGGACCCGGAATCCCCGGGAGCGGGCCTCACGGATCACTCCGAGCGCCATCAGGTCGGAGCCGCAGATGATGGCGGTGTGCCCGGTCGCCAGCAGTCTCGCCGCCGCGACCTGGCCGCCCTCCGGGGTGAAGATGGTGCGTTCGATGCTGTCCTTCCCGAAACCCAGCTCCAAGAAGGCCGACGACTTGCGCTGGGTGGGCAGGAAACGGGCCGGGCCGACGGCGAGCCCGATGCGTTCGTGCCCCAGCGACCTCAGATGGGCGACAGAGGCGGCGACGGCTTCGGCATCGGAACAGTTCACGAAGGCCGAGGCGAGTTTCGTGGTGTGGCCGTTGATGAAAACCGTCGGAACTCCGGCCTCCACCAGCCGCAGGTAGGGGGTGAGGTCAGCCTCGGTGTCGGCGGCGGCACCCGATATGGACACCACGCCGTCGACCCCCAGGTCCAGGAGGGTGGCGATGCACGAGGACTCGTTCGCGCCCAGCGGGCCGGCTGCGGCGATCACGGCGCGGTGGACGGGCTGGAACATGGCGTCCAGGCGCTCCGCGAAGGCGGGGAAGGAGGGGTTCGACAGCTCCGGGACCATCACCCCCACCACCCCGGTGCGTTGCTGCAATTTTTCACGATCGTAGCCGAGATCGGCCATGGCCTGGAGCACCGCCTGGCGTGTGTTCTCCCGGATCCCGGGTTTGCCGTTGAGCACCCGGGATACTGTGGAGACGGATACGCCGGCGCTGGCGGCCAGGTCCGACATCCGTGGTCGCGTGCCCATCCTTACCTCCGTGGTCAGTCTGTCTGCGAGACGTTATCAAATTGTGGCCAAAATTTTTTGAAAAATTGCTGCAATCGTGCAGAAGTTTTGTTAGCGTCTGCGTAGCAGAACCATGGGTCGGCGTCGAGGCTGGCCCGCAGAACAGGAGAACCACATGAGCAAGCGCCTGCTCGCCTTGGCGGCCACCGGCCTGGTCTTCGCCCTGACCGCCTGCGGCTCCGCAAGCAACACCACATCGAACAGTTCCTCCGGCGGTTCCCAGGCATCCGGAACCCTCACTGTGTGGACCGACGAGACCCGCATCGAGGGTTTCAACGCCATCGGTGAGGCCTTCCAGAAGGCCACCGGGGTCAAACTGGAGGTGGTGCAGAAACCCACCGATGACGTTCGCACGGACTTCATCGCCCAGGCCCCCTCCGGGGCCGGCCCCGATCTGATCGTCGGCGCCAATGACTGGGTCGGCAGTCTGGTCAAGAACGGAGTCGTCGCACCCGTGGAACTCGGCGACAAGGCAAACGGTTTCTCCGATGCCGCGAAGAAGGCCTTCACCAGCGACGGGACCCTCTACGGCGTTCCCTACGCGGTGGAGAACATCGCCCTGGTGCGCAACAATGCCCTCGCCAAGGACACCCCGGCCACTTTCGACGAACTCATCGCCCAGGGTAAGCAGCTCACCCCGGACCACCCCGTGCTGATCCAGCAGGGCGACAAGGGTGACGCCTACCATCTGTACCCGGTGCAGAGCTCCTTCGGTGCCCCGCTGTTCAAGCCCGACACCACTGAGATCGGCATGAAGGGCGAGGCTGGCGAGAAGTTCGCCGCCTACATCAAGAAACTCACCAACGAGGGCGTGCTGTCCGAGTCCATCGGCGGAGACCAGGCCAAGCAGGCCTTCCTCGACGGCAAGTCCCCCTACATCATCACCGGCCCCTGGTGGACCGGCGAGTTCACCAAGGCCGGGCTCGACATCTCGGTGCTGCCCGTGCCCTCCGCAGGTGGCCAGCCGTCCGCCCCGTTCATCGGGGTGCAGGGCGTCTACCTGTCGTCGTACTCCAAGAACGCGCTGCTGGCCAACCAGTTCCTCGACTACATGGCCGGTGACGAGGCGCAGAAGATCCTGCAGGAAAAGGGTGGGCGCCTGCCCGCGCTGAAGTCCGCCGCGGCGGCCGTCACCGACCCGGTCCTCAAGGGCTTCGAGGCCGCCGGTGAGAGCGGCCAGTCCCTGCCCGCCATCACCGGCATAGACACGGTCTGGAGCCACTGGGGTTCCGCTGAACTCAGCATCCTCCGTGGGGAGGATCCCGTGACCACCTGGCAGCAGATGATCGCCAACGTCGAGGACGCGCTCGCCAAGGGCTGATCGGTGTTCCGTGCGGGGGCTGCCCGGGCCCCCGCACGGTTCCCGGTTCGGAAATAAGACATGACAGAGAAAACCGACTCTGCAGAGCCGCGGCTGTCCCACGCCCGCGACTACACACGCCCCGGCTTCTACGCGAAGCTGGTTCTGATGGCCCTGATCAACGCCTTCGGGCTGTACGGCATCATGGTTTCGGTTCCCCGGCAGCAATGGCTCGTGCTGGGGTTCCTCGCTGTGACGCTGCTCGTCGCCGACTACGTCTACTTCTCCAAGCGGGCGATCCCCGCGAAGTACCTGCTGCCCGGCCTGGTTTTCCTGCTCGTCTACCAGGTTTACGTGATGGGTTCCACCGCCTGGGTGGCGTTCACCAACTACGGCGATGGCCACAACGACTCCAAACAAGCTGCCATCACCCAGATCCTCAAGGCCTCTGACCGCAGGGTCGAGGGCACCTCAACCTATCCCGTGACCGTCGTCGAGAAGGACGGCGAACTGGGATTCGCGGTGGTGCGCGACGGCCACGCCGAGGCCGGAACCCAGAACGCTCCCCTCGCGGAGGTGCAGGGAGCGGTTGTCGCCGGCACCAAGGTGACGGAGGTGCCCGGGTGGAATGTGCTGTCGCCGGCCGACGTGCAGGCCCGGCAGAAGGATGTGCTGGAGTTGCGCGTCAACCTCAGTGACGACCCCACCCAGGGCTGGTTGCGTACCGACAACGCGTCCTTCGCCTATGTCGCGAAGTCGGCGTTGACCTACGACGCCGCGGCCGATACCTTCACCGATCCCGAAGGGAAGGTCTACCACACCGACGAGTCCGTGGGAGCCTTCGTCGCCAGCGACGGGTCGCAGCTCACCCCGGGCTGGCGGGTGTTCGTCGGGACCAAGAACTTCACCGAGGTCTTCAACGACTCGCGGCTGACGGGACCATTCCTCAGCATCATGGCCTGGACCTTCGCCTTCGCAATCCTGTCCGTGCTCACCACATTCGCGCTCGGGCTTGCCCTGGCCGTGATCTACAACGACAAACGAGTCAGGGGACGCACCTTCTACCGCGCGATCTTCCTGCTGCCCTACGCCTTCCCCGCGTTCCTGGCGGCGCTGACCTGGAAGGGCATGCTCAACCGGGAGTTCGGGATCATCAACCAGATGCTGGGCGGGGCCAACATCGCGTGGCTGTCCGACGGGAACCTGGCGAAACTCGCAATCCTGGGGGTCAACCTGTGGCTCGGATTCCCGTACATGTTCCTGGTCAGCACCGGGGCCCTGCAGGCCATCCCGGCCGAGCTGACCGAGGCGGCCATCATGGACGGTGCGGGAGCGTGGCGGAGGTTCCGCAGCGTCACGCTGCCGATGCTCATGGTCTCCCTCGCGCCGCTGCTGATCGCCTGTTTCGCGTTCAACTTCAACAACTTCTCCCTGATCTACATGCTCACCGGCGGCGGCCCGAACTATTCCGGTGCCCCTGTGCTGATCGGTGAGACCGACATCCTGATCTCGATGGTCTACTCCATCGCCTTCGAGTCGGGAGGCAAGCAGTACGGCCTGGCCTCGGCGTTGTCCCTGCTCATCTTCGTGGTGGTCGGGGTAATCGCCTGGCTCGGATTCCGGCAGACCCGCAAGCTCGAGGAGATCATGTGATGAACGACAACGTCACCCTCAAGGGCGCCCGCTGGTGGAAGGAAGTGGGCTGGAAACACATCCTCGCGGTGATCCTGATGCTCTACTGCATCTTCCCGCTGCTCTACGTGCTGTCGGCCTCGCTCAACCCGGGCGGCACGATCAGCGGTTCCAGCGAACTGTTCCACAAGGTCTCTACGGAGAACTACGCAACGCTGTTCGGCACCAATTTCCCGCGCTGGATGCTGCAGTCGTTCGTGGTCAGCACCGCGACCGCGATCGGAACGGTGTTGATGGCTGCGTCGGCGGCATACGCGTTCAGCCGCTACCGGTTCACGGGACGCCGCGGCGGTCTCACGGCTCTCATGCTGGTTCAGATGTTTCCGCAGATGCTGGCCTTCGTCGCGATCTTCCTGCTGCTGCTGATGCTGCGCGACATCTACCCGGCGCTGGGGCTCAACTCGGCCCTCGGGTTGATCGCCGTCTATCTCGGAGGGGCGCTTGGCGGCAATACGTTCCTGATCTACGGGTTCTTCAACACCATCCCGAAGGAGCTGGACGAGGCGGCCCGCATAGACGGCGCCAGCCATGCCCAGATCTTCTGGGGGGTCATCATGCGGCTGGTGACCCCGATCCTCGTGGTCGTCGGCCTGCTGTCCTTCGTCAGCAGCTACGGCGAGTTCATTCTCGCCAAGGTCGTGCTGCAACGGCCGGAGGACTACACCCTGGCGGTCGGCATGTACGTGTGGGCCTCCGATGAACGAAACGCCCCGTGGTCGCTGTTCGCGGCGGGCGCGGTGGTCGCGGCCATCCCGATCGTCCTGTTGTTCATGTACCTGCAGAAGTACATCGTCGCCGGACTGACCGCGGGCGCGGTCAAGGGCTGAGGGTCCGGGAGATCCCGCCTGGGCTCGCATCGGCGGGGACCGACGACATCGGTCCCCGCCGATGTGCTGTCTGTAGGGTGAGGGCATGACCAATCTCGCCTGGAACGTCGAGAGGGTGCTGCCCTCCGCCATCGCCGACCTGCACAGACTCATCTCCATCCCGTCGATCTCCTCGATGCCGGAACACGACGCTGACGTCGCCGCCTGCGCCGATGCGGTCTCCGGGTTGTTCCGGGACCTCGGGGCCTCGGAGGTGAAACTTCTCGACGGCGGCGGGAAACCGGCGGTGTGGGCGAACTTTCCCGGGCCGGAGGGGACGCCGACGGTGCTGCTGTACGCCCACTACGACGTCCAGCCCACCGGCGATACCGACGCCTGGACCTCCCCGGCGTTCGAACCCACGGAACGCGACGGCAGACTGTACGCGCGCGGATCGGCCGACGACAAGGGCGGGGTCGCGCTGCACGTGGCTGCGCTGCGGGTCTTCGACGGCAAACCACCGGTCGGGGTGAAGGTGTTCATCGAGGGCGAGGAGGAGGTCGGGTCGCCGAGCATGCCTACGCTGCTCGACCGCTACCGCGACGAACTGGCCGCCGACGTCTACGTAGTCGCCGACTCCGTCAACTGGGAGGTCGGCAAGCCGTCGCTGACCACGTCGCTGCGGGGTGTCGCGGACTGCCAGGTCACCGTCTCCACCCTGGCGGAGGGGCTGCACTCGGGGCAGTTCGGTGGGGTGGTGCCGGACGCGTTGACCGCGCTGTGCCGGCTGCTGGCGACCCTGCACGACGATGCCGGGAACGTTGCGATCGAGGGTCTCGTCACCGGCACCGCTCCCGACCTCGACTACCCCGAGGATCGGCTGCTGGAGGAGACCGGGCTGCTCGAGGGGGTCTCGCAGATCGGCGACGGGTCCGTGGTGGAACGGATGTGGTTCAAACCCGCGGCCTCCGTGCTGGCCATTGATGCCACCCCCGTCGCGAAGGCCTCCAACACCCTGATCCCATCGGCCCGGGCGAAGGTGAGTGTGCGCTTGGTGCCCGGCCAGGACCCCGCTGCCGCCGCGAAGGCCCTGGAGGAGCACCTGCGCAGGAACGCACCTTGGGGCGCGCACGTCGATGTCGTGGCGGGGCAGTGTGGAGCGCCCGGCCGGATCACCCTTGAAGGGGAACGGGCCGAGGCCGCGAAGACCGCTTTCCGGGAGGCATTCGGGGTTGATGCGGTGGAGATCGGCTGCGGGGGATCGATCCCGATCGTCGCTGAGTTCGCCGACCGCAACCCAGACGCCCTGGTGCTGGTGACCGCCGTCACCGACCCGAACTCGCGGATGCACGGCATCGACGAGTCGCTGGACCTCGGTGACTTCGCCAAGGCGGCCCTGGCGGAGACCCTGCTGCTGAACAATCTCGCGGGTTGATCCGACACAGCCCGGTTGCGCAGCACTCAACTCATAATTTCGGCCCCTGCGGGGAATTTTCCGGGTTGAGTGCTGCGCAACCGGGTTTCGTCTTTCATCTCAACCGTGCCAGCGCCCGCTTCGTCTCGGGAACCAGGTGATCCAAGCTCTGGGTGGTGAAGCGCAGAATGGTCCAACCGCCCAGTACCAGGCGATTCTGCCGGATGCGGTCCGCGACGAAACCGAGGTGGTTACCGTGGTGCTGCCAACCATCCATTTCCAAGGCGAGCCGGGCGCCCGGGAAAGCGATGTCAAGGAAATGGACCAAACCATCCAGCAGCACCTGATGATTCGTCCTCCAGCCCTTCAAACCGGCTCGCCGGAGTCGCTGATGGGCCTCGAGTTCCAAGGGAGACCAAGGGTTGTCCCTCGCGGCTGACAGCAGGATGTTGCGGACGAGGTTTCCCGAGGCTCGGGGTATCTGCTCCAGGGTGGTTCGGATGCGCGCCACAGTGGTCACTCCGCGTCTCAATGCCTCACACATGGGGTTGGCGTCCCCGCCGTCAAGCATTCCGAGCACCGACAACTCAGGGGTGACGACTCTCGTGTCGCCCAGTTCTTCCGTGAGTGAGGCCGGGATCCTCAGACGCCTGCACCTGATCCAGGGCGGGGGGTTCCGAGGCGGAGGGGAAGCCAATTCCACCCGGTCAGGTTTGAGCTCCGGCCACCATGTGAGGGCCGCGGCCGTGGCTCCGACCAGAATCGCTCCGGGATTCCAGGAAACGGCGGCTCTGACCAGCAGGGAGAAGTCGGGTTCTTGATCCGCCCAGCAGGAGACCCCGTGCAGGAGCGGGGTGAGTTGACCGGAGCGAATGAGATGATCGATGTGATTACGAAGATGCGGGTGGTCTCTGCGCGCCACTATGGGCAGATGAGCCAGTGGGGATTTCATACTCTCACCATGGGAGCGGCAGAACCGTCACCCATCGTTTTCCACAGGACGGCTCTACTTCGCGAATCCCCGGTTGCGCAGCACTTAGCCCCGATTCTCGGCCCCGGCGGGGGATTTTTCGGGTTGAGTGCTGCGCAACCGCGACTCGTGGGTCAGAAGGCCGTTCTCCCTGCGGGCCCGCGATAAGCTGAGCCGGTGCTCCGACCTGATGGCCGACTGTCTCTCGATCTCGATCCCATCGACCACGGCCCGAAGGACGCCTGCGGTGTCTTCGGGGTCTTCGCCCCATCCGAGGACGTGGCCCAGCTGACCTACTACGGGCTCTTCGCACTCCAACACCGCGGCCAGGAATCCGCCGGCATCGCGGTCTCGACGGGGGAACGGATCACAGTGTTCAAGGACATGGGACTGGTCTCCCAGGTTTTCGACGAGGCCACCCTCACATCCCTGCGCGGGCGGCTCGGCATCGGCCACACCCGCTACTCCACCACCGGCGCCTCCGTGTGGCACAACGCCCAGCCAACCTTCCGCGCCACCCGCAACGGCGGCCTGGCGCTGGCCCACAACGGCAACCTCACCAACACCCACGAGCTGGAGTCCTGGCTCCGCGAACTCGACCCCGACCAGCGGGTCCCCGAGAAGAAGACCATGGACTCCACCAACGACACCTCCCTGGTGACCGCGCTCATGTCCTCCTTCGGGACCGAACCGATCGAACAGGTCGCCATGAAGGTGCTTCCCAGGCTGCGGGGGGCCTTCTGCCTGACCTTCATCAACGAGACGACGTTGTTCGCCGCCCGCGACCCGCAGGGCGTGCGTCCCCTGGTCCTGGGGCGGCTCGCCACCGGCTGGGTGGTGGCCTCCGAGACCGCTGCCCTCGACATCGTGGGGGCCAGTTTCATCCGGGAGGTGGAGCCCGGCGAGTTCATCGCCATCGACGAAGCGGGCCTGCGCAGCCAGCGTTTCGCCGAGGCCAGACCCAAGGGCTGCCTGTTCGAGTACGTCTACCTGGCCCGCCCCGACACCACCATCGCGGGACGCAGCGTCCACGCCACCCGTGTCGAGATCGGTCGTATCCTCGCCCGCGAACACCCCGTCGAGGCAGACCTGGTGATCCCCACCCCCGACTCCGGTACTCCCTCAGCCGTCGGATACGCGGAGGCTTCCGGCATTCCGTTCGGCCTCGGGCTGGTGAAGAACGCCTACGTGGGGCGCACGTTCATTCAACCCAGCCAGACCATCCGGCAGCTCGGTATCCGGTTGAAACTGAACCCGTTGAAGGAGGTCATCGCGGGCAAACGACTCGTGGTGGTCGACGACTCCATCGTCCGCGGAAACACCCAACGAGCCCTGGTGCGCATGCTCCGCGAGGCCGGGGCGAAGCAGGTGCACGTGCGCATCTCCTCGCCGCCCGTGGAGTGGCCCTGCTTCTACGGCATCGACTTCGCCACCCGCGCCGAGCTGATCGCGCCCGGGCTGGGAGTCGACGAGATCTGCCGGTCGCTGGGGGCCGATTCACTGGGCTACATCTCCCTCGACGCCCTCACCGAGGCCACCCACCGTCCCGCCGCCGAACTCTGCCGTGCCTGCTTCGACGGCCGCTACCCGATAGCGGTCCCGAAGGGCCAGGCCGAGCTGCTTCACCTGGAGGAGAAATGAACCAGTCCGCCTACGCCGCCGCCGGAGTCGACATCGAGGCCGGTGACCGCGCCGTCGAACTCATGAAGGCATCCGTGTCCCGCACCCGCCGTCCCGAGGTGCTGGGCGGGCTCGGCGGCTTCGCCGGATTCTTCGACGCCTCGGCGTTGAAGGGATATACCCATCCGGTGCTGGCGACCTCCACCGACGGGGTGGGCACGAAGGTCGCCATCGCTCAGGCCCTCGACCGCCACGACACCATCGGGTTCGACCTGGTCGGCATGCTCGTCGACGATCTGGTGGTCTGCGGCGCCGAACCGCTGTTCGTCACCGACTACATCGCCTGCGGCAGGGTGGTTCCCGAACGTATCGCCGCCATCGTCTCGGGCATCGCCGACGCCTGTGTCGCGGCGGGCTGCTCCCTGGTCGGCGGGGAGACCGCCGAACACCCCGGGCTGCTCGGCCCTGAGGAGTACGACGTCGCGGGCGCGACCACCGGGGTCGTGGAACGCGACGCCATCTTGGGTGCCGATCGTGTGGAGGTCGGGGACGTGGTGCTGGCGATGGCCTCCTCCGGACTGCACTCCAACGGCTACTCACTGGTGCGGCATGTGCTGCTGGAACAGGCCGGCTGGCAGTTGGACAGGCATGTCGACGAACTGGGCTGCACCCTCGGCGAGGAACTGCTGACCCCGACCAGGGTCTACGCCCTCGACGTCCTCGCGCTGATCCGCGAGGTGGAATGCCACGCCTTCAGCCACATCACGGGCGGCGGGCTGGCCAACAACCTGGCGCGCGTGATCCCGGCGGGCCGGAAGGCCCGGCTGGAACGCGACTCCTGGAATCCTCCCGCGATCTTCCGTCTCGTGCAGCAGGTGGGCCGGGTCTCGCAGGCCGACATCGAGGCCACCCTCAACATGGGCGTCGGCATGGTCGCGATCCTGCCCGAGACCGGCTTGGACGCGGCCGTAGCGCTGCTGGGGTCGCGGGGAATCGACGCCTGGGTGCTGGGCCGCATCGAGACCCACGACGGCCCCGGTGTCGCCGAACTCGTGTGATTCCCCTCACCCGTGGGTGTGGAAGTTGGTTGAGCCGGCCTGCTCGCTCTGCGAGCTGGTCGTGTCAAAACCAGGCGGGGTGGTCGGGTTTGCTTTTCGGGTGTGGGGTGGTTTCGATTCGGGTCGCTCGTTCCTCGCGACCCGGCTCAACCAGCTTTGCGGGGGTGGAAGTTGGTTGAGCTGGCCTGCTCGCTCTGCGAGCTGGTCGTGTCGAAACCATGGCGAGGATGTCCGAGG
>ERZ772973.247-NODE-247-length-31621-cov-5.63606_pt1 | contig 31621 bp, 33 predicted proteins | sample MGYA00580672_ERZ772973 | MGnify/ENA primary metagenome ERZ772973 (study PRJEB29015, sample SAMEA2737938) | human oral metagenome | biome: human oral; feature: human-associated habitat; material: dental | place: China | collected 2152 ...
GCACTCCTTGGGTATGGCCGACATCGCCGCTCATGAGCACGCCTTGCTAAAGTATGCCCACGAGCAGATTCGCGCCTTAGGCGGCATCACCATCTATGGTACACATGATTTGGAGCGTAAGGCAGGAGTCATCTCCTTCAATGTAGAGGGTGCCCACCCCTATGATGTAGGAACGCTCCTTGACCAAATGGGTATAGCTGTACGTACAGGCCACCACTGTGCCCAACCTGTGATGGACTTTTATCACATTCCAGGTACTATACGCGCCAGCTTTGCCGTTTATAACACTCTTGAGGAAGTTGACCGACTTATTATAGGCCTTCAGAAAGCCATGAAGATGCTTTTATAAACCTTTATAACACACTCGTTATCAATCAATTTTAAAATAATTAAAAAAATAATTGATTTTTGCTTGTCAGTTTAAAAAATAGTTGTACCTTTGCGCTGTCTTAAAAATCACACGCGGGTGTGGTGAAATTGGTAGACACGCCAGACTTAGGATCTGGTGCCGTGAGGTGTGTAGGTTCGAGTCCTATCACCCGCACTAAGCTCTCAGAAAAGTTCTGAGAGCTTTTTTATTTAATATACTTCCCTTATGTTAGCATCTTTCCAAAATCATCTCCAGCAGCATTTCCCTTTCCTATGGCAAAAGAAAATTATCTTAGCCATAAGTGGTGGGATTGATAGTGTGGTACTTGCTCACCTACTCCATGGGTTAGATATTCCTTTTATGATGGCGCATTGTAACTTCCAGCTACGTGGAGAGGAAAGCGAGGGCGACCAGCGTTTTGTGGAGGCTCTCTCTCATCAGCTTTCTGCTCCCTTAGCCGTAAAGCGCTTTGAAACCAAAGCTTATGGTAAGGCACATGGACTGAACACCCAGCTGGCGGCTCGTGTGCTACGCTATGAGTGGTTTGAAGCACTACGCCAAGAGCAGGGTTATGACTATGTGCTAACCGCCCATCAGGCTAATGATTCTTGGGAGACCTTCCTTATCAACACTTCTCGTGGTACAGGCCTCAAGGGGCTTTTAGGCATACCTGCCCAGAACGGAGCTATCTTGCGCCCCTTGCTCCCTTTCTCACGGGAGGAAATCCTCGCCTTTGCCACCGAAAACCATATCTCTTGGCGAGAGGACAGCTCCAATAGCTCCGATGCTTATACCCGTAACAAGATTCGCCACCACCTCTCCCCTATGCTCAAAGAGGTGCACCCGCTTTTTTTTAAGAACTTTGAGAAAACCCAATCGCTCCTACAGCTCACTTACAACTTCCTACAAGAGGGTATTGAGCAGTATCGGAAAGAATGCTTTGTTATTGGCAATCCTATCGTTTTCCTTATAGAAAAACTCCACATGCACCCTCATAGGCGATTTTTGCTACACGAACTACTTTCTCCTTATGGATTTTCCGATGCCGATGCTTTGGAACGATTTTTGCAAGCCGATACAGGTAAATACCTTTCCAGTGATTCCCACCGCCTGCTCTCTAACCGTGGGCAATGGCTTATCAGTGAGCTAAAGGATTCCTCTGTTGCTGCTTTCTATTTACAAGAGGAAGCAGGTGCCATTGACTCGCCCATAGCCTTGAGTTGGCAAGAGGTCAGTGAGGCTGCCCCATCAGGAGCCGATGTGATTTATATAGATAAGCAGAAGGTGCAGTTTCCCTTGTGCTTGCGCAAGCGTAAGGAGGGGGATCTCTTTTACCCCTATGGCATGGGCGGAAAGAAAAAAGTACTACGCAAGTACTTCAAAGATGAGAAATATTCGCTCTATGACAAGGAAAACCAATGGTTGCTAACCGATAGCACTGACCAAATCCTATGGGTGGTAGGGCGCCGCGCAGACGAACGTTTCCGCCCTACCTCTCATACCAAGGAAATACTCTGTTTCAGACTTAATAATGAATAAATACCCGATTATGAAAGATTTATTACTCATTGGCTCTCTTTTCCTTGCCTTTATAGCTTGCAAGGGAGAGGAGTTTTCCCAAAGGCAAGTACAAGACCCTTATCAGAGAATAGGTATCTTAGCTCAGCAGAGGGCTCAATACCAGCCGCAACCGCCCAAACACTATGAAAAGGTCGTAGTGCCTGCCAAACTCAAGTATTACTACCAGTCGGTGGATTTCACCAAGAATGGGGACGAGCTCAAGGAAGACTTGGCGGTGCTGACCATTGCCAAGCATACCCATTTTATCCCTTATGGTAAGCGCCATCCCTATTTGGAAAAAGCCAACAAAGATCCCAAAAATTCCCAACATGTCCTCTTGGTTTATACAGGAGAGAGCCGCCCTATAAGTGAGGTACAGAAGCGCAACCAGCCGCATGGGAGTATCAATACCGAACATATCTACCCACAGAGCTATATCAAAAAATATGGGGATCCTGACCAGCCCTTAGGCGATTTGCACCACTTGCAGTATATAGACAGTGGTATCAACTCCTCCCGTGGCAATCTTCCCTTTACCGAAGGGCAGGGCGCTACAAGCAGGGAAAACAAGGGCAAGGCATGGTACCCAGGTGACGAATATAAAGGCGATGTGGCTCGTATGCTTATGTATATGTACCTGAGATACAACCTACCTTTTCACCATGTAAGCACCGATGGGGTAGGATTGCTACTGAAGTGGAATGCCGAAGATGAGGTCTCTCCTCTGGAGCTACAGCGCAACAATGAGATAGAGCAAGCTCAGGGCAACCGCAATCCTTTTATTGACAACCCTTATTTGGCTACTAAGATTTTTGGTCAGGTAGCGGGGCATGCTCCTGAGAATCTTTGGAAGTAGTCTTACCTTTAAGATAAAACCAATACCCTACCGAGGCGGTAGTTACCCCTACCAAAAGGCCTACAAGGATATCCGTAGGGAAATGCACCCCTAAGTAGAGGCGACTATAGGCATAGGGCAGTGGCCAAAGGAAAAGCCAACAAGCAAAGCGCATATGCTTTCTAAAGACCAAATACAAGAAGGTAGTCAAGGCAAAGCTATTGCTGGTATGTCCAGAGAAAAAACTATAGCCCTTCTCCCCTATCACAATACGCAACTGGGGAATGAGCACTTCGGTATGTAAGGGACGCAAGCGCCCTACTATTTCCTTAGTAGTATTGGTAATAGCCACTGTAAGGAGTAAGGTTCCTATGGCATAGAAAAAAATACGCCAAGCCTCCTTGCGTGCAAAGAAGTGGAAGTTTGCCCAAAGAATTACGGCAAAGAAGGGTACCCAATTCCAAGCATTGGTAATAAGTAGCCAAAAGGTATCCCATGAGAGGGAACCCGTTTGGTTGATAGCCACTAAGAGTTGATAGTCTTTTTCTAAAAGGTCTGTAAGCATAGGCATTAGTAAAAACAAAAAAATCCTTAGTACTGAATACTAAGGATTTTTGTGCCTACGACTGGATTCGAACCAGCACGCCCTAACGAGCACCACCCCCTCAAGATGGCGAGTCTACCAATTTCTCCACGTAGGCAAGGTAAGACTGCTTTTACAGTAAAATAGCCCCAAGGGGCTAAAACTTGTGACCCGGGTGGGCCTCGAACCCACGACCCCAACATTAAGAGTGTCGTGCTCTGCCAACTGAGCTACCGAGTCATTAAAATCTTTCGTGTGACCTGGCTGGGGCTCGAACCCAGGACCCCAACATTAAAAGTGTTGTGCTCTACCAGCTGAGCTACCAAGTCGCCATGTCATTCAAAGTGCAAATTATGTGACCTGGCTGGGGCTCGAACCCAGGACCCCAACATTAAAAGTGTTGTGCTCTACCAACTGAGCTACCAAGTCCTTAAAAAATTACGCACTGTAAGTGCTTTATTGCGGGTGCAAAATTACATCTTTTTTTCGTATAAACAAACAAAAAAATAATTATTTTTGCATTTTATTTCTGTCTTTATCACAACAGCTTATTACTCTGTATTTTATGAAAGAAAAAATTATCCTTTTAGGCTATATGAGTAGCGGAAAATCTACCATCGGGCAACTGCTCGCTCGCTCGCTTGACCTCCCTTTTGAGGACTTGGACTGCTTTATCGAGCGCAAAGAAGGAAAAAAAATCTCAGAGATATTCGCCCTGAAGGGAGAAATCTACTTTAGAAAACAAGAACAAACCTATCTTAAGGAACTCCTCTCCTCCCCCACTGCTATGGTCATTGCCTTAGGTGGTGGCACCCCTTGTTATGGAAACGCTATGGAGCTTATTCGTGCTGCCTCTCCCTACTCTTTTTATCTGCAACTGCCTACAAGTGAGCTTATGGCTCGTCTTCTGCCAGAGAAAGCTGAGCGCCCCTTGATCGCTCATCTAACTCAGGAGGATATAGAGGAGTTTATCAACAAACACCTCTTCGAGCGCTTTCCTTTCTATACCCAAGCGCATTTTATCCTCCCCTGTCAGAGTCTTAGCCCCTCTGAGATTGTAGAAAAAATAAAGACAAAGATAAAATAATTAGAAAAATACTTGACAACACCCCTTTGAAAATCGTATATTTGCACCCTTAAATGCCTTTGATACAAACAATGAAATTATCTAGCTTTAACTTCAATCTTCCTAAAGAACTCTTGGCTGAGTATCCCAGTGAAAACCGTGATGAAGCACGCCTTATGGTCGTTCATCGCAAAACAGGCACTATAGAACATAAGTTGTTCAAAGATGTCATTGATTATTTTGACGACGGAGATGTCTTTGTTCTCAATAACACCAAGGTATTCCCTGCACGCCTCTACGGCCACAAGGAAAAAACCAATGCTAAGATAGAGGTCTTCCTCCTTCGTGAGCTTAACAAAGAACAACGCCTATGGGACGTGTTGGTAGACCCCGCCCGAAAAATACGTATTGGCAACAAACTTTTCTTTGACCAAGAGGAAGAATTGGTTGCTGAAGTGATTGATAATACGACCTCTCGTGGGCGTACCCTTCGTTTCCTTTTTGATGGTTCTTACGAGGGCTTCCGCAACAAGCTCTTAGAGTTGGGACATACCCCGCTGCCTAAGTATATCACCCGCCCTGTAGAGCCTGAGGACGAAGAGCGTTACCAAACAATTTATGCCAAGTACGAGGGGGCTGTAGCGGCTCCTACTGCTGGGTTACACTTCTCCAAACAACTAATGAAGCGCTTGGAGATCAAGGGCATTAGCTTTGCCGAACTCACCCTACATGTGGGCTTGGGTACCTTCAACCCTGTGGAGGTAGAAGACCTCTCCAAGCACAAAATGGATAGCGAGGAGATCATCATTCCTCAAGAGGCTTGCGATAAGGTCAATAAGGCCAAAGAAGCTGGCAAGCGTGTATGTGCTGTGGGAACAACCGTGATGCGTGCCATGGAAAGCTCCGTGTCCTCTCACAATACACTGAATCCTTTTGTGGGTTGGACTAACAAGTTCATTTTCCCTCCATACGATTTCGGTGTGGCCAATGCGATGGTTACCAACTTCCATACACCCAAATCCACCCTACTGATGATGGTTTCTGCCTTTGCAGGTCATGAACTTATCATGGACGCTTATGAGGAAGCCGTAAAAGAAAAATACAAATTCTTCTCCTACGGAGATGCTATGCTAATCATATAGATAAATCAAGGTAAAAGGTAAATCCAGCGAATACTTTTTTACCTTTTACCTTTTACTTTTTACTTTGAATTAAGATGAAGCGTTTATTCCTTATAGCCCTACTCTGTATAGGGCAACCTATCGTATTTGCGCAGAACCAACAAGAAGAGGTAGCGCAAGAGAAAGAAACCTTGGCTAAGCCCTATAATCCTGAGGAGGACGGACTTGAAAAAATTAATGAATTGCTCAAGCTGGCCAAGAAGAAAAACAAAAGACTCCTTATCCAAATAGGGGGTAATTGGTGTATATGGTGCTTGCGCTTTAACCACTTGGTTACCACCGACCCCGAACTGAAAAAAATCTTGGACAAAAAATATTTATACTACCACCTGAACTACTCGCCTGAGAACAAGAACGAAAAGGCTTTTGCCAAATACGGAAACCCAGGTGAGAAATACGGCTATCCCGCTTTTCTAATCCTTGACAAAAGAGGCAATATCCTCACCACTCGCAAGACAGAGGATATGGAAGAGAACAAAGGATATAACAAGGAAAAAGTCAAAAAATTCTTGTTGGGTCGCTTGGACTTAAATGGCAAACTTTAACTTTTATTTAAAGACAAAAAAGTATTTTATTTCGTAATTATTTTTTAATTTTGTACCCTAAAATAAAGTTTTTTTATGGCAAATATTACATTTCACAATGAGCCTGCCTCTACCGCAGGCGAACTACCTAAAGTAGGTACTATTGCGGCTAATTTCGTAGCCGTTGGTAGTGATTTGAAAGAAAAATCACTTTCCGATTACAAAGGACAACGTGTGGTGCTCAACATATTCCCCAGCGTAGATACAGGCGTATGTGCTGCTTCTGTAAGACGTTTCAACCAAGAGGCTGCCAACCTTCCCAATACCAAAGTATTGTGTATCTCCAAGGACTTACCTTTCGCTATGGCTCGTTTCTGCGGAGCTGAAGGGCTGAACAATGTAGTGGTACTCTCCGATTTCCGTGGCGATTTCTCTAAGAAATATCCTTTGGAACTTGTAGATACCCCTCTTAAGGGTCTCCTCTCTCGTGCTGTTATCGTCTTGGACGAAGAAGAAAGAGTGATCTATACCGAACAAGTAGAAGAAATCACTAATGAGCCTGATTATGAGGCCGCACTCAAGGCCTTGAAGTAAGAAATAAGGCTTTAAGATAAGAAATAGGGAGCGAAAAGTCGCTCCCTATTTTATTCTTCATGCTGATGATAACAACTACAAGTGGTATCTCCACAGCGGAAACCGCTAATATCTACTTCAAGGGTAGCATGCTGTACTCCTTGGTGATAGAGAGAATGCTTGAGTTCTTTTTTCATCTGCATAATATCTTCTAAGCTGACCTCTTCCTTGACCACCAAGTGTGCCGTTAAGGCATTTTCCGAGCTACTTAGCGCCCAGATATGTAAGTGATGAATGGAGGTGATACAGGGGTGATTAAGCAGTAATTGTTGTATCTCTTCATTGGAGAGCTGATGAGGTACGCCGTCCAAAATGAGCTTAACACTCTCCTTGAGCAGCGCCCAAGTGGAAAAGAGAATGACAAAAGCAATCACAAAACTAATGATGGGGTCTATGATATTCCAGCCTGTCAGCGTAATCAAGCCTCCTGAGACGATCACCCCAAGAGAGACCAAGGCATCTACCATCAGGTGCAAGAAAGCCCCCTTGATATTGATATCATCTTTCTGTCCCTTGTAGAAGAGAAAAGCCGAAAGCCCATTGATAAAGATTCCTATCAGCGCGGTGATGATAATCATCATTCCCTGCATCTGGGGCGGGTGAGAGAAGCGCTCAATACTCTCCACCCCTATCTTGATAACAATAAGGCAAAGAATTACAGCATTGACAAACGAGGCCAATATAGAAGCCTTTTTATACCCATAGGTATAAAGCGCGGTCGCTCCCTTTTGTGCCAACTTCATTCCCAAGAGCGAGATAATAAGGGTTGCCACATCGCTCAGGTTGTGGCTGGCATCGGAAATCAGGGCTAAGGAGTTGATGCGTATCCCTACCACAAACTCTATTAGGGTATAGAGTGCATTCGCTCCTATCCCTACATAAAAAGCCTGATTGATACGCTTCAAATCTGGCACATGGTGATGATGGTGACCATGATGGTCGTGATCATGATGTTCCATAATTATATAGTGAATAATGAAAAGTGAAAAACGAATAATGAAATAGTGTTGGGTAAAAAGTTTTTCACTTTTCACTCTTCACTTTTCACTCATTAACAATTGTTCCTACCGCTTCCCCTGCCACTACTTTGGCCAGATTGCCTTTTTTGTTCATATCAAAAACAATAATGGGCAAGTGGTTTTCTTGGCTAAGGGTAAAGGCGGTCATATCCATTACCTTAAGATTTTTGTCTATAGCCTCCACAAAGGTAAGATGTTCATACTTGGTAGCTTGTGGATCTTTCTCTGGGTCAGCCGTATAGATACCATCTACACGGGTACCCTTGAGGATTACATCGGCATTGATTTCTATAGCACGGAGTACCGCAGCCGAATCGGTAGTAAAGTATGGGTTCCCTGTACCAGCCCCGAAGATAACCACGCGCCCTTTTTCCAAGTGGCGTACCGCCCTACGGCGGATAAAAGGCTCTGCTATGGCCTCCATCGCAATGGCCGTTTGCAAGCGGGTGAGTACCCCCTCGTCCTCTAAGGCACTTTGCAGTGCTAAGGCGTTAATCACCGTAGCGAGCATACCCATATAGTCACCCTGTACCCTGTCCATACCATTGCTGGCTCCTGCAAGCCCACGGAAGATGTTCCCGCCCCCGATGACTATCGCCACCTCGGCACCTTGTTCCACAACTTGCTTGATCTCAATGGCATATTCCTTCAATCGTGCTGGGTCTATCCCATGCTGACGGTCTCCCATAAGGGCTTCTCCACTTAGCTTGAGGAGGATTCTCTTGTATTTCATTTGGATTATCTTTTTCAGCAATACTGATGCGTGTATAGTGTGCTTTTCACACTCTATTTTTTTATTTTCACTCATCGGGACAAAGGTACGATATCTTCGCAAGATTACCAAAAAAATATAAGCCAATTTGTCAATTCTCCAATTAGCCAATTTGACTTATCAACTCATTAGCAAATTAGCAAATTAATTCGTACTTTTGCAGGAAAAAAGATGACACTTTCTGAAAAAGACCAGCGATACCTCTGGCACGCCTATACCCAACACAAAACCAGCGATACCCCTATCGCTATTGTAAAGGGGAAAGATGCCCTCCTTTGGGACGAAAACGGCAATACGTATATTGATGCCATCGCCTCTTGGTGGGTTAATCCATACGGACATAGTAACGAACGCTTAGCTCGAAGGGCTTACGAGCAACTCACCTCTTTAGAGCATGTGCTTTTCGGGGGCTTTACCCATCAGCCTGCTTGTGACTTGGCTGAGGCACTCCTTAAGATCCTGCCTAAGAACCAAAGCAAAGTGTTCTTCTCGGACAATGGCTCTACCGCTGTGGAGGTGGCTGTAAAAATCGCCTTACAATATTACTATAACCGCGGAGAGAAGCGCACTACCTTCATCGCCTTTGAGGAGGCCTTCCATGGGGACACTTTTGCCGCTATGGCCGTATCTGGTATTTCTCTCTATACCACCGCTTTTCAGGATCAATTGCTCAAGGTGGTACGTATCCCTATCCCTGAAAAGGGACAGGAGGAGGCTTGCAAGCAGCGTCTCTTGGAGGTGATTGCCCAAGAGAAGTGTGCAGCCTTTATCTTTGAACCCTTAGTCCTCGGTGCGGCGGGTATGCGTATGTATGCTCCAGAAGTCTTGGACGAACTGATCCAAATATGCCGTGAGCACCAAGTACTTACCATAGCCGATGAGGTGATGACGGGCTTCGGGAAGACAGGAAAGACCTTCGCTTGTGATTATCTCAAGCAAATGCCTGACATGATTTGCCTATCCAAGGCGCTTACTGGGGGTACCATTCCGCTTTCGGCAACCACTACTACCGAGGCTATTTACGAGGCTTTCTATAGTGATGATATCAGCAAGGCGCTCTTCCACGGACATACCTTTATGGCCAATCCTACAGGCTGTGCCATTGCCTTGGAGAGCCTCAAAATATTGGCTGAAGAAGAAATGCAGGCCAACCTTAAGCGTATTCACGCAAGGCATGTGGCTTTTGCCGCTAAAATGGACAAACATCCTAAGGTCGCCCGTACCCGTACCCTTGGCGTGATTGTCGCCTTGGACTTGAAAGTGCCTGATACAGGCGAGTATTACGGAGCGATTCGCAACGAACTCTATCGTTTTTACATCAGCCATGGAGTGATCTTGCGCCCTGTATATCACACCATATATATATTACCTCCTTATATCATCACCGACAAGCAGCTCGATAGGGTCTATGAGGTGGTGGAAGAGAGTATAACATACCTAAGCCAAAAAGGACTTATATAGATGAGCAACCACACACCTACCGCTGCCCTTACCATAGGGCAGCGTATCATTGCCTTTAACAAGAGCTTACAGTACACGGGCAAACTCCCTGAGGGCTTCGCTGTGCTAAACCCTTACTTAGACAACCCTGAGACGCTACAGGTGATGACCTCCTTTTATGACAAATATTATAACGATGAGGTACCCCGCAAGTTTATCATCGGCATCAATCCCAGCCGACATGGAGCGGGGGTTACAGGAGTGCCTTTTACCGATACCAAGCACTTGGAAAATGATTGCGGTATCCCTATGCTTTCGGCTCGTACCCACGAGGTCTCCTCGGTATTCGTCTATGATATGATTGCCCAATATGGAGGCGTGGCTGCCTTTTACAAGGATTACTATATCAACTCACCCTTTCCCTTGGCTATTGTCCGCAAGAATGCACAGGGCAACTGGCTCAATGCCAACTATTACGACGACCCTGAGCTTTTTTCCTTGACCCGTGAGTATATGATAGAGACCCTCAAAAAACATATAGCCCTAGGCCTTGACACCAATGAAGTCTATATTTTAGGTAAGAAAAACGCTACTTTCTTGGAAAAACTCAACAAAGAGGCTTCTTTGTTCAAAAAAATGATCGTTCTGGAGCACCCACGCTATATAGAACAATACAAGTCCAAGGAAAAACAACTGTATATAGACAAGTTTATCACCCTATTAAAAACCTAATTGTATGAAAATCCTAAAAGAATTGGACGAACTCACCGCCGCCGAGGTCATCTCCCCCGAAGTGGCCGAGCGTATTCGCCACTATGCCGAGCAGCGTACCCAGAGTAACTCCTCCCATAGGCTCCTGACCGTCTTTGGAGCTCTGGGGGCGATTCTTATTGCTTTGGGAGTTATTGTCCTTTTGGCACATAACTGGGACGAGCTTCCTCGCTGGATAAAGACCTTTTTCTCCTTCCTTCCCTTATTGGCAGGGCAGGCTGCTTGTGGCTACCTGCTTTTCAAAAAGGGACTCACCTCTTGGTGGGGAGAAGCTGCCGCTGCCTTTACCGCTTTGACCATAGGGGCTACGATTGCTATGGTACATCAGGTATATAACCTGCCTGATAGCTCCTTTGCCAGCTTCCTCACCCTCTGGCTTATCTTAGCCCTGCCTACCCTCTACCTTATGCGCTCACGGGCGACAGCCGTACTCTATTATATAGGTATAGGGGCTCTCTGTATATTGGGGTATAGAGAATGGACTACTTACTATACTTCTTTGGTTACCTTTGTGCTTATCTTGCCTTTTTACATCTGGCATATAAGATATAAGGCAAATAGTGCGATTACTCATGCCTTTCACTGGCTTACTGTAGTTTTTACTGGAATAGCTTTGTCCGTTCTCTCTACAAATATAAGAGATAATAGCACTATTCTTTGGTTTGTATTACTCTCTGCTATTTATATCATGATAGGAAAGTATCTACAAACAAGTATTTATTATAATGCTTATAAGGTAGCCGCCCTTCTGTGTATTCCTATTTGTTTCTTTATAGAAGATTTTCCTTCTTTTAATAATAATTACACCCTATATACAACCATTGCTATAGTACTTTTATATTTTTTACTTATTGCAAAGTATTATTATATAGATAAAAAGGAAAAAACACTGGACCTTGTATTAGTTTTTCCTCTGTTGTATATATTTTCTATCTATTTAGTGCGCCTTTTCCTATATGATTTAGTTATTTTAGCCTTTGGCGCTTACTATATTTGGAAAGGATTTAAGAGCGAACGCAGTTTAGTGGTCAATTATGGTCTTTCAGTCATCTCTGTTGAGATTGCTATACGATTTTTTGATAGTTCCTATCCTTTTATTATCAAAGGAATTGTCTTTATCCTCTTAGGTATAGGCTTTTTTGTAGCTAATTATTTCATCTTAAAACAAAAGAAAAATGCGTAAGAAATACCTCCTCATAGCCTTTGCCTGTATGATATTAGTACAGCTGGCTTTCCCTCTAAAAATGATTTTTGACAGGGAATTGATTCTTCTTCGGGGCGAAACCTTCCTGATAAAAATAAAACCTCTTGACCCTTATGATGCTTTCCGTGGGCGCTATGTAATGATTAGCTACGAGGATAGCGAGGTGCCCATACCTAAAAAATTTCAGCATATGGAAAATCTCAAAGAACTCTATATCACGGTGAAAAAGGACGAACATGGAATACTTGTCTATGACCAAGTAACCCTACAGCCGCCCACCGATACCAATAGCTATATCAGGGAAGAGGCCGAATCCTATGGCTTTTCTTATAATGATGATGAAATATGGTTAGACCTCCCCTATCGCTATTATATGAACGAAAACAAAGCCCCAAGAGCCGAAAGACTGCTTAATGAGGCCTATGCCCAAATCGTTGTCTATAAGGGACAAGTGGTACTCAAGGGTATCTTGGTTAATGGCATGCCTATAGAAAAATATCTTGATATGGATCTATCTGAAAAAGACTATTAAAATATACCTTATATTATATGAAAGATTTCTCCTTAGAAAAGCTCAAACAAGAAATATTATCCAAAAAATCCTTCCTCTGTGTAGGATTAGACGTGGATCTAAGCAAAATTCCTCCTTTTCTACTCAAGGAAAGTGATCCTATTTTTGCCTTCAACAAGGCAATTATCGACGCCACCCACCCTTATACCATTGCCTATAAGCCCAATATTGCTTTCTATGAGGCCTATGGGGAGCAGGGCTGGCAGTCGCTGAGAAAGACTATTGATTACCTCAATGAGCAGCACCCAAGTATCTTTACCATAGCCGATGCCAAGCGGGGCGATATAGGCAATACAGCTACCATGTATGCCAAGGCTTTCTTTAAGGACTTGCAGTTTGACAGCGTAACAGTAGCCCCTTATATGGGACAGGACTCGGTGGAGCCTTTTTTGGCTTTCAAGGACAAAGCGACTATTCTATTAGCACTGACTTCCAACAAAGGAGCTTTTGATTTCCAAACCCTCTCCACCGAGGGGGTACCTCTCTACCAGCAGGTACTCACCCGCTCCCAGCAGTGGCACAACGCCCAGAACCTCATGTATGTGGTGGGCGCTACCAAGGCGGAATACTTGGCCGAGATTCGTCGTATGGTCCCTGATGCCTTCCTGCTCGTCCCTGGGATAGGTGCCCAAGGGGGCGACCTCTCTCAGGTGTGTAAGTACGGACTTAACAAGTCGGTAGGGCTGATTGTCAATGCCTCTCGTACTGTCATCTATGCCTCCCAAGGGGAAGACTTCGCACAAAAAGCAGCTCAGGCCGCCCATACACTCCAACAAGAAATGGCCGCTATCCTTCACTCCCAATTCCCTACACTATGACCTTTTCCGAAGAAAACTACCTGAAAATTATCTACCACCTTGGCCAAGAGCGTCAAGAGGAGGTTACCACCAATGCCATAGCTGATGCCATGCAGACCAAGGCATCGTCAGTTACCGATATGCTCAAGAAGCTACATGAAAAAGGCTTGGTGGAACATAAGAAATACCAAGGGGTGACCCTTACCAAAAAGGGAGAGAAAAGTGCCCTCTTTGTCATCCGAAAGCATCGCCTTTGGGAGGTATTTCTCGTGGAAAAGCTCCATTTCTCTTGGGACGAAGTCCATGAGGTGGCCGAACAGCTGGAGCATATACAGTCCGATAAGCTCATTGAGGAATTGGACAAACTCTTACTCTACCCCGAAAAAGACCCCCATGGTGATCCTATCCCCGATAAGTTTGGCCACATGCCCACCCTCAAAAGCGAGCTGCTAAGCCAGATGAGACCCAATGAGGTTGCCCAATGTGTAGGAGTGAAGAACACCTCCAAAGAATTTTTACAATATCTCAATAAGATAGACATTTCTATCGGAAAAGAAATTAAGATTTTGGAGATACATTCTTTTGACAATTCCATTGAAATTCAATTAGATAGCCGAACCATCAATATCTCTTCCATAATTGCAGAAAACATATATGTTAAAAAAAACAAATAAGTCTTATTTTTCTTTTTTAATTCTGAAAAATAGATTACTTTTGCCCTCACATTCTCAATAAAAATGTTACGTAAAAAACACTATCTCATCATTCTTGGTGTGGTTGCCCTTGGGGTAATTGGTTACTTCCTATTCTTCCCTTCTGGCAAATATAAGTTTGAAAACCAAGAAATTATACTCAACGATTGCGAAGATGGAGAAGAAGACTGTGCTGAAGTCTCCATCAATTATATGCTTTGCAAAAGACCCAGTGCTTTTGCACAGGTGTTTAATGACACCATACAACGACAATTAGTCAGAATCCTCACTGCAAAGGATACTGTCATGGGAGTTAAGGAAGCAGGTGAGCTGTTCCTTTCTCAGTACAAAGCCGACAAACAGCAGTTTGAAGGTATCACCCCTTATCAGATACAAATTGTAGATACCATTCTCCTTGAGAATGACGCTCTTATCTCCCTCCAGCGCTCAGGATATGAGTACTTAGGAGGTGCTCACCCTATCAACTGGATCAGTTATATGAACTTCAAGGCTTCTGATGGTTCTTTCTTTCCTCAAGCAGAACTCTTCACTAATAAAGAAAAAATCTTGAAGGTAGCCGAAAAGTACTTCAGAGAGACTTTCAACATCTCCGAAGGGGAAGAACTTAGTAAAAACGGCTTTATGTTCCAGAATGATATCTTTGCCTTGCCTAAAAACATTGGTTTTGATCAAAACCATCTTATTTTATTGTATAACCCATATGAAATAGCCCCTTATAGCACCGGAGTCTTAGAGGTAAAAATCCCTCTCTCCGAAGTAAATCCTTGGCTTTCATTTAACCTTAATGACTCAAAAAGAAAATGACACCCACACGGAAAGTTTACTATTTAAGCAGTTGCGATACCTGCCAGCGTATTCTCCACGAACTCAAAGTATTGGAGGATTTCACCTTTCAAGATGTAAAAGAAGAGCCTATCTGTGAGACTGATCTCGAACAGCTCAAGAATGTTACTGGAAAGTATGAACTCTTGTTCAACAAACGTTCTAAACTCTACAAAGAGCGCCAACTGAACGAAAAAGACCTGACAGAGAATGATTACAAAGACCTTATTTTGGAACATTATACCTTCCTGAAACGACCTATCTTAGTCATTGATGACCATGTTGTACTGGGAAATGCTACCAAAATTATAAAAGAAACACGCAAACACTTATAATATCATTCCTTTCCGAACTCTATGAGTACAATCACTCAACTGAATATCCCCACCACCAACCTCCCTCGTATTGTTGTGATAGGGGCTGGTTTTGGTGGCATCAACATCGTAAAGCAATTGGATTTTTCCAAAATGCAAGTGGTACTGATCAATAAGACCAATTACCACACCTTCCAGCCACTACTCTATCAGGTGGCAACCGCGGGACTGGAACCCGACTCTATCGCACACTCTGTGCGCTCTATCTTTAAGAAAGAAAAGACCTTCCACTTCCGTATCACTGAAGTAAAACAGATAGACCCTGCAAAGAAGTGTATCTACACCGATCTTGGGGATCTCTCCTACGACTACCTTGTCATCGCTACTGGTTCGCAGACCAACTTCTATGGCAATGCCAATATCCAAAAGTATGCCATGCCCATGAAGACCGTCCCCGAAGCGATAGATATGCGTAGCCTTATTATCCAAAACTTAGAGGCTGCCATTCTGACCAATGACCTTGAGGAGCGCAATAGCTTGATGAACTTTGTCATCGTCGGAGGGGGGCCTACAGGAGTGGAGCTGGCAGGTGCCTTTGCTGAGCTTAAGAGCCATATCCTCCCTACCGACTATCCTGACTTGGATATACGCAAGATGAATGTACACCTGATTCAGGCCGATCCTCGCTTACTGGTAGGTATGGGCGAAAAATCCAGCCAAAAAGCCAAAGAATATTTGGAGAAAATGGGCGTTACCATTTGGTTCAATACCTTTGTCAAGGACTATGATGGTACCAATGTGGTAACCAATACCCATAATTTTGAAACCCGCACCCTTATCTGGACTGCTGGGGTCAAGGGTAGCACTATAGAGGGACTCCCACAAGAAAGCATACAGTTCGGCCGCTATGTAGTCAATGAGTTCAATGAGATAAAAGGTTGTGAGAATATCTATGCCATAGGCGATATAGCCTGTATGATCAGTGACAAATACCCCAAAGGACACCCCATGGTGGCACAACCTGCAATCCAACAAGGAAAGCAATTGGGTAAAAATCTCAAGAGAAAAATTGCAGGCAAGAAGAACTTAGTACCTTTCAGCTATTTTGACAAAGGCGCTATGGCTACCGTAGGGCGTAATAAGGCCGTGGTAGAAATTGCTGGTATGCGCTTTTCTGGCTGGTTCGCTTGGATTCTCTGGATGGTTGTACACTTGGCTTTCTTGGTGGGCTTCCGCAACAAAATGGTGGCCTTGGCCAACTGGATTGTACAGTACTTCCAATACAACAAAGGGGTGCGCCTTATTATCCGCCCTTACAAATCGGCTTATGAGAGGGAACAAGAACAAGCCCTCAAACCATAAACTTTTCATTTTTCTTCCATTAAGAGCTACACCACATGTTTGGGGTAGCTTTTTTAATTTAAAGTAAAAAATTAATAGTACATCTTGCTTATTCAAAAAATATAATTACCTTTGCCCCCGAATTTATAATATCATTATTAATTATCTAAATTATCAAACGATGAAAAAAATGATTTTTTCAGCACTTACTCTTTTGAGTTTTGCTGCTTTTGCTCAAGAAGAAGATACAACAGCTCCTTCTATGTCGGCTCCAGAACCTTCTGCGGCTTCTGAGAAAACTGAGAAGACATGGACTCGTTCAGGACTTATCTCCTTGATGTTCAACCAAACTGCTTTTAACCATGATTGGACTGGTGGGGGTACCAATAACTACGGAGGAAACCTCAACCTTTCCTATGATGCCAACTACAAGAAAGGCGTTTGGACATGGGATAACAAACTCCTTGTAGATTACGGTCTTACCAAAGTAGATGGCGATGCTTTCTCTAAGAAATCTAATGACCGCTTTGCCTTCACCTCCCTTGTAGGACGACAAGTATCTGATACTTGGTTTGTTTCTTTCTTTGCCAATTTCCAAACCCAATTAGCCAAGGGGTATAAGTACGATGAGGATAGCAATGGAAAGCAGATTCGTACCGAAACAAGCAACTTCTTAGCGCCTGCTTACTTCTCTTTCGGGCCTGGTATGTTGTGGAAAAAGAGTGATAACCTAAAGGTTAATATCTCTCCCGCTACCGCGAGATTCATCTTCACCGATAAGAAATTTACCGAAACAGGTAAGCACTTCGGGGTAAAACAAGGAGAAACCTCTCGCTTTGAGTTCGGTGCTGCGGTGAATGGATATGCTAAGTTTGACAACTTGGTAAAAAATGTAACCTTTGAAAACACCCTTAGCCTCTATAGCAACTATTTGGAAAAACCCCAAAATGTAGATATAGACTATACGCTCAATGTACTGATGAAGGTAAATGATTTCCTTTCAGCCAATCTTACTTTCCAAGCCATCTATGATGATGACGCTGTGAAAGCCTTCCAGATAAGAGAAGTCTTCGGTGCTGGTCTTACCTACAAGTTCTAATTAGGTAATAGATAAAAGATAAAAAGGTAAAAAGTATCTCCTACTTTTTACCTTTTATTATTTTGTTACTCATTACTATCATTGGGTACTCTTTTCACTCTTCATTTTTCACTCTTCATTTTTCACTCTTCACTCTTCACTTTTCACTTATCATTTTTCACTCTTCACTTTTCACTATCATGTGGTCGTTTTCCAAAGATATGTTCCAAATCTTCCTTAAAGATTACCTCACGTTCTAAAAGCAATTCGGCTAAGGTAGTGAGCTTATCCCTATTGGTTCTAAGGATATCAAGGGCGCGCTGGTATTGTTGCTCTATAATCTCCCTTATTTCCTCATCAATCACTTGGGCGGTTTTCTCACTATAAGGTTTGGTAAATCCATATTCTTCGCCTGTGGGATCATAATAGGTTAGGTTCCCTATCTTATCATTAAGCCCATAAATGGTTACCATAGCACGTGCCTGCTTGGTTACCTTTTCCAAGTCACTAAGTGCTCCTGTGGAGATTTTCCCGAAGGTAATCTCTTCGGCCGCACGACCACCAAGGGCAGCACACATCTCATCTTGAATCTGGTCGGTACGTACAATCTGTCGCTCTTCAGGCAGATACCAAGCCGCCCCAAGCGAACGACCACGAGGAACTATAGTTACCTTGACCAAAGGTGCAGCATGCTCCAAGAGCCAACTCACGGTAGCATGTCCCGCTTCATGATAAGCAATTGCCTTTTTCTCCTCAGGGGTGATGATCTTGTTCTTCTTCTCCAAGCCTCCTATGATTCTATCCACCGCATCCAAGAAATCCTGCTTATCCACCGATGCCTTGCCACGACGGGCTGCAATCAGTGCGGCTTCATTACATACATTGGCTATATCCGCTCCTGAGAAACCAGGGGTTTGTTTGGCTAAGAACTCTATATCTAAGTCCTCGGTTATTTTGATAGGGCGCAAATGCACCTTGAAAATCTCTTTACGCTCGTTCAAGTCGGGCAAATCCACATAGATCTGTCGGTCAAAACGTCCTGCTCTCAGTAGTGCCTTGTCCAATATATCTGCACGGTTAGTGGCCGCCAAGACAATCACATTGGTTGTGGTACCGAAACCGTCCATTTCAGTAAGTAACTGATTGAGGGTGTTTTCTCTTTCATCATTGGCGTTGGTCAGATTATTTTTGCCTCTGGCTCTACCTATGGCGTCTATCTCATCTATGAAGATGATAGAAGGTGATTTTTCTTTGGCTTGTCGGAACAAATCCCTCACGCGAGAGGCACCCACTCCTACGAACATCTCCACAAAATCAGATCCCGAAAGAGAGAAGAAAGGCACCTGCGCCTCACCTGCTACAGCCTTGGCAAGGAGCGTCTTCCCTGTCCCTGGAGGACCTACAAGTAGCGCTCCCTTAGGGATTTTCCCTCCTAAGGAGGTATATTTTTCAGGATTTTTGAGGAAATCTACGATCTCTTGTACCTCTTCCTTAGCGCCTTCAAGTCCTGCTACATCTTGGAAAGTGATTTTCTTATCCTTCTCTCCGTCAAAGAGCTTAGCACGAGAACGACCTATATTGAAGAACTGTCCTCCTCCGAAGCCTCCTCCTGCACGACGCATTAGGAATATCCAAAGGCCGACAAAGAGCACCAGCGGCAATACAACCGTGATGAGTAAGTCTCCTACGAAATTCTGTTCAGTACGGTATACCAGCTGGGTATTGGAGAGATTATTTTCGGCTACAATCTTATTGAATCTGTTTTCAAAATTCTCCAAGACGCCTATTTCCATTCTATACTGAGGTACATCGGAATCTTCGCCTGTCTTGAACAAAGGACTTTCGGCACGTACCTTCTTATGGTCTGGCTTATCCATCGCCTCTGGGAAGAGATAGATACGCGCTTGGTGCTTATTGACTACCACCACTTTGGAGATGTCCCCATCTTGGAGGAATTTTTCAAATTCTGTCTGAGAGATTTCCTCAGGTTGTTTCCATAAACCTGCACTGGAGAGCGGATTAAGGATAAAAAATAGAATAAGCGCGAGTCCTGCATAGAACCAAAAAGCAGAAAATCGCGAAGGCTTGTTCTCATTCATAACTATTCATTTGTATTTATATGGGTTATATGGGCATCTCCCCATAAGCCCTCTATATCATAATATTCACGTACATGCTTTTGGAAGATATGTACCACCACATCCACATAGTCAAGCAGTACCCATTCGGCGTTTTGTTCTCCCTCTACATGCCAAGGCTTCTGTGGGGTTTGCCTTTGTACAGCACCCGATATGGCCACCACCTGTGTATTGGAACCTCCTGAGCAGATGACAAAGTAGCTACACACGGCGTTCTCTATGCCCCTGAGGTCTAAAATGGTGATGTCCTGACCCTTTACTTTTTGGATTCCTTCCAGTACAGAAGAGAGGATTTGTTCTGTGTTATTTTTTTCTGACATTCAATTTTTTTAATTACTTTTGCAAAGCGACAAAGGTATAACATTTTATGGAAATTATCAAACTTAATGCCACAAATTCTACCAATACTTATCTTAAAAATCTCATTAAGGAAAAACCCGTAGCTGACCTTAGTTGTGTATGGGCGCTTTCACAGACCCAAGGGCGAGGACAACAGGGCGCCAGCTGGGTAGCTGAACCTGGTAAGAACCTTACTTTCAGTATTTTCAAGAAATTTGACCAGCTCCCTTCCGAATATCACTTCTTGCTGAATATGGAAGTATCATTAGCTATTTTCCGCGCCTTAAAAAAATTGTATATACCAGACTTAACTGTTAAGTGGGCTAATGACATTTTGTCAGCCAAAAAGAAAATCTGTGGTATTCTGATAGAAAACACGCTCCATAAGGAGTATATCTCAGCTTCAGTGATTGGGATAGGACTAAATGTAAATCAGCTTTTTTTCAATGATTTGCCCAATGTCTCTTCCCTACAGAAAATCATGGGACACCCCTTTGACTTGGAGGAGGTCTTGCTTCTTATCCTCCATGAGCTGGAGGCTGCCCTCTTGAGCCTCTCCCCTACCCACTTTGAGGAGGTATTAGACGAGTACCATACGCACCTATTTCGCAAGGACAAGCCCTCCACCTTTGAGTATCCCAATGGGCAGCGCTTTATGGGCTACATAAGGGGAGTCAGTCACAACGGCCAACTCCAAGTAGAACAAGAAGATGCTCTAATGAGCTCGTTTTCACTTAAAGAAGTCAAATTACTTTACTAACCCCTTATCTTATGAAATATTTTCTCAGTACCCTCTCGCTCCTTGCCCTTATCCTTAGCGGTTGTCAATCCCAAAAAGTAGCCATGGAAGCGCTTTCAGGGCAAACTTTCTATGCCTATTCATTAAACAATGGTATGTACCAAGAAAGCTCCTTTCCGCTCCTACCGAAGGATGCTTGGGATCACCCATACAAGTACCTACATTTCCAGCTACAGCCCAAGGGCAACTACCTATATGTAACCTACGATAAGGTAGAAAATGGACAGCTCACCACCCATACCAAACGCTATTGGGGGCTTTGGTGCAAAAAAGGATTCAGGTACCAATCCCGCTGGCTCATCTCGCCCCTTGTATTCCTTTTCTTTGGCTGGGACATGCAAAGCTATTATTTCAAGGTAGATGACAAGCAAAATATTGATTTTACTGAAAAGGGAAGCCATTGGTTCTTTGTAGGTGGCTTTGGCTATGCCTATGAACCCTATTACGGAGGTGCTCTCTTTAAAACCGTAGCCCATACTGAACAGCCTATGGTGTATTTTGACCAAGGACGCTATGGCATTAGAACAAATAAAGATACCCTGATCGCTCCCCTTTATGATGAGTTGAGCTGGTTTGAAAATGGAGTAGCATGTGTAAGAAAAGAGCAGTTCTGGGGAGTAATTGATATCTTTGGTAGGGAAGTTATTCCCTCTATATATGACCATATTAACTATGAAAAATGGAGAAAACCGCCTATTTTCTTAGTCCAAAAGGACAGTCTTAGTGGTATATTTTCCCTCAAGGGGGAACAGCTCACCCCTATACAATACAAACACTTAGAATATTATTGGTCAGGTGTGTTCTTAGCCCAAAAAGATAGTCTGTGGGGCTTTATTGGCTTAGATGGCAAGGAAAAACTGGCTATTATCTACGATCATATCGAGAAAAATGATTATGGCTATACTCTTATCAAGGGAGACAAAGTGGGCTTTTTCAGATACGGAGGGCAATATGCGCGATATATCCCAGCAGTATATACAGAAATAGATTTCCCCTCTACCACCAAAGAGTTTGCCGTAGTCCATAGTGGCGAGAAACTCCTACTGATAGATCGTAAAGGTGTTGTTCACAAGGCCGTCCCTACTAAGGTAAAAGGCATTGATGTCTTCTTGGACAAGCTCGAAGGTGTCGCCAAATACAAAGGACAGTACTATAAGCCAGCACCAATGACTAATGACTAATGACTAATGACTAATGATTAGAAATAAATAACTATTTGTCATTTGTCACTATTTTCGTATTTTTGCACAATCAAACTAACTTTCATGAAAGAAACAGATATTATCATCATAGGGGCTGGGCCTACAGGGCTTTTTGCCGTTTTTGAAGCAGGCCTTTTGCGCCTTAAGTGTCACCTGATAGATACCCTTCCCCAACCTGGGGGACAGCTCACCGAGCTCTACCCTAAGAAACCTATCTTTGATATCCCTGGTTATCCCAGCGTAGGAGCCGCTGAGCTGATAGATAACCTTATGGAGCAAATCAAGCAGTTCCAACCCGAATTCACCCTTTCGGAGACTGCTGTAACCCTTGAAAAACAAGCCGATGATACCTTTATCGTTACCACCGACAAGGGTACCCAAGTCAAGGGTAAGGCTGTGGCTATCGCGGGAGGCTTAGGTACCTTTGAACCACGTAAGCCTGAGATAAGCAACCTTGCTGATTATGAAGATAAGGGAGTGGAATATTTTGTAAGGAACCCTGAGCGCTTTGCAGGCAAACGCGTAGTGATCGCAGGCGGCGGCGATTCAGCTCTTGACTGGAGTATTTTCTTGTCCAGCGTCGCCCAGTCGGTTACATTGGTGCATCGCCGCAATGAGTTTCGTGCGGCCTTGGATTCGGTAGAGAAAGTAAAGGAACTCAAGACAGCAGGCAAGATAAACCTTATCACCCCCGCAGAGGTGGTTGCTCTCAAGGGAGAGGGGCAGCTCTCCGCTGTTGTCCTTGAAAAAGAAGGAGTACAAGAGGAACTACCTACCGACTATTTTATCCCGCTTTTTGGCCTCACCCCTAAGCTGGGACCTATTGCCGATTGGGGGTTAGAGATAGAGCGCAATGCCATCAAGGTGAATAACGCCCTTGATTATCAAACCAATATAGAAGGCGTCTATGCCATAGGCGATGTGAATACCTACCCAGGCAAGCTCAAGCTCATTCTCTGTGGTTTCCATGAGGCTACCCTGATGTGTCAAGGAGTCTATAACCGCCTCTACCCTACTAAGAAGTATGTACTGAAATACACTACTGTTGCAGGTGTTGATGGCTTTGACGGCTCCCGCAAAGAAGCCGAAAAAGCGGTCATTCAGTCTATTTAAGTGAAAAATGAAGAGTGAAGAGTGAATAACATGTTGTGTGCTTACACTTTTCACTAAATTCGGTATAATTTTTGTACTTTATTTTCGTAGTACAGAAAACAAACACAACCCTATAAAACTAAGATATTATGTCCTACATAACTACCCTTGATGATAGCCCTCAGACTTTGGCTTATACCGAAACAAATGAGGTACTTGACACACCTATTGCCCCCTCTCCAGAGGTTGATGACTTGGAAGAGGACGAGTATGGTATTCCTATCAAATACCGAGATGAAATTATGGCGCTCTCCAAAAAAGTCAATAAGGCGGTTGCCAAACGATGGGACGAAGCTCTTGCTAAGAAAAGGGATAAAAAGGAAAATATATGATTGTAATTTCTGATGCTAATATTATCTTTAGCTGTTTCTACAAGCCAAATGGAGCAATAGCTACTATCCTGAAAGAAGAAAAAAAGAATATACAATTTATAGCTCCTGATTTCCTTTTAGAAGAAGTAGAAAAACATTTGTCTGAAATAATGGCTAAGACAAATATTACTAAAATAAAAGCTCATGCCTTACTGAAAGAATTTACTAAAAATATTACCTTCTATAAGTTAGATGATATTCCTGATGAATATATAGACAAAGCTCATAAAATAGTTGAAAATATTGACCCTGATGATTATCCATTTGTAGCGCTTCACTTAGAACAAGGATATAAAATTTGGACTTGTGATGTAAAACTCATTAATGGACTTATAGAAGAAGGGTATGATATATGTATAACCACTCATGAACTTAGAGCTAAGACCTATAAGAAACTACCTAAATAGTAAAGAGTGAAAAGTGTAAGCACGCAATGTGTTATTCACTTTTCACTCTTCACTAATCACTATAATCACTTTTCACTAATCACTTTTCCTATTTCTCCTATAGGATAAGAGGCTTGTTCTCCGCTCTGCATGTGCTTGAGGACTGCGGTACCTGCGGAGAGCTCTTCTTCTCCGATGAGTACGACATACTTCACCTTTCGGCTGTCGGCATAGGCCAATTGCTTCTTGAGCTTAGTGGCTTCAGGGTAGAGTTCTACCTTGTGTCCTTGCGCTCTTAGTTGTTGTACCAAACCAAAAGAAGCCAACGCCTCCCGATCTCCAAAATTGACGCAAAGCACTTCCAGACTTTCCCCTATAGCGGTGGGAAACAAATTCAATTGCTCTAAAACAAGATAGATTCTGTCCAAACCGAAAGAGATTCCAATCCCACTCATGCCCTTAAGCCCAAATATCTCGGTCAGTTCGTCATAACGCCCGCCCCCACCTATAGAGCCTAAAGCCACTTCACGGGGTGCAGCTACTTCAAAGATAGCTCCTGTATAATAATTCAGCCCACGAGCCAGAGTTACCTCCAGCTCCAAAGAGGCCGTTTGCAAGCCCAACTGTTGGGTCTGTGTATAGACAAACTCCAAATCGGCGACTCCTTCCAATCCTGTAGGAGAAGATGAAAGTAAGTCCTTAAGCCTTGTAATCTTCTGGGAGAAATCCCCCTCAAGGGAGAACACAGGTTGGATTTTGGCAATGGCCTCTGGAGTAATCCCCCTTTGGAGCATCTCCTCCTCTACCTTCTCCTTACCTATCTTATCGAGCTTGTCCAAAGCCACAGTAAAGTCTATCAGCTTATCAGGCGCTCCAATAATCTCAGCAAAACCAGAGAGAATCTTGCGGTGGTTCATCTTGACTGTAACCCCTTTGACATTCAGGGCTGTAAATACACTGTCGTAGAGCTGAACAAACTCCACTTCCTGCCAGAGTCCCTTAGCCCCTACCACATCGGCATCACACTGATAGAACTCACGATAGCGCCCTTTCTGCGGACGATCGGCACGCCATACAGGCTGAATCTGGTAACGCTTGAAAGGAAAACTAAGGTCATTCTGGTGTTGTACCACGTAGCGTGCAAAAGGCACCGTAAGGTCATAGCGCAACGCCTTCCCACTGATATAAGCGGCCAACTTAGTACTATTATGCTGCTCATATACCTCTGCGGGCACTTCCGATAGGAAATCTCCTGCATCTAAAATTCTGAAAATCAGTCTATCGCCTTCCTCTCCATATTTGCCCATCAGTGTCTCTGTCTTCTCAAAGCTGGGAGTCTCAATGGGTTGGAAACCATAGCGCTCGAAGGCTTGGCGAATGGTCTGAATGATATAATTGCGCTTGGCAACCTCCTCAGGGGAGAAATCTCGCGTTCCTTTGGGTATACTGGGTTTCTGCATTGTATTCTGGTTATTGTAATAAAAAACAGCTAATTTTCATTAACTGTTCTTTATATAGGTATTTGATTATGATTTCTAATGATTAATCTACATTGTCATGCAGATAGCTATTATTTTCACGTATCTGAGCTATATTGTTGGAATCCAAACTAATAGAGCTACGAGAAACTGATGGGGTCATAGTAGAGGAAGAAATATCCACATTCTTTCGCATATAAGCTGGAATATTTTCCAAATCCTCTATCTTATAATTGGTTTGGGAAGAGAACTGATAGCTCATATTCTTAAAGGTTGTTTTACGGTTAGCCGCATTTTCCTTAAGTGCTGAAAGATAAGCGTTTTGGTTGGCTTCCTTAGGTTGTACCGTCTTGGCGGGCTCTTTGATACGCAGTTCTGCCTTGAACTCTTCCTCTTCGGTTTCGCGCTGTGGAGAGCGTGCTTGGGTAAGCATTTCCTCTACTTCAAGGTAGTTCTCAAGGGTATGTACGATCTTGCCACTCTCCTGAGCGGAAGCCGCTGCTGCCGCTTGCATCATAGGAGCTGCTTGCATTACAGGAGTCGCTTGGGGCTTTTCTTGCTCCATATAGACCACTTTGCGTTCTGCTACTTGTTGCTTTTGTGGGGCTGCTACCTTAGGGGCGGTTGTTTTTTTTTCTTGGTATATTACAAAATCCTCCTGCTGGATAGGTACCACACGCTCAACTACTTCAAAATGAACAGGGAGATGGTATAGGCTATCATCCACCTTCAAAGGCTTTATTTTTTTTTCAGGAGCTGTATGTAGGGTGATACCCATACTACTCTTGGTAGCTGCATCGGCTATGGGAGCTTGTTCAGGGGTATCGTCCAACTGATAAACTACTTTTTCTTTTTTCTTTAGTGAATTCTCAAAAGAAATATCAGTAAAAGAAGAAGTAGTATCCAATTCTTGTACAAATTGGGTATTATCGTCCAAGGAATGGACTATTTTCTTGGGTTCAGCATCAATAATCTCATGTTGTTGTTCGGTAGAGAAGCCTGTAGCTACCACTGTTACCATAATCTTGTCCTCAAGAGAAGGTTCCTCACCCATACCCATGATGATATTGGTCTTATAGCCTGTAGCCACCTCTATACCATGTCCTGCTTCACGTTGTATATATTCGTTGATTTCCCCTACCTCGTCCATGGTGATTTCATCATTTCCGTAAAGGATCAAAAGCAATACATTCTTAGCCCCTGTGATACGGTTATCATTGAGCAAAGGTGATTCCAAAGCCCCTTTTACTGCATCCAAAGCGCGCGCCTCTCCCGTACCATAGCCTGTACCCATGATAGCGGTACCACTATTGGAAAGTACTGTATGAGCATCACGAAGGTCAATATTCATTTCAAACTCCTTGGTAATCACCTCAGCGATTCCTTTGGCAGCAATGGTAAGTACCTCATCGGCTTTGGCAAAACCTGTCTTGATACCTAAGTTTCCATAAGTATCACGTAGTTTATTGTTATTGATTACAATGAGTGAATCCAACTGCTTGCGCAAATTCTCAATTCCTTTTTGGGCTTGGGCAAGACGTATTTCTCCTTCAAACTTGAAAGGACTGGTTACGATTCCTACAGTAAGAATTCCCATGTCCTTACATATCTTTGCTATAATAGGAGCAGCACCTGTACCAGTACCACCGCCCATACCTGCGGTGATAAATACCATCTTGGTATTATCTCCCAGCATAGACTTTATCTCCTCTATACTCTCCATAGCGGATTGCTCCCCTACCTCAGGGTTAGAACCAGCTCCTAAACCTTCGGTAAGTTCCACTCCTAAGTGAATCTTATTTACTATAGGACTTTTGTCTAATGCCTGGCGGTCAGTATTACAAATGATGTAATCTACTCCTCGGATATCCTGTTTGTACATGTAGTTTACGGCGTTTCCGCCTCCACCACCTACACCTATTACCTTTATCAGATTTCCTGTATTTTTTGGAAGATCAAATGTCGCATTGTCAAATTCTATCGCCATATTTTTTTGCTGTTTTTTATTGTTTTCTCAATTAGTAATGAGTGGTTAGCCTTAAATAATTAATTATCAATGGTATTAACCATTAATCATTAACGACACTTCTTATTCTTTGTTCTGTGGCAAAATTATTACTTTTTTTCTTAGTTATCAACCAAAAAACAAAATTTGTTTATAACTTTTCTCTTGTTAAAATAATTAGTTAATATTCATGTAATTAAGACTTTTCTTTGACAGTATTTTAAAGACCCCCTCATTTTTTTAGGGAAAAAAGTAAAAGATAAAAAAACAATTAGTGGTTAGCCTATACTAAGACTAACCACTAAATTAAGTTTCGCAAGCTCTGTAAGGGCTTGATTCAGTAAAAAAGACTCTTTCCCTAAAAGGAAATGAGTCTTTCAATATAAATCTATTGGTCTTACATTATTTCTTCTTAGCTGTTTTTTTAGTCAAATTAAAGGCAAACATTCCTGTAAGGATTCCCAAAACATCAGCAAGCATATCCAGCGGATCACCAGTACGACCCATTTGCATCTGCTCTTGCATAATTTCTGTCAATAGTGCATATGCTGAAAGCAATAAAAGTTCCCTTACAATAGAATGTTTGGGAAAAGCCATTCTATAGAGATATGTCAAGAGTGCAAATATTAGGAAATGTACGACTTTGTCCATTCCTTCAAAAGACGGAAAATTCCGTGGAAGATCTGAAGTAGGACGTAAAAGGATATAAGTTAGGAAACTTACGTAAAGAAAGAATATTATTTTATAAAGCATTTTAATTCTGTTCAGCCCAATATAGCAAAAACCTTGCCAAAAATAACAAATTTTTGGCAAGGCTATTATTTCTATATTCAGTCTATCTATTTTGCTACATCAGTAACTTGTGCATCCACAATTTCTATTTCAAACATAAGGTCAGCATCGGGAGGAATCACACCATTACCAAAACCTTGTTTGCCATAGGCTAAGGCAGAAGGGATAAATACACGTATCTTATCACCTACTTTCATAGAAAGAAGTGCTTCCTTAAAGCCTGCGATAAGGCCTACCTCTGGGCTATATTGCCAAGTATAGGGTATATACCCATACTGAGGATCAGCGGCACGTGCGGCATCATAAGCATCATTCTCTTTGGCTATTTCTGCTATATTGGTGTCAAACAAATCTCCTGTAGCGCGGAGGAAACCTGCATAATTTACCAATATATCCGCTCCGATTTGAGGTTTTACACCATTGCCTTCTTTGAGTTTAAGTATCTTGATACCTGAGGGTTGTGCTACTGCTTTAGCTTCCTGCTCTGCCATAACGGCAAGGTTCTTTTCCCTTTGTGATTCTAACTTCTGAGCCTTAGCATTTTGCTCTTTCATAAAAGCATCAAACACTTTAGGAGCGTCCCATTTCTGAGCGTCCTTACCTACACGGATAATCTCTACTTTCTTGATAATCACAGGATTTTTAGGACGGCTATCCTCTTCACTTGTTTGTTCATCAGTGATTTTGCTAATGACATCTTCGCCTTGGATTACTTGTCCAAAAATAGTATGACGGAAGTTAAGCCATTCAGTGGCTTTTTCAGTGATAAAGAACTGACTGCCATTGGTTGCTGGTCCTGAGTTGGCCATGGCGAGTTGCCCCTTTTTAGTAAAGGTCAAGGTATCTACAAACTCGTCGGCAAACTTATACCCAGGGTCGCCCATTCCTGTAGCGGTACGGTCGCCCGCCTGAAGCATGAAGTTCTTAATCACACGGTGTGATTTGGTACCATCGTAATAACGTTTACCCTTGAGAGAGTCTGCCACATAAGTATTGGTTCCTTCTGCCAAAGAGACGAAATTGGCCACGGTTCCTGGAGTTGCCTTGTAGTAGAGCTCAGCAAGCATATCTCCATGATTGGTTTGGATATCTGCATACAACCCGTCCTTTAAGTTAGGATACTTAGCAGACTTACAAGCCACTAATAACAAGGGCAATACCAATGCCCATAATTTGACTTTTTTCATAAATTTCTATATTTAACAAATGAAATTACATTTTTTAATTAGCCCCCTCGGCGCTCTCTTTAGAAGTATCTACAGTGCCTTCCTCTTTAGCGGGCGTAATCTTAAGGATATGTACCTGAGCACGGATAGGCTTATTAATACCTATTTTTTCCTTATCTCCGTGATAGCCAAAAGCAATTTCCGAAGGGAAGAAAAACACAGCTTCCTCCTGTTCCTTTAAGAGCTTAATAGCTTGCCGAAGTCCCTGAAATAGTTCCTGCTTATCCACTATATAAGTAATCGTCTTGGTATCTTCCTTAGAATAAATTTCCTTACCATAAATATCCGACAGGCTGTAGGTAAGCTCCACCATGTCCCCAAAAGCAGGTTTATAAGTAGCCTCCTTATTTTCAGTAACATAATAATACTTGAATCCATCTTCGGACTTGTGGTAAGTATGTAGCGTATCACGGGCAATAATAGAATCCATCACCGCTTGCTGATCCTCTAAGATTTCTCTGTTTTTCTTAGCCGATTCTTTTAGAAAAGTATCTGTTTTGATCATTACAGGACGGCGAGCTTCCTTCTTATTACAGGAAACTACTAACAAAAGTATCAGTAGGGCAAATATAGTTCTCATAATATGGGATTTGAATGATAGGCATCAGGGCGTGATAAGAATTGGGGCAATACCTCCAAGAAATACTTAACCGTATCCTCCAAAGAGGTGTGCGAACTTCCCCCCGCCGCATTGATATGCCCTCCTCCATTGAAATAAGTACGCGCTAAGAGATTCACATCTAAGTTGGTTTTGGAACGGAAAGATATTTTGATCAACTTATCTTCCTCATTTTCAATAAATATAGCGGCCAATTCAGCCTCCTTGATACGCAATCCATAATTGACAAAGCCTTCGGTATCACCCTTGCGAAAATTGAACTGCTTGAGGGTCTTGCTACTGATATACATATAAGCCGTGCGATGCTGTGGCAAATAGGTGAGATCATTGAGCACATGTCCCAATAGTAACAAACGATCTATGGAATAGCTATCTAAGACTTCTGAGGCTATCTCCGTACAATTAGCACCTTTCTCCAAGAGCGTTGCTACAATCCTATGGGTCTCTGGGGAAGTCATAGAAAAACGAAATCCTCCTGTATCGGTCATAATTCCTGTATAGAGACAGGTGGCAATCTCCTCATTGATAGCCTGCTCAGAGCCAAGAGCAGTTATTACCTTATATATCAGCTCACAAGTGGAACTGGCCTTGTCATCAGAATAGGTTATTTTAGCATATGTATCGGGCTGTTGGTGGTGATCTATCATCACAAAATCTACTCCAGATTGTTCCAACAAAGGAGTTAATGGTTTAGCCCTCAGTAAGTTATTGAAATCTAAAGTAAATATAAGAGAAGAAGCCGCAATACGTTGCTCAGCCTTACTTTCCTCATTGGGATAGATAAGAATTTGGTCAGCGGCAGGCATCCATTTTAGGAAATCAGGAAAATCGGTAGGGGCAATCACCTGTACATCATGTCCCTGATTTTTAAGAAAATGATACAATCCCAACGTGCTTCCTATAGCGTCTCCATCGGGAGAAGTATGGGGAACAATGGTTATCACTGGCCTATGATCCAAAAGCGCTTGTAGGCTTTTACTATCTTGTATATTCATAGGGCAAAGATACAAATTCTTTTTGAATTATCAATTGCTAATTGTCAATTGTTAATGAAATATTGCAGAAACTAATTATCAGTATTCATCATTTGCTTAAGATTCTCAATGATCTCTTGTAAGCCATTGGTTTTGATTTCAAAGGTAGTGGCCAAGAGCATACCGAGCTTTCCCTTGGGAAAACCTTGCGAGCTGAACCATTCCAAGTAATAGATGGGCAAATCGGCTACCATAGTGCCCTTATACTTACCATAAGGCATAGGAGTGGTGATGATTTCTTTGAGAATCTCGTTGTTCATAGTGACTAAAATTATTATCCTCCTTTCCCCCGAAGGGGAAAAACTAAACTCTTGTTTAACAGACGCGAGTTCAATATAACAAAAGTTCCCCCTTCGGGGGTTAGGGGGATTCTAGTGATTAGAAACAATAGTAAAAAACCGAACTATTCATTAGAATAATTCGGTTTTCTAAAAGAAGGCGGCGACATACTCTCCCACAAATTGCAGTACCATCTGCGCTAAAAGG
>ERZ772973.256-NODE-256-length-30808-cov-136.889_pt1 | contig 30808 bp, 24 predicted proteins | sample MGYA00580672_ERZ772973 | MGnify/ENA primary metagenome ERZ772973 (study PRJEB29015, sample SAMEA2737938) | human oral metagenome | biome: human oral; feature: human-associated habitat; material: dental | place: China | collected 2152 ...
CTCATGGCGCGCAGCGCGTGCCGCATCTGCTCCACCGCCGCGCGCACCGCCGCCGTCATTGCGTCCAGCTCGGGCGCCAGCGCCGTGTCCTCGGGGTGCGCGAGCCGGGCCTGCTCGGCCGTCATGACCGCGTGGGTCAGATCGCGCACCACGGTGTCGTGCAGCTCGGTGACCACCAGGAGACGCTGGCGCTCCATGCTCTCGCGGTAGGTGTGCAAGGAACGCTCGGCCTGGTCGCGTGGACTGCGGATGAGCTCGGCCAGCGTGATGGCCCCGCCCCCGGCGAGGAGCGAGACCTGCAACAGCGAGAACCAACTCGTGCCTGCTCCGCCCCACTGGACGTCGGCGATCATAATCACCAGAGAGAAGACCACCAGGCTGTAGGCGGGCATACGTGAGAAGCCGCGGGCCACGAGGATCGCTGTGCACAGCCAAGGGATGATGCCCGGAGAAAAGGGAACGTCGGTCAGCGCCACGGTGCCTGCCCAGGTCACCGCAGCACCCAGCACGGCCCCAGGCCACGGGAATCGGCTGCACAGCGCCAGCGCCAGGCCCCCGGCGATCTCAAAAAGGACCGCAATGGAGGACAGCGGCCAGGTCATTGCGATCGAGAAGAGAGTGATCAGTGCGGCCAGGAAGGTGTGCGCCAGATGCAGCCGCCAGGTCGGTCGCCACGTCGTGTACCGCGTGGGTTGCAGCAGGCCCGCCAGAATGTCGGCCACTGTCTCCACCTTCCCCTGAACCGATCCGGATAATATTCTTCCATGACGGTCCCCGACGTTACTGATGGTCCCACTGCCGCCTCGCAGGTCCTGCGCGTCGCCATCGTCGACGACGACCCCTTCGTCCTGCACGCGCTGCGGGCCTACCTGAGCTCGGACGAGCGCATCGAGGTGGCCAGCACCTTCTCGCGCGCCGCCGACGCCCTGGCCTTCCTCCACAAGATCCGCGTGGACGTCCTGCTCACGGACGTGCGCATGCCCGAGATGGACGGCCTGGAGCTGCTCACCCGAGTGCGCCGGCAGTGGCCCCGTACGGCCGTGGTCGTGCTGACCTCCTTCGACGACGACGAGGCGATGGTGGCTGCGCTCGCCCAGCACGCCAACGGCTTCCTGCTCAAGGACGCCTCGCCCGAGGAGATCATTCGCGCCGTCATCGCCGCCAGCGCGGGCGGGACCACGATCTCCCCGGCCGCCACCTCCCGGCTCGTCACCCGCCACCTGCGGCCCCCGCAGACTGCCCAGGTCCCCGACGTCACCGAGGCCGAGCAGGCGGTCCTGACCCTCCTGTGCGAGGGCTACTCCAATGCCGAGATCGCCGAGCAGCTCGTCGTCGCCGAGTCCACGGTCAAGACCCACGTCTCCCACCTCATGAAGAAGTACGACGTCCCGTCCCGACTCAAGCTCGTCGTCGCCGTCCACAAGACCCAGGGGGCCTGAGCCCTCCGCCTCGGGCACTGGAGCAGCCCTCAACACCCGTCTCCTCACTCCTCGGACAGGGCCATGACCGGCGGCACCGAGGCGGCCCGCCCGGCTGGGCGCAGCGAGGCCAGCAGGCCGACGGCCAAGGTCGCGGCGAACATACCGATCAGCGCGAGGTAGGGGATGTGCACCGTCATACCCTCAGCGGATTCCCCCACCGCGATCGTGCCTGCTGCGCCGAGGGAGGTTCCGACGAGGAGCCCGAGGCTTCCTCCGACCGCTGCCACGAGAACTCCCTCGGTGACGATGAGGCGGCGGATCTCCTTGCGTGAGCTGCCGGTGGCGCGCAGCACCCCGATCTCTCGAATGCGTTCCAGGACCGAGACGTCCGTGGTGTTGGCCAGCCCGGACAGGGCGATGACGAGGGCTGCGCCCAGAACCAGGCAGACGATCAGGGCCATCCTCGTGATGATGGATGACATCTGCTCACTGGCGGCAGCGCTTCCCTGGACCATCAGAGTCTGACCTCGGACAGCCGCATTGAGGGAGCGCTCGGTATCGGATGTCATGGAATTGCCGGTGGAGCGAACCCACATGGTGGTGTTGGTGGGGGTGTCGCCGTTGAGGCGCTGAGCCACTGCCGGGCTGACAACAGCCCCCCAGCCCTCTTGGACGTGGGCCGTCAGCTCAACGCTGCCGGCAGCGCCGGTCAGGGTGACTGTGGAGCCATCTGGAATGTTATAGATACCACCGACAATAAGGGTCTTGTCATCGAGGCCTTCCAAGCCGCTGGTGGACCGTGCAATAGGTGCGATAGCGCCGGTGTCGATGACGTCGACATTGATGTCCTTCGACTCTCCATCGATGGTCTGGGTCAGGCCGAGGGAGGGAACATAAGTCACGTCCTTGACGCCGTCGACCGCTTTGACCTGCTTCGTCAGCTGCGCGGTATCGGTTTGCGGAGTGACCCCGAAGATTCTGGCGTCCACGGGTGAGCTGTGGCCGAGGATGGCGTCGAAGGAGGCGTTCAGAGAGGACAGACCGACGAAGAGCGCTGATCCCACCAGGACGCAGACGAAGAGCGTGGCGGCGGTCGCGGCGGACCGTCCGGAGTTGCGGGCCAGGTTGCGGGTAGCCAGGTGCAACACCGGGAACCGAGTCTCGCTCCCGATTTTGCCGATGAGGCCGATGATGGCGGTGACCAGCAGAGGAAGACCGAGGATCGCACCGAGGACGACGGCGAGGCTGCCGGCTGCGGCGATGTAAAGGTCGGAGGCCTGAACGCTGAGGGTGACGACACCGGCGCCCAGGGCCGTCACGATGACTCCTGCGACGGCCGCCCACTTCCTGACGCGCCCAGCCTGCTTAGCGCTCGAAACCTGTCCGGTGAGTGCCACGAGCGGCGAGATGCGCGTGGCCTTGCGAGCTGGACGCAGGACCGCGATGAGAGTGACCAGTGTGCCTAATGCGACGGTGAGTGCCAGAGAGGTGGGTGAGACGGTGAGCTGGTCCATCTTGAGGTCCGCGAACCGCCCTGAGGAGACCACGGCGGCGGCGAGCCCGGTGCCTGCGGTGGTGCCCAGGACGGAACCGACCAGCCCGGTGATGAGTCCGGTGCGCAGGACGGCGAGCATCACCTGGCGTCGACTCGTGCCGATGCAGCGCATGAGCCCGATCGTGTGGGTCTGGTGCGCCACGAGGGTGCTGAAGGTGGTGGCGATGACGATGATGGCGACGACGGCGCAGACCGGGGCCAGGATATTGAGGATGGTGGCGATCATCGTGCCGCCGTCCTGGTCCTGAGCGCGTCGGGAGATAACGTCATCCCTGCTCTCAACCAAGGCTCCGGGCTGAGAGGCGTGAACCGTCTGTTCTATCTGCGCCGTCAAGGCGTCCGTATCGGTTCCTGGCCGCGCGGTGATGTAGAGCTGGTAGTAGGTGGTGCTGGCTCCCATGGCCTGGAGCTGCTCGGTGGTTGCGTACACCGTGCCAGTCCCTGTTATCCCGGTGTCAGCCCCAGCGGAGATAATGCCGACCACTGTGGGAGCTGAGTGGACGGCCTTAGCATCGTTGTCGTAGGTGGTTCTGAGTCGAATGGTGTCTCCGACGCTCAGGCCCCGCTGCTCGGCGAGCTCCGTGCTGATGGCGACCTCCCCGGAGGCGGTGGGCAGGCGGCCAGTGCTCAGAGTGGTGAACTGACTGAGGGTCGGAACATCCTGAACAACGATGTGAGTTCCAGTAGTTCCGCTCAGTTGCTTGGGAAGGTCGAGCCACAGCATGTCCCAGTGGGCGCCGCGGACGGAGTCGACGCCGTCGAGGGCGGAGACCCGGTTGAGGAGGGCGTCGTCCAGGGCGTTCTCAGTGCTGTTTGCCCCACGACCATCTTGGACGACGACGGTGGCGTCGCCCACGGACACCCGCGCGCTGGTCTGCGTTTGAGTGCGGAAGGAGTCGGAGATGATGAAGGCGAAGGCGATGAGGGCGGCGCTCATGGCCACGGCCACGAGGGCGGCGGTGGTGCGCCGCCGATCGAGCAGCGAGGGCATCAGCGGGCCTCCATCCGGGGTGCAGGGCCGGCGGGGGAGGGGCCGGCGGCGTGGCGCGCGCTGGACCCGGCCACGCGGGTACCGGCCGGGCGGCGCACGGCCTCGACCCCGGTGATGCGCCCGTCGCGCAGGCGGATGATGCGGTTGGTGGTGGCAGCTGCCTGCTCGTCGTGGGTGACCATGACGACCGTCTGCCCCAGGTGCTCGCACATGCTGGCCAGGGTCGCCAGCAGGGAGGCGGCCGAGGCGGTGTCCAGTGCCCCGGTGGGCTCGTCGGCGAAGACCACCTCGGGGCGGCCCACGAGGGCGCGGGCCACGGCCACGCGCTGCTGCTGGCCTCCGGAGAGCTCGTTGGGCCGGTGGGACAGGCGGTCGCCGATCCCCAGGGTGGAGATGACGGCGTCGTACCAGTCCCGCTGCGGCTTGCGGTGGGCCAGGCGCTGGGGCAGGAGGATGTTCTCCTCGGCGCTGAGGGTGGGCAGCAGGTTGAAGGACTGGAAGATGAAGCCGAGGCGGTCGCGGCGCACGGCGGTGAGCTGCTTGTCCTTCATACCGGACAGGTCCTGGCCGGCGATGAGGACGCTGCCGGAGGTCGGCGTGTCCAGGCCGGCCAGGCAGTGCAGGAGGGTGGACTTGCCCGAGCCGGAGGGGCCCATGATGGCCACGAACTCGCCGCGTCCCACCACCAGGCTCGCCGAGTCCAGGGCGACGACCCGGGCCTCGCCCTCGCCGTAGACCTTGGTCAGGCCGCGGGCCTCGACGACGCGCATCGGGGCGGCAGCAGCGGCAGGTGCCGCCGGTGCTCCCGAAGCGACCGGTGCTCCCTGGGGGACCGGAGCGGGATTGGCAGTGTGGCCGAAGGACGGGGGCTGGGGTTGAGTCGTCATCTCAGGACCCTTCTCGTTGGCTGGTTCGTGTGGCGGGCAGGGGCGGTCGCTTGATTCGTGTCCGGGACTGCCCTGTTGACGTGAAAAAGCCTAGAAACGGCGCCATCGCAACGGAATGCGTCGAAGGACGGGACGCGTGAGCCCCCTGTCCACCGAAAGGCGGAGGTGAGCCGGTACGAAGGTGCGGCTGCCCCGTGCCCTGGAACCAGGGCACGGGGCAGCCGCTTCTCAGGCCCCATGGCAGAGGGGGGAAGGAAGAGGGGGAGCAGAGGGACGATAGAGGAGGCTCTCCTCAGTCCTGAGCGAGGGCGTGGACGGGTGGGATCCGGCCGGCGCTCTCCGCGGGACGCAGCGAGGCCAGGACACCGACCGCGGCGGACATCAGAAGGATGCCGACCAGGATCAGGGCCAGCCATGGGACCGGGACGGTCAGGAAGCTGGCGGAGTCGGTTGTGAGCAGGGCGGCCGCCCCCGCGATACCCACCCCGCTGCCGAGCAGGATGCCGATGGTGCCGCCCAGGAGTGCGGTGAGGACGGCCTCGGTGATGAGCAGGCGCCTGATCTCGCTGCGCTGGGTGCCGGTGGCGCGCAGGACCCCGATCTCTCGGGTGCGTTCCAGGACGCTGACATCGATGGTGTTGGCCAGGCCTGACAGGGCGATCAGCAGGGTGAAGACCAGCATGGCGCCGATTGCTATGGAGACCTGGCGGACCTGATCAGTGAGGTTGGTGCGGCCCTCCTGGGAGTCGCCGACAGAGAGGCCGCTGCCCGCCACTGCCTCGCGGACGGCGGAGACAGGAGCCCGATCCGAGCCATCGCCGTCGGCGCGCACCCACAGGAGGGAGGCGGTCGGAGCGTTGCCGACCAGCCGATCCGCGACGGCGGGGGTGACGGCGGCGTCGAGCCCCTCCTTCACTTGGACGGTCAGGTCAACGCTGCCGGCGGGCCCCGTGAGGGTCACGGGGGTTCCGTCGGCGATGTCGTAGGTGCGGTCCAGCAGGAGAACCCGGTCGTCGAGAGCCTCCAGCGCCTCCCGGGAGCGCAGGACCGGGGAGACCTTCTCCTTGTCGACAGCGGAGACGGTCAGGGTCTCCTCCCGGTTGTTCTGGCGACCGCCGGTCATGGTGACCTCGAGCCGCGGCACGGGGACGACGCCCTCCACGCCGTCAACGGCGGCGATCCTCGCAACGGTTGAGGAGGGGTCCTGGCCCGCGCTCAGCTCTCCCACGGTGATGTCGACGGGGGTGTGGTAGCCGACGTAGGTCTGCATGGAGGAGGCGACGCTGGACAGGCCACTGGACATTGCGGCCGCCACCGCGACGGCGACGAGCAGGGACGCGGTGGTCGCCGCGGCGCGGCCGGGGTTGCGGGCCAGGTTGCGGGTGGCCAGGTGGAGGATAGGTCTGCGCTCCTGGCCGCAGACCGATCCGACGAGGCGGGACGCCCCGACGACGAGCAGGGGAAGCGCAAGGATGATCCCGAGGACGGCGACGACCGCCCCCGTCCCGATCATCTCCAGGACCCGCCAGGTAACTCCGCCGTGGATGAGGCCGAGGCCGAGCGCGGCGACGACCGCCCCCGCGACGGCCGCAGCCACCCGCCGTCTGCCCAGCGACTCATGGCCGGCGGTCTGCCCGGTCAGCGCCACGAGCGCAGACACCCGGCTGGCCTGGCGCGCCGGCCTCAGGACGGAGAGCAGGGTCACCACGGTGCCGACCAGGACCGCCAGGGCGAAGGAGGTCCAGGAGATGGTCAGGTGACGGGACTCGACCTCCTCGATGAGGCCGGAGCGGATGACGGGTACCGCGATGGCGGCTCCGACGACGGCTCCGGCGACGGACCCCGCCAGCCCGGTGAGCAGGGCGGCGCGCAGCACGGAGCCCACGACCTGACGGCGGGTCGCGCCCACGCAGCGCAGCAGACCGATCTGGCGGGTCTGGCGCGCCATGAGCGTCGTGAAGGTCGTGGCAATGACGATCCCGGAGACGACGACGTACACGGGGGCGATGATCTGCAGAAGAGTGATCGTCCTGGAGGCGGCGCCGTCGGAGCTCTTGGCGCGCATGGTGACGATCTCGGAGGCGGTGTAGGCCTGTGCGCCTGGCTGCGCGGTGGCCAGGGCCTCGGTGACGGAGCTGAGAAGCTCCTTGTCGCTGGTCCCCGCCTTCCCGGTGACGTAGAGGACGGCGGGGTCGTCGGGAAGCCCCATGGCGGCCTGCGCCTGGCCCGTGGCGAAGATGTAGGGGGTGTCCTCGACGTCGTACCGGGTGACGTCAGCCCCGGGCCGGACCACACCCACGACGTTCACGGTCGTGGAGGAGGCGTCCTCGGAGGCCCTCAGCGTGAGGGTGCTGCCGACCTTCACGTTCTGCTGCCGCTCCAGGACGGCGGGGGAGACGGCGATCTCGTTATCCGCCTGCGGCAGGCGGCCCTCCACCAGGCGGGTGCTGCCCGTGAGCGCCGGTACGTCCAGGACCAGGAGGCTGCTCTCCTGAGCCGCGCCCTGGCGGCCGGCCAGGACCCCTCCCTCGACATAGGGACGCACCGATGCGACCCCGTCAGCCGCGGAGACCTGCTGCACGGCCCGCTCGGAGATCCTGCCTCCGGCAGCGTCGTCCTTGCGGTCCGCCAGGACCACCACGTCGGCGTTACCGACACTGGCGCGGGCACTCTCGGTGACCCTGGTCCGAACGGAGTCGGAGACGATGAAGGCGAAGACGATGAGCGCCGCGCTCATGGCCACCGCCACGAAGGCGGCAGCACTGCGGCGTAGATCGAGCAGGGCGGGCATCAGCAGTCCTCTTCTCATTTTCTTTCCCAGCGGGAGCCGCGGTGGACGAGTCGCATGGTCCCGGAGGCATCGGTGGATGCCTTGAGGCTAGGAATCGAGGAGAAGAACCGGAATGCGTCGAAGGGACGGGTTGCGGAGGCGTCTCCGCCTTTCTGATGAGGGGCGACCGGTCAGTCGCACCGAGGTCGTGAGGTCCATCAATCTCAACCAAAAACTCATGGACGACACGGCTCCCGTCTTCTATGAATTCTTGGTCGATGCTGGCCTCCTCGACCCGGACGGATCGTGTCCTGGCTCTCAGTTTGCGGCGGGCTGAAGATGTTTCGGTCCTCCCGTAGCGCCGGACCAACCGTTAGCCTGGCCCCGTGACGATTCTTCCCGACGCCGCTCCGGCCCCCCTGCCGGGGCGGGTGCCTCGCGACCGGACGCTCCTCATGGGCGTCCTCAACGTCACCCCCGACTCCTTCTCCGACGGCGGCCGCTGGGCCGACCCCGAGACAGCCGTCGCCCACGCCCGCGAGCTCATCGCCCAGGGCGCCGACATCATCGACGTCGGCGGGGAGTCCACCCGCCCCGGCGCCCAGAGGGTCGACGTCGACACCGAGATCTCCCGCGTCCTGCCCGTGGTGCGCGCGCTCCTCGCCGACGGGACCGATGGATCTGCCGGCAGCGCGATCGTCTCGGTCGACACCATCCACGCCGCCACCGCCGAGGCCGCCATCGACGCCGGCGCCCACATCATCAACGACGTCTCCGGGGGCCTGGCCGACCCCGCCATGCCCGCCCTCATCGCCCGCGCCGGCGTCGTCTACGTCTGCCAGCACTGGCGCGGCGACCCCGAGACCATGGACCGCCTCACCGACTACCCGGGCGGCGTCGTCGCCGGAGTGGAGGCCGAGCTGCGCGAGCGCCTGGACGAGCTGGACGCCGCCGGGGTCGACCGCTCCCAGGTGGTCCTGGATCCCGGCCTCGGCTTCGCCAAGACCCACGAGCAGTCCTGGGAGCTACTGGCCGCCACCGCCCGGCTCATTGCCGACCTGGGGCAGCCCCTCCTGGTCGGCTCCTCCCGCAAGCGCTTCCTGGCCCAGGCCGCTGAGGCGGACGCCACCCCCGTCCAGCGCGACGCCGTCACCGCCGCCACCACCGCCCTGGCCGCCGCCGCCGGCGCCTGGGCCGTCAGAGTCCACGAGGTCCCGGCCAACCGGGCCGCCGTTCGCACCGCCTCCCTCTGGAAGGAACACCAGTGAGCACCACCGTCTCCGCGACCACCGACCGGATCAGCCTCGTCGGACTGTCCGCCCGTGGACACCACGGCGTCCTGCCCTTCGAACGCGAGGAGGGCCAGCTCTTCACGGTCGACGTCGTCCTCGACCTGGGGCAGCGCGGTACCGCCGTGGCCGCCGTCACCGACTCGGTGACCGACGCCGTCGACTACTCCCGCGTGGCCAACGGCATCGTGAGCATCATCGAGGGCGAGCCGGTCAACCTCATCGAGTCCCTGGCGGACCGGATCGCCGAGCGGGTCCTGTCATTCCCCCGCGTCGTCGCCGCCGAGGTCACCGTGCACAAGCCCGAGGCGCCCCTCGACGTCGCCTTCGAGGACGTCTCGGTGACCATCCACCGGGTGGCCGATGCCGCCGCGGGCCACGGTGGCGCCCCCGCCACCAGCCAGGCCGCCTGGGCCGCTCAGGGCGAGGAGCCGGTTGCGGTCTCCGCCCAGTCCTTCGGGACGCCCTCGTCCTCGGCCTCCCCGGTGGCCGCCGCCTCGCCCGCGGTGCCCGCCTACGAGCCGCCCGCCTCCACTCCCGCAGCACCCCTCGTGACGGAGGTCCCCGACTTCACCGGAACCTCGTTCGCAGGAGACGCTGCGGTCGCTCCGACGGTGCCGACGCCTGAACCGCCCATCACCCCGACGCCCTCGCCCGCCTCTCCGCTTGAGGCGCCGGCCCGATCCTCCTTCGCGGCCGCTGCGCCCTCCGTCCCCACACCGATGCCGGCCGAGCCCAGCGCTTCCAGCGGGGCCGGCGCGCCGACCCAGTCCTGGGTGCCGGACTGGGTCACGGACTCCTCCGCCTCGGCGGCGTCCTCCTCCCAGGCCCCGGAGCCCCCCAGCGAGTCCTACGCGCCGGCAGCCGATGCCTCCGCCGCGGCGGGTCTGCTGGATACCCCCTCGACCAGTGCGCCCACCGCCACCTCCGCCGCTCGGACCGCCGGCGCTGACGGTTTCGTGAGCCTGGCAGCCGATGCCCTGGGTGTACCGGCGGCCACCCCCGAGCCGGAGGCGGAGCCCGTCGCCCCCAGCTACGCCGATGAGGTGGTGGCCGACGCCGGAGCCCCGTCCGAACCGGCCTCCGCCGCGGGCGAGCTCCCGATTCAGCTGCCCCGCGAGGGTCGCCACGTGGCCTCCTCCGAGGAGGTCGGCTCCCACAACGAGACCGCCTACAGCGGAGCAACCTACGATGAGCCGGTCGACGCGGCGGGCGCTGACGCCGACGGCTCCTTGCCCACCCTCAACGGCTTCGGGTCCGACGCCGGGACGGCTGCCGCAGACGGCCTCGCCGATGCCTCATCCGTCTCAGCCGCCCAGCCCCTGGCCGAGCCCGACCCCTTCGCCGCACCCGGTGAGTACTCCGGAGCCGGGAGCCAGGAGGGCCAGGAGAGCATCGCCCCCTCCTACTCCGAGCCCTCGTACTCCGAGGACTTCTCCCAGCCCGCCGACGCCTCGTACGCCGCGCAGCAGGCCTCGGCGCCGGTGCAGCCCGGGTTCCCCGGCATCGCGGCCCCCGGAACCGCTCCGGTAGCCGAGCAGGCGCCCGCCTCGCCCGCCGTGCCGGCCGACCCGCTCGCCGAGCGCCCCGCCCAGCCCGTCAGCGTCGTCTTCAGCCTGGGTGCCAACGTCGGCGCGGTCGTGGAGTCCCTGCGCACGGCCGTCCACGGACTGAAGAACACGGAGGGCATCGAGGTCACGCAGGTGGCGCCGCTGGCCCGCACCGTCGCCGTCGTCGCCGAGGGCGCCGAGCCGCAGCCCGACTACCTCAACACGGTGGTCATGGCCATGACGACCCTCTCGCCGCGCGAGCTCCTCGAGGTCTGCCACTCCCTGGAGGCCGCCGCCGGCCGCGTGCGCACCGAGCCGTGGGGCGTGCGCACCCTCGACGTCGACCTCATTGAGGTCGAGGGCGTCACCTCCGCCGACCCGGCGCTGTCCCTGCCGCACCCGCACGCCGTCGAGCGCGCCTTCGTCCTCGTGCCGTGGAGCCAGGCCGACCCCTTCGCCGAGCTGGCCGGGCACTCCGTGTCCGAGCTCGCTGAGAACGCCCCCGACCGTGGCGGCCTGCGGTGGCTGGCCTTCGACTGGCTCGACTCCGACTCCCTGCCGGACAAGCCCACCGGCCCCTACGTGGAGCCCCCGGTGGAGCAGGAGGCCGCAGACGCCGAGCCGCAGAGGGTCTACGACGCCACCCGGGACGAGTCCTCCGTGGCCAATGCGGCCAACGCCTCCCTGGCCGCCGACTACGCCAACAGCGTCTCCGGCAGCTCACCGGCCTCCTCGGCGCAACCCCTCGGCTCGCAGGCACCGGTTGAGCCGGCGCCCTTCGACCAGGCTCCGTTCGAGTCCTCCTACGACGCCGGCGCCTGGTCCGGGCAGGCCCCGCAGATCGACTCGCCCTACCAGGCGGCCTCGGCCCCCGAGGCATCCGGGTCGGCCGGGGCAGCCGGTCCTCAGGACGCCTACGCCCCCGGGCAGGTCGATGGTGCAGGCGGGTTCCCCAGCAACCAGCAGGACGTCGGCAGCTACGCGAACTATGCCGGCCAGCAGGGGCAGGGTGCCCCGGCCGCTCAGCCGCAGGATGACGCCGCTGGGGACGCCTGGCAGTCCCCCCTGCAGTGGAACGACGTCATCGGTGGTGGCTCCCAGGGGACAGGGCCCCGCCAGGACGTCTGATGCGGCGCACCCGCTGGACCAGCGCCGTCGCCTGGTTCACCGCCGCGGCGGTCGCCTCCTGGGTGGCCGGAGACCTCCTTCTGCGCCACCTCGGCTGGATCCCGGTCCTCACCCCCTGGGGGGCGGTGACCGCGCTGGTCATCTCCGGCATCGTCCTCGTATGCGGCCTGGCGGTGCGGCGGTTGCGGGCCCGCGAGCGCACCTGGATCACCCTCACCGGCGCCGCCACCACTGCGGCCGCCGCCCAGGCCTCGGCCATCGTGGGCGCGGTCTTGGGCGGCGTCTACGCCGGGGGGCTCATCCTGGCCCTGGTGACGCCCCGCTCGCCGGACATGACCCACCTGGCGTGGACCTCGATCGGCTGCATGGCGGCATGCCTGGTGTGGTGCGTCGTCGGCTTCGTCGTCGAGCAGTGGTGCTCCATCTCCGGTGACGGCGACGACGACGGCTCGTCCAGCGCCTCCGGGAGAGCCCCCGAAGGGCCGGGAGCGCCCGCGTGACCGCATCCGCCTCTGCTCCCGCTGCCGGCACCGACCCCTTCGCCCCCGACGGCGTCGTCTTCCACCCGGTCTCGTCCAGGCTCATCACCGCTCGTCTCCTGGGGGTGGGCATCGTCAGTGCCGTCCTCATCATCGGTTTCGCCGTCCCCGGCGTGATCGTCTCCTCGGCGTTCTTCATCCCGGCGGGGCTCTTCGCGGTGCTGCTCGTCTGGCAGCTCTGGCTCATCCCGCGCCAGGTGCGGGCCATGGGCTACGCCCTGGCGGACAACCACCTCCTGTGGCGCCACGGAGTCATGTTCCGCTCCATCACCGTCACCCCGTACGGACGCATGCAGTTCGTGGACACCTCCCAGGGGCCGCTCGCCCGCTGGCTGGGCATCGCCGAGGTCAGGCTCCACACGGCCTCGGCCAGCACCGATGCGACGATCAACGGGCTGCCTGTGGCCGAGGCGGAGAACCTGCGCCGGGTCCTGTCCCAGCGCGGCGAGGAGAGGATGGCCGGGCTGTGAGCCCCCAGCGGGGCTCGAGCTGGGGAAGCCGTCTGGAGTCCGCCCGACAGGCCGATGAGGACTCCAAGCGGGAGGGCGAGGCGCGGGCCTCCCGGGACCTCCCCCTTCCCGACAACGTCACCTGGCACCGGGTCAGCGTCATCACGCCGCTGCTGGAGGGCTGGAAGATCGCCACCGGCGTCCTCGCCTTCATCACGGTCCAGAACCTCGACGACGTCGTACGCGCCTATCGCTTCATCCGCGAGCACGGCTTCTCCCTGGGGGACCAGATCGGCTACTACCTGCTCGGCCTCGTCGCGCTCATCGTCGCGTGGGCGGGGCTCGGTCTGCTCAGCTGGTGGCGGCGCGCCTACGCCGTGGACGCCGACGGCGTCTACCTGCGCTCGGGCATCCTCAGCCGCAAGCTGCGTACGGCCCGTCTGCCGCGCATCCAGTCCGTCGACGTCGTCCATCCCCTGCTCGGTCGTATCCTCGGCCTGGGGCAGCTGACCGTCGAGGTCGCCGGCGGCCGGGACTCGCGGGTCGTCATCGGGTTCCTCACCACCCGCGAGCTGCAGACCCTGCGCGACCGCATCCTCGACCTGGCCGCTGGACAGATCGATGCGCCCGGACCCGCTCCGGAGGACAGCGCCGTCGGGGCGAGCGGAGCGGGCTGCGGCACCAGCAGTATTGACGATGCCGCTTCTACCGCCAGGCCCGCGTGCGTCGACCCGGGGGAGACCGCGGACCCGGGGAGCACCCCCGCCCCCATGCAGCGCTCCACGCAGCTGAGGGCCTCCCACTTCCAGGAGCATCCGCTCTACAGCGTCGACGGTGCCACCCTCCTCGGGTCCCTGCTGCGCAGCTCCTCGGTCTATGTGCTTGCGCTGACGCTCGTCGGCATGCTTGCCGTAGGGGTCCTCAGCATCATCACGGACTCCATGACCGGCGGCGAAGCGCTGACGATAACCTCCTCCTATGTCACGATCGTCATCGCGGTGGCGACCATCGTGTGGACCCAGTTCAACAGCGCCTGGAACTTCCAGGCCGCTGCCACCCCCAGCGGCATCCGGATGCGCTACGGGCTCACCGCCGAGACCTCTCGGACGCTGCCGCCCGGGCGGGTCCACGGTGTCGGTCTCACCGGGCCGATCCTGTGGCGCGGCAAGGACTGGTGGAAGGTGAACGTCACCGTGGCCGGTCGCGAGGACCGGTCCCAGGACGGCCAGAGCCGACAGTTCGGCAACCTGCTCCTGCCCGTGGGGATTCGAGACACCGCCCTGCGAGCACTGTGGCTCGTGGTCCCCGGCCTGGGCGTGCCCGACCCGGACACCCTGCTCGCCCAGGCCCTTACCGGCCGGGACGACGACGGCGTCGGTGACCCGCAGGCCCCGGCGGGCTCGGCCGAGCGCGGCTTCGTGCGCCTCAGCCGCCGCGGGCGGATCTTCCGCCCCCTGACCTGGCGGCGCGCGGCCATCGCCCTCACCGATACCTGCGTCATCATCCGCCACGGCCGCTGGCGACGGCGAGTCGCCGTCTTCCCCTACGAACGCATCCAGTCCCTGCGCCTCCGTCAGGGACCGCTGGCGCGCCGGCGGTCCTTGGCCTCCCTCCGGTTCGACATGGTCGCCCAGGAGGTCCCCACCTCGATCACCAACCTCGATGCCGCCGACGCCAAGGCGCTCGCGGCGCGGATCAGCGAGCGGGCGCTACGCCGCTCCAGTGCCGAGCAGCTCGACCGGTGGCTCGCGCGAGCCGTCGCCGGCACGCAGGCCGCTGAGCCCTCCTAGGTCAGCCCTCGAGCTGCTCCGGGGCCAGGATCTCGCGCAGGCGCCGGGCCTGCTCGGCGTTAATCCGGCCGGTGGACTCGCAGCGGTCGGTGGTGGCGGCGGCCAGCCGGCGGTAGGAGGCGGCGACGTCGTCGAGGCTCTGCCCCTCGCCGTCGTGCAGAGAGCCGAGTGCCTCGAGGTGGGCGGCCACCGTTCCGGCGTCGCCCCGGGAGACCGGGCCGGTCAGGCCCGCCTCGCCCTCGTGCAGGGCCCGGTCGAGGGCCGCCGTGAGCAGGGGGCCGAGCGTCGCCGCCCCGTCCTCGACCCCGGCGGCCGCCAGCACCCGGACGGCTTGCGTGACCACCGTGAGCAGGTGGTTGGCGCCGTGGGCGAGGGCCGCGTGGTAGGCCGGGCGCGCCGACTCCTCCAGGACGAAGGGCTCCCCGCCGAGCTCGACGACGAGCGCCTGCGCGATGGGCAGTACCGCGGGTGGGGCGGTCACGGCCATGGGACAGCCGATGAGCCGGGCCACATCCGTGGAGAACCCGGAGAAGGTCATCGCCGGGTGGATGGCCAGGGGGATCGCCCCGCAGCGTCGGGCGGGCGCCAGCACGGCGGCGCCGTAGCGGCCCGAGGTGTGGGCCACCAGCTGCCCCGACTGCCAGCGGCCCAGGTCGGCCAGCCCCTGGACGAGTGGCTCGAGCGCGTCGTCCGGTACGGCCAGCAGCACCATCTCGGCGCGCTCGACGATCTCCTCGACCGTCAGGACCGGTACGCCCGGCAGCAGCATCTCGGCGCGCTCTCGCGAGTCCTCGGAGACGGCGTGGACGCCGACCACCTGATGCTCCACCGCCCGCAGCGCGCAGCCCAGGACCGCACCGACGCGTCCGGCGGAGATGATGCCGACGCCCAGCCGGCCGGGCCGCGCCGTGCCGGCGCCACTGTGCTCACTCGGACTCGTGCCGAGACCCATACCGCCAACCTCGCTCATGCCCCGATGCTCTCATGCCCGCCGCTCCCGGCGGCGCGCTCGCCGTCATCGGATGGACTGAAGCGACCTGCATGAAGCGATTCTGTCCGTTGTGGCGACTTTTCGACCGGCCGCCGGCAGGCTCTCGCTCAAGCCGACCCCTGTGACCTGCGAAGACGTGAATCGAGATGGCTTCGGTTCTCGGATTCGGTTTGGAAAAGTCGCCACCGTGGACACTTTCACCGCGCTATGCCAGATTGCGGCCGGCGGATTCGGCACGGCCCAGTGGGGCGACTAGCGTGGGGCGCGTGAGCACCGAACCCGCACCGACGCCTGTTCCCGCCCCCCGTTCACGTCTTGCCGCTCCCGGCGACGCCGGTGCCGCAACCGTCCTGGCCCGCAGCCGCGACGAGCTCGCCGCCGCCCTGGCCGACGCCCCGGACCCCCGCGCGGTCGTCATGACCATGGGCGCCCTCCACGAGGGCCATTTCGACCTCGTGCGCGAGGCCGCCCGGCGCGTCGGGTCGGCCGGCACCGTGGTGGTCACCATCTTCGTCAACCCCCTCCAGTTCGCCCCCACTGAGGATCTCGACTCCTACCCGCGCGACCTCGAGGGGGATCTGGCCGGACTGACCCGGACCCTCACCGGCGTTGACGGCGCCCTGGGCGTGGGACGGCTCGTCGTCTTCGCCCCCACCCCGGAGGTCATCTACCCGGCCGAGCAGCCGGCCGTTCGCATCGACCCGGGCCCCATCGCCACCGTCCTGGAGGGCCGCACCCGCCCCACCCACTTCGCCGGTGTGTGCCAGGTGGTGCTCACCCTCATGCACCTGACCGCGCCGCGCTGGGCGCTGTTCGGCCGCAAGGACGCCCAGCAGCTGGCGATCATCGAGACCATGGTGCGCGACCTCGCCGTCCCGCTGGAGATCGTGCCGGTCGACATCCGCCGCGAGAGCGACGGCCTGGCCATGAGCTCACGCAACGCCTACCTCAGCCCTGAGCAGCGCCGCCAGGCCCTGGCCCTCTCCCGGGCCCTCCAGGCAGGTCGGGACGCTGCGGCGCAGGCGGCCGGCTCCGGCACCCGCCCCGACCCGGCCGCGATCCGCCGGGCCGCCCTGGCATCGCTGGAGGCGGCCGACGGCGTCGAGACCGACTACGTGGCCCTCGTCGACCCCGCCGGCTTCGAGGACCTGACCGACGCCGGCCTCGGCCTGCCACGCCGAGCGCCGGTGCACGAGGACGCGGGGGAGGGGCTGCCCGCCGTGGGCCTGCTCGCCGTCGCCGCCCGCGTGGGAACCACCCGCCTCATCGACAACACCCTCATCGACCTGCACCCGTAGGCACCCCGGCACGCTCCGTAGCCCGCGTACCTGTCGGGTCGCTCACCCTGTGCCGCACCGTACAGTGCGCCGGGCCCACCGCCGTCTACGCTGTGCCGCGATGAGCGCCCGTACACGGACGATGATGACGTCCAAGATCCACCGTGCCACCGTGACCCAGGCCGACCTCGACTACGTCGGCTCGATCACGGTGGACGTCGACCTGCTCGAGGCGGCCGACCTGCTGCCCGGCGAACGCGTCGACATCTGCAACTGCACCAACGGCAACCGCCTGTCCACCTACGTCATCCCCGGCGAGCGCGGCGCCGGAGAGATCTGCGTCAACGGTGCCGCCGCCCACCTGGTCAGCCCCGGCGATGTCATCATCCTCATCGCCTACTCCCAGATGTCCGACGCCGAGGCCCGCACCTACCTGCCCCATGTCGTCTTCGTCGACGCGGCCAACCGGATCGTCGAGCGGGGCACCGACCCCGGCCAGGTCCCGGCCGACTCCGACCTCGCCCGCCTCCAGGGGTTGCGCCCCTCCGGTATCCCCCTGGCCGAGGCCCGAGCCTGACCCCGCCCCGCCGGCCACCCGGTGTGACCAGGATCGGATGTGGTTCGGGCGTCCTCGGGCCCCAGGGAGCGGCCGGGGCGGGCGGGCGCCGTTAGACTCCTTCACGTGACAGACGAGAGCACCCCCAGCCCCGACCCGACCGCCACCGACGCCGCCGGCACCCAGTCGCAGAAGTCGGCCAAGACCCCGAACCCCTCGGACGGCTTGGCGGACCAGCCCAAGCAGCCCAAGGCCGACCCGGGCCCGGGCGAGCAGTTCGAGGTCCGCGCCGGCAAGCGCGAGCGCCTGCGCGGCGAGGGCTGGGACCCCTACCCGGTCTCCGTCCCCGTCACCACCACCATCGCCGCCGTGCGCGAGGGCTACTCCCACCTCGAGGCCGGTGACGAGACCGACGACGTCGTCGGCGTCGCCGGGCGCGTCGTCTTCCTGCGCAACACCGGTCGCCTGTGCTTCGTCACCCTCCAGGACGGGGCCGGCGCCACCCTGCAGGCCATGCTCTCGGCCAAGGCCCTGCCCGCCGAGGGGCACACCGCGCTCGCGGCCTTCAAGGCCGACGTCGACCTGGGCGACCACCTCTTCGTCCACGGCCGCGTCATCTCCTCGCGCCGCGGAGAGCTGTCCGTCATGGCCGAGCCCGTCCTGCGCGAGGGCGCCGAGGCCGCCTCCGCCGGGGACGACGACATCGAGGTCCCCGCCTGGCGGATCGCCTCCAAGGCGCTGCGCCCCCTGCCCAAGACCTGGACCAACGAGGCCGGCGAGGCGGTGACGCTCTCGGAGGAGCAGCGCGTGCGCCGTCGTGAGCTCGACCTGCTCACCCGGCCCGCCGCCCGGGACATGGTGCGCACCCGCGCCGCCGTCGTGCGCTCCATCCGCGAGAACTTCTTCCGTCGCGACTACCTGGAGCTGGAGACCCCCATGCTGCAGGTCATTCACGGCGGGGCGGCCGCGCGCCCGTTCATCACCCACATGAACGCCTTCGACATGGATCTCTACCTGCGCATCGCCACGGAGATCTACCTCAAGCGCGCCGTGGTCGGCGGCGTCGACCGCGTCTTCGAGATCAACCGCAACTTCCGCAACGAGGGCGCCGACTCCTCCCACTCCCCGGAGTTCACGGCCCTGGAGGCCTACGAGGCCTACTCCGACTACGACGGCATGGCCGAGCTGACCCGCAATCTCGTCCAGCAGGCGGCCCGCGACGCCTTCGACCTGCCTGAGGGTGGGGAGGTCGTCACGCTGGCCGACGGCACCGAGTACGACCTGTCGGGCGAGTGGGACAAGATCGACCTCTACACCTCCGTCTCCGAGGCCCTCGGCGAGGAGATCACGGTGGAGACCCCGCGCGAGCAGCTCGTCGCCCACGCCGAGAGGATCGGCCTGGAGATCGACGACTACGCCGTGGCCGGCAAGGTCGTCGAGGACATCTTCGAGGAGCTCGTCGGCAACAAGCTGTGGGCGCCCACCTTCGTCTACGACTTCCCCGAGGACACCTCGCCGCTGACCCGCTACCACCGCAGCAAGCCGGGTCTGACCGAGAAGTGGGACCTCTACGTGCGCGGCTTCGAGACCGCCACCGCCTACTCCGAGCTCGCCGACCCCGTGGTCCAGCGCGAGCGCTTCGAGGCCCAGGCGCTCGCGGCCGCCAAGGGCGACCCCGAGGCCATGGTGCTGGACGAGGACTTCCTCGTGGCCATGGAGCAGGGCTTCCCGCCGTCGGGCGGCATGGGCATGGGCATCGACCGCCTCCTCATGGTGCTCACCGGCCAGGGGATCCGCGAGACCATCACCTTCCCCCTGGTCAAGCGGAGCTGATCCGTATTTGGCCTCCGCGGTCATAGCGTCGGCCGGTCATTGCCGCCTCCGGGCAGGTGATGGCCGGCCGGCGCTTTGTCGTCTCGGGCCGTCGGATCTCAAGCTGGGTGCTTGAGTGGTGAGGCTAGTGCCATGAGAGTTGACGTTTGGGAAAAAAATTCCCAAAACGAGTTGTTCGCACTATGGTGTCGGTATGTTGCTCGACTTCACCGTGGCGAACTACTGCTGCTACGCAGAGGAGACGACCCTTGATCTCACTCGGAGCTCGCTCAAAACCCTGAGGCCGCGCGGCGGCTCCTCCTGGAGGGAGCAGACATGGCGCGTGGCGGCGATCTTCGGTGCCAACGCCTCGGGCAAGTCAACCCTCCTGGATGCGCTTAACTGTCTCCATCACGCCATCGGGGGCCAGCGGGACATCTTGTACCAGCCCTTCAGTCTCGATCACGACCACGCGGCGCAGCCGTCCCGTTTCTCCATTGGTTTCACCCACGAGAACGAGCGCTACAGCTACAGCGTGGAGGTTCACCGCTGGGGTGTTTCGCGTGAGGAGCTCTGGGCCGCGGGGCAGCGCTGGCGCAAGGTCTTCGTGCGCACCCAGGGCCCCGAGGATGGCAAGCCCACGATCGAGGCCGGTACCACCCTCAAGGGCGCCACGACCGAGGTCGGTCGGATCACGACGCCCAAGGACCTCTTCCTCGCTGTGGCTCTTAGGTACGAGCACGCCACGCTCGCCCCGATCGCGCGCAGCCTGCGAACCATGCGCTTCATCCACCATGGTGATGAGGAGCGCAGTTCGCGTCTGCGGTGGGTCATGCGCCGGCTTGCAGAGGCCCCTGAGCAGTGGACTGGCATCGCGAACGCCATCGCTCAGGCCGCCGATCTTGGCATCGTCGGACTCGAGCTTGAGGAGCAGGAGGTTCCTCAGGAAGTGCTTGAGCTCCTGCGTCGTCTTCCTTGGAGCGAGGATGAGGAGGCTGAGGTACCTGCCGAGGTGCTCAAGGAGCTCCAGCGTCACCTCGTCCTCCAGCACCGCGGGGCGGACGGCGAGGAGTATCGATTAACTATCGGCCAGGAGAGTCAGGGCACTCTCACCTGGCTGGCGACGGTCGGTCCTGCCATCGACGCCTTGCGGCTGGGCCAGGTGTTGTGCATCGACGAGCTCGATGCGAGCCTCCATCCGACGCTGACCGCCACATTGGTGGACATGTTCAAGGACCCGGACCTCAACACCCGGGGTGCCCAGATCGTCTTCACAACCCATGACACGGCGCTCCTGGACAATTCTCCCGTCCAGCTCCTGGAGGCGGGCGAGGTGTGGATGACGGAGAAGTCCCCCTTCGGTGCCAGTGAGCTCTTCTCGCTCGCAGACTTCCCCTCCAACCGCAAGGGCACGAACAAGCAGCGCCGCTACCTCGCCGGTGCCTTCGGTGCTATCCCTCGGGTAGATACCTCCAGCCTCCGCCGGTACCTCTCAACGCCGGCAGGGGCGAAGTGAGATGACACCACCGAGAAGGAAACGGCGCAGCCAACGAGCCGAACGGCGCACCGTTCTCCTCGTGACTAATGGGCGGGTCACCGAGAACACCTACCTACAGCAGCTGTGCCGACGTGTGGACCGCGACAGAGTCTCAGCCAAAGTGAAGGTCATCAACGGTGACCCGCTCACCGTCGTCAAGGAGCTCAGCGGACCTCGGTCAGATCTCAGCGACTACAGGGAGGTGTGGATCGTCGTCGACCACGATGGCCGGGAACGTCATGACTTCCTTAAGGAATGCCGGGAATTGAGCAGCAGGCAGACCGATGTCCATGGCATCGTCTCCGTACCCTGCTTCGAGGTCTGGCTCAACGCCCACTACGCTCATGTGAAGAACTATCGGAACCAGGCGGACGCGCAGGCGCACTATCTGGAACTAACAGGACTCAGCAAGAAGAATGCCAAGACGCTCCCTGATGACTTTCCTTGGGATGAGGCCGTGCAAGCTGTAGCCAGGTGCCATCTGCCGACGGACAACCTCCCCGAGCTCGGTACCCAGGGTGCTTGTCCGTCGACAACAATGCCCCATCTGCTCCGCGGTCTCGGACTTCTCGGCGCTGACGAGTTCTAGAACCCGGTAGCTCCGAGGCGGCGCTGGGCGGACTCGAGCTCGGCGCGCAGGTAGGCGTTCTCCTGCTGAAGCTGGGCGATGTATTGGTCTCGCTGGGCGATCGCCTCGGCGTACTGCGGGTCGCTCATCGCTCCGCCGGCTCCCGGGACGGTCCCTGCCCCGGTGGTGTAGCCGGCGTTCCCGTACGCCCCGGGCGCTGATCCGTAGCTCGTATCCGCCCCGTAGACACTTCCGTTCAGCCGCGCCTCCATGGTCTCCATGGTGGCCACGACCGTGTCCAGGAAGGCGTCGACATCCGGCTGCTCGTACCCCTCTCGGAACTTGGATGTCTTGAACCGTATGTTCCTGACGTCCTGGGAGGTCAGAAGTATCTCCGCCTCCTGGTGAGAACCGGTAGTCGCTCCCGGTCCCATTCCAAGGCGCTCCTCGAGTCCCCGCAGCGTGGTGGTCACCTCGTCGAGGAGCTCGTCGACCTCGTCCTGAACGTATCCCTCACGGAGCCTCGTGCTATCGAACTTCACGTTGAGGACGTCATCGGATGTCAGTAGCGTCATGCTCGCCTACTCCCTGTTATCGGATTCTGTCCGTCGTCCTGGTCCTCGACCCGCAGCTCCAGGTGCTGCGCCAAGAGCGGCGCGAGCTCGGTGAGCTGCTCGCTGCTGATGGTCGCCCCGGCCAGTGAACCGATGCCGCTGACCACCCTCATCTCCAGCCCCCGCAGGTCGACGTCGCTCAGGCTCCCACCACGCAGGCGCAGCGTGCCCACCCGGCAGTCCTCGAAGCGGACCCGCTCGGCCTCGATGCCGCTCAGGTCCAGCTCGTCGAACCTGGTGCCCCGGATGAGGATGTCGCGCAGAGCGGTCCCTGCAAGGTTGGCGAAGCCGAGGCGGCAGTCCTCAATGAGGACGGACTCGAGGTCGGCGTCGTAGATCTCCCAGGCGCCGATGCGCGAGCCGATGAGCTCCACAGTGCGCCACGTGGAGCGCGGGCTGTGAAGGTAGGTGGAGCTCAGACGCTCCAGGCGGCAGTCGACCAGCCGCGCCGCGGCCAGATCGGTGTCGTCGGCGAAGACCTCCGAGAACCGGCAGCTCAGCAGGCTGATCGCGGACAGACCCGCGCCGCTCAGGTCCGCCTCGGCCAGCCGTAGGTCCTCGACCATCTCGCCGGCGGCCAGCTCATCGGCCGCGCCGTCGCGCAGGCGGCTGAGGTCCGGTGCTGTGAGGACCGGCGGCCTCGGGGAGGCCGCGGTGGAGGAGCCTGCGGCCGTGTCGGTCCGTCCTGCGGTCATGGTCCTGTTCTATCGCAGATCGGCTCCGGGCACCGGGGGTTGTTCTCCCCGGTGCCCGGACGTGGAGGAGGGACTCGTGTCCAAATCGGTGACAAAGGAGCTCCGAGGCCATCACTCCGCCGAAAGGAACCGTGGAATCATGCGGTTGTCTTTTCCGTAACTGAGCCCGGTCAAGGCCTTTGTCACCGATATGGACACCATGAACCGCCGCTACTCGAATCGGACGGTGGTGGCGGTCAGCATGCGGCGGCCGTAGCGGGCACTGACCAGGGTCGCCACCGCTACCAGTGCCAGGCAGGCTCCCAGCACCAGCCAGTAGCCTCCGTCCGGCCAGCTGATACGGCGGCCCGAGACCCCGCCGACCAGAGCCCACGCGGTCAACCAGCCCAGGCCGATGCTCATGACCAGAGCCGTGGCCGCCGGCAGCACCGTCTCGTAGGAGACCATGGAGCGCAGCGTTGCCGGCGGCATGCCGACCAGCCGCAGCAGGCCGAGGACCCGCCTTCGCCCCAGCAGCGCCGCCACCGTCGAGACCCCGAGCGAGACCGCGGAGATGCCCGCGGCGATGAGGATACCGATGTAGCCGAGCCGGGCGAACTGGTTCTCCATGGCGCTGTCCTGGATGCTCTGGATCGAGCTGGGCGAGGAGGGGGAGGTTCCCAGAACCAGTCCGGAGGTGGCCAGGGAGGTGCGGGCCCGCTCGACGGCTCCGGGGCTGGCCGGGTCGGTGCCTACGAGGAGGATGGGCGCGCCCTGCTCACGGGCGGTCGCCAGCTCCTCGGCACTGACCGGTGACGGCGAGGCGGCCGTGTTCTCATACAGCCACCGGGTACTGATGCTCACCGCGCCGTCAGGCGATTCCACGTGCGGCGCTCCGAGGGCCTCCGCCTTGTCGGCCTCGAGGATGACCTGACCCTCCTGCCTGGAGTCTTCACTCATCCTCCCTACCGCGACCGTCGTCACCCCGGGGACGGCGGCGAGCCGGTCGACGGCGCTTTCCAGGGTGCCCTCGTCGCTGACCGCAGGGATGGCCTCAAGCGTCGAGGGGGACAAGTGGCCGTTGCCCTGAGTGATGTCGCGGGTGCCCGCGGCGACTGTGATGGCGACGGCGAAGACCGTCATGGCGTAGACGGCGATAACGACGCCCGCCACTGCTCGGAAGACTGCCCGAGGGTGTTGGGCGATGCGATTGAAGCCGATGACCTGCGCCGCCGATCGGGCCAGCGCCCGACCTCCTCGCGCAACCCACCAGGTCAGGAGCGGCCCGGCCCACAGCAGCCCCAGCATCGCGCACAGGAAGGAGACGGGCAGTAGGTAGATGGTCAGTGCGGACTCCTGGCGGGCCACCGCCGGGGTGCTGACCAGCCCCGCGGTCCCCAGTATCACGGGTGCCAGCGAGATGAGGTGGGGGCGGCGCTCGGTACGCTCGCGGGACCCGCCCAGAGGGCCGAGGTCGGCCCGTCGCGTGCGCCACCAGGCCACGGCCGCCGCTCCCGCCGTGGTGACGGCGACGGCGAGGACCGCGTTGACCGGTGAGCGCAGCAGGTCGGAGTGGTAGAAGCGGCTCGACCCCAGCGAGATCTGCGCGGCCACAGGGATCATGGCCAGATAGAGCGCCACGCCCGCCAGGGCGCCGACGAAGGTGGTGGCCCCGATCTCCAGGGCCGCGGTGCGGGCGACCTGCTGGGGCGTGGCCCCGATGAGGCGCAGCGTGGCGAAGCGCTCGGCCCGCTGCGCCGCCCCCAGGTCGGTGACGATCCCGACGAGCAGCAGCGCGGGCACGAGCACCGCGATGGCGCCGATGAGCGTGGCGATCCGATACGCCTCGTTCTCGTAGGGGATGCCCTGGAACGAGGTGACCACTTGGGGAGGGATGTAGGACTGCGAGGAGGCCACGGTTCCCAGATCCGTCCCGACGACGGCCACGAGCGAGTCCGGGCCCTCGACGGCGTCGGGGTCCAGGACGCCCACCTGCTTGCCATAGCGGTCGCCGAGCTGGTCGGCGGGAAGGGAGGCGATGCGCTTGGCCAGAGCCGGCGACGCCAGGTACTCGCCCTGCTTCGGTACGACGTCGGAGCCCGGGATCCTCACCGAGGTGGTGCCCGACTCCGGCAGGGCCACCTGCAGGACCGTGATCGGCTTGCTGCCTGTGACGTCGGAGCTGCTGGCGACGGCCAGCTCGCTGTCCTTCAGAACGTGGTCGGGCTGGAGGTCCGTGTGGCGCGACTGCTGGGAGAGGCCGGGCAGGAGGGCCGTGGACGGCCAGCTGGAGCGCATGCTGCGCTCGGGGAAGGCCTGGGCGGCGGCCAGCAGCATGAGGAACAGCGCCACCCCCACCATGACGCCGGCGACGATCCCGGCCAGGCGGCGCCGGGCGGAGCGGTCGTTGGCGACGAGCAGCCTGGTCAGGGCGATGCGGCTCATGACCGGCTCCCGGTGGCGGCGTGCCTGGGCACGCTCGGGCCGGAACCGGCCTGGGTGGCGCCGGGCCCGATACGGCCGTCACGCACGGTGACCTCCCGGTCGGCGTAGGCGGCGATGCGCGCGTCATGGGTGATGATGACCAGGCTGGCGCCGCGGGAGCGTACCGAGGCCAGCAGCACCTCCATGGTTCGCTCGGCGGCCAGGGAGTCCAGGGAGCCGGTGGGCTCATCGGCGAAAAGGATGCGCGGACCGGTCACCAGCGCCCGGGCGACGGCGGCCCGCTGAGCCTGCCCGCCCGAGAGCTGGGTGGGGCGCTTGTCCAGGTGCTCGCTCAGTCCCAGCTCGCCCAGGGCCTCGCGGGCCTGGGCCAGCGCCCTTCTGCGCGGGGTGCCGGCCAGGAGCAGGGGGATGGTGACGTTGTCCAGGGCGGAGAGGTCCGGCAGGAGCTGGCCGAACTGGAAGATGAAGCCGAACTCGTTCAGGCGCAGGCGGCTGCGGGCGGCCTCGTCCAGCGCCGCGATGTTCACAGCGATGTCTTCAGCGACGTCCGTCGCGCCGCCTCCAGGCGACTTGCCCCCGTGGTAGCTGACGCTTCCGGCGTCGGGCACGAGGACCCCGGCCATGACGTGCAGGAGGGTGGACTTGCCCGAGCCCGACGGGCCGGTCACGGCCAGGACCTCACCGGCCAGGAGATCCAGGTCGACGCCGCGCAGCGCGTGGGTCCGCCCGAAGCTCATCTCCAGGCCGCGGACGCGCATGATGACCTCGCCCGGCGGGTGCGGCTCGCCCTGTCCAGGAGCGGGGTCGACGCCGGCGGCCGTGACAGTGGTGGCACTCATGAGTGCACCTCCGCTCGTAGCTCGCCCAGGCGGGCCGCAGTGGTCTCCATCCAGCGCAGGTCGGCCTCGATATGAAACAGGGCGTGGTCGGCCAGCAGCACCGTGCGCAGGTCGCCGTCCTGTTTGAGGCGGGTCAGCTCGCGCATACGCGCCATGTGCTCGGCGCGCTGAAGGTCGAGGAGGCGCCCGGCGTCGTCGTCGAGCATGAGGGCGATGACGGTCTTGGCGAAAATGTCGGCCTGGACGTCGCCGGCCGGGGTGACGGGGGTCAGGAGCCACTGCTCGACGCTCTGGCGTCCGGCGTCGGTGACCTCGTAGCGCTTGCGCTCCGGGCCGGCTCCGGGCTCGGTCTCGATCTGGGTGATGAGCCCGTCGCGCACCAGGCGGGCGAGCGTGGCGTAGACCTGGCCGTAGGCCAGCGGCTTGGAGGCGGCGAACCAGTGGTCCCAGGAGCGCTTGAGGTCGTATCCGTGCCCAGGTCCGGCGCTGAGCAGGCCAAGAAGAGTGAGTCTGGATTCCATGCTCACGACTATACGCTGAGTGTATACACGTGCGACATACTCCGTGAGGAGGATGTGCTCGACCCCGTCCTTCTGTTGGGTTGAGCTGGTGCGATGATTAAAACGACAGGTCAGTCCAGGTTTGACAGACGTCACCCCACCTTTTAGGTTAGGTTTACCTTTGTATATGTGACGTGGGGAGAGTAGATGCCGATCGGGGTCCTCGGGGCCGTCCTCGCTCCCGTTCTCAGAGAGTGGCGGAGGTGAGTGCTCGCGTGGTCGCACGCCGTCCGGCCGTCCTCCTGGCCGCCGCCGTGCTGCTGGCCCTGTGCGTCCTGGCCTCCCTGTTCGTCGGCTCCTCCAGGATCCCCGCCGACCAGGTCGCCCACTACCTGCTCCACCCGGACGCCTCCAACGTCTCCTACAACATCAACGTCCTGCGCGTGCAGCGCACCATCATCGGCGTGCTCGTGGGCGCCGCCCTGGCGGTGGCCGGCGCGATCATGCAGGCCGTCACCCGCAACCCCCTGGCCGAGCCCGGGCTGCTCGGCGTCAACGCCGGCGCCTCGCTGGGCATCGTCCTGGGTACCGCAGCGCTCGGCGTGCTCCCGGTCCCCGGTCAGCTCCTTCTGGCGGCCGGTGGCGCCCTGACCGCCACCGCGCTCGTCCAGGTCATCGGGATGATCGGTGGCTCGACCTCCTCGCCGGTGCGCCTGGTGCTTATCGGCGTTGCCTTCTCGGCTTTCGCCGGGGCCGTCATCCGCGGCGTCGTGCTGGCGATGCCGAACCTGTTCCGCACCTTCATCGACTGGGAGGTCGGCTCCCTGACCCGCGCTGATATCCCCCTGCTGCCGATGACGCTCCTCGTGGCCCTGGGAACCGGCGCGGCCCTCCTCCTGGCCGGCGCCCTGGACAACATCGTCCTGGGCGACGACGTTGCCGCTGCCCTGGGCACCCGGGTCGGCCTCGTGCGGGGCCTGAGCCTGGTGGTCGTCACGCTCCTGTGCGCCACCGCCACCACGGTCGCCGGCCCCATCGGGTTCGTCGGGCTCATGGCCCCGCTGACGGCCTCCTGGCTCATGGGACCCCACCGGGGCTGGATCGTGGCGCTGTGCGCGCTGGGCGGTCCTGTCGTCGTCCTGGCCGCCGACGTGCTGGGGCGCGTCCTGGCCCGCCCCGGCGAGATGCAGGTCGGTCTGCTGACGGCCTTCGTGGGCTCGCCCGTCCTGCTGCTCATGGTCCTGCGGATGAAGGACCGGGCCTCATGAGGGGAATCAGACTGAACCGTGCCCCCGCTGCGGTGCGTCCTCCCGCCGCTGCCGGCCCGCGCCGTCGTCTCCACGTGGGGACCGACGCCGGACGCCTGTGGATCGTCGTCGGCCGTTGGTCCGTGATCATCAGCCCTCGACACGTCCTCATCGGCCTCATGCTGCTGGCGCTCGGCCTCGCGGTGGCCGTGGCCGCCCTGCGCCTGGGAAAGTTCACCGTCTCCACCCAGGAGGTCATCGACGCGCTCCAGGGGCGGGGGCACAGGATCGTCCAGGTCGTCGTCGTCACGTGGAAGCTGCCCCGGATCCTGCTGGGGCTCGTGGCGGGCCTGGCCCTGGGCGTGGCCGGCGCCGTCTTCCAGACCATCACCCGCAACCCCCTGGGGTCGCCCGACCTCATCGGCTTCAGCACGGGCGCGCAGACCGGGATCCTGGTCAGCGTCCTGCTCCTGCCCGGCTCCATGCTGTCCACCTCCCTGGCCTCCTTCATCGGCGGGGCCGCCGTAGGGGCGGTGACCTACCTCGTCTCCCTGCGCGGCGGATTCACCGGCCTGCGCTTCATCCTCGTGGGGATCGCCATCAGCTCCATGCTCGTCTCCGTCAACCGCTGGCTCCTGGTGCGGGTCGACGACGACGAGGGCCTGGGCGCCCTCAAGGCCGTCACCGGCAGCCTCGGGGCCGCCCGGTGGCCGGTGGTCACCCCGACCTGCCTGGCCATCGGGGTCACCGTGGCCCTCACCCTGCTGGCCTCCCGGCACCTGCGGGTCCTGTCCCTGGGGGAGCAGGTGGCCACCATCCTGGGCAGCCCCACCCGCCGCGCCAGCGCCCTCCTCGTCCTGCTGGGCACCGTGCTGGTGGCCGTGGTGACGATGGCGGCCGGCCCCATCGGTTTCGTGGCCCTCGTAGCGCCCCATCTGGCCCGCCTCCTCACCGGCTCCCCTCAGCCCCCGCTGCTGGTATCCGGCCTGACCGGGAGCCTCCTGCTGGCGGGCGCCGACCTGCTCAGCCAGCTGCTGCTCGAGTCGATGCCCGCGAGCGTGGTGACCAACGCCGTCGGCGGCCTCTACCTCATGGTGGCGCTGACCGTGGCGGCGCACGGAAGGAGATCCCTGTGACCGACCTGCCCTCCACCGAGCCGAGCACCGGCACCGGACCGGCCGCCCCCGGGGCTCGGCTGGCCGCCAGGGGCACGACCATCGCCTACGAGCGCCACGTGGTCTCCCGTGACCTCGACGTCGACATCCCGGCCGGTGTCTTCACCGCCATCGTGGGGCCCAACGCCTGCGGGAAGTCCACGCTGCTGCGCGCCCTGGCCCGCCTGCACCGGCCCACCCGAGGGGCGGTTCTCCTCGACGGCGCCGACATCGCCCGCCTGGGTACCAAGGAGGTGGCCCGCAGGGTCGGCCTGCTGCCCCAGAGCGCCGTCGTGCCCGGCGGCATGCTGGTGCGCGACCTCGTGGCCCGCGGTCGCTTCCCCCACCAGGGCCTGTTCCGCCAGTGGTCGCAAGAGGACCGGGCGGCCGTTGAGGAGGCCATGGAGATGGTGGGGGTCACCGACCTGGCCGCCCGCCCCGTCGATGAGCTCAGCGGTGGCCAGCGTCAGCACGTGTGGATCGCCCTGGCCCTGGCCCAGGGCACGGAGACGATCCTCCTGGACGAGCCCACCACCTTCCTCGACCTGGCCCACCAGGTCGACATCCTCCAGCTGTGCCGCCGCCTCAACGCCGACGGACGCACGGTGGTGGCCGTCCTGCACGACCTCAACCAGGCCGCGCGCTGCGCCGAGCACATGATCGTCATGCACGACGGCCGGGTCCGCGTCACCGGCTCCCCGCGCAGGATCCTCACCGAGGACCTCATCGAGGAGGTCTTCGGACTGGCGGCCGTCATCGCTCCCGACCCGGTCGCAGGCACCCCCATGGTGGTGCCCCGTCACCTGGGCGCGGTCACGCCGGCCGGCACCGCCCCTGCTACGGCCCCCGCCGTTCGCGCCGACTCTGCCGGAGGTCCGGCACCACAGTCTTCTGCCGAGCCCGCCTCGGCAGGCACCAGCCCGACTGCTCGCTCCCAGCAGGACGGATAAGAAAGGAACACAGATAGATGAACGCATCCTCGCGGCGTGCCAGCCGCCTGAGGCAGGGCCTCCTCGCCGTGGCAGCCATGGTGCTGAGCACCGGCCTGGTGGCCTGCGGCTCCTCCGGCTCGACCTCCACCTCAACCGCCGCCGGCTCCGCAGGGGCTTCCGGCGCAGCCTCGGCCGGGGCCTCCGGTGCCGCCTCGGCCGGAGCCTCCGCCGAGGCCACCTGGCCGGTCACCATCAAGGGGGACGACGGCGTCGACGTCGAGATCAAGGCCGAGCCCAAGAGCATCGTGTCCACCTCGGTGACGCTGACCGGATCGCTCCTGGCCATCGATGCCCCGGTGGTCGCCTCGACGCCGGCCAAGAAGAAGGACGAGAAGACCGACGACAACGGCTTCTTCACCCAGTGGTCCAAGCAGGCCACCGACAAGGGCGTCAAGGCCATCGACGGCACCGAGGACAACCTCGCCCAGACGGTCGCCGGCGACAACCCCGACCTCATCATCGTCGCCAAGACAGGGCAGGACTCGGCCGTCAAGGTCGTCGAGAGCCTGCGCCAGCTCGAGGTCCCCGTCCTCGTCATCGACTATGGATCGCACTCCTGGCAGGACGTCACCAAGACCCTGGGCCAGGCCACCGGCCGCCAGGCCAAGGCCGACTCCGTCGTCAAGGACTACACCACCAAGGCGGAGAAGGCCAAGGGTGCCATCGCCGTCCCGCAGGGGGCGACGTCGGTCTTCACGGTCCCCGGGGACGGCACCAAGGGCGCCAACGCCTTCACCGAGGAGGCCCCGCAGGTCCAGCTCCTCAAGGACCTGGGCTTCACCATCGCCACCGTCCCCGACAACGTCAAGGGTGACCAGTCCATGGGTGACCGCAAGGACATCGTCCAGCTCTCGCCCGAGAACGTCCAGGCAGGACTGACCGGTGAGAACTGGGTGGTCATCGCCGCCGACGAGACGGCGAAGAACGCCGTCACCAGCAACGAGACCTTCAGCTCGGCAGCCCCGGTGACCGGAGGCAAGGTGCAGTACATGCCGCCCTCATCCTTCCGGCTGGACTACTACTCGGCCCTCGAGATGCTCGATGCCGTCCAGAAGGCCTACCCCAAGGCCTCCTGATCCAGCCTGATCCGATCACAGACAAGGGTGCCCCGGGCCGTACGCCCGGGGCACCCTTGTTCCTTGAGTCCTCCTAGGGTTGAGCGATCCGAGTGCTCAACCGCGTTTCCAGGCGCGGATCCTCGTGCGGAAGGAGGTGAAGGGCGCCACCGTGTTG
>ERZ772973.257-NODE-257-length-30694-cov-81.7596_pt1 | contig 30694 bp, 20 predicted proteins | sample MGYA00580672_ERZ772973 | MGnify/ENA primary metagenome ERZ772973 (study PRJEB29015, sample SAMEA2737938) | human oral metagenome | biome: human oral; feature: human-associated habitat; material: dental | place: China | collected 2152 ...
CGTGAGGGAATGGTGAAAAGTACCCCGGGAGGGGAGTGAAAGAGTACCTGAAACCATGTGCTGATAATCCGTCATAGCCCCCCCCTTTGTGGTGGGGTGGTGGCGTGCCTTTTGAAGAATGAGCCTGCGAGTCAGTGGCATGTTGCGTGGTTAACCATGAGTGTGGGCAGCCGTAGCGAAAGCGAATCCTAACTAGGGTGTGTGTGGCATGTTCTGGACCCGAAGCGGGGTGATCTACCCATGGCCAGTGTGAAGCAGAGGTAAGACTTTGTGGAGGCGCGAACCCACTTAGGTTGAAAACTGAGGGGATGAGTTGTGGGTAGGGGTGAAAGGCCAATCAAACTCCGTGATAGCTGGTTCTCCCCGAAATGCATTTAGGTGCAGCGTCGCGTGTTGCCCGGCGGAGGTAGAGCTACTGGGTGGCTGATGGGCCCCACAGGGTTACTGACGTCAACCAAACTCCGAATGCCGTGCGGGTTGTAGCGTGGCAGTGAGACTGCGGGGGATAAGCTCCGTGGTCGAGAGGGAAACAGCCCAGATCGCCGGCTAAGGCCCCTAAGCGTGTGCTAAGTGGGAAAGGATGTGCGGTCGCGCAGACAACCAGGAGGTTGGCTTAGAAGCAGCCATCCTTGAAAGAGTGCGTAATAGCTCACTGGTCAAGTGATCGTGCGCCGACAATGTAGCGGGGCTCAAGCACACCGCCGAAGCCGCGGACCCATGACATGGTTCCCTTCACCGTCCCGCACTGCTGGGGTGGTGGCAGGGGTCGTGGGTGGTAGGGGAGCGTCCTGCACCGGGGGAAGCCTGTGGGTGACTGCTGGTGGACGGTGCGGGAGTGAGAATGCAGGCATGAGTAGCGATACTAGGGTGAGAAGCCCTAGCGCCGAATGACCAAGGGTTCCAGGGCCAGGCTAGTCCGCCCTGGGTGAGTCGGGACCTAAGGCGAGGCCGACAGGCGTAGTCGATGGATGACGGGTTGATATTCCCGTACCGGCGAAGCACCGCCCATGCTGACGCGCGGGTGCTAACCCACGCCCGGCCGCCATGTAGGCCGCGCCTACTCCTTTCGGGGGGTGGTGTGGTTGTGGTGGTGGGGTCTGGGGATCCTCCGTGCAGGTAGGCAAGCGTGTTAACAGGGGTGACGCACAGTGGTAGCCCGGCGGACCTGATGGCTTGGTCCGTTCAAGCGCGCAGCCCGTCCTCCAGGTAAATCCGGGGTGACTGTCTTTGATGACGGGGGTGAGGCGTGATGGTGACCCCACGTTGGTGGGGGATAGCAGGGTGATCCTGGGGTGCCGAGAAAAGCCTCGACGCGATGGTGCCAGCCGCCCGTACCCTAAACCGACACAGGTGGTCGGGCAGAGTATGCCTAGGCGCACGAGTGAATCATGGTTAAGGAACTCGGCAAAATGCCCCCGTAACTTCGGGAGAAGGGGGGCCTGAGCTTTGAAGCCCCTTCGCGGGCTAGGAGCAAGGGTCGCAGAGAACAGGGGGGAGCGACTGTTTACTAAAAACACAGGTCCGTGCGAAGCCGTAAGGCGATGTATACGGACTGACGCCTGCCCGGTGCTGGAAGGTTAAGAGGAACCATCAACCCTCGGGTGAAGTGGTGAATTTAAGCCCCAGTAAACGGCGGTGGTAACTATAACCATCCTAAGGTAGCGAAATTCCTTGTCGGGTAAGTTCCGACCTGCACGAATGGCGTAACGACTTCTCCGCTGTCTCGACCACGAACTCGGTGAAATTGCAGTACGAGTAAAGATGCTCGTTTCGCGCAGCAGGACGGAAAGACCCCGGGACCTTTACTGCAGCTTGGTATGGGTGTTCGGCGCGGTTTGTGTAGGATAGGTGGGAGACGGTGATCCGCTCGCGCTAGCGGGCGGGGAGTCGCTGGTGAAATACCACTCTGGCCGTGTTGGGCTCCTAACCTCGGCCCGTGATCCGGGTCAGGGACAGTGCCTGGTGGGTAGTTTAACTGGGGCGGTTGCCTCCTAAAGGGTAACGGAGGCGCTCAAAGGTTCCCTCAGCCTGGTCGGCAACCAGGTGGCGAGTGTAAGTGCACAAGGGGGCTTGACTGTGAGACTGACGGGTCGAGCAGGTACGAAAGTAGGAACTAGTGATCCGGCGATCCCGTGTGGGTGGGTCGTCGCTCAACGGATAAAAGGTACCCCGGGGATAACAGGCTGATCCTGCCCAAGAGTCCATATCGACGGCATGGTTTGGCACCTCGATGTCGGCTCGTCGCATCCTGGGGCTGGAGTAGGTCCCAAGGGTTGGGCTGTTCGCCCATTAAAGCGGTACGCGAGCTGGGTTCAGAACGTCGTGAGACAGTTCGGTCCCTATCCGCTGCGCGCGTAGGAGAATTGAGAAGGGCTGTCCCTAGTACGAGAGGACCGGGACGGACGAACCTCTGGTGTGCCAGTTGTTCCGCCAGGAGCATGGCTGGTTGGCTACGTTCGGGAGGGATAACCGCTGAAAGCATCTAAGCGGGAAGCCTGCTTCAAGATAAGTTCTCCATCCAGCCTGTGTGCTGGGTGAGGTCCCCCGCAGACGACGGGGTTGATAGGCCGGACGTGGACGCCTCGTAAGGGGTGGAGCTGACCGGTACTAATGGACCGACCGCCTACACCATCACGCCCCTGACGGGGTGGTCTCGCGTCGACTATACGATTCCCGGCTCCCACGCCCCGCCCGCGGCAGCCACAGGCAGGGTATCCGACAGGCTTGACGGTGGTCATAGCGGCGGGGAAACGCCCGGTCCCATTCCGAACCCGGTAGCTAAGCCCGCCAGCGCCGATGGTACTGCACCCGCCAGGGTGTGGGAGAGTAGGACACCGCCGTCACCCATACCCCGGGTGGGAACACGCTCCCACCCACCACACAAACCGATATGACCCAACGTATCAGGCCGCACGGCGAAAAAAGGGGGGCTCCCCCCGATTCCGTGCGGCCCAACCACATAAAACAACAACCCGATAAGGCCATATACCCTCCTCTTGCTTCGGCTGATTGTGCAAACCGGTACGAAGTGCGCACAAGGACCTCTCCATACTACGTAGCTCTAGCTCGCGCGCAACGCCGCATTGCGGGCGTCCTTCACTTTCCCGGAATTCCTAAGATTGCGTTTTGGGTCTGCCGCCTTCGGCCGAGGCCCTGCAAGTCCGCCCGATCGCCCACAAGCAAGTAGACTTGACGACGGAGAGCCTTCGCCTGCTGGTTCTGTCAGCGTGGGAACTCCGTTTTGAGCACACGGGTGCCATTGCACCGAGGCGTCAACAGAGAGGAGTTCCTTTTTCGGTTTCACTCATCGTCTCAGATAGAGGATGAGATTGATGGAGATTTATTTCGATATATCGAAATGTGAAGATGCAATGTCGAAATGCATTTTTAGTCTCCATATCGTGGATGGTTTTCTCTAGAATTTTCGCAGAAAAATGGAACATAGCATGCCTAAATCGTCAGTGATTTCCCCTCGTGGGCGCATTGACACTCGTGTTGTGGCTTTTATGCGTGTGGCAGTGAGTCTGTCCACCGGCGCTATACTTGTGTCGATCGTTCACTATATAGCTGGTGGCAGTGGGTGGATGTTTTCTCTAGTTGCCATGCTGTTCGCAGGGTGTGCGAGTTTCTTTGAGATATGGTATGGCGGAATGGCGGCGAGAAGGGAAGAGCGCACTATGCGACGCCGATTGCTCCAAGCGGTTTTCGCTTCGAGTTCTTCTCGGGATGATGAATTTTCGGAATTCTCATCCGGCAATCTAGTCGCACTTCATACCGATAACGTGGAACGAGTTGCGGAATACAGGCAAGCATACTTTGGTTCAGCAATGGCAGCGATGCTTATACCTTTCATCGTGCTTTTCTACGTTTCAATTTCTATTGATCTTTTGCTGGGAATAACAATAATATTGTTATGTTTCCTAATACCGATATTCCTTTTCCTTTTCATGAAGTTTTTCCGTAAAACTTCGGCGCATTCACGTCGCGAACGCGCCGCGCTGGCCGATCGCTATCTGGATGCGATACGAAATCTGGAAACGATTCGCCTTTTCGGCGCCGGAGCGCGAATCGAGGCCCAGTTACGCGAACAGGGAGAACGCAATCGCGGTGCGGTTATGCGGCTCCTCGCAGGAAACCAATTGGTCATCGTCGTCGTGGACGGGCTTTTCTCACTCGTTCTCATCTGCTGCACCGCTGCGTTGACGATCGCTCGGTTCCGCGCAGGAGCCATCGATCTGCCGGACGCTCTGATAACGATGTTCCTAACGGTGCTCCTCATAGAACCTCTCACCCAGGTGGCTGGATTCTTCTACGTCGGCATGGGCGGACTGGCTTCACAGAAGGCGATTGCAGCCTATCTGGCGTCTCGGGGATCTATCGCATCGCATGGGGGGCTGCCGTCTGGAAGCCGCGAAGGTTCCATTGTCGTCGACAGTCTGAGTTTCGACTATGGGAGGGGAGCCGTTTTTACGAATGTCGGACTGACTGTCCGCCAAGGAACCAAAGCTGCCATAATTGGTCGGTCTGGTGCCGGGAAGACCACTCTTCTGGAAGTCATCAACGGGACTCTGCCAGTCCAGACGGGGAGCGTGAGGATCGCAGGGCGGTCTATCGAAGGCCTTTCACCGGTCCAGACGAGGAGCCTGACGGCGAAGGTCTCTCAGCGCACATGGCTTTTCACCGGGAGCATCGCAGACAACCTTCGTGTCGCGAAGCCCGAGGCCACCGACGACGAAATGTGGCAAGCGCTCCGTCGTGCATATGTCGCCGACGAATTCGCCGCCATCGGACTCCACGCCGACATCGGCGAGCAGGGCGGCCTCATATCGGGAGGGCAGGCACAACGGATCTCCCTCGCCCGCGCTTTTCTCTCCGGCCGAAAGATCCTGCTTCTGGACGAACCCACGTCACAGGTCGATATCGAATCCGAAGCCCGGATCATCGAGGCCATCGAATCCTTGGGGAGCGAGTGGACGCTTCTCGTGGTCACACATGGCCGTGCGATTTTGCGGGTTGTCGATGAAATCTGGCGTTTATCGGACGGTGTCCTGGAGAGAGGAGACCGGCCGTGAGTGAACCGTCTTTGCGAGAGCTTTCCAAGTGGCTGACCTCTGCCACGCATCCCGTCCACGGCTTCCTCTATGTCTCGACATTCTTCAGGATTCTCAGCCTCAGCCTCGATATCTTGCTCTTCGGGCTCGCAGCTGGCGGGGTGGCATTGATCGCCCTCGGTGGGGGAGACGCAGGCAACCTTCTCGTCTGGTTGATCCTCATCGCGGTCCTCAAGGCGATCTGCTACTACGGGGAACAGCTAACCGGCCATTACGTTGCTTTCAAAGCCCTCGAGCTCCTCAGAACGAAGGCTTTCGCGCAGCTGTGGCCGAAAGCCCCGGCGATCGTCAATCAAAGCAGGTCGGGCGACGTATTGGCCAGTTTGACACGCGACGTAGATCGCATCGAAGTCGTTTACGCCCATACTTTCGCACCACTCGTCTCGGCCATCGTCGTACCTCCGGCTTTCCTCCTAGGAGCGGGCGTGCTCGTGGGATGGTCAGTTGTCATCATCCCCGCCATATGCGTGATGTTGGGTCTATTCATCGTCCCTTTCATCGGATTGCGACGCTCGATGCTCGCTACTCGCCGCACACTTCGATTGCGGCGCGAACTCACTCATCATGTCACGGATTCCATATTCGGAACGGAGGAGGTGGTCGGATACGGACGTGTGGATGAGCGTCTGGCCGAGATGGACCGTATCGGGTCGAGAATCGCCGAATCCGCGTGTGTGGCCAGGGCGGGCAACGCGATACGGCGAGCGAGCAACACCGTATTGAGCCTGGCAGCTGTTATCGGCGCAGTGTACGGCGCTAGGCAGGCGAGTCTGTCCATTCCGTTGACTGCGGCACTCGCAGCTGGGACTTTTCGCCTTTTCGAAGGGCCGCGAGGCATTGAGGACGCTGCGGGCTATCTCGATCATTCCCTGGCGGCTGCACGGCGTCTGTGGAATATCAGTACGAGTCCGGAGATCGTCGAAGACGGACAGGAGGTCTATGCGCCGTCGTGTCCGCCTTCTATTGAGTTCGCCGGGGTCTCCTACGCCTATCCGACGGGAGCCTTCTCCTTGAAAGACGTCAGTTTCACGGTTGCCGCCGGAGAGCACATCGCGATTGTCGGGCCTTCCGGATCGGGGAAGAGCACGGCCGTCTCCATGCTTCTCCGATACGACAATCCGACTGCGGGCCAGATCCTAGTCGACGACATGCCGATTCAACGGTATACCGTCGATTCCCTTCGCCACGCGATAGTCCTCGTCTCTCAAAGATGCCAACTCCTCAATGCCAGCATTCGGGAGAATGTGAATCTCGGCGTCCCCGAAGCCGGGGAAGAGGAGATCTGGGAGGTTCTGGAAACAGTCTGCCTGGCGGATGAGGTCCGCAGCATGCCGAAATCCTTGGATACTTCGGTGGGGCAGTCCGGTTCGAGACTGTCGGGAGGGCAAGCCCAGCGCCTGTGTCTAGCGCGCGCTCTACTCATGCGGCCGCGGGTGCTCGTGCTCGACGAGTTCGCGGCCAACCTCAATCGCAGACTCGAGGATTCAATACGTCGCAATCTGGCTAAGAAGATTCCCGGAGTCACCGTCATTGAGATAACTCACCGCCTTGAGAGTGCGAGAGCGGCAGATCGTGTGCTCCTCATGGATCGCGGAATGCTGGTCGCTTCTGGAAGTCCCGTCGGAATCGAAGAATCGGATGGGATGCTCGCCGACTTCTTCCACCGGAACGTCTAGTTTCCCGACTCGGGGTTCCCCAAACTCGGTCACAATAGTAAAGTTGGGAAAGCCTAACCGAATTCCGCCGAGGATCGAACACGGTGAGGATCACGTGGGTCAAGCGCTGTTCACATAATGAAGGCCTAAGTAGAGGCCGGCCGGGGTGCGGCGTATGCTTGCACCCTGGGAGGTTCTATGCCACGACTACGATCCGCGACATCGACAACCGGAAGGAACATGGCCGGCGCGCGTGCGCTGTGGCGCGCCACCGGAATGACTTCGCAGGATTTCGGCAAACCCATTATCGCGGTGGCCAACTCTTACACGGGTTTCGTCCCAGGCCATGTTCATTTAAAGGATATGGGTGCTTTGGTGTGCGATGCGATAGCGGAATCCGGCGGAATCGGTCGGGAATTCAATACTATTGCTGTAGATGACGGCATAGCCATGGGGCATTCGGGAATGCTCTATTCTCTCCCTTCGAGAGAGATAATTGCAGATAGCGTGGAATACATGGTTAATGCACACACGGCTGATGCGCTTGTGTGCATTTCCAATTGCGATAAAATCACTCCTGGAATGCTCATGGCGGCGCTTCGTCTCAATATACCGACTATCTTCGTCTCAGGCGGTCCTATGGAGTCGGGCAATGCTGTTGACGGCGTCATCGAGCATCGCACCGACTTGATTGACGCCATCGCCCTATCAGCTAACGATGACGTCTCCGACGATCAATTGGGGCTCGTAGAATCGAACGCTTGCCCGACATGCGGATCTTGCTCGGGGATGTTCACCGCCAATTCGATGAATTGCTTAACCGAGGCGCTCGGCCTTTCGCTTCCCGGCAATGGATCGACGCTGGCAACAGCCACACGTCGCAGGGACCTCTTCGTCGAAGCCGGACACCGCATCGTCGATCTTGCCCGCCGTTACTACTCGGCCGATGATGAATCGGTTCTTCCCCGCTCAATAGCGACTAGAGATGCCTTTCTGAACGCAATGTCCATGGATATTGCCATGGGAGGCTCGACTAATACGATTTTGCACACTTTGGCTGCCGCACAGGAGGGGCAAATCGACTTCACCATGCGAGATATCGACGAGTTGTCTCGACACGTGCCCTGCCTGGCGAAACTCGCTCCGAACTCAGATCGATTCCATATCGAGGACTTTCACAGAGCCGGTGGGATTCCAGCGCTTCTCGGCGAGCTGTACCGCGCGAAACTGCTGCAGGACACCGTCCATTCCGTGCACTCTTCGGACTTGAAATCGTGGCTTGAGGAGTGGGATATCCGGAACCCCAGTGCCAGTGAGGTTGCAAGGGATCGTTTTCTCGCGGCTCCCGGCCGGGTCCGGACGACGCGTCCCTTTTCGCAGGATTCACGCTGGGATGGCCCTGACAAAGATTCGATCGATGGATGCATCCGCGACGTCGGACACGCATACACTGCAGACGGCGGTCTTGCGATCCTTTTTGGAAATCTGGCTGAAGACGGCGCAGTGGTCAAAACCGCGGGTGTGGATGAGTCGTTGTTTCATTTCGAAGGCCCTGCCCGCGTCGTCGAATCTCAAGAGGCTGCTATCGAACTGATCCTCTCCAAACAGGTCGTCCCCGGCGATATCGTCGTCATCCAATACGAAGGGCCGCGGGGAGGCCCGGGAATGCAGGAGATGCTCTATCCGACGACCTTTCTCAAAGGTCTAGGGCTGGGCAAAGCGTGCGGGCTCATCACCGACGGACGTTTTTCAGGTGGCACATCGGGCCTGTCGATCGGGCACATATCGCCGGAGGCTGCCTCCGGCGGAGCCATAGGCCTTGTACGGGAGAGGGACAGGATCGTCATCGACATTCCATCCCGCACCATCAGCCTGGCCATAGACGATGCGGAGCTCGACCGCCGTCGGAAGGAGAGAGGTCCGCTCCCCTGGAGACCGGTGTCACGGGTCCGTGAAGTCTCTAAGGCCTTACAAGCCTATGCATCCATGGCCGCCTCAGCGGACAAGGGTGCCGTGCGTATCGTCAGGGAGTGACCCAAAGGGAGAGCATGGGACTCCAGCCCCAGACTCATACATGTCACCTGCGTCATACTTACAGTGGCAGTTTCTCTTTGGTCGATTATGTATCGGTGGCCGTACACGAAGGAGGATTCTAATGACCACCGTCATGGAATATTTGGATGAATATCCAGTAATGTTCATGTTTCTCCTTATGGGTTTGGGAATGCTTTTGGGGCGTTTAAAAATAGGAGGAATAGGATTGGAGGCAGCTGCTGTTCTTTTCCTTGCTATTGGAGTATCCGCATTGGGTGCGCATCTTGGAATACGCATCACTATTGATGAAGAACTTGGAACTGTTGGTCTGGCGATTTTCGCTTTCGCTATTGGTAATAGTGCGGGAAAGAGCTTTTTTCGTTCACTTAAACAAGCTAGTGGACCTATTGCCATGATGATATCAGTCTTCATTGTTGCGGCGGGTGTTGCTTATGTCTTAGGGCGATATGTATTTCACATGGATGGAGCCCTTATTGCGGGGACCTTCTCGGGAGGCATAACGAACACACCCGCTTTGGCGGCTGCGGGTGAGGCCTCTGGCAATGAGCCACTGGCAACGGTTGGGTACGCGGTGGCATATCTTTTCGGTGTGGTCGGAATGATAGGAGCGGCCCATTTCGCTCTGCGGAAAGCTGATGACGATCCAGATGAGCCTACCCCCGTCACTCATTTCAATGTGCGAGTCGAAAGAGACGACTGCCCGACGATAGCTCAAGTTTCCGCCGAACTCGGCGGCCCCATCGAGATTTCGCGTTTGCGGCGAGGCGAAACCGGGCCGATTTGGATACCTCACGAGGACGACGTACTGGAGAAGGACGACCTCGCTACGGTTGTAGGCACGTTGGAGAATGTCAATGACGCTCTTCACCATCTCGGCCACCGGTCGAGTCATTCGCTTCGCTCAGACCGCCGTTTTTTGGATTTTCGGCGCATCACTCTGTCGACTCCGGCTCTCGTGGGTAAGACGATCGCCGAACTGGACGAGATTCTAGATGAGCGGTGGAACGCGAAAATTTCGCGTGTCAGGCGCGCCGACGCCGACATGCTCGCGATCCCCGACCTCGTGGTGGAGATGGGAGACCGTCTCCGCGTCGTCGGACCGACGATGAAACTACGGGAAATCTCAAAATGGCTCGGCGACTCCGCCAAGGGAATGACCGATATCAACCCCGTGTCTCTCGGCATAGGCCTTGCCCTCGGATACTTCCTCGGTGAGATCGACATCCCACTTCCCGGCGGCGCCCACTTCGCTTTGGGGTACGCCGCAGGGATCCTGATCGTCGGCCTCATCATGGGCAAGATCGGACGAATCGGTCCGCTGGTGACGGTGCTTCCGAACACCGCCGATTCGGTTCTTGCAGAATTGGGCTTGCTCATGTTCCTCGCTCGAGCTGGCACGAAGGCCGGCGCCCAGATTCTCAACGCTTTCTCCTCTGGCGACTGGTGGAAGATTCTCATACTGGGCGCATTGGTCACGCTCGTTGTCGCCATCGGGCTGTATGCGACTATGCGTAAGATCTTCAAAATGGGCGGGACAAAGCTGTCCGGCCTTCTGGGCGGCGCTCAGACGCAGCCTGCGGTCCTCGCTTTCGCAAACGGCCGCACAAATGCCGACCCACGTGTCGCGCTCGGGTACGCACTCGTATACCCCGTTGCAATGATCGTTAAGATCCTCCTTGCCCACGTTTTGGGCTCCTTCTAAGGATCCCGCTGTCCAAGCGGCCTCCGTCCTAACTCATGAGCCAATTGCGGTCGGTGACCATACGTGACAGCGCCAACCCGACGCCGATGGCGGTGATAGCCAGGCACAGCGTCACGATTTCCGGGATCGCGGCGTTGACTTGGAGCCCGTCATTGAGCGCTGACAGTGCGCGGTAGAGCGGGACGCCGGGGATCATCACGACAACGGCCGGAACGGAAAGCGTCACCCTCGAATACTTCGTCCACTTGGCGCCCAGAGCGGCGAGAAGCCCCGCTAGGAACGCCGCCAGTCCGATGGCCGACATCCGTCCGAGCCCGGCGTCCTGGGCGGTGAGTCGGAGAACGTTGATGACCGTGCCGATGACGGCTGCGATGAAGCTTGCGCGCTGGGGAGCGTTGAAGAGCATGGCGAAGCCGTAGGCTGCGACGAAGCTCGCGAGAATGCGCCCGAGTAGTAGGAGCCAGGTGTTCAGGTGGTACCCGTCAGCGGACGGGTTGACGTTCCAGTTGAGAAGTCCCGTCACCGCCCATACGGAGGCCGCCGTCGAGATCAGAAGCATGACGACGTACACGCCCCGCGCGATTCCAGCGATATAGTCCTGTCGGATGAGATCGAGTATCGAGGTGACGAGAGGGAAGCCGGGGACGAGGAAAAGCACCGAGGAGACGACTCCGGACTGGTGGGAGGCGTCGACGATATCGGCTATTTGGAAGACCGACACGATTCCCATGTAGAGGCTTGTGGCGACGAATCCGCACGCCATCCACACGGCGAAGTGATTCATGTGGCGGCGCAACAGCGTCTTGCGGGTCGCCTGGCCTGCCAGAGCAGCGAAGAAGACGACCAGGCACTCGACCCAGCCACCCTGGTTGAGGAATGCGAAGCCTGCGCATGCTACGCCCGAAGCGAGGGCGGATACGGGCATGGAGTACAGAGGGTCTTTGTTCGCGAAAGCGTCAAGCATGTCGTCGGCGTCTTCGACCAACATCTTCCCGGGAAGGTTGTGGACGAAGTCATTGAGGTCGTCTATGCGTTCGGCGTTGATTCCCATGACCCGCTGCTCAACGAGTTCCGTCCGGAACGTCCCGCCGGCGAAGGCGGTGGCGGTGATTTCAGTGTAGGTGACTTGGATGGAGATCTTGTCGATGCCCACTGCATGTGCAATCCGGTCCATGCCGTCTTTGACTCGGAAAGCCGAAGCGCCGGCGGACAACAGCATCTCGCCGAGTCTCATCACGACGCGCAACTGGTCGGCAAGGCGATCGAGGGCGGCAACGTGGTGGTCGTCAGTTTGCTTCACCGTTCCACCTTAGGGCGTGCGGGACTGGGACGGCCGGGAGGCTCGGGCGGCAGCGACTCAAACCACAGTGATAAGCAATTCACTGATTTGTCGAGGAGGCCGAAAGTCCGAGGTGTACAGGTGTCCTCGAATCGCGACCGGGTCGATCGACCTCCCGGTGGGGCGATATGCGCCGCCGGCCTTCTCCGGTGCGTGTCCGAGGACTGGCGGAAGGCGGGAGCGGGAGGGAGAGCGCCGGGAAAGCCCGTTTCGACAATCAAGTAGCTCGCATTGCGAGATCGTGATTCAAATAGTGAGACAAACTCCGACCGGCTTGGCATCTGGCCGGTTCTGCGGCTATGGTCAACCTGTGAGAACTCTTCTGGTACGTAACTGACGCGCTGCACAAGCCGTTGGCGACGTGCCGCGCGCCCCTCGTTCGAGGGGTTTTTTCATGCCTGCCGAAGCACGGCCCCTGGCCTGCGATGCCCGGTGTGCCGCCACAACGAAGGAGGAAGAGATGGCAAAACGGCAAACGCCGACCGACTCGTCGACAGGCGCAGATGAACAGGCCGCCACCCCGCGAGTGATTCGCGAGAAGTCAACGGGGGCGCGGTCGATCATACGCGCGCTCGAGGAGCTCGGCGTCGAGGTCGTCTTCGGCATGCCGGGAGGTGCGATCCTCCCGACGTATGATCCGATCTTCCACGCTAAGCTCCGGCATATTCTGGTGCGCCACGAGCAGGGGGCGGGACATGCCGCCGAAGGATACGCGCTGGCCACCGGCCGGGTCGGCGTTTGCATCGTGACGTCGGGTCCGGGTGCGACGAACCTCGTCACCTCGCTCCTGGACGCGCACATGGATTCAGTCCCGATAGTAGCGATCACCGGCCAGGTCGGCGCTGCCGCCATCGGCACGGACGCCTTTCAGGAAGCGGACATCGTGGGCATAACGATGCCGGTGACGAAACACTCCTTCCTCGTCACGAGTGCAGAGGAGATTCCTTCTCGCATCGCCGAGGCGTTTTACTTGGCTTCGACGGGTCGTCCCGGGCCGGTTTTGGTCGACGTCACGAAATCCGCCCAGGTCGAGGAGGCGGACTTCGTGTGGCCGCCCGTACTCGATCTGCCCGGGTACCGTCCTGTGACTAAACCGAACGCACGGCAAATCCGGGAAGCCGCACGACTCATCGCGACGTCGTCGCGTCCGGTGCTGTATGCGGGAGGCGGGGCGATGCGCGCGGGAGTGTCCCGTGACCTCGTCGAACTCGTCGATTTGTCCAACGCGCCGATTGTCACGACTCTGACGGCGCGTGGCGTGGTGCCCGACTCACATCCGAACAACCTCGGGATGCCCGGTATGCACGGAACGGTTCCCGCTGTGGCCGCCCTCCAGAAGTCCGACCTCATCGTGGCTTTGGGGGCGCGTTTCGACGATCGCGTGACGGGAAAGGTCTCCGATTTCGCTCCCAATGCCAAAGTCATTCACATTGACATCGACCCGGCGGAGATCTCGAAAAACCGCCTGGTGGACGTCCCGATCGTCGGGGATCTCAAAGATGCCACGTCGGATCTCGTCGCCGAATTGCGCGAAGCCCACCGTCAATACGGTGTGCCCGATCTGGAGGAGTGGTGGAAGACGCTGGCCGGTTTGCGAGAGAGGTACCCAGCTGGGTGGGAGGAGGTCGACGACGGCCTGCTCGAGCCGCAGCATGTCATTTCCCGTCTGGCGAAAACCGTCGGGTCTGACAACACCATCTACGTTACCGGCGTCGGCCAGCATCAGATGTGGGCGAATCAGTTCCTGAACTTCGAACACCCACGACAGTGGCTGAGCTCGGGAGGCGCGGGGACTATGGGATTCGGAGTCCCGGCTGCCATGGGAGCCAAAGTCGGACAACCCGACAAAACAGTCTGGGTGATCGACGGGGACGGCTCCTTCCAAATGACTAACCAGGAACTGGCCACTTGCTGCCTCGAGGGGATCGATATCAAGATCTGCATCATCAACAATTCCTCGCTGGGCATGGTCCGCCAATGGCAGTCGCTTTTCTATGGCGAACGCTATTCGCATACGGATCTCAATACAGGTCATGGAACGCGCCGCATACCTGACTTCGTCAAGCTAGCCCAGGCTTACGGCTGCGAAGCATGGCGCGTCGAAGAGGGCGACGACATCGACGCCGCCTTTGAAAAAGCAATGGAGATCAACGACCGTCCGGTGCTGTTGGAGTTCGTCACCTCTCCGGACTCCGAAGTATGGCCTATGGTTCCCGCCGGGGTGTCAAATGACGACATCGTTTACGCTCGTTCCGTTCGTCCCACGACCGATCCGTTCGCGGCCTGAAAGGAAGGAAAAAGATGAACACACGTCACACGCTCTCCGTTCTGGTCGAAAATAAGCCGGGCGTTCTTACGCGTGTTGCCGCTCTATTCGCTCGACGCGCCTTCAACATACACTCGCTCGCTGTTGGGGAGACCGAAGACCCCCAGCTTTCGCGCATCACCGTCGTGGTCGATGCCGCCGAACGCCCGCTCGAACAGGTTACCAAGCAATTGAACAAGCTCGTCAATGTGCTTAAAATCGTCGAGCTCGAACCTGAGTCGACGGTTGAACGGCAGTTGCTCCTAGTCAAGGTGTCGGCCAGTGATTCCACTCGCGCCAATGTCCTCCAGGTCGTCGATCTCTTCAGGGCGCATGTCGTGGACGTCGTTCCCGACACTGTGACGATCGAGGCAACCGGTTCGGAATCCAAGGTCCGGGCATTCCTGTCGGCCCTCGAACCGTATGGAATTCGTGAAATCGTCCAATCCGGAGCGGTGGCGATCGGACGCGGTTCGCGTTCGCTCTCCGAACGTGTCTCTGCCGAATTGTCGCTTCTGCGCGCATAATTGATTAGCGAAAGCGCTGGGCGGCTGACTGGTCGGGACGCGCGGCACCGTCCGGAAACGGCTGGTGCGCCTAAACTCCATAACCGAAAAATTAAGGAGAAAAACGTGGCAAAAATCTTCTATGATGACGATGCAGACCTTTCCGTCATTCAATCTAAGAGAGTAGCCATAGTTGGGTATGGTTCACAAGGTCATGCCCATGCAATGAATTTACGCGATTCAGGAGTAAATGTAATTATTGGATTGCGTGAAGGCTCAAAATCTATTGACAAGGCTAAAGAGCAAGGTTTTGAGGTGGCGAAAGTAGGCGACGCGGTTCGCGAAGCGGATGTCGTCATGGTCCTCGCCCCTGATCAGTCTCAGCGATCGATCTGGGCCAATGACATCGAGCCGAATCTCAAGTCCGATGCCGCTGTGTTCTTCGCCCACGGATTCAATGTCCATTTTGGTTATATCGCACCGGATTCCGGTCATGACGTCTGCATGGTGGCCCCCAAGGGCCCCGGGCACACGGTTCGACGTCAGTACGAAGAAGGACGAGGCGTTCCCGTCCTCGTGTGCGTCGAGCAGGATGCCTCAGGGCATGCATGGGAGTTGGCTTTGTCTTACGCCAAGGCAATCGGCGGCACCCGAGCGGGCGCAATCAAGACAACGTTCCGGGAGGAAACGGAAACGGACCTGTTCGGCGAACAGACTGTTCTGTGCGGAGGGATTTCGCAGCTCATACAGTACGGTTTCGAAACGCTCGTCGAAGCCGGATACCAGCCTGAAATGGCTTACTTCGAGGTCTGCCATGAGCTCAAGCTCATAGTCGATCTCATCAATGAGGGCGGCCTGACCAAGCAGCGATGGTCATGTTCTGACACAGCTGAATACGGCGACTACATTTCCGGCCCCCGAGTGATCACCCCAGATGTCAAAGACCATATGAAGGAAGTGCTGGGCGATATACAGAACGGTTCCTTCGCTAAACGCTTCATCGACGATCAGGATGCCGGTGCGCCTGAATTCCTGGCCCTTCGGGCCGAGGGTCAAGACCACCCCGTCGAGAAGACAGGGCAGGAGATCCGCAGGATGTTCGCCTGGAACGCGTCGGTGGACTCCGACTACGTTGACGGCGAAGCGGCTCGCTGACCAGCTCTCGATCGACACCCGAAGGAAGTACAGGTAAACTTCTGGCCTACTAGGCGGTTTCGGGTGCCCAGGTGTCCCGGGCACCCGAAACCGTCGGCGTGCGAACTTCCAAAATTTTACGACAGTTTCGTCATCAAATTCGCTATGTGCCTTCAAATGTCAGTGTTCACAACAGTTTTCCGATTTCGACATTGCGACATGTCGGTGGAACGGACGCCGGCGCCCGCCTACAGTTGGACCGTTGGAACAAAGGCATGCGGAGGGAGAGCGCAATGGCCGATGTCGTGGTCGTCTACAATACCGTCACCGGGTTCGCGCAGACATACGGAGAGTGGATTGCCGAAGATCTGGGAGCGCGTCTGTATCCGTGGTCGCAAGCCAAGGGAATCGACCTGTCAGGAGCCGATCTGGTTGTCTACGGCGCTGGCGTGCGCATGAGCAGGATTCGAGGATTCCATGAATTCCGCAGAAAAATCAAGCGGGAGAACCTCATGGGGAAAGTCGTCGTCTGGGCCAATGGCGGTACGCCGGTCCACCCTCAACGTGACTGGAGAGTCCCCGCTGGAACTTTTACGAAGAAAGAACTCGCCAGTGGATGCTATCCCTTCTTCTATTTCCAAGGCGGTGTTCGCTATGAAGGACTCAGCTTTCCGGAAAAAACCTTGCTCAAAATCTTCTCCAAGCGGATTCAGAGATACCGACATCGCGGAGAGTGGGTAGTCCAAGTGGCGGACAACATTGCGCACGGATATGACCACACCTCACGTGCTGCGATCATTCCACTTGTGAACAAGGCCCGAGAGATGCTAGGCGAGTAGTGCCTGTCTCTTTCTTTCGTGGAGAGGATATGATTCTCCTATGAAGTTTCTATTACGTGAGCATAGAAAATGGGGTTGGAAGAAGCGAATCGTGATTACCTTGGGAGTTATCGTCACTTCGGGCTTATTCGCTGTGGGTGGGATTAACATATACGTCACTGTGACGACCAATGATCGTGTCGTTTCGGATGTCGGCGGCATTCGTGCTGAGAAACTTGACTGCATACTTGTTCTTGGAGCGTTGGTACGCTCGGATGGAACGCCTTCGCATATGCTCCGAAAGCGGCTGGAAAAGAGTCTGGAATTGTACAAGCAGAAAGTTGCGCCGAAAATCCTTGTATCCGGAGACAATTCTAGTGTTCACTATAACGAGACACATGTCATGCGGAAATGGTTGGAAAAGCATGAAGTTCCTAAAGAGGATATTTTCGAAGACCACGCGGGATTTTCAACTTATGAATCAATGTATCGTGCAAGTGCCATCTTTAAAGCACATTCAATAGTCGTTGTGACGCAAAGATACCATTTAGCGCGTTCTATTTATATAGGTCGTGAGCTTGGTCTGGATGTCTGGGGCATTGCTTCGGGAGGGAATAACTACTCACAGCAATTCAAGCGTGATGTTCGCGAGTGGATTGCGAGAACTAAGGATTTCGTTCAAGTCGTTATTAAGCCGAAACCAAAGTACTTGGGTCCAGTCATTCCGATAGACGGCAACGGAACCATCGAAAATCGTTAATTATTTGTCATTAATTGCCATTAACTTCTTTGTATTTCATTACAAATCCCGGAATTCTAATCCAATATATTTATATTATTTAAGTATAAATGAAATCCATAATTTTAGGAAGATCTCGTTTAGCTTGTTGAAGGCCCTCTTCGTATGCTGCTTGAACGCTAACGGCTTTTCGTTCTCCGTTCGAGATGGGCATCTCGTCAGGATAGTAGAGATAAGCCCGTCCTTCGGCTTCGAGGCTCTCCAAACGATCAAGAGAGTCATTGTACTTTTTCGGTCGATTGAGAAGAGCCTCGGCTACGGCAGGATGCTTTCGAAAGATTGCCTTATAAATCGCCGGTGGGATTTTCGACGGGGATTTCCTATATCCACGCTTACGCGTCATAACGACAACGAAACGTTCATATCCGTCGGCTTCCGCGGCGTCAATCGCAAAACCCCCTGTGTCTCCGATGGCTCCGTCCAGGTAGGCCACGCCGTTCAGCCCCACTGGCGGCATGATGATCGGCATCGAGGAGGAAGCTTGACAGTACGTGACGAGTTCTTCCTGCGTGGAGATGTCCTCTCGGCCCCAGTAGACGGTTTGTCCCGTTTCGCAGTTGAACGAGCCGATTTTGAACTGCGTGGCGCTCGCGTTGAAAGTGTCCCAGTCGAAGGGAAGGAGTTCGCCGGGACCAGAGGTGTGCTGGTAAATGTACTCGGAGTTGAAGTAGCCCCTGCCGCGAACAAAGCTGATCGGGCCGCCTAGATTCGGATCCTTGGCGAGTTCGACGAAAGCTGCACGTGCCCTCCACGCGTCGCGGGAGACGAAGTTGCATGTGTGGGTCGCCCCGGCGGAGATCCCGCCGACCCATGGGAAGTCGATACCAGCGTCAATCATTTCGGCGACCAGTGCGGCCGTATATGTGCCACGCATTCCGCCACCCTCGAATATCAATGCGGTTCGTGTGCTCATAAATTCCAAGGATATCTCGGATGCTATGTCAGCGGGGCGACCCTTTCCCCGAGCGAAATCGGCCCAGGCGGATAGCGTCGGCTGATCGATCCGTCACAGACCACGACATATAAATTAGGTGCAATCTCGATATTCTTACACAGCGAAATTTTCGAAAGTCGCATTGACTCGCTATATTATGAATAATAACATAAATTATGTGATGTTACATTACAATAAATGATTAATCATTTTCTATTTTCTATTAAAATTCAATGATGGAATTTTCTATTAAGGACATACTCGTGACCTCAGGAAGAACTGGGCGGCGTGTCCGCTGTTGAGTGAGAAACGTTAAGGTGAGTTCCTCTCCTGTCACCGGGAGCAAATCAAAGCTGAGCACAGCGAGTAGGGTGCGTTATCTGATAATTGAGCAAATTTGTCAATCTTGTCATCCGACTCATGTGCTGCCGCACCCATTTTCGTCAGTCAAGATGACGGCAACAAATTTACCGTCCCTACCTGTCATAGGGTAGCAGACTAGTTGAAATTCGAGAGTCTATTCCCACGGAATGATGTCGACCGACATGTTTAACGACATGTCTAACACGTTATTGCAAATTTTTGGTCATAAATTGTCAGAATTAATCAGAAGGTTATATGTAGAAGAATAATGATAAAATAATTGAATGTAATGATTATTATTACGCATGGCTAAGTAAATAACATATTGCAAAATAGACGATTGAAGCATTCGCATTATTGCAAATTAATAATCTGGATAAAAATATATGAGAAAGTTACAAAAATTGATTTGATAGTTGTATTTTTGTTGAAAGTAAAAATATTAATAATAAAATATTGTAGTTGAATTATTACATTTTATTTACTTTTTATCATTAGTTGATATAATTAACGCTACCATGTCGCCGGACATAAGTTATATATTTATAATAATTATTACTTCACTATGTTAGAATAATATATGTAAAACGTTAATTATGACGATGAAATTGATTTGGACTCGTCATGCTCGGTACGGTCGGGGTGGGGTGGGGGTGGTCATGGGTTACATCCGTGAGGCGAGGAAGTGGAAGCCTTTGAGCAGGAGGTTGGCGACTGCTCCGATGATGGTGCCCAGCACGGGCAGAGACACGGTGTACATGACCGCGCAGGCGCCGAGCAGGACGAGGACCATTCCGGTTTTGCGGTTGCCTTTGCCTAACCAGCGCCACAGGCCGATCAGGATGGCGATGGCGCCGATGACGCGGATGATCCCGCCGGCGTTGACGGCGGCGATGACTGAGGGCAGGTCTTGGAAGACGTTGTGCATGAGCCGTCTCTTCTCTCTTCTCGTAGGTGGTGTGCCGCGGCTGCGGCTCACCGGGACAGTGTGCGGACAGGCCGGGTTGGCGCTGTGGTCCGGCGGGCGGTGGCGATCATGACTGCTGAGCGCCACAACTGCTCGGCTAGGGCGGGGTGGGCGCGCAGCAGGTCGACGATCTCGGTCTTCTCCCGATCGGACAGGTCCCGGCCGCGGAAGGGGGCGAACAGGGCGTCGGTGGCCGCGTCGTCCTGGCCGGCCTCCTACCGGCGAGCGGCGGCCAGCACTCCGCCGGGGCAGGCGTCCATGGTCCGGCGCAGCCCGGTGGCGGCCCGGCGGGGGATGGTCTGAGGGGCGATCGCGCCGGGGAATTTGGCCTGCCAATAGTGCTCGGTCAGGGCGCGCCGTCCGCGGGCCGTCTCGGGCGGCTCGAAACGCTCGTCGGCTCGCCGGTCGGCCTGGGCGGCCCACTGCTCCTCGGCGCCGGGACAGGAGGGGGCTTGGCCATCGGTGAGGTCCTCGTAGGAGTGGCGGGCGGCCACGCCGGTGCGGCGGATGTCCATGGCGGTGCCGGCCCGGCGGGCGTGGACTTGGGCGAGCTGGTCGTGTTCGGCCTCGGTCAGCGGCCGACCCAGCCGGGTCTGGGCTTGGCGGGCGGCCGCGGCGTAGGCGGCCCAGGCGCGCATGAGGTGCGAGTTGCCGCGGCTCATGCGGGTGTGCAGGCTGTCGGTGCGCATGTGGTGGACGTGCCGGGCCCAGGAGCCGTCGATGATCCGGGAAACCTCGCCGGCGGTGATGGCGGGGTGGTCGGGGTCGGCGGCTGTGGCGCGTTCGTAGACGAACTCGAAGGTATTGGCCTCGAATTCCTCGGCCAGGTCGCGCCGGTCGGCCACGTAGGCCAGGGTGGCGATGCGCCGGGCGCCGGCGGCCCGGATCCGGTCCAGGACATAGGCCACATCGGCCTCCTCGGCCAGGTCGAGTCGCACCCCGGCCGGCCCGGTCCGGCCGGTCCGGTCCCATCGACCGTCGGGGGTGCGCGGCTGGGTCAGGTAGGCGGTACCGCTCATCAGGGACTCTCCTTGCTGACGACAGTGGTCGCCCGGACAGTGTGCGGATGGGCCAGCCGGCTCAGGCGGAGGGTGGTGGGAGCGGCTGGCCGGGCCGGCTCAGGCGGAGGGTGGTGGGAGCGGCTGGCCGGGCCGGCTCAGGCGGAGGGTGGTGGGAGGCCGATGGCGGCGTAGTTCTCGTCCATGCCGGGCCGGCTTAGGCGGGGGTGGTGTCAGGCCGTCTATGGCCGGGGCGAACAGGTCGGGGGCGTAGTCGGGGTGGGTGTCGTAGACGGTGAAGATCTGGGTGTCCCGGCCGGGCAGAAAGGGTTCGACGAGTCGCTGGTCGTGGGTGGTCTGGCCGTGGCGGACCGCGTCGGGCCGGTGGGCCCAGGCCTGTAGCTCGCTGATCCTGCTGGCGGGCAGGCCGTGGTCGTAGGCGGCGCCGGGCACGAGCGTGGCCCAGGCCAGGCGGACGGCCAGGTTTCGGCGTTTGCCCCCGGTGGGGGCCGACTCGACGCGCCGGCTGAGTTCTTCCACGGCCGGCTCGACGCACCCGGCGTCAAGCCCGGCGTCGAGCCCGGGCGCGGGCGCGGGGGTGTGCTGGTCAAGGGAAACGGGAACGTGGGAGCCGTGCCCGGCGGACGCGTCATCGATGTTGCCGATGCTGACTATTATCTCAGTTGGTCGCGGAGCCAGGACGTGGGCACCCACACGAACTGTCCGATCATGATGGCCGGCACCTGACCCGCATCGATCGCCTTGGCCAGCGTTCGCGGATCGATCCCCAGAAACTGGGCGGCTTCGGTCCGCGTCACGGCCAGACGCCCGATAGGCTTAATATCAACTATATAATTTATGTCCCGATATTGCGCGGAGCCGTCCCAAGGCCATGACCAACAGGACGAAACAAGGGTACAATCCATACACGATTTTCCTGTCAAGGCCGGATTTACGGGGGAATCCGACAAATTCCGTTCGCCCTCCGCGTTAGCGAGGGCGAACGCAGGGTTCGAGGCGATGGCGCCGTGTTATGGCTGGAGATCCCCGCATACGCGGGGAGCACGATCTATAATAATCTCAAGGTGCCCGAACAGGCGGATCATCCCCGCATACGCGGGGAGCACATCGTGACAGCGTAGTCCGCGTTGGCGGGCTTCGGATCATCCCCGCATACGCGGGGAGCACATCGTCGAGCGAGGCAGCTGCAGTCGCACACGGGGATCATCCCCGCATACGCGGGGAGCACGAGTGAGATGCCGTATTTCTCGATCGGGTCCCGGGATCATCCCCGCATACGCGGGGAGCACCGGATCCTGCCGCCCGGCCAGACCCTGCCGGGAGGATCATCCCCGCATACGCGGGGAGCACGACCCGGGGTATCTCCGACCGGGGGTATCCGGGGGATCATCCCCGCATACGCGGGGAGCACTTCAACGCGTTTAGCCGCCATCGCCAGGCGACCGGATCATCCCCGCATACGCGGGGAGCACGAAAGGCTCAGGTGCGATACTCACAGCAACACCGGATCATCCCCGCATACGCGGGGAGCACGTAGACGTTCCCGAGCAGCCAGACGAGCGTCTCGGATCATCCCCGCATACGCGGGGAGCACTTCGTCTCGGGCGGGTCCCAGTCGCGGATACCGGGATCATCCCCGCATACGCGGGGAGCACGGGACGGGGCTATCGCCTCCGACCCTGGTCCCGGGGATCATCCCCGCATACGCGGGGAGCACAACCTCGCCAAACGCACGGGCCTGCCCTCCAAGGGATCATCCCCGCATACGCGGGGAGCACGTTCTTCAGCTGGGTGCCGATGAGCGTGGCCATGGATCATCCCCGCATACGCGGGGAGCACGCGGCTTGGGTCGCTTGGGTCGTCAACTGGCCGGGATCATCCCCGCATACGCGGGGAGCACAACCTCGCCAAACGCACGGGCCTGCCCTCCAAGGGATCATCCCCGCATACGCGGGGAGCACGTTCTTCAGCTGGGTGCCGATGAGCGTGGCCATGGATCATCCCCGCATACGCGGGGAGCACGCGGCTTGGGTCGCTTGGGTCGTCAACTGGCCGGGATCATCCCCGCATACGCGGGGAGCACAACCTCGCCAAACGCACGGGCCTGCCCTCCAAGGGATCATCCCCGCATACGCGGGGAGCACGTTCTTCAGCTGGGTGCCGATGAGCGTGGCCATGGATCATCCCCGCATACGCGGGGAGCACGCGGCTTGGGTCGCTTGGGTCGTCAACTGGCCGGGATCATCCCCGCATACGCGGGGAGCACATCGTAGGGTCTGTAGGCATGGTGATCGGATGGGGATCATCCCCGCATACGCGGGGAGCACCAGATCGCGTCGATCGGGTTCATGATGTCGGCCGGATCATCCCCGCATACGCGGGGAGCACGGTCTGCTCGGTCACGCCCATCTCTCGGCCCAGGGATCATCCCCGCATACGCGGGGAGCACACTGAGCATACCGCTTTCACCCAGGCTCTCATGGGATCATCCCCGCATACGCGGGGAGCACCCTGGACGTTCAAGACCGCCTGACGTCATGGCGGGATCATCCCCGCATACGCGGGGAGCACGGACAGCGGCGTGCACGTGATCGAGCACACGCCGGATCATCCCCGCATACGCGGGGAGCACGCAGCAGCGGAACGCGCTACCGCCAAGATGCCCGGATCATCCCCGCATACGCGGGGAGCACCACCACTTCACGCCTCGCGATTAAGGTGATCGAGGATCATCCCCGCATACGCGGGGAGCACCGACGGCACCCAGCGAGTCGCAACCCGCACGGGGGATCATCCCCGCATACGCGGGGAGCACTGCCGCCGAACTGCGCGGACAAATCGGCACCTATGGATCATCCCCGCATACGCGGGGAGCACCGCTCCACGACGCGGGAGAAGTCGCTGCCCTCCGGATCATCCCCGCATACGCGGGGAGCACGGGCTCACGGACCGGTCTTCGACCCGCGGCGTCGGATCATCCCCGCATACGCGGGGAGCACGGGTTGGGCGGATACCGGTAGGTTCCCTCGGCGGGATCATCCCCGCATACGCGGGGAGCACAGCGCCGAGGCGAACGGGACGCTTCGGGCATACGGATCATCCCCGCATACGCGGGGAGCACAGAGGCTTTCAAAGACCGGTCGTAGCGGCCCGCGGATCATCCCCGCATACGCGGGGAGCACTCGTCTTCAATCCTACCATATCTGCATCAGGGGGGATCATCCCCGCATACGCGGGGAGCACTCCGGCCTCCCTTTGGCGGAGTGGCGGCGGGCGGGATCATCCCCGCATACGCGGGGAGCACGGCGACCAATGGGGCCAAGACCGCGTCCGTGTCGGATCATCCCCGCATACGCGGGGAGCACTCCCTCCCAGCGCCCGCAGATCCTCGATCAAGGGGATCATCCCCGCATACGCGGGGAGCACGCCTTTCACAGCTTCACCACCTCGTACGGTCCGGGATCATCCCCGCATACGCGGGGAGCACTTGGCGACGCGCCGCCCGAGGACGTCGATACCCGGATCATCCCCGCATACGCGGGGAGCACGCGATGAGGCGTTGCGAGACGGGAAGAACCCGGGGATCATCCCCGCATACGCGGGGAGCACAAGCCCGGCAAGAGCGACGACGCCTTCGACGCCGGATCATCCCCGCATACGCGGGGAGCACTTTTCTTCTCGCGGGTACGGACCGTGAACTCAAGGATCATCCCCGCATACGCGGGGAGCACCAAGAGGGCCTGGTCGGCATCCTTGGCAAAGTGGGATCATCCCCGCATACGCGGGGAGCACGGCGTCGCGGGGCGGCTCCGTGTGGGAGGCGGCGGATCATCCCCGCATACGCGGGGAGCACCACAGGGAGACGTGATGATGCCCGAGGCGACCAGGATCATCCCCGCATACGCGGGGAGCACAATCCTTGCGGGCACTGGCCAAAGACGGCGTGGGGATCATCCCCGCATACGCGGGGAGCACCGTCTCGAACGTATGCGACGGAACGATGCCGTAGGATCATCCCCGCATACGCGGGGAGCACCTTAACCGCATCAAACAGGAGCTGCCGGCCGAAGGATCATCCCCGCATACGCGGGGAGCACGATCGGGAGTCAAATCGTTTTCCTCGCTATCGTCGGATCATCCCCGCATACGCGGGGAGCACGCTGGCCCTACAGCTGGATGTCTGGACGACGTAGGATCATCCCCGCATACGCGGGGAGCACCTCAGACGCTACGTCCAGGTTGCCGACGAAACCGGATCATCCCCGCATACGCGGGGAGCACCTCCACCGTGCCGATCGCCTTGATGGCGACGGCGGATCATCCCCGCATACGCGGGGAGCACCGGCAAGCTCGAACCGGTGCGCGTCTCGACCCGGGATCATCCCCGCATACGCGGGGAGCACGCGAGTGTTGCGAAACGAATATCACCGGTGCTGGGATCATCCCCGCATACGCGGGGAGCACTAGAGGAATTGTTCGCCTTTGCGGATGAACCGGGGATCATCCCCGCATACGCGGGGAGCACCCGGCACGACCGTCTGGGGGGATCCTGAGGAAAGGATCATCCCCGCATACGCGGGGAGCACCGTCACAACGTGTGGACGAACCCGCTCGCGAGGGGATCATCCCCGCATACGCGGGGAGCACGGCCCTGGAAGACGGCGACGACGCCTTGCATGGGGATCATCCCCGCATACGCGGGGAGCACTGCGTGTAGGCCAGGGCGTTGGTGACGCGCTTCGGATCATCCCCGCATACGCGGGGAGCACTGGACTTCCGGCCGGCGTAGACCACGCTCTTGGGGATCATCCCCGCATACGCGGGGAGCACAGACCGGCTCGGTGTTTGACACGCTGCAGACCGGGATCATCCCCGCATACGCGGGGAGCACTTTGTCTTTCCATTTCTTCGCGTTCGAGTCCCAGGATCATCCCCGCATACGCGGGGAGCACTCCGTTGACCTTTTTGTAGCCGAGTGCGGCGGCGGATCATCCCCGCATACGCGGGGAGCACCGGTAGCGGGCGACGGCGGCGTCCTTCTTGCGCGGATCATCCCCGCATACGCGGGGAGCACGTCCAAGAGGGCTTCGCACGCTGCCGCGAGGGCGGATCATCCCCGCATACGCGGGGAGCACGCCAGTCTGTGGCCAGCGTCACACCACACCGAGGGATCATCCCCGCATACGCGGGGAGCACTCGCTGGCCCGGTAGCCGTCGTAGGTGATGGTCGGATCATCCCCGCATACGCGGGGAGCACGCACCGGCTCGGCTGCGCCGGCAACTTCGGCCGGGATCATCCCCGCATACGCGGGGAGCACGCCGGTCTTGTCGTAGGTGAGCCGCTCGGCGCGGATCATCCCCGCATACGCGGGGAGCACTACGCCTGCACCGTCGTCACCGAGCTTGGCGAAGGATCATCCCCGCATACGCGGGGAGCACCCTGCAGGTCTTGGCGGCGGTGGCCGCCGGGGCGGATCATCCCCGCATACGCGGGGAGCACGTTTCGAGACGATTGACATTTTCCGGCAACAGGGGATCATCCCCGCATACGCGGGGAGCACCGTATCGGCGGGGCGTGGCCGTGCCGGCGCGTCGGATCATCCCCGCATACGCGGGGAGCACGCCAATCTCGGCGTGTCGGTAGACGTGGACGGCGGATCATCCCCGCATACGCGGGGAGCACTCGGGCGGCCATTTTCTCGGTCCGATCGAGCAGGGATCATCCCCGCATACGCGGGGAGCACCCGCAGCCCGTAGTCCAGGGCCCGAGCGGTGGAGGATCATCCCCGCATACGCGGGGAGCACGGAGACCCATAGGGCCGGCCATCCGTCCTCCCCCGGATCATCCCCGCATACGCGGGGAGCACATCTCCTGCTCGCGTTTCGTGCCGGCGATCATGGGATCATCCCCGCATACGCGGGGAGCACTCCGAGTGGGAGGAAACGCTCTCGTTTGAGCTCGGGATCATCCCCGCATACGCGGGGAGCACCGGCCAGGGGATGTCCAGCCGCACTGTTTGCTGGGATCATCCCCGCATACGCGGGGAGCACACGCCGCCCTGGACGTCGAAGGTCTCGCAGCGCGGATCATCCCCGCATACGCGGGGAGCACTCTCTCGGCTTGGTCGAGGTCTATGTGGTGGACGGATCATCCCCGCATACGCGGGGAGCACCGCCTCACGGAGCTTCGCGAAAGCCCGGGAGGCGGATCATCCCCGCATACGCGGGGAGCACTACGGCTTCTCCCTCAGCCAGCCGGCCGCCGACGGATCATCCCCGCATACGCGGGGAGCACCGCGGTCGTGGATTTCTCGATCACGGCCAGAGGGGATCATCCCCGCATACGCGGGGAGCACCTGTCGTGGTCGACGTCATCGATTGGTCCGGGAGGATCATCCCCGCATACGCGGGGAGCACCGAGAGGGAGTCTCGCCGCGGTCGGGCGCCCCGGGATCATCCCCGCATACGCGGGGAGCACATTGACTGCGCAACCCATGGCGCCTGCGAGCAGGGATCATCCCCGCATACGCGGGGAGCACCCCTTGGCGATCGAGATCGCCGTAGCGAAAACGGGATCATCCCCGCATACGCGGGGAGCACCTTCGCCTCCATTTGCTTGCGGATGCGCTCGCCGGATCATCCCCGCATACGCGGGGAGCACAAATGACTCAAGCCTCCCGGGCCTTCGCAAGGCGGATCATCCCCGCATACGCGGGGAGCACCACGCTCCCTCGGCGCCGTCGGTTCTCCGTCTGGGATCATCCCCGCATACGCGGGGAGCACGTCGTTGTCGAGGAACTGCGATAGCCCGAGAGCGGATCATCCCCGCATACGCGGGGAGCACGAACAGTCGCGACATGAGAAGGAACTCGTCCCACGGATCATCCCCGCATACGCGGGGAGCACGCCGACATCGCCGACAGATTCCCCGATCATGATGGATCATCCCCGCATACGCGGGGAGCACCGCAAGGGTGGCAAATCGCTCACGATCAACAAAGGATCATCCCCGCATACGCGGGGAGCACCGCCGTTCACATTCCGAGATGGCATCACCTATGGGATCATCCCCGCATACGCGGGGAGCACGCGGAGGCGGACGGCGCCAAGCTGGAGGCCGAGGGATCATCCCCGCATACGCGGGGAGCACGCACCAGCAAGACGACGACGTCCGTATTTACTAGGATCATCCCCGCATACGCGGGGAGCACGTGGCGGAAATGTTCAAGTTCCCGCTCCACCCCGGATCATCCCCGCATACGCGGGGAGCACTTCTCCGCCTTTTGGATGCGGATTTCCATCGAGGGATCATCCCCGCATACGCGGGGAGCACGAGCTGTTTGGCGGTGGCGCCGATATTGTCGGCGGATCATCCCCGCATACGCGGGGAGCACGCATCCGCCCTGCGGGAAGTATTCGGCCGGCACGGATCATCCCCGCATACGCGGGGAGCACGGTTGCCGAGCAGTGCACTCATTGGGTGAGTTCGGATCATCCCCGCATACGCGGGGAGCACGAGGCGCCACGAGACGGAGACGCCGAGTCCATAGGATCATCCCCGCATACGCGGGGAGCACCTTTCGGCACGCACCGAGTGCCGGTCGATGTCAGGGATCATCCCCGCATACGCGGGGAGCACAAGTTGGACGGTAATGGCCCGAAGAATGCCTAAGGATCATCCCCGCATACGCGGGGAGCACTTCCAATTACGTGAAGCGATGAGCTCGGCGACAGGATCATCCCCGCATACGCGGGGAGCACGTCGACGGCGGCCGCCATCGCTTTCCAGACGGCGGATCATCCCCGCATACGCGGGGAGCACAGCGGTATGCTCAGTCCACGTACTCTCTGGACCGGATCATCCCCGCATACGCGGGGAGCACTTGGCCGGATCCCCCGCGCCTACCTGCTGGTCCGGATCATCCCCGCATACGCGGGGAGCACGTCGTGGCCGCTTTGACTAGACTGTCGGGCACGGGATCATCCCCGCATACGCGGGGAGCACCCACCAGCTGCCCGACAACTGACCCCCGATCTGGGATCATCCCCGCATACGCGGGGAGCACGACTCATGGTCGGGTCCTGGTCGTCTGACACAGGGATCATCCCCGCATACGCGGGGAGCACTCAAATATTTTAATGTGACTTATGGGATTAACCAGGATCATCCCCGCATACGCGGGGAGCACGAGATCGAGCCGGCCTCCCGGAAGGGGCTGGGCCGGATCATCCCCGCATACGCGGGGAGCACGTGAAGCGATGAGCTCGGCGACATTCCGGTGTAGGATCATCCCCGCATACGCGGGGAGCACCGGCAGATGATGTAGACCGGCTCGTAGAGGCCCGGATCATCCCCGCATACGCGGGGAGCACGCCGCTCACGGATCTGAAATCCGCGGGCGGCGGGGATCATCCCCGCATACGCGGGGAGCACGGCGTTTATGTCTGCGACGCGTCGCTGGGTCAGGGATCATCCCCGCATACGCGGGGAGCACGAGGTTGTTGTATATCCAGTCCAGCTTGTTGGCGGATCATCCCCGCATACGCGGGGAGCACAGCCGGCGATTGCGGGGCCGATGAGGGCGGCGGGGATCATCCCCGCATACGCGGGGAGCACGCCGACATCGCCGAACGTTTCCCCGACCACGACGGATCATCCCCGCATACGCGGGGAGCACGCTGGCTCTAAGGCGTCGCGGAGAGTGATCTTCGGATCATCCCCGCATACGCGGGGAGCACCCTCCGCGATCCTCGATTAAGGCCGGTTTCCGCGGATCATCCCCGCATACGCGGGGAGCACTTGGGCATCGTAGTCTACGCGGGTGAGCAGTACGGATCATCCCCGCATACGCGGGGAGCACGAGACCGCGACGAGATCCCCCTTCTGGGAGGTGGGATCATCCCCGCATACGCGGGGAGCACGAGGACGATTTGACTCCCGACCAGGCCAACAAACGGATCATCCCCGCATACGCGGGGAGCACACGCAGTCACGGGATTTGACGTGCCGGTTGATCGGATCATCCCCGCATACGCGGGGAGCACCGACGGATGACGACCCCGCCGAGGCGCCGCGCCGGATCATCCCCGCATACGCGGGGAGCACGGTTGCCGAGCAGTGCACTCATTGGGTGAGTTCGGATCATCCCCGCATACGCGGGGAGCACGAGGCGCCACGAGACGGAGACGCCGAGTCCATAGGATCATCCCCGCATACGCGGGGAGCACGATAACTGTGGTGGGGCCCCAACCTCTCAGAGGGGATCATCCCCGCATACGCGGGGAGCACCTGTCTCTGAGCCCACGCCGCCAAAGGTTCGAAGGATCATCCCCGCATACGCGGGGAGCACAAGGAATGAAGCGATGGCTCGGACGGGCATGAAGGATCATCCCCGCATACGCGGGGAGCACGGACATGCATGGCGGACACGCCTGAAGAAGATGGGATCATCCCCGCATACGCGGGGAGCACTGCCCTGGACGTTCAAGACCGCCTGACATGGCGGGATCATCCCCGCATACGCGGGGAGCACGCTGAACCCTGATTTGATGCCGTCCCAGAGTCCGGATCATCCCCGCATACGCGGGGAGCACTGGCGGCGAGTTTGGCGGTGGAGTCCACGGAAGGGATCATCCCCGCATACGCGGGGAGCACATCATCGGCAGCATCGGCATGGTCATCGGATGGGGATCATCCCCGCATACGCGGGGAGCACCGCATGCTCGGAGGCGACACGCCTCTGCCGGGCGGATCATCCCCGCATACGCGGGGAGCACATTCAGGGCGCGGGTGTTGAGCTCGCGGGCGACGGATCATCCCCGCATACGCGGGGAGCACGAGGCCTCGATAGCCTGCGGGTAGGAGATTCCGGGATCATCCCCGCATACGCGGGGAGCACTTTGCCGTAGACGTTGACCGTGGATGCCTTGGGGGATCATCCCCGCATACGCGGGGAGCACGTCCGGGCCGCCTCCCTTGCAGCCCTG
>ERZ772973.259-NODE-259-length-30602-cov-12.995_pt1 | contig 30602 bp, 27 predicted proteins | sample MGYA00580672_ERZ772973 | MGnify/ENA primary metagenome ERZ772973 (study PRJEB29015, sample SAMEA2737938) | human oral metagenome | biome: human oral; feature: human-associated habitat; material: dental | place: China | collected 2152 ...
TACCAACTGGAATACTAGCTAGCGGCATGCGGTTGCTAGCCTCGACAGGAGCGTCCGCGCCAGTTTTGATGACTGCGCCTTTAGTCATGGCGGTATCCGCCAAAATGTAGTGGTACAAGCCGTGTTGATCTTTGACGCGGGCGATACGAGCGCTGCGACCTGGGTCGTACTCAATTTCTTCGACGGTCAAAGTCATATTGGCTGGCATCGCGTGGTTGACCAAGCGATAATGCCGCTTGACGCCGCCGCCGCGATGGCGCACGGTGATTTTGCCGGTGTTGTTGCGGCCGGCTTTCTGCTTGCCAGCTTTGACTAAGCTTTTCAGCGGTTTGCGGGTTGTTACCTCGCTAAGATCCTGCGAAGTCATGCCGCGGCGGGCAGGAGTGGTTGGGTTGTATTGCTTGACAGCCATTACTTCTTGTCCTCCTTGACTTCTTCTTGCTCGAAGACTTTGATTTTACCTTCACTCAGGCGAACGTAAGCCTTTTTGCTGTCCTGGCGATGGGTGGTGCCAGGGTAGCGGTTTTTGCCGCGCGAGAAGCGAACAGCTTTGCCGCTTTGAACGAGCGTCGTTACTTTGGCAACTTTGACGCCTTCGAATTGCGCTTCGACGGCTGCTTTGATTTCGTTTTTATTAGCGCTCATCGGCACATCGAAAATGTAAGTATTTTCGTTGGTGACTAGCCGGTAAGCTTTCTCGCTAACGCGTGGAGTAACTAACACGAGTTTCATTACTTCGCCTCCTTTGCTAGCCACGCCTCGACTGCCTTGACAGCGGCTGGCGTGATAACGATTTTGTCGGCGTTTAAAATGTAATAAACGCTGAGGTATTGCGCGCGCACCAAGAGGGCGTTGGCTAAGTTATTTGTAGCGCGCATCAGTTCTGGAGTCTTTTCGTCGACGACGAGTAGAACGCGGTCTTTCTCGCTGCATTTCTCGGCGGCGAGGAATTTAGCGACTTCAGTGGTTTTGCCGGTAGTTTTGATATCGCTGACTAAGATTTTCTTATCTTGGTTGGCGAGTGTCAAAGCTTGGCGCAAAGCGACGTGCTTGCTGGTCTTGGACAGTTTCTTGCTGTAGTTTTCGTTGCCGCGCGGCCCGAAAACGATACCGCCGTGGCGCCAGATTGGGTTGCGGGTCGAGCCAAAACGTGCTCGGCCGGTTCCTTTTTGTTTCCACGGTTTCTTGCCGCCGCCGCGAACTTCGCCGCGGGTTTTGGTGGTAGCACTTGCCTGGCGGCTGTTGGCCAAAAACGCGTCGTACGCAAGTTTCAACAGCTCGTGGTTTGGTACGTCAACCTCAAACACACTCTTTGGCAAGGCTGCTTTTGCTGGCTTGGTTGATTCAGCCATTACTTAGCACCTCCTAATTTGATTAAGCCCTTCTTGGGGCCTGGCACTGCGCCCTTGACACCAATCAAGTTGTCCTCAACCGAGATATAAGCGACCTTCAGGTTCTTGACAGTGACCTGTTCGGCGCCCATGTGTCCGGCCATGCGCTTGCCTTTGAATATTTTTTGCGGGTACATGCTGCCGATTGAACCGACTTTGCGAGTATTACCCTTGCCGCCGTGGGTTTTGCGGTGGCGTTTGAAGTTGTGCCGCTTGATAGTGCCAGCCCAACCTTTACCCTTGCTGATGCCTGTAGCATCAATAACGTCGCCGAGCTCGAACTCCGAGACGTTCCATGTGTCGCCGACCTTGACTTCGCCAAGTTCGTCAACGCGAATTTCCCCGATTTTTTTCGGGGTCACACCGGCTGGTTTGACATGTCCAGCCACGGCCTTGCTCAGGTTCTTACCCGTACCATATGCCACCTGGACTGCGTTGTAGCCGTCGGTTTCGACAGACTTGACCTGAGTCACAGTCATCGGGCCGGCTTGGATCAGCGTCACCGGAATAGTGGTGCCGTCCTCGCCAATGATTTGGGTCATACCAATTTTGGTACCGAAAAGTGCTTTCATTGCCCTCTTGCTCCCATTTAAAAGCCTCGGCGGCTGGTAGTATCCGTTGCCCGGACTTGCCAATTCGCGCGAGTCTCTATAGTTAATATTACGCGTAATAGAATTACATCTACTATTATAGCACGTCTAGCTACAACTCGTCAATATCACGCAGCCTTATTTATCAAAGTATTCTGGCAAGACCTTGCCTACTAAAGTTGCCGCTAACAGCACTGCGAAACCGCACATAATCGACGGAATGCCGGAAATTGTCGACGGATCTACGATATTAACAAACGTTGTCGGCACCATAAACAAGATATAGCCAATCATTAGCGAACACAAAGATCGGCGAATATTTTTTACAGCAGCTTTACTCTGGATGTAAGCGTATACAATAGCAATAATCAACAAACCATAGTAGTATCCCGCATAAATCGGATAAAATTCATCGCGATTCTCAAAGATTACGTAATTGCCTAAGCAGGCGCCAGCTTTTACGCCGTCAGCTTCCATCAAAAAATAGCCGACAAATAGTGCTGCCAAAATATAACCTAGAACCGGAATCCAGCGCCTTTTATCGCCAGAAAGTTGATAAATCAGATGAATACCCAGAGGCGGCAGCATAGTAATCGCCACATAACCGAGCTTCGCCCAACCTAGGTTATCAAGAAAAATCGTACCTTCGCAGACATTATACTCAGCCCACTGAAACAGCGCCAAACAGATGAGCAGCACCATAGCAATCCTTGTCACAGCGTTTAGCTTATAGCGCCAAAACGTATATAACGCCAAAACAAGCTCAATCGCTAGCGTTGCCAGCATCACTGGCGGCGAAAAGCAGTAAAGTTTCAGCTTCTTAAACTTATTCATACGATGAATTATACACCATTGCGGTAGCTAATCGTTGTCGCGAGCAGTAAACCATTCACCGAATTTCTGCCAATGTTGAAAATGAGAAGGGTTAATCTCCGCACCGTCATGACGGAGTGCAAATTCCTCAGCAATTGTTAACCCGCCGCTATCCTCCATCGACACAACCTGATTCATTGATGTTCCTTCGCCGCGCGGCTCATTTATAAACACGCCAGTTTGATCATATATAAACAGTTTTAATTGTTCGCCATCGAAGTACGCCACGACGTCATGCAATATAACTCTCCGATCATTTTTATCTTTCATCAAAGCCAAAAAATCTTCAGCCGTAAACCAGCCAACAACATCTTTCATATAACCGCCCGGAAAGCCGCCGAGTGCTGGAATTTCCCAGCTGCTATCATTAACAACAACCGGCCGGCCCGCTTTTTCATGCGCCGACTTAACTTTCGCTTCGGTAATCTTCAGCGGATCATGATGCTGGATTTCATCAATGTCAATTTGCAGCGGCTCGACAACAATCCCATAGCCTTTCAGAACCGACTTGGCTTCTTCGAGTTTGTGCGGATTGCCGGTGATAAAAGTAACCGTCTTCATCACGCTTGCACCTTAATTTCAGAGTTTATTTTCTGAAATCGTGGCACAGATTTCCCGTCCAGTACTATTGTTTCCGTAAACATACTGGCAGGACGGGCGAATAATTCATATTCATTCTCATAGAGAGGCCGGTAAATCACCAGGAGTTCTTCCGTCTCAGTTTCTAAGGCGAGGCCAATCACTTCGTATAGCTTGCTTGACTTGCTATGCTTGTACGTGCCCTTGCTGATTTTCGCGTAACGGCTCCGTTCTTTGCTATCCGCAGCTTCTTCGCGATACTTCTCTGGCTGAGCGCGGAAGATTTCCACCCATTTACTATCATCAGCCAAATCATGATATTTAATGTAATGTCGTTTGTCGAAGCCGCCCTTATCTTGCTTTTTACGCGACATTTCCTCTTGGGCTTGCTCTGTAGAAAAGCCAAAATCCTGGCGCAGCGCGTCAACGACTTCCTGCAAATCAGCCAACTCTTTGAGCGATTCATCACGCTGATTATCGTCCAGCGGAATTTCGTCCGCCTCCTCGTGAACCTTGCGGAGCAACTCGCGGCGAAACTCTTGTTTGTCTAATATGCGGTACTCCGTATGTAAAACATCCTCGTCGTCCAGACATTTTTTCACGACTTTATCGCGAACTAGTTTTTGTAAATAAAATCGAATCATTTTAAATTAAGGTTTTAATACTGGCTTTGTAGATTGATGTATTAGATTATAAGTAATATTTAGCGTTCTATGCAATCGCTTTTTAGCGCGGCAAAACAACGCCCGTATCTTTCGCTATTTTTAACAATTCTTCGTTAATGACTAGCAGCTTTTCTTTTGACGACATCTTGGAAAAGCTGGCGCTCATCAGGGTTTTGTTCGGCCTGCCATAAATAACGTCGTATATTTCTTCAATATCGTTAGTAAGTGCCTGCAGCTCACCTTCAACTCGCCCGAGTCGATTTTTGACCTCGCGCATCTCGCTTTCAACACCGTTAAGTCGATCCTTAACTTCGCGAATATCACTCTCAACACTGTCGAGCCGGCTTTTGACCTCGCGCATGTCGCTTTTCAAACTAGATACATCCTCTTTCAGTCCAGAGACATCTCTCTTTAATTCCGATATATCTGCTTCAACTGCGTCAAATCGCGGTAGTACAATTGTCTCCAACGCTCCATTAACGCCTTCAACAATTGCTTCTTTAATCCATTGCTTGTCGTCATTAGTTAGTGCCATGCGCCCTCCTGAATTCCATTATACCATGCCGTATTCATGTACAGACGAAGCGCTAAAAATTTAGAGTTATTTAAGTACAAACTTTTATCGGCTATCAAAGCAAGATTCCCGCTGGCAAGAAATATGACACAATAGCTACGACTAGCAAAATCGCGTACCATATGTGCCGGTTGCCTGGGCGCTTTTCCCAGAGATAAACGGCCAGTGCTCCGCCAATTAGCCCCAACGGAAAGGCCGATAGCGTTAGGCTGCCGACACTTAATGGCACTTTGAATTTCAGCCACAATGTGCCAGCAATCGTTACCGTGACTAGTTTTAGTAAGTAGACGCCATCGGGCTCGAACTTTTCGTTGCCGCGCCGGCTAAATACGCGATTGCGGGCATATGTGCGCTGTTTGTGCCGCTGTGAAACCATAATTCAAGTATATCATAAGCGTTATACTTCCCTGTTTTTCGCGGCTCTCTAGCTGCCATTCTGTCTCATAAAAAAAGAAAAGACCCCCTCAGCGTCCGTAGAGTCTTTTCTTGTGCAAATAGCGAGATGCTATTTACATTTTAATTTCGGCGTCAACACCAGCTGGCAATGATAGATTTTGCAAGTTCTCGATGGTTTTTGGCGTAGCGTTAGAAATGTCAATCAAGCGCTTGTGTACGCGCATTTCGAATGTCTCGCCGCCCATTTTGTAGACGTGCGGGCTTTTCGTTACCGTATAAGTGCTGCGGCGAGTTGGCAGCGGCACCGGTCCGGCGACTGTTGCGCCAGTACGAACAGCAGTGTCGACGATCCGCTTGGCAGATTCATCAATAACTGTGTGGTCATACGCCTTGAGGCGGATGCGGATGGTGAGACCTTTATCTTCGGCCATTTTGTTGCTCCTTTTACCTCGTAACCTCTGCTCGAATCGGTTTCGTTAGCGTCTGGCAGAGTTCTCGAGGCGATTAATTAATACGAACACTACTATAGCAATAATTAGCGTGAATTGCAAGAACTGCGCGGGCGATAAGACGTGTTAAGGTTTAATCTTGTCGGTGACCGCTGGTTGCAGACAATAAAAGCACCCCCGATAGTCCGGAGGTGCTTTCGGTAGTAACTTACAGAGTTGTAAATTACTTGATGATGTTGGTCACCACGCCAGCGCCGACAGTACGGCCGCCTTCGCGGATAGCGAAGTCTTGACCTTTGTCCATAGCGATTGGGGCGAGCAATTTAACCTTGAAGGTCACTTGGTCGCCTGGCATAACCATTTCTTTGTCGGCTGGCAATTCAACTTCACCGGTCACGTCAGTGGTGCGGAAGTAGAACTGCGGCTTGTAGCCCTTGCTGAATGGCGTGTGGCGTCCACCCTCTTCTTTCTTGAGGATGTAGACTTCAGCCTCGAACTCGGTGTGCGGCGTCAGCGTGCCTGGAGCAACGATAACCTGACCGCGCTCGATCTGCTCGCGCTCGATACCGCGCAGCAGCAAACCAGCGTTGTCGCCAGCTTGGCCCTGGTCGAGAGTTTTCTTGAAGGCTTCGATACCAGTTACGACCGAGCTCTGAGTTGGTTTCAAGCCGACAATTTCGACTGGGTCGTTCAGTTTGATGACGCCTTGCTCGATACGACCAGTAGCCACGGTGCCACGACCTTTGATCGAGAAGACATCTTCGATTGGCATCAAGAATGGCTTGTCGAGGTCGCGCTTTGGCAGCTCGAAGTAGTCGTCCATCGCCTTGACCAATTCCATGATAGCGTCTTCAGATTCTTTGTCGCCCTCGAGAGCTTTGGTGGCTGAGCCCTTGATGATTGGTGTATTGTCGCCGTCGTAGCCGTTCTTGGTGAGCAGTTCGCGAACGTCCATCTCGACCAATTCGACCAGCTCTGGGTCGGCCAAGTCCATCTTGTTGAGGAAGACGATAATCTTCGGCACGCCAACCTGGTGAGCCAACAATACGTGCTCGCGAGTTTGCGGTAATGGGCCGTCGTTGGCAGCCACTACGAGAATAGCACCATCGATTTGAGCAGCGCCGGTGATCATGTTCTTGACGTAGTCGGCGTGGCCTGGCATATCGACATGCGCGTAGTGGCGATTCTCTGACTCGTATTCCTGGTGGGAGGTAGCGATAGTGATACCACGTGCCTTTTCCTCTGGTGCGTTATCGATGTCCGCGTAGTCGCGCGCTTTGTTCACGTCGCTTGGGAGCCGCTTAGCCAAAACGTGGGTAATGGCGGCGGTCAAAGTCGTCTTACCGTGGTCGACGTGACCCATGGTACCGACGTTGATGTGAGGCTTTGAACGGTCAAAGTCTGCCATAGAAGTAGTTCTCCTAACGTTAGTATTATGTTATTCACGACGCGAGCAATTATCGAAAGTGTTACCACCTCGACAAAACGCGTCGCGCGTTATTCCTTATTATAGTTGAAAGCTCTGCGGGTGTAAAGTGGCTACTGGCGTAAACGCTTATCAATATGCCGGCAAACGATAAACAACCAAATAGCAGCCAGCAGTCCCAATATAGCTTCGATAATCACAAACCAAAAGCTTCGCAAGATGTAGCCCTGAGCTGCCAGAATTGCTGCAAAAATCGGAAAGCCGAATGACAACAGCCGCTCGCGCTGTGTCAAATAATTAAGGCTCGACGGTAAAGTCAGCATCATTAACACCATAGCGACAATTATCCCGCGCGAAAAAACAAAATGCGCTGCGTGCATAGTGTCATTCGGACAAAGCGCTACGCCAATCATACATACAGACAAAGTAATCATCAGCCAAGCTGACAATTTGGCGGTGCGCGATTGCTGAAGCTTAGCATAGCTTCGGGTCATGCAAATACCGATAGCAGTAAGTATCAATCCTGAGGCAAAAACACCAGCATTAAAAGCTAAAGCCGACTGGCGGTTGGTGCTAGTCTCGCCCAACCGGCTGAGACTCCAGCTTGTCCAGTGCGAATCATCAGACAGCACGATTGAGATCATCACGCCAGAAGTTAAAATCACTACGTATAGCGCGCAGAGTACCTGCAAGCGATTATGCCTGTAAAATTGAACAGCTAGCTGGCAGCTCATATATCTATTATAGCAGCAAACGCGCCTTGGTGAGAGACGCGTTTACTTATTTAGCGAAGTTCTCGCTAGAGTTAATTATCAAACTACTTGTTGCGTTTTTCGATAATCTCGGCAGCAACGTTTGGTGGAACTTCCTCGTAGTGAGCTAGCTCCATCGTCGATGCGGCACGACCTTGGCTCATTGAGCGGATATCTGATGTATAGCCGAACATGTTGGCTAGCGGCACGATTGCTTTGATTAATTTAGCGCCGCCCATTAGGTCATCCATGCTTTCGATACGGCCGCGGCGGCTGTTGAGGTCGCCGATGATGTCGCCCATGAACTCCTCGGGAGTAGTGACTTCTACTTTCATGACTGGCTCGAGCAAGACTGGATTGGCTTGTTTGATACCAGCGCGGGTCGCGATATGCGCCGCCAAGCTAAACGCCAGCTCGCTAGAGTCAACGTCGTGGTACGAGCCATCGTAGAGGGTTGCCTTGACATCCACTACTGGGTAGCCGGCAATAACGCCGCCGTCTAGAGTTTCGCGAATACCTTTTTGTACGGCCGGGCGATACTCTTGCGGCACCACGCCGCCTTTGATTTCGTCGATAAATTCAAAGCCTTTGCCTGGCTCGTTCGGCTCAAAGCGTACCCAAACATCGCCGTATTGGCCGCGGCCGCCGGACTGTTTGGCGTGCTTACCTTGAACCTCGGCGGTACCTTTGATGGTTTCGCGGAAAGCAACCTGCGGTTCGCCGACATTAGCTTCAACATTGAACTCGCGCTTCATGCGGTCAATTAGAATCTCGAGATGCAACTCGCCCATGCCCGACATAATCGTCTGTCCGGTCTCTTCATCGGTGTGAATGCGGAAGGTTGGGTCTTCCTCAGCGAGGCGCTGCAAAGCAATGCCCATCTTCTCTTGGTCGGCTTTGGTCTTTGGCTCGACAGCAATTGATACCGGCGGTTCTGGGAACTCGATAGATTCCAGAGCGATTGGATGACTCAATTCAGCTAAAGTATTACCGGTGAAAGTATTTTTCAGCCCGACCACTGCAGCAATATCGCCGGCGCCAACACTATCGATTTCTTCGCGTTTGTCGGCGTGCATTCGGACGATGCGGCCAATGCGCTCTTTCTCGCCAGTGGTGGTATTAAGGACGTAGCTGCCAGCTTTCAGTACGCCAGAGTAGACGCGGATGAAGATTAGCTTGCCGACGAACGGATCAGCGGCAATCTTGAAGGCCAGCGCAGCCATCGGTTCTTTGTCGCTTGGTTTGCGGCCGACTTCGTCGCCAGTTTTTGGATTTTTGCCCCAAATTTCGTCGACGTCGAGCGGACTTGGCAAGTAATCTGCCATCAAATCAAGCAGTTTTTCGACAATCACGCCGCGGCCGTCGCCGCCAGTTACCAAATAGAAGTCGCCAGCTAGTACGCGTTTGCGCAGCGCGCTCTTGAGTTCGTCGATGGTAATTGCTTCCTCGCCCTCGTCGAAGAACTTCATCATCAAGCCATCGTCGGCCTCGACCGCATTTTCGACCAGCAGACTGCGTGCATGCTTGGCTTTTTCGAGCATATCAGCCGGAATCTCGCCAACCTTTAGCTCGTGGTCGGTGTAATCATCATAAGTATAAGCCTTCATATCGATCAGATCGACCACGCCGCAAATATCCTTTTCAAAGCCAATCGGCAAGTGGATCGGGAACGCCTGCTTGCTGAGGCGGTTGTGAATTGATTCGACAGATTTGTAGAAGTCACCGCCAGTCTGGTTGATCTTGTTGATGAAACAGATACGCGGCACGTTGTACTTGTTGGCCTGGCGCCAGACAGTTTCGCTTTGCGCCTCGACGCCCATTTTGCCGTCGAAGACGGTAACAGCGCCGTCGAGCACGCGTAGCGAACGTTCCACTTCGGCTGTAAAGTCGATGTGCCCTGGTGTATCGATAATATTAATCTTGTGGCCTTTCCAGAAGCAAGTCACTGCCGCCGAGGTAATAGTGATGCCCCGCTCCTTTTCCTGCGCCATCCAGTCGGTGGTGGCGCCGCCATCATCACCCTTGACGGTACCGATTTTATGCGTCAAGCCAGTACGGTACAAAATACCCTCAGTGGTGGTTGTTTTACCGGCGTCGATATGGGCAATAATGCCGATATTTCTAAAGTTTTGTAATGGAACGGTTGCTGCCATTGTTTTTCCTCTATTAAGTTGATTTGTCGAGATTCTTGGTTGTTTTTTGGCACCAAAAAACTACTCTTAACGACAATTATATCAGATAATTTACAAAAATGATAGCTAAGTTTAACTTTCGTAAAACCGCTCCTATGTATAGCGTAGGAGCGGTTCTATGTTTGCGTGAAAAGAAATGCTTAGCTGCGAGCAAAATGAGCGAAAGCGCGGTTGGCTTCGGCCATTTTGTGAGTATCTTCTTTCTTCTTGAAGGCAATACCAGTTTCGTTGCAGGCGTCGACGATTTCTGTCGCTAAGCGCTTGCTGTACGGCATGCCGCTTTTACTGCGGGCAGCTTGTACTAGCCAAGTAAAGGCAAAGTGCTGCTGGCGATGGCCTTGAATCGGAAACGGAATTTGGTAGTTAGCTCCGCCAACGCGGCGAGACTTAACCTCGAAAGCCGGGCTAATATTGTTAATTGCCTTTTCGAAAACCTCTAGCGGCTCTTCGCTCTTGAGAGTTTTGGCAGCTTGCGCTAGAGCGTCATAGACAGCCCGCTCGGCTGCTAATTTCTTGCCGTTGAGCATTGACTTGTTGATGAGGCGCTGCACCAAAATCGACTGGTATTTGCGATCTGGCTGCAATTGGCGCTGGAGCTTTTTGGTAACTTTGCGAGGCATGATTACTTATCCTCCTTCTTGGTGCCGTATTTACTACGGCCTTGTTTGCGTTTGGATACGCCTTGCAAGTCAAGCGCACCGCGAACGACATGATAGCGCACACCTGGCAAGTCTGGTACGCGGCCGCCGCGAACTAGCACCACGGCGTGTTCTTGCAAGTTGTGGCCTTCGCCGCCGATATAAGCCCAAACCTCGTGGCCGTTAGTCAGGCGGACGCGGGCGACTTTGCGCAGCGCCGAGTTCGGCTTCTTTGGCGTTTTGGTGGTAACTTTGACGCAAACGCCACGTTTGAGCGGCGCGTTCTGGTTGTAATAGCGCACCTTGAGGGCATTGTGGATACGGCCTAGCGCCGGCGACTTCGACTTTTTGCTAGCCGTCTGGCGAGGTTTGCGTACCAGCTGATTGATAGTTGGCATTCAACTTCTCCTAATTACGATGATAATAAACGAGCTTGCTAAAGGCTCATGGCGCAAGCGGCAATGCAGCAAACATCCGCCTGCATCTCGAGAGCTGCGACTTTATCACACCGATAACCCCGCTTCACCCGAGAGAAACTCTATATTCTATTATAGCAAAAAACCTATCAAAAAGCAAGGTTTGTTTGTCTTCTGATCGCTGGAGCCAGGAATGAGCTCAACTGTTAGTATTTGGACAAAAAGTTCGCTTTCGTCGTTTCCGACTCATCAGCATAGATACGCATCTATGGAGCGAATGCGACAAGCAGGTCAGAAATGGCGGCGGGGTGACCCGCTCATCGCACTCGCAATGGTCAGCGACTGGTCTTAACGACGCGATCAATGATCCGGTGGAAGGAAGCCCACCTGTCGTCGTGACCTCTGAGGCGGACTGCGCTGCGGACGCCGTCCGAGATAATGTTCCGGACAAGCACGGGCTTGTCCATACTCTCGAGTTCCTCGACGGGGAAAACCTCCCCGTCGATGTAGTTCATGCCGATCCTGTCACTTCTTCGGAAGGCAAAGGCCTCCCGCGGTGCGTACTGGGCAAGGATCTCGTCCGGGGTGTCACCCCGGAACTGAGCTTTGAACTCTCGGGGGATGAAGCCCCCGGGAATGAAGAAAGTAACAACGATCATGTTGGCGGCCATGGCCGCTCCTTTCTCCTCATCCAGCTGGAGTGCTGCTCGCGGACTTCGCGAGTGCGTGCATTTCTGATGCACACGAGATGAGGTCTCGGCTGCCAAGTGAAAATATTCTCTTCGCCAGCCAAGATCTCATCTCGTGTTTGCCTGCTTGTCAAAGTGCGCTTTCAGGCAAGGATTTGCTCGACTTGTCAATGAAAGCTGATATATATATCACATATGGACGCGCATGTCAATAGATTTAGGCAATTTTATCGAATTTTGTGCAAAAAAGCGCAAAAATAACAACAAACAAGCATTTTCGCCTATTTGCGACGTTTGCAGCTGCGGATAAACTTAGCTCTATATTTATAACTAGGAATTGAAACAAATGATAGCAAGAGCTATTTGTCGTCGCTGCTTGATTTCTTGTCGTTTCGAATAAACCATCGAATCAAAGCGATAGCGGCTACTACGGTTGCAACTATTACTATATACGGTATAGCTACGGTGATATAGGTTATGATGATTTCTTCACTCATAGTTATATTGTTTAATTAATATTGTCTACATGTCAATACTTTCGCCGTATTTTTTGTACTAAACTTGAACCGCTATCGCATTAAAAACGCAAGCAATATAGTATAATAAACGTATGAATCCGCTAAATGACAATGATATCCAATACGCTGGCCACCCTGAACAGGCGCCGCGACCTGATCCGTTAGTGCCAGAACCGCAGCGCCGGCCGCCGCGCGACCCATTCCGTAAATTCCGCCTGATTATGATTGGCGCTGGCGTTGCTGCCGTTTTAGTGATTGTTGTTGCGATCGTGGTGATGACGCTCGCTCACTCGTCAACAGTCAAGACGGATGAAAAGAAAAAAACTGACGAGACCAAGGTAGCTCACTTGACCGCCGCCGAAACTATCAAGCACGTCAACGTTTATTTCAAAGGCAAGGAAAAAGCCAAATCGTCAATCACTACTCCGGTGAGAGTTAAAGGAAGGAAATTTTACACTGTAGTGCCCGACCTCGATCAAGTTCAGAGTTTGGCCGGTTACGTTCCTAAGGATAAATCAACTTCGCAGCGCGAATCAATCGAGAAAAACATGGACTACGATGGTTTTACCCGCAAGGTCTTCTCGGAGGGTAGCAGAGCAAATTATTTAGCTGATTTCACGCGCGACGATGTCACCTGCCAGCTGAGTACTGACATTTCGCAGCGCGACAAGCTCGGCGATTGGATGGAGATTCGCTGCCTCGACGCTAAAGTTTACGCTGAATACGCTGAGGCGCAGCAGCCGGTCGTTTCGGTCTATACCCCGGCCGTGAGTGCCGCTGGACAGTACGGTTTCATCGGTAAGCCAGCTCCGTTCAAGGGCGCACTGAAAGGTTACCAGCTGCTAGAAATTCCAGTCAGCACAGTGTTGTATCAGCGAATGACTGCGCCTGACAATCTAGGATTATTCTATCAGACGCCAGACGGTTTGTGGCATTATTTCCAAGATCGTAACCGCAATATACTGGTTGCCTGCACTCTTTACAATAACCGGGAATTGCGGATGGCTTACGCTGATCAAAAGTGCCAGTCGATTGGCGGCAGTACTAAAGATACAGTGACATATTCTGGCAAACGAGATTAGGTCTCGCCTTATTCTGGCTGTTGGAATATGTAAAGATACAGCGTGCCAAAAATTTAGCTGCAAAAATAATTACCGCTCGTCTATATGAGCGGTAATTATAGTTTGAGCGGGTTTGCTTATGATTCGGCATCGACATCTGGCGTGATGTCGTCGGCCTCCTCATCAACGCTTTCAGCGTACTCGTCGGCTGGCGAATCGTCCTCGCCAGTGTCGAGCGAACGGACGCCAGTACCCACCGGAATCTTGCGGCCAATGATGACGTTTTCTTTCAGGCCGTGCAAGTGGTCGGCGCGGCCGCTGGTGGCAGCACTGATTAACACGCGGGTAGTATCCTGGAAGGAAGCGGCGCTTAGCCACGAATCGCTCCAGATACTTACCTTGGTGATACCCAAGAGCATTTGCGCGTATTGCGCTGGCTCTTTGCCGTTAGCGACCAAAGCCTTATTCTCGGCAACGACGCGCGCTTTCGAAACGATATCGCCCATAACAAAGTCGCTGTCGCCTGGGTCCTCGATCTGGACGCGGCTAAACATCTGGCGAACAATGATCTCGAGATGCTTGTCAGCCACGTCTTGGCCTTGCGCGGCGTAGATGCGCAACACTTCGTTGATGATATAGCGCTGAGTTGCCTCGGTGCCCTTCAAACGCATCAGGTCGTGCAAGTTGAGCGAGCCGATCGTCAAGCGGTCGCCTGCTTCGACGTGATCGTTGGCTGACACTACTAGCTGCGCAGTACCCGGAATCTCGTAGCGGACTGGTGCAGAGGCGTTAGCTGCGATGACGATAGTGTCTTCGGCGGCTTCGACAACGCCGTCGAATGGCGCTACTAGCGAACGGCTATTATCGAGACCTTCGGCGAGGATATCGCCAGCCTTGACGCTAGAGCCGTCTTGCAATAGCGGTTTGCGGCCTTCGAGCGGCAAGCGCTCAACGCGGCCAGCCTCTGGCGTGACCTGGACGATATACTTCTTGCCGTCTTCCCAGACATCGACAGTACCAGCCACCTCAGTGATGTAAGCTTGGCCCTTCGGATTGCGCGCTTCGAAGAGCTCCTCGACGCGCGGCAGACCCTGGGTGATGTCGCTACCGGCCACACCAGAGTTGTGGAAGGTACGGAGTGTCAGCTGAGTACCCGGCTCGCCGACCGACTGAGCAGCGATAACGCCAACTGGTTGAGCTGCGCCAACTAGCTCGTTGGTTGCCATGTCAATACCGTAGCTGCGGCGCGGAATACCCTCGAGATTGTTGGTCGAGAGAATCGACTGAATCTTAACCTCATTGATATTAGTGTCGGCTTCGATTTTGTTGGCGATTTCGCGGGTAATCAACTCGTTAGCGCCGATATAGCCTGGCACAGCATCACGCGTATAGCGTCCGTACAAGCGATTACCGAAGCTAATCATCGTTTCTTCAGTTTCTGAACGGTAGATCATGTAGCCTTCGTCATCGCCTTCTTCGTCCTCAACAGTGAAGACATCTTGCGAGACATCGACCAAGCGGCGCGTCAGATAACCAGAGTCGGCCGTCTTTAGCGCGGTATCGATCAAACCTTTACGCGAACCGCGGGTAGCGACGAACGATTCCAAGCTCGACAAGCCGCGGGTGTAGTACGAGCGAATTGGCAGCTCGATTTCGCGGTTGGCAGCGTCGACCTGGATACCAATCATGGCGCTAGCTAGCTTGACGTTGCTAATATCACCGCGGGCACCCGAGTTAACCATGATCGAAATGCTAGTGTCGATGTGGTGCAAGTTGTCTTGGAGTAACTTAGTAACTTGATTATCAACTTTGCGCCAAGCTGCTACCGTCAAATTGTAACGCTCGTCGTCGGTGATCAAACCCTGGTCGTATTGATCGGCAATCAACGCTGCATGCTTATCGCCTTCCTGGATTATCTCCTCGGTTTGATCAAGGTGGACATAGTCGTCTTTACCAGTCGATACTGCGGCCACGGTGGCGAAGCGGAAAGCTAGTCCTTTCATGCGGTCGGCCGTCTTGGCGGTTTCTTCGGCGCCATAACGATCAAAGATTTGCGCCAGAACTTTCTTCAGCTCTTTCTTGGTCTGGACGTTATTGTTGTAAGGAAAATCGTCCGGCAAGATCTCGTTGAAGAAGACGCGGCCCAGCGTGGTGTTGTGAATCTCGCCCTTGGCGCGAACCCGAATTGGGCTTTGCAAGTGAAGCCGGCCCATATCGTAAGCCAGCTCAGCGTCGCGGCTATTAGCAAAGACAGCGCGATGCTCGGTCTGAACGCTCGGCTTTTCGTAGGTCAGGTAGTAGTTACCGAGCACGATATCCTGGCTGATACTAAGCACTGGACTGCCATCGGCTGGCTTAAGCAAGTTGTTAACAGCGCTCATCAGCTCGCGAGCTTCAGCCTGAGCGTCATCGGACAACGGCAAGTGGACAGCCATCTGGTCGCCGTCAAAGTCGGCGTTGAAGCCGGCGCAGACTAGCGGATGCAGCTGAATCGCCTTGCCCTCGACTAATTTCGGCTGGAAAGCTTGGATACTCAAACGGTGCAGGCTCGGTGCGCGGTTAAGCAAGACATACTTGCCCTTGATGACCTCGTCGAGCGCGTCCCAAACCACTGCCTCGCTCGACTCGATCAGACGAGTAGCGCTGCGGATATTATGCGCGTAATCATGCTCAATCAACCAGCTGATGACAAATGGTTTAAACAACTCGATCGCCATTTGCTTTGGCAAGCCACACTGATTGATTTTAAGCTTTGGACCAACGACAATCACCGAACGGCCAGAGTAGTCGACGCGCTTACCGAGCAGATTCTGGCGGAAGCGGCCTTGTTTACCCTTAAGCATATCACTGAGACTCTTCAAGCGTCGGCGGTTGCCAGTGGCATTGACAGCCCGGCCGCCGCGCGCTGATGAATTATCAATCAAGCTATCGACAGCTTCTTGCAGCATGCGCTTTTCGTTGCGCTGAATTACTTCTGGCGCATTCAGCTCAATCAGTTTCTTGAGGCGATTATTACGGTTAATGACGCGGCGATAAAGATCGTTCAAGTCGCTCGTCGCGAAACGGCCGCCTGCCAGCGATACCATTGGCCGTAGGTCTGGCGGAATCACCGGTAGAACCGTCATGCACAGGCTCGACGGCTTGATGCCAGCTGCTTGCATGCCTTCTAGAACCTTAAGTCTTTTTAGTAATTTTTTCTCGCGCTGGCCCCTGGCGTCCTCGGATTCTTGTTGCAAATCGGCGATTAGTTTATCGAGGTCGATTTCGTCGAGCATTGCCTTGAGCGCGGTGCCGCCCATAGCTATTTCGATCAATTCCTCGTAAGCTTCCGGCAAGTTGCGGTAATCAGTTTCACTCATCAGCGCGTGCTTTTGCAAGCTTTCCAGCTGCGATTTCTTGGTGGTAAATTGATTTTCTAGTTCTTCAAGCTCTTTGCTCTGTTCTTCAGCCAAAGCCTTGACGTCAGCGCCGTCGGCGCCAGCTTCGCGTTCGTAACGAATTTTGATAGCGGCGCGAGCAGCTTCGGTCTCGGCTTCGAGATCGGCTAGTAATTGGTCGCGTTTCTCTTCGTCAACCTTCAGAATTACGTACGTAGCAAAGTAAGCAATCCGCTCGAGATTACGTACCGTGATGCCCAGCAGCAAGCTCATAGCGCTCGGCGTGCCGCGCATAAACCAGATGTGCGCCACTGGCGCGGCCAGTTGAATGTGACCCATGCGCTCGCGGCGGACGATTGATTTGGTGACCAGTTCGCCGTTTTTGTCGACGGCAGCTTCGCGCGAACGCACGCCCTTGAGCTTGGAATCATGCGGATTGATGTCCTTAACCGGGCCAAAGATTCGCTCGCAGAACAAGCCATCGCGTTCTGGCTTTTGGGTGCGATAGTTAATCGTTTCCGGCTTAGTGACTTCGCCGTGGCTCCATTTTAGGATATCTTCCGGGCTGGCAACCACCAAGCGCACTGCGTCAAAATCTGCGATACCAGATGTCGAGACTACTCGTGCCATCTTACGCCTCCTCCTCTTCATTATCGTTTGTATCGTCGTAATTATCGTAATCGCTTTCCTCTTCCGAGATTTGGCCGTCATCGTCAATATCACGCACGCTCATGCCGTCGTCGATATTGCCGATACCGTCAGATTCGTCAAGGTAGGTTTCTTCGTCATCGTCAGAATTATCACTGCCATTGTTATCGTCGCTCGCTGGCACAGTTTTGTCAGCCGGGCCGCTAGTAGCGATGAGATTTTCGGCGTCGATATTATTAGTGTGTTCGTCAACCAGATCGACGCGCAACCCCAAACCTTGTAGTTCCTTCACCAAAACATTAAAGCTTTCTGGCAGCTTCGGGCCGGTGATGACGTCGTGCTTGATAATTGACTCGTAAGCTTTAGCACGGCCGTAAACGTCGTCGGACTTGATAGTCAGCATTTCCTGCAAAGTAGTCGCTGCACCGTAAGCTTCTAGCGCCCAAACCTCCATCTCACCGAAGCGCTGGCCGCCATTTTGCGCTTTACCGCCGAGCGGCTGCTGAGTGACCATGGTGTACGGGCCGGTCGAGCGGGCGTGAATCTTGTCGCTAACCATGTGGTGCAGCTTAATCATGTGCATCACACCGACAGTAGTGCGCTCCTCAAAAGCTTCGCCGCTGCGGCCGTCGAAGAGTTGGCTCTTGCCATCTTTGGCGAAACCGGCTTTCTCGAGTTGTTCTTCAATCGTTTCGTTGCTGACACCGTTAAATGGCGGCGTAGCGACTTTGTAGCCGAGAGCGCGGGCAGCCATGCCCAAGTGTGTCTCGAACAGCTGGCCTAAGTTCATACGGCTTGGCACGCCTAGCGGGTTAAGCACTACATCTACCGGCGTACCGTCGGCCAAATATGGCATATCCTCGACTGGCAAAATACGCGCTACCACACCCTTGTTACCGTGACGACCAGCCATCTTGTCGCCGACGCTGATTTTGCGTAGTTGCGCGACGTAAATCTGGATCTGCATTAGCACGCCAGCCTTTAATTCGTGGCCGTTTTCGCGGCTGAAGACCTTGACGCCGACAACTTTGCCGCCGCCAGCATTATTCATGCGCTGCGAAGTATCGCGTACGTCCTTAGCTTTTTCGCCGAAGATAGCCCGTAGTAAGCGCTCCTCAGAACTCAGCTCTTGCTCGCCCTTTGGCGTAATCTTACCAACCAAGACATCGCCAGCGCGCACTTCAGAGCCAACCTGTACGATACCGTCCTCGTCGAGGTGGCGCAAACTGTCTTCCGATACATTCGGGATATCGCGAGTAACAATCTCTGGACCGAGCTTAGTTTCGCGAACTTCAACTGAGTAATCCTTGATATTAACTGAGGTCAGCGTATCATCTTCGACCAAGCGGCGGCTGATGACGATAGCGTCCTCCATATTGTAGCCGCCCCACGGCATGAAGGCTACCAGCAAATCTTTGCCGAGCGCCAATTCACCGTCAGCGATTGACATACCTTCGATCAAGATATCGCCCTTGGCGACCTGCTCGCCGCGCTGAACTCGAACCTTTTGGTTGATACAGCGATCGTCATTGCTCTTGGTGAAATGAATTAAATCGTATTTTTTAACCCCGTCGGCGTACTTGACTTCGATGCTATCGCCATCGGCACGGATAACTTCGCCATCAGCTTCAGCGACAACCAGTTGGCTGGAGTCGCGAGCAATATTAGCTTCGATGCCAGTACCGACCGTTGGCGACTGCGGCTGCAATAGCGGCACTGCCTGGCGTTGCATGTTTGAGCCAGTCAAAGCGCGGTCGACGCGGTTTTTCTCGATGAATGGCACCAGGCTAGCAGTCGAGCCGAGGATTTGCTTGTGCGAAGCGTCAATCAACGTCACTTCCGAAGCATCGACGCGGGCCGGCTGCAAGAACTTGCGGGCCGAAACACGCGGGCTTTTCAGATTATTATTCTCGTCGAGCTTGACACCAGCATCGGCAATCACTTCGTTAACTTCTTGGGAAGCATCGAGATAAACAACTTCGTCGGTGACATGGCCGCCAACAACCTTGAGGTACGGCGTCTCGATGAAGCCATATTCGTTAATCCGCGCATAAGTCGCTAGGTTCAACACCAAACCGATATTAGCGCCCTCTGGCGTCTCGACCGAGCAGATTCGTCCGTAATGTGTCGGGTGAGCATCACGCACCTCGAAGCCGGCACGCTCGCGGCTCAAGCCGCCTGGCCCCATCGAGCTCAATCGCCGCTTGTGGCTAAGTTCCGAAATCGGGTTGACCTCATCGAGCAGCTGACTGAGCTGGCTAGAAGCAAAGAATTCGCGCACCGCTGCCACGACCGGGCGGGCGTTTATCAACTGGCTTGGCGTGACATTTTCGAGGTCAGACATTGACATGCGATCCATGGCGTTGCGCTGCATCCGTAGCATACCGACGCGGAACTGGCGCGCTACTAGTTCGCCTACCAGCTTGATTCGTCGATTGTCGAGCGCGTCAATATCATCGCCTGGCTCTTGAGTGTTATTCATACGGATCAATTCGCGAATGATAGCCACCAAGTCGCTCTTTTGCAAAGTACGATTCTCGGCGATATTTGGCACATCTAGCCCTAAACGCTTGTTCATCTTGTAACGGCCGACACGACTGTAGTCAAAACGTTTGAAGTCAAAGAACATCCGTTCAATCATCTGGCGCGCGTTATCGGTCGTCGCCAGGTCGCCCGGGCGCAAGCGGCGGTAGACTTCAATCAAGGCCTCGTTGACGCCATGAGCCGGATCTTTCTCGAGCGTAGCGTCGATATATTTGACATCGCCAGTATCAATATCTTCGAATAATTCTTTAATTTCGGATACCTTGCTGTAGCCTAGCGCTCGCAGAAACGTCGTCACGGCAATTTTGCGGCGGCGATCGATCTTGACGTAGATAGCGCCGCTAGCGCTGGTCTCGAACTCCAACCAAGCACCACGGCCCGGAATCAACTTAGCGCTGTATAGACTGCGCCCAGCACCCTTTTCGGCAGTGTAGAAGACGCCCGCCGAACGAATCAGCTGGCTAACAACTACGCGTTCGGTGCCGTTGATAATAAACGTTGCCCGGTCAGTCATCCATGGGTAATCACCTAGATAGATTTCTTGTTCTTTGACCTCGCCGGTTACCTTGTTGGTCAGTTCGACCGTTACCGACAGCGGCGCTTCAAACGTCAGATTATTCTCTTTGGCGAATTTCTCGTCATTTTTTGGATCCTCAAATTTGTAATCCTTGAATCGCAATTCAAGTTTTTGGCCGGTATAATCCTCGATTGGGTTGAGCTCTGCGAAGATCTCGCTTAGGCCCGTCTCGACGAAATCTCTCCATGATTCCTTTTGATGAGCCAAGAGGTTTGGCACCTCGACCGCTGTGTCATCATTGGTGAAGAAGACACGTTTGACCGGGGTGTGCTGCGCCGTTGTTGCTTGTGGCATAGTACTCCTGCTTGATGGTTAAGTTTGATGAAACCGCACTAGGGTGATGATTCCCGCTTGCGATTGGCGCCGAAGCTTTACTAAATGTAGATACCGCATACCAAAAACGCCGCGCCACAGGCGCAGTACACAACCAACCCACATTACACAATCTTCATTAATTCTGATTATAATCGCGCGAAGCCGCTAAGTCAAGAGTTTTTGCGGCCGATTACTTCGTCGACTACGCCGTATTGCAGCGCTTCGTCGGCACTCATCCAGTAGTCGCGCTCCATGTCAGCTTTGACTTTGTCAAGCTTCTGGCCAGTGTTGCCGGCTATGATTTTCGCTAACCGCTCTTTTAACTCTATCGCCTCGCGCAGGCTGATTTCTTGGTCGGTCACCTTGCCGTGAGTACCACTCGACGGCTGGTGGATCATCACCCGGGCGTTCGGCAGCAAATAGCGCTTGCCCTTGGCGCCGCTGCTGAGCAAGAAAGCGCCCATGCTAGCCTGCAGCCCAATGCCAATCGTCTGGACGTCAGGCTTGATATATTGCATAGTATCATAAATTGCCAAGCCATCGTACACCACGCCGCCCGGACTGTTAATATAAAGCTGGATATCCTTTTCGGGATCTTCATTGGCTAAGTGCAGTAGCTGCGCCACGATGACGTTGGCTGTAGCTTCGTTGACTTCCTCGCCTAGGAAAATGATGCGATCCTCAAGCAAGCGCGAATAAATGTCGTAACCGCGCTCGCCGTCGCGCGTACGGACGATCACGTTGGGCACTAAGTAATTCGATGGTTTCATGGTCTAATTGTAGCGTACTAATTAGCACTCGTCAAGGCAGAGTGCTAACAACTTGCTATTTAACGCGAAATGTAGTATAATAAGAAGATGGACGGCGCAATCCCGCGCTGTCTAGTCTTTTTTGGCAGTATTTTATACCATATCCAAAATACCCCGCTTACGCTAGCGAGGTATTTTTTTGGCAGGCTATCTGCTATTTGCTTGCCGCTTCTGATTTCTTTGCTTTGACGCTAGGCTTCTTGCCAGCTGGTTTCTTGGCGGCTGGTTTGCCGTCTTTGCTATTTTTACCAGCCTTAGCGGGTTTATCCGCCTTGCTTTTGTCGGCTTTCGCAGTTTTAGCTTTCTTGGCCTCTGGAGTATTTAGCTCAACCAATTTATCAACGGTCTTTTCGGTGATCAAACGGTTGGCGATTTCGCGCTGAGCTTCTGGCTGGTCAAAGCGCTTGGCCATTTCGGCATTATTAGCATATTGCTGCTTATAAGCATCAATGTGCGCGGCCAACTCGTCCGCAGTCGCTTCAATTGCTAGTTCTTTGCTTAGCTCGGCTAATACCAGCCCAGCTTTGATACGCGCTTCGGCCGTATCATTAGCTTCTGCCTCGACCCAAGCGTCGCGGTTGGCAAATCCGCGCGATTCGTAGTATTGATCAAGCGTCATACCGCGGTACCGCAAATTTTGCACCAAATCTTGCTCCAGCGAGCGGATCTGATCTTGGCGCAGTACGTCCGGTACAGCCACATCGCTGGCTGCTACTAATTGCTTAACCAAATCGTCCTTTAATTCGTCTAGCACTTGGCGCTCTTGCTGCGCAGTGATTTCGGCTTCGATATCTTGACGCAAATCGTCCATCGAGGTATAAGGGCCGGCCTTGGCAGCGAACTCATCATTCAACTCGGGTAATTCTATCTTGTTGACTTTCTTGACAGTTGTTTCAAATACTACGTCAGCACCCGCCAAATCTTTGGCATGATAATCTTTCGGGAATTGTAGGGCGACGTCCTTTTTATCGCCCGCTTTGAGGCCGACTAGTGCTTCTTCAAAACCCGGGATAAAAGCGCTGCTACCGAGAGTCAGCGGATAGTCTTTGCCGGTGCCGCCCTGGAAAGCTTCGCCGTCGCGCTTGCCAACGAAATCAATAATCACCTCGTCGCCGTCTCGTGCTGCTTCGGTGGTTTCAGTCTTTTCAGCCAAACCTTTACGAATGCGTTCAATTACTTCTTCGACATCTTTTTTGTCAATTTTGATTGCCTTTTTGGTTGCCTTGAGTTTCTTGTAATCGCCAAGCTTAACCTCAGGCATGATATCAGCCTCGGCCGTAAATTCCAGCGTCTCGCCAGGTACGAACTTCTTCAGCTCGACTTCTGGGCGGTCAAGTACTTGCAGTTTGTTGCTCAGGAACGCCTCGGCGACAGCGCGATTAATTGCCGCCTCTAATGTCTCTTGGCTAAGCGTGTGCGGGTCGGCGTGCTTTTTGACTACCGCAATCGGCACGTGGCCCTGGCGGAAACCATTAACTTTGATATTTTTAGCCATTCGCTTGAGCGCAACTTGCTCTGCTGTCTCGAGCTCTGGCTGGCCTGCCGCTACCGTTACCAGGACGCGGGTGGCTGATAATTTCTTCACAGTCGTCTTCATAACGACGTATTATAACAGATTATGCTCAGACTGGCTATTTTGGACAAACTACAAGATGTCTGACAAATCGAAAACATCGTCGTCTTCGTCGTACTGCTGATGATGACGGCGATCGCTGACAGCAGTCACTACCCGCTCGAAGCTGACTTGCTGTTCGCTGTTTTCGCGAATATTTTGCAGGTTATACAAGCCCTTGGCGACAGACTGCTCATCAACCGTCATCACGTAGCGGACGCGCTTTTTAATAGCTTCTTTGATCTGGCGGTCAATCGGCCGGCCAGTATAATCAACCTCGACCGAAACCCGCTCGCTGCGCAGCTTTTCGGCGATTCGTTCAGCGTCGTCAAGTACATTGCCTACAGTTACAATATAAGCCTGAGTAGCGCTCTCGAGGTGGCGCATACCAGTATGGCGCGCCAGCAGCTCGATAATATTCGACATATCTGATTGGCCGCCGACCGAACTTTGCAAGTCGTTATTGACGTAGCGTCCGCCCTTATATAGTAAGGCACTATGAGTAGCATCAGCTTCGGTGAAATCGAAAATAATGCCGCCAGTGTATTCTGGATGCGCCAGCGTGATATCGAGGATAACGTTATCAATTCCCAGCCGCTCTAACCGTTCATACAATGCCACTAAATTCACATAACATTCACTATGGCGGATAACTTCTGGCAGGTCTTCGGCCGACTTGGCGGTCAAAAGCTTAGATAATTTTTGCAGAACTTCGCTAGAGTGCGACAACCCGACGATATCAATCGCGCGGTCGCGAAACTTATCTGGCGCCAGCGTTCGCTTCTGTGCCAGCAGGCGCGCCATTAGGCTAGTTTGCACGGCGTCAAGATCAAGGTATTCGCTCAGTAGCAAATCGAGCATCTCTGAGTCATTAATGCGCAAATTATAAGCTGAGCGCTTGATGCCCATAGCGTCGAGACCGCGCTTGGCGATAGCGATTGCTTCGACATCAGCTCGCGGCGACTCGCAGCCGGCATGCTCGTAGCGCAACAAATATGCTGCGCTCGGATATGCCGATACACTGAAAGCGCCCGCTACGATGTCGTAACGGCGACGATTCTGTAATTTTGACTCAGTGTCAATATCATATTCTTCATAGCCGTACAGTGTTGCCGTGTTGCGCCACGATTGCTCGACGAGTTGGCAAGCGCGCACGGTATTCGGATAGTGCACGTCTGTATCGGCGGTTACATTGGATGCTGGTGCCATCATATACCCCTATTATAGCATAAATGGAATTATTTTGCAAGAGTGTTATCAAGCTTATGGCGACATACTCACTCATACGCGGCAATATCAGATGTCGCGCCGATATTTCGCGGACAAATTGAATCGAATTGTGTATGATCTAAATTGTAAAATTTTTGCAACTGTCTGTCTACAAACTCTTTACAGGCGCACCTAAATCAGCTAGAATGGGTTTGCGCGCTAGATGTGATTATACGCGGCGACTACGTAGGTAGCGAAGTGTATGTAGACGCGTTGCGCGTTAAGTTTCTAAAGATTAGTATAGATAATCGCGGCATAGTACTTTGCAGCTATATGCAGATGTGGCGACTGCGTGGGCAACGCAAGTATGCGTAGACGCGTAGCGCGTCAGGTCTCTAGAGATTAATATAGATAATCGCGGTATAGTACTTTACAATCACACGCAGATGTGGCGGAATTGGTAGACGCGCTAGCTTCAGGTGCTAGTGCCCTTCGGGGCGTGGAGGTTCAAGTCCTCTCATCTGTACCATAACTTGTATTTAGTGGAACAACGTTAATACTACCCGCTCAGGCAAAGCGGGCTTTTTTTGTTGAGCAAATAGTTGCCTCGCATCTAAAGTTTGTGTTTAAATAGAAGCATGACGAACGAAGAACTAGCGATCAAGATCGATAGCCTAAGCGATATCGTTGCTAATCTAGCAAAAACGATGGACGAACGGTTTAAACAAATCGATCAAAGATTTAAACAGATTGATGAGCGCTTTGAGCAGATCGACCGCAGGTTTGAGCTTATCGATGAGCGTTTTGAGCAAATCGATGAGCAGCTCGCTGATATCCGCAAAGATCACAAGACTCTGGTTGATATCGTGAAAGATATGGATCTGGCGGCAGATGAACGATTCCAGGAATTAAAGGCTGGGCAAGCCGAGCTAGCGGCTAACCAAGAGAGTCTGCGGGCCGACCTTGCTGTCGTTCGCCGCGAGCTGTACCATGAGTCTGGCAGCCGCGAGATGGTAGACGACACGCTTTATAACTCGCTTGATAAGCGCTTACGCCGAGTAGAGGCAAAGTTTCCTGATTTAGCGTCGAGCCAAGCAGCCTAGCTGTTCTGCTCAAAATACGATTGCTCTTCTCTTCTCCTACGCTAGTTTTAAATAAGTGTAAGCGATAGCGTGCATATATTTGGTCTGTTAATCGATTAAGAGGCCACTTTTTGCTAGAAGCATTGACAATTATATCAACCCATCTGTAGAAAACATATTTTCGTCAGTGTCTACCTATACCTGCGGCAAAACATCGCCGTTGACACTAGCGGTAAGCGATCGCAGATTATCGCCGACTTTGACGCCTGGATTCATAATACCGAGCGGATCAAAAACTTTTTTGATAGCCGCGTACATCTCGCGAGTGCGAACGTCAAGGTGTTTATACGCGAAATGCGCTGCGATCCGACCCTCGGCTGCTTGGCCAATGAGCGCGCCGTCATATTTAACAGCCAAATTAGATAATTCATCAAAAATCTTGAATAATTTTTGCTTGTCTCCAACTTGACGCAGCGACAGCACCGGATGAACCGTGTAAGTTTCGGTCAGTACGTGTCCAGAAATAGGCATATTACAATGCAGACGACCAGCCAAAACTGTTAATGCTTTAGTAAATTCATCGAAACGAGCAGCTGGAATATAAATATCGCTATACAAATGCGGTGCAAAAGCCGGGTTTTTGTCAGGCAATTCGGTATAGCGAGCAACATCAAGTGCTGACAACAGCGCGTCATCGGTCGCGTCATCGCTAGAAACGAATTTGACTCCCTCGGCGCTGCTGAATGTCTTCTGGATTTTTTTGAGATTACGAGCGCGAGTGCGGGCATTAAAATCGTCAAATCCGGCGATAATGACTGCTTGCGGGTCAGCTACTTCTAGGTTGAGCCAGTCAAAGTGCCGGCCGGCAGCAGCGGCAGCGCTAAATAGCTGGGCGTCAAAATACTCGGCAAAAGCTGCGCCGCTATCGCGCAATATGCGCATAGCATCATTGGCTACGCTAGCCGAAGCAAATACTAGCGCTAAGACCTCGTTGCTCTGGCTGCGGAACTCGGTGCGTAAAATCATCTCGCTGATGATACCCAGCGTGCCCTGCGCACCGATGAACAGCGGTGTAAGATCGAACTGGTTTCCTCTCTTGACAGAAGCTATAGCACTATAGCCAGACTTGTCATATTCTGACAGGGCGTTGATCACGTCCTGATATTCATCAATGATCGTGTCAATGCCGCGGTAAATATCGCCTTCTAGACTCTGCAGACCTTTCTTGCGGCTGAGCTCGCGCCGGCCAAGCGGGCCTGTCTGCAAAATATCGCCATTTGCCAAAACGATCTCGAGCTGGCTGATAAAGGCGCTCAAATCGCCGTATTTACCGCTAGCCAATCCAGCTAGATTGTCAGCGATAGCCCCGCCAACTGTTCGACGCGCATCTAGGCCGTCGAGCGGCGGTATGTTAACACCCTGCAGGCTTAGCGCTTGGCGCAGGGTTCCAATGGTTGTGCCAGGCTGCAGGCGAACTAACCGCTGCTTGGCATCGTATTCAAAAACATTATTCATGTGCCGCGACATATCGGCTATCGTTCCGCGGCCAATTGCACCACCTGTAGTTCCGCGGCCTGAACCGCGGGCAGTTATTGCCTGAACATGCCCGCGTTCAGCCAACTGCCATGATAAACGCGCCGTTTTGCGGATGTCGTCGGTGTTGCGCGGCGCAACGATCATCTCTGGCGCTAGGCTCAATACTCCAGCATCGTTAATATAAGCCTGCCGCACATCGGGCCGGAAGTCAATCTCTCCTAGCAAATGTCCGCGTAGGTAATTAGCAATTTTGCTCATACACCCTCATCTTCATATAAATCTATTTTAGCATAAGCTGCAGCAATTTTTCGCGAATTTGTTAGAAGTTCGCTATAATTATTTGTGCAAGCAAAATACGTGCGGTTTGCACGGCTGCGGCGTGCCGCTAGAGCTTGCAAACGCTCGCGGATGTGGTGGAATTGGTAGACACGCATGCCTTAGGAGCTAACAAGCTCGCTTGCCTGTTCTTGTATTTTATAGGGGTAATATAGCCTTTTTTCGCTAAAAGAGGAGTCTATTCTTGTAACAGACTCCTCTTTTAGACTCCTTTATCGTTTATAAGGATGTTTTTACTTGATCGTTGTCGTTATGTTTATTGTAAATTTTATCGGTTACAGCGGGAAGTGCATTTGATTTTTCTGCTTCGGTCGAGTGGGTATAGATTTGCAAGATTATTGTTATTGAAAAATGCCTAAGGATAACTTGTGCATCTTTTGCCGAGACGTTAGCTTCTTTGAGCATTGTAGCAACGCTGTGGCGAATCTCATGAAGCGTTATCTCTTTTAATCCCACTTTTCGAACAGCATCTTTAAATGTTTTGATAAAGCTTCTACCGTCTATCAGGTTGTCTTTTTTAGTAAGGTAGAGAAGTTCGTCGCCATCTAGATAGAGCCGTCGTTCATATTCTGCTTGCAGCTCCTGTTTTATACTCGGCAGAGGTGGCAAATCGCGAACACTCGCCCTTGTTTTGAGCGAGCCGATTTTTGGCTCACGCCCCACGAGATAAACCTGCTATCTAATATGTATAGTGTTTTCGGTAAAATCAATATCTTTCCAGCGCAAGCCAAACGCTTCACCGCGTCGTAATTCATAATGATACATGAAAAGGAATAAACCGTAGTATGGATGGTCTGTCATAGAGTAAAATGCTTTAAAAATGCTATAATGCTCTCCAGTATAGGCAACAAGTTTAAGGAGGAAAGATTATGGATTATAAAGAAATAAAGCTTAATGTTTCAAATAATAAAATTAAAGAATATAAGCAATTTGAGGGCTTAAAAATATATTCTGATATTTTTAAATCTGAAGATGAAAAGGTATTGATTAACAAAAGAATATATGTTACAAAAAAACAGAATTATGTTTATTACGAAAGAACAGATGTAAATTGGAATTATTGGTCAAGCGAAAGAAATTATAATTCAACATTTAATCCGGAGAATGATAGTAAACACAACATTATATTTGAAGTTTCATCAAAATTAAGCGATTTTATTAAATATTTGGGAGAAGAAATAATTCGGAAGATTGAATTGAAACAGCACAATGGAGAAATTGTTGAGATATTAGATATTTGATTGTGTTATGAAGAATGAAGCATTGACTGAAAATATAATATCTATTCAAGCACGTAAAATTCCTAATTTTAGTAATATCAATTAAATAAAAATGGTATAAAAACAGTAAATCGAAAAAGATTTACTGTTTTTTCTTTGCTTAAAAATAGAAAGAGAGGAAAATAAAAAAGAGATATAAAAGAATATATGAAAAAGTCGCTTTTTTCAAGCGACAATTTCGAAAAAATTCAGATTTTGGTGCGGATGAAAGGACTTGAACCTTCACGCCGTGAGGCATATGCTCCTAAGGCATACGTGTCTACCAATTCCACCACATCCGCATATTTGATATTGTGAAATATTTCTGTAAGTAAGTATATCAGTAAATAAAATAAATTACCACATTTTTAACATTTTTTATTTAACAGGAATTTTCTTTGCTAAATCTAATAACAACTCAATCAATTGCGAACTCATAATAGGAGCTTCCTCTTTGCTTTTAAATAATCCTTTTGATTTTTTAACTTGATTATTCTCTTCATTATTGAATATTCGGTATGCAACTGTTTTGATAATTTCATTTCTTAGTTTTACATCACCTTCAATACTTAGCAGATAAGGCTTTAGTGCTTTAAGTTGATGAGCTGTTCGTTGATTAGCTCGCTGTGCTTTGCGATGTTCGCTTGATTGAGTGGCCGTGTATCCTGCTATACCCCCAGCAAATAGCATAACAAATGCTCTAGCTATTAAGAATTGCCATAAAGCATCCTTAGTATTAATAATTTCATAAACTACCCAACAAGAAAATCCTAATACCGCAAAAAGCAAGAACATCGTTATTTTACGCCATCTATCAGCAGCTTCCGTGTCTTCCTTAGCACTACTAGAATAATCGTGGATTAGTGTTTTGTCTCCAGCCATATTCAATAATTCATCTATTCTAGCAAGACTATCTTCTGCCTTCGCCTCAGTAGCGTTTAGTTTTTTATTTATGTCAGCCGCAGTGCGATCGGCTTCATTACTCTTTTTGCTAAACGTTTCTTTGATTGTGCGTTTCTGCTCTTCGATAAATTTATTAACTGCCTCATTACGTACATTTTCAGATTTTGTAAATGATAATTGTTGTAAATCAGAGATTTTATTTGAAGAATCTTTTATGTCTTTTAAATCTTTGTTAAGTTCATTTACTTTTGTATCAAGCGCTTCAAATTCTTTCTTAGCTTCATTAACTTTTTCGTCAATAGTCTTTTCTGCGGTAGTTCCTTTAACAGATATATTATTAATCTCTTTTGTTGCTACGCGCTTATATTGACCGACTGACCTATTCAATCCCGCAATAGCCTTGCGAGTTTCCTTTATGTCCATAGCGGGTGTCAATGAAGTAATGTACGACAATATACCATCAATGTATCCATTCATATAAGAAATACCTAGATACATATCATCGCGAGTGTTTTGCCAGTTATCAAAACACGAACTTACACTTGAGAGATAACTGCCAATATTATCAATACTTGATACTGATAATAGACGATTATCTGTATTATCAAGTCTATCCACTAAAAGCTCAATGACCAATTTTGCCCGATTGATATCATCGATTGCTTCAATAGACACGCTGTCAGAGTTTATCTCATTAAACTTAGCTAATAATTTCTTGGCTGCAGTATATGTGGCACTATTCTGTATACGATCTTCCCATTTGCTCATGAGGCGTTATTCCTTTTTTGCTTAATTAGTTTGCCACCCCTTATTTGAACTTCAACTATAATTATATCACTTTTGTTCTTGAGAACGGCTACCCCCTAAGAGTAGAGAATCTTACTTATCCAATTTGATTAATTAGACTCCACCCTAGACTCCAGAATTGACTCCTTGCGCCCTGTACAATAACAAACAAAAACAACGAGTTAGAATTCTTATATCATTTTTGCCTTTATTGCCCATTATTTGCCTACTGTAGGCCTCTTGTCGGCGGTGTGCGTAGTTCCATGAAAAGAAAGCTTAATTATCTAGCCTTAGGAGCTAGTGCCTTCGGGAGTGGAGGTTCGAGTCCTCTCTCGTGTACCATTGAATTAATTCCAGTTTATCTGGATATTTTTTATTTAAATAGATAAAAGCTATATTG
>ERZ772973.260-NODE-260-length-30434-cov-82.394_pt1 | contig 30434 bp, 26 predicted proteins | sample MGYA00580672_ERZ772973 | MGnify/ENA primary metagenome ERZ772973 (study PRJEB29015, sample SAMEA2737938) | human oral metagenome | biome: human oral; feature: human-associated habitat; material: dental | place: China | collected 2152 ...
CCGACCGCCGCCGTCGAGCCGCCGTCCGCCGGCGGACCGCCTGATGGCGCCGGCCCGCTGGCGGGATGGCCGGGCCGCTACTGCCAGCGGGCGGTGGCCGGATCCACGCCGTGGGCGGCGGCGTTGGCGTCGATGATCTCCTTGAGCCAGGCGGCCAGGCCGGGCTCGTACCCGTCGTAGTGGGCGGCGAAGCGGGGGTCGGCGACGTAGCCGCGCGCCAGGATGACGTGCTTGGCGGGCGTGACGTCGAACCAGGTGAGGCCGGCCCGGTGCTCCTCGGCCAGGGCGTTGGCGCGCTCGCTGCCGGGCCGGACGCCCTCGCGCTTGGCGGCCGCCAGCGCCCGTTCGACCTGCTCCATGCGGGTCCGCGCCGAGACGCGCTCCTCGGGGGTCTGCGCGGCCCAGCGCTCCGCCGAGACCCTCCAGTCGTCGGTGTCCCCCCAGCGCCGCTGGGCCTCCTCCTCCCAGGCGGGGTCCCAGCCGGTGCCGAGGATCTCGGCGCGCTGCTCGGGCGTGGTGCTCATGCGCGTCTCCTCGTCCATGAGCGCCTCGACCGCGCCGACCATCCGCTGCAACCTGGTGATGCGGGCCAGCAGGAGCGCGCGCTGGCGCTCGAGGTGCTCCAGCGCGCTCGTCCCGGCCTCGTCCAGGAGCTCGCCGATGCGGGCCAGCGGCATGCCGGTCTCCCGGTAGACGAGGACCTGCTGGAGGCGGGCGACGTCGTCGGGCGAGTAGAGCCGGTAGCCGGACCAGGTGCGGCCCGAGGGAACGGCGAGCCCGAGCGCGTCCCAGTGGTGCAGGGTGCGCACGGACACTCCGATCAGACGCGCCGCCTCGCCGACGGTCAGGTCCTCGCGGGCTCCGGGCAGGTCGGACTCATGCATGCGCCCAGCATCCCAATGGTGTCCCACGGGCGCGAGCCCGGGGCCCGACGCCGCGCGAGGGCGGCGGTGCCCGCTCACGCGCCCCGCCCGCCCGGCGGCGGGTTCACTGCGCGTCGCCGCCCACAACCTGCCGCCACGGCGTGCGCACCGCCTCGGCGGCACTGCGCCCCGATCGCCTCAGGTACTGCGCGACGAGGGCCCGTCCGGCGGCGTAGCCGGCGCCGGTGGGCACGCCCACGGGGTCGAGCCCCAGTCGGCGGGCGCCGGCGTCGCCGAGGATCCAGGGCATGAAGTGCTGCATGCCGCTGATGTCCAGAGCCTGGCGGACCTTGCCGACGACGTCGTGCCCGTGCGACGCGTCATCGACGAAGTGAGTCCACCCGCGCTCCCCGTACAGCTCGGCGGCGAAGGCGTCGGCGAGCCCCTCGGCCACCACCTGCTCGCCGAGCTGGACCCTCATCGGATCCCACACGACGCCGCCCGGTCCGTAGCGCACGTTGTGGTGGAGCTCGTGAACCGCGATCGCCTCCAGGCGGTCGAGCACGACGTCGTGGGGCCAGACGGTGATCTCGATGTAGCCGCTCATGCCGCCGAAGGCGGACAGTCCCCGGATCTCGTCCATGAAGTACGCGTCGCCCGGGTCGCCGACGGTCAGGTGGACCGTCAGGTCGGGGACGCTGAGATCCGGCACGGCGGACGTGAGGGCGGCGATGCCCCCGGCCAGCGCCCTCCTGATGCGGCCCCACGCGTCCGCATCCTCCAGCCGCGCGAGCGCGTCGAGGACGCGCGCGTCGGACCCCTCGATCGGGTAGCCGTAGGTCCCCCGATGAATCTCGAACTGGTCCGGGCCGCCGGGGATGAAGGGGAACATGCCGTTCAAGGGCGCGCGGACCTGTCGCAGGAGCTCGGCGCGCTCGGACGGGGGCGCCGCCAGGACGCGGCGGGTCGTCGAAGCCGTGTCGATGATGGTGAGGGCTGTGTCATGGGCTGTCATGGAGCCGACACTCCTCCCTCACGCGGCGTGAGGGTCAAGCGGCGCCGCTGCGCCCAGCCCCGGCAGCCCGATCACCTCGCGGGGCCGGTCGCCCAGCCGGCGCACCGCCCGCCCGTAGGTCAGCGCCACGCACCACAAGAAGACCACCAGCGCCGCCTGCGCGCCCCGCGACCAGCCGACGTCGGGCAGGACCAGCACGGCGACGCCGGCGGCCACGCACTCGGCGGTGTTGAACAGGACGTCGTAGAGGGAGAAGGCCCGGCCCCGGTAGGCGTCGGCCGTGTCCGACTGCACGATCGTGTCGACGGCGATCTTGGCCCCCTGCACCCCGATCCCGAAGACGACCAGCCCCGCCGTCATGGCCCCCTGGGCGTGCGTGGACACGAGCACCAGCTGCCCGGCCGTGCCGCCCACCAGGCACATGACGACCCAGGTCGACGGCGCCACCCGCTCGTGGGCCAGGGGCGTGAGGATCACGGCGATGCCGTGCCCGGCCATCATCGCCCCCATGAGGGCCCCGAACAGCGCCAGCCCCCGGTCCGCCTGGGCCGGGTCGGCCAGGAGGTTGCGGGAGGCCAGGATGATGGTGATGAGCTCCATGCCGTAGACGAAGCGGTGCAGCGCCATGGCGCTCAGCGCCAGGCCGGGGGTGCCGCGGCGCACGAGGTAGCGCACGGCGTCGGCCAGGTCCGCCGCGGTCCGGCCCAGCGCCGCCCCCAGCCCGGCGCCGCCCGGGCGCTCCGGCCCGAGCTGGTCGCGCCCGAGTCGGGTGACGACGGCGGCCGCGAGCGCGTACAGCCCGGCCGCGGTGAGCAGGCTCGCGGTGTTCCGGGCGGCGCCGTCGGGCAGCAGCAGGCGCAGCAGGATGCCGATGACCATGCCGAGCGCCGTCGCCGCGCCGCCCAGGGTGGGGACGATGGAGTTGGCCACGAGCAGGCGCTCGCGGTCGATGATCCGGGGCAGGCCGGCCGAGAGCACGGACAGCAGGAAGCGGTTGACGCCCAGGGCGACCAGGACGAGGGTGTAGACGCCGATCCCCACGCCGGCGGTCTGCATGACCAGTGCGGTGGCGACGATGAGGCCGGCGCGCAGGAGGTTGCCCGCCAGGAGGGTCTGGCGCCGTCGCCACCGGTCGATGAAGGGCCCGGTGAAGGGGCCGACGACGCTGAAGGGCAGGAGCATGACGACCAGGGCGGAGGCGACGCCGGGAGCCGTGGTCATGTTCTGGGGGGCGAAGAAGAACACGGTGGCCAGGCCCGCCTGGACCATGCCGTCGCCGGTCTGGGAGACGAGGCGGACCCCCAGCAGAGTGCGGAAGGCCGGGATGCCGGCGAGGTCCTTGAGGTCGGTGGTCAGGCGCATGGGCCCATCGTGCCCGACGGCGGTCCCGGGCCGTCGCCGTCGGGCGCGGCCGGCGAGGGGGTCGGCCGCGAGCACGTCACTTGACCCACGAGAACGTCTGCTAGAGGTACGTGCTCACGGGTTATGTGACGTGCTCGCGGGTCACCCGACGTGCTCACGGGTTATGTGACGTGCTCGCGGGTCACCCGACGATCCCGTGGTCGGGCGTGGGCGCCTCCGTCGGCTACCCGCTCGGCGCCATCGTCGGCGCCCGCTTCATCTCCGAATCCGGCGCCTCGGTGTCCGGGTTCACCCTCGGCGGCGTCCTCATGGGCATCGCGGGCCTGTTCGCCGTGCTGGTCTGGCCGCGCGAGAAATCCGCCGCCGACGAGACCGCCGCGGCCAAGTCGCCGGGCGACGTGCTCCGCTCCTTCATCCCCCCGACCCGGGGCGCGGGCGACTTCTGGAAGGCGTTCTTCGGCCGCTTCACCATGCTCATCTCCTACCAGATGATCAACGCCTACCAGCTCTACATCATCCAGGACTACCTCGGCCTGTCCACCAAGGAGTCCGGCGCCACCGTGACGGTCATGTCCTCCATCACCCTCGTCGTCGGCCTCGTCGGGGGCTTCCTCGGGGGTCCGCTCTCCGACATCCTCAAGCGCCGCAAGGTGCCGGTGGTCATGGCCTCCCTGCTCTTCGCCCTGGGTGTCCTCATGCCCTGGATCATGCCGACGACGACCGGCATCTACCTCTTCGCCCTCATCGCCGGCTTCGGCTACGCCGTCTACAGCTCCGTCGACCAGGCCCTCAACGTCGACGTCCTGCCCGACCCCGAGACCGCCGGGAAGGACCTGGGCATCCTCAACATGTCCACGACGCTCGGCCAGATGTCCGGCCCGGTCATCACCTCCGCGATCGTCACCTGGACCGGCGCCTACACGCTCGTCTTCCCCGTCTCCATCGGCTGCGCCGTCGTCGGCTGCTTCTCGATCCTGGCCATCAGGAGGGTCCGCTGAGCCGCTGAGCCCCGCCGCGAGCGCCCGGCCGGCCCCGGCCCTCCGGGAAGGTCCGCAGGATCCACCGCAGAACTACCGGGGTGTCCACCGGGCCGGGCACCGGGAGGTCCTGATCGCGGCCGTCGCGCCGGGTCCGGGCCCTGAGCACAGTAACGGGCAAGACGCCGCGGGTGGACGGGGTTCTGCTCTCCGGAACCTGATTTTGGCGTTCTGGGAGGATCGTTCCGCTCCGCTCTCGGCGGCCGCGACGAGCAAGCCGCGGAATTATGCGGAAAGCGCCGGGCACCTCCGACGAACCGGGGCGAACGATCCTCCCAGAACGCCATTTCTGCGGTCACCGTCGTCTGCGAGGCGTCCTCGCCGAGGACGGTGGTGCGGGGACTGAGATCGATGCGGTGGGGACGATCTCCTGCGAGGGCCGGGTTCCCGGTGGGCGTCTTGCCGGAGGGCCGCTCCCGGACGGGCCGGGTTCTTCCCACCCCGCTCCATGACGACCATGACCGGTCCCGGGGTTCCGGGGGCCGCGGGAGGCCGCGCCCCAGGGGGCCAGCGGCGCCGTTTGTCCGAATCTGTTGCAAAGGCCCGGATCGTGCCGGAGCGCCGGAAGAGAACCGTTGATATTCTGCGCTTCTTCTCGCGGCTGATCCCGGCCCGGGGCGCCTTTGCAACAGATTCGGACACGATCCCGCCCCAGATCACCCCAGGAGCCCCACGCGTCCCACGCCATCACGTCGATTCCGGACCGCGGCCCGGCCGCCGGGCAGCACGCCAGCGCCCCGGTGCCAGTCAGCGCCCGTTCCGGCCACTGACGCCGCCGTCGGGCTCCGCATGGTCGGCGGCAGTACTCCACTAGGATCGAGGCCATGGCCACCAGTCGCAGTAAGCGCGTCCGCCTGTCCGCGGAGGAGCGGCGCGAGCAGATCGTCGAGGCCGCCACTCGGCTCGTGGCCCGCCACGGCTTCAACGGCCTGGCGCTGCAGGAGGTGGCCGACGCCGTCGGCATCACCCAGGCGGGGCTGCTGCACTACATCGGCAACAAGGACGGGCTCGTCGAACTGCTCATGAGCGACCGCTACGACCGCCAGGGCACTCCGCAGGACTTCCTCGACTCCGGCGACCCGGCGGCCGTGCACCCCGACGGCATGAGCCTGCCCGCCTACTTCCGCTACCTCGTGGCCCACAACGAGTCCCGCCCCCAGCTCATGGGCCTGTACATGACGCTCGGCGTGGAGGCCACCGACCCCGACCACCCCGCCCACGACTACTTCATCCGCCGCCCGGACCAGGTCTGGGAGCACTACTCGCGCTTCACCTGGCGCCTGCCGCCGCAGGTCGTCGAGGCCGGCGGCTGGCCGACGATGCGCCCGCTGGTGGAAATGGCGATCGAGGCGATGGACGGGACGCAGATCCGCTTCTTCCGCGAGCCGCGGGTGTCCCTGGTCGAGGAGTGGGCGCGCTGGGAGTCGGTGCTGTTCCCCTCGCCCGTCTGGGACGACTACCGCTGAGGGCGGCCGCGCGACGCGCGCCCCCCACTTGAGCTCCGACCCCGCACCGCCCCACCCGATTCTGTGAGCGCGCAGGTTTCCAGTCGAACGCGCGCCTCCCGCCTGCGCGTTCGACTGGAAACCTGCGCGCTCGCGAAAAATGATGGGTCGGGCTCCTCCCCGCTCCTTCACCGAACCTTTCTCACCAGGAGGGTCCGGGGTTCTCACCAGAGAGCCCCGGTGGCCGGGCGGGCCGGTGGCGAACGGGTGCCGGAGGGGCCCGCGCCGCCACCCTCCGATGTTCATCGGGGGCGGCGGGTCGGAGCGCCTGCGGCTCAGGAGTTCCGGCGGCCGTAGTGGTAGCCGACCATGGTGGCGACCAGCGTGAAGAGCGGGGATGTGAAGGTCGTCCAGTCCTGGAGGGGCGCCCTGATCACCAGCCACCCCACCGCGCCGATGGCGACGACGCCGACGAGGGCGCCGGCCAGCATGTAAGCGATCGGGCCTTGGACGTTCTCCCGCTTGCGCGTGGGCGACGGCTCCCTGCGGACGTCGCCGGCCGGGTCCGCTTGAGACGCAGGGAGACCAGTCCCGTCTGCATCATCGTCATTGTGAGGCCCTATCAATGCGGTCATGACTCTTCCTTCCTCCTGGGCTCGGGGCCCCGGACCCGAAGCGCAGCGGGCGGGCACCCCCCAGGTTGGAACGCCAACGGTCTTACACTCAGCAGACTCTACCTTCGTACGCCTGAGAGGAAGGCCATAGGGAGGAGGAACGGCGCGCGGATCCCACGAATCAGGACCCGCGCTCCGTCACGGCTCGGCGCCGCCCACCCGCCGAGCCAACTGCGATTGGGCCAGCGCCGGGCGCTGTTCTCGCGAGGGCAGACCCGCGAGCGCGGCCGCCGACGGCGGAGGGGCGACCCACCCCACCCGCCCCTCCGCCGTCGGCCCACCGCCCGCCGGGCCCGGCCGCTCAGGCCAGCGGCTTGCCCGCGACCTCGACCTCCTCGGCGGGGACGACGACGGTGACGATGGAGTCCGCCGGCGCCGTGAAGGACACGTTCTTGCGCCCGATCCCCACGACGATCCTCTGCGGCGTCGTCATGTCGTTCTGCGCGGCGACCACCACGGACCCGTCCGGGTTGTGGAAGGCGAGCAGGTTCTCGTACCCCGTGTAGGACAGCGAGGGGACGAAGCGCGCCCCGGGCTGGACGAACCCGGACAGGTGGCGCAGCACGTGGTACTCGTAGCTCAGCCGCGCGGTGCCGGCGTCGGGGTCGACGACGACCAGGGAGTTCTGGCTCCACCCCCAGCGGGAGACCCCGCCCTCGTCGAGCGCGAGGTTCCAGTAGTCGTAGACGGATGCGCCGTTGGTGAAGTAGTGGCGCATCATCGTCCAGGCGTAGCGGGCGTAGCGCCAGTCGTTGCGCCCATCGCCGCACTCCTGCTCGGTCTGGTAGATCCTGAGTCCGGGGTGGGCGTGGTGGATGAAGGGCACGGCCCGCTTGCCGTCCCACTGGAAGCCGACGCCGCTGATCTTCGGCCCGACCTCGGGATCGGCCAGGACCTTCTCCACCATGGAGTCGTCGGGCCGCTCCATGGTGCCGAAGAAGACGTCCACGCCGCGGCGCTCCATCTCGGGGATCAGACGGCGCAGGAACTTGACCAGCCCCTCCGGGGTCCACGTGCAGGCCGGGTAGATCTGCGCGGAGTTGAACTCGTTCTGCGGCATGACCATGGAGATGTCGATGCCGCGCTCGCGGTAGGCGTCGATGAAGGCGCCGAAGTAGCGGGCGTAGGCGTCCAGGACCTCGTCGGTGAGGATGAGCCCGTCGGTGCCCTCCTCGATCTGGTTGTCCGGGTCGAGGCCGTTGTCGAACCTGGTCTGCTCGCTCATGGGGTTGGGGGCGGCGCAGGCGTAGTGCTTGTTGCGCTTGAACCAGCTGGGCGGCCCCCAGGGGGAGGCCCACAGCCTCAGGTCGGGGCGGTGGGCCAGGGCGGCCCTGATGTAGGGCACGAGGGTGGCCTCGTCGTGCTCGATGCTGAAGTGCTCCAGGGCGTAGTCGCCGTCGACCTCGTCGTAGGAGTACCAGTCCACCGCGAAGTCGTTGGCGCCCACGGGCATGCGGCACACGGACAGGTTCGCGCCCGCCCCGGGGGCGAAGATCCGCCGGAGCACCTCGGAGCGCTCCTCCTGGCTCAGACGGGACAGGGCGACCCAGCCCAGCTCGTTGAAGCAGGCGCCGAAGCCCTCCACCTCCTGGGCGGGCTGATCGAGGCGGATGAAGGCGCCGGGGAAGGCGGTCATCTCCTCGATGGAGACGGGCTCCTCGGGGGTGAACCAGGGATCGTCCTCGGTGGTGGCGTAGAACTGGATGTCGGTCATGGTGTTCTCCTCGGGGTGGGTTCTCTCGGGTCGGTTTTCGCCGCGATGGGGGACGATCGCGCTCAGTCCCGCTCGCCCTCGACGATGAGCACTCCCCAGGCGGGGACGGTGACGTCCGTTCCGGCGGCCAGCGCGCCCCCGGCGGGCCGGGCGGTGCCCAGGACGTCGCGCCCGCCGACGGGCAGCGTCACCCGGACGGCGTCGCGCGAGTAGTTGAGCAGGTAGGTCAGGGGCCGACCAGCCCCGTTGACGCCCTTGCGGACCGTGACGGTCCCGGCCAGGTCCGCCGCCCAGTCGGTCGCGCCCGCGCGCCGGGCGACCAGCCGCAGGAGGGCGCGCGTGAGCACCGGGCTCGTCATGGTGGCCAGGTGGGTGAGGGAGCCCCGCCCGACGGTGCGGGCGGCGATGGCGGGCCCGGACCAGGCGTGGTGGTCGTAGAAGGCGAGCACCTCGACGTCGGACCCGCCCTCGCAGGCGGCGGCGTCGACGGGGGTGAGCAGCTCCATGAAGGTCGAGGCGGCCAGGTCCGCCCCGCCGGCCGCCCCGCCAGCCGCCAGCTCCTCGGCCAGCGCCCCGCACGGGGCCAGCGCCACGCCGTCGGGCCGGGTGAACTGGTCGGTGCCCAGGCCCAGCAGCGCGCTCAGCCCGTGGGGCTGGCGGTCGGTGAAGACCTGCACGTTCTCGTCGGCGACGCCGGTGCGGAAGGTGGTGACCAGGTGCCCGCCGCCGCGCACGTAGTCGCGCAGGGCCGCGGTGGTGGACTCGGGCGTGACGTACAGGGCCGGGGCGATGAGGACGTCGTAGCGGGCCAGGCGCTCGGCGTCGGCGTCCGCGGGGACGACGTCGGCCTCGAGGTTGAGATCGAACAGGGCGTCGTAGACCCAGCGGAAGACGTCGTTGTAGTTCGCCCCGCCGCCGGAGTAGCGGCGCGGGAAGCCGGACTCCAGGCCGAACCACTCCAGGGCGGTGAGCGACTCGTTGGAGATCATGACGGCGATGCGGTTGCGCTTGGTCAGGCCGGTCAGGGCGTCGGCGTGCTCGGCGATCTCGCGGCCGAAGTCCGCCGCCTCCCGGTAGGTGGGGTTGGGCGAGTAGTCCTGGGAGAGCAGGCCCTTCCAGTAGGTCTCGAAGGAGTTGTGGAGGGAGCCCCAGTGCCAGTACATGACGCCCATCGCGCCGGAGGCCAGGTGGGAGTAGGCCTGGAGGCACAGCTGGCCGGGGTAGGGCAGCCAGCCCATCTGCCCCTGGGCCTGGGTCTCGACGACGAGGTAGGGCGCGCCGCCCTTGAGGGAGCGGGAGATGTCCCCGCCGAAGCCGATCTCGTGGCCGGTCAGGCGGTCCTCGCCGGGGTGGTAGATGTCGACGCCGGCCAGGGTGACGGCGTCGGCCGCCTTGAAGTGGTCGGCGGCGCCCTGGACGCCGAAGGAGTGCCCGCGCCACTCGTAGTCGAAGTTCTGGGTGACGAACTGGTCCTCGCGCCGGTACTGATCGACCAGGCCGCGCTGCCAGGCGAGGAACTCGGTGACGAGGCCGCGGCGGAAGGCGTCGAAGGCGGCGGCCAGCGAGCCGTTGATCGTGCCGGTCACGTCGGGGAAGTCCTCCCAGGCGTTGATCCGGTTGGCCCAGTAGTTCAGTCCGAAGGCGGCGTTGAGGGCGTCGAGGTCGCCGTCGAAGCGCTCCTTGAGGGAGTCGACGAAGGCCCGCTGGATATCGGCGTTGGCGGCGTCGTAGTACTTGGTCTCGTTGTCGAGCTGGAAGCCGACGACGCCCGGGCGCGGCGCCGTGCGGGCGACCAGGGCCCGGATGGCCTCCTCGGCGTAGCGGCGGTAGGCGGGGGCCAGGATGTTCATGTTCTGGCGGGCGCCGTACTTGTTGGGCCCGGCGTCGGTGACACCGAGGACCTCGGGGTGGCGGGCGGCCAGCCAGGTGGGGATGGCGGCGGTGGGGGTGCCCACGATGACTCCCAGGCCGTGGGCCTCGGCGGCGTCGATGGCGCGGTCGACGTGGGTGAAGTCGAAGACGCCGGGGGCGGGGTTCCAGGTGCCCCAGGTGAACTCGGCGATGCGGATGGTGGTGAAGCCGGCCTCGACCATCATCTCCATGTCGCGCGTCAGGCGGTCGGGGCCCGCGGAGGCGGGCGTGTACTCGTCGTAGTAGGCCGCCCCGAACAGGATGCGCCCGCCAGCCGCGGGGGCGGGGCCGGAGCGGTTCGGACCGCTGTCAGCGGCGCAATTCCCGGCCGCGGGGGCGGGGTCCGCCGCACGGTCACCGGCACGGTCGCTGCGCTCCTGGGCGGGGGCGGGGTTCGTCTGGCTCGTCATCGTGACCTCCTGCGGCGCCGTCGCCGCTTATCTAGTGATTACTAGATAGTAGATCAGACGGGCGCGGAAGGGAAGGGGTCGCGGGATGCTCCTCGGGGCGGGGCGTCCACCCGGCGGGCGCGGGTCGCGGGTCACCCGGCGGGCCCCGGCCGCCCGGCCGACGGCGCGGGCCCGCCTCAGGCCGGGACGGCGCGGGCGGACAGCACGCCGTCGATGGCGCGCAACTGCCCCAGGATCTCGGCGTCGAACTCGCCCACGACGTCGACGAGCGTGACGGCCAGCTCCCCGCGGGAGCGGTTGAGCAGGTTCTCGATGTTCCGCCCCGCCCGGGCCACGATCGTGGAGACCTGGCCGACCATGTTCGGCACATTGCGGTTGACGATGATCAGGCGGTGCGTGCCCGGTTCGCGGACCATGACCGCCTCGGGGAAGTTGACCGAGTTGTGCACCTGGCCGTCCTCGAGGAAGCCGCGCAGCTCGTCGGCCGCCATGACCGCGCAGTTGCGCTCGGCCTCCTTCGTGGAGGCGCCCAGGTGCGGCAGGGAGATGCACTTGGGGTGCTTGTGGACCAGGGTCGAGGGGAAGTCACAGACGTAGCCGGTCAGGCGGTCCTCGTCCAGGGCGGTCACAACGGCCTCGGTGTCGACGATCTCGGCGCGGGCGAAGTCCAGGATGACCGCCGTCGGCTTCATCATGGCGATCTTCTGGGTGGAGACCAGGCCCTCGGTGGAGGGGATGAGGGGGACGTGGACGGTGAGGATGTCCGCGCGCCTGAAGACCTCGTCGATGCTCTGGGCGCGCTCGACCTCGCTGGACAGCAGCCAGGCGTGCTCCACGCTGATCGCCGGGTCGTATCCGACGACGCGCAGCCCCAGGCCCAGGGCGGCGTTGGCCACCTGCACGCCGATGGCGCCCAGGCCGATGATCCCCAGCGTGCGCCCCGGCAGCTCGAAGCCGACGAAGCGCTTCTTGCCGGCCTCGACGGCGGCGGCGATGGCGGCGTCGTCGCCCTGGAGGGTGTGGGCGAAGCGGGCGGCCGGGATGAGGTTGCGCGAGGCGATGAACAGGCCCGCCAGGACCAGCTCCTTGACGGCGTTGGCGTTGGCGCCCGGGGTGTTGAACACCGGCACGCCCCGCTCGGTCAGGGCCGCCACGGGGATGTTGTTGGTGCCCGCGCCGGCGCGCGCGACGGCCAGGACGGACTCGGGGATGGGGGTGTCGTGGAGCTTGGCGGAGCGCAGGAGGAGGGCGTGCGGGTTCTGGACGCCGGCGCCGACCTCGTAGCGGTCGTCGGGGAAGCGGGACAGGCCGGCGGCGTCGATCGCGTTGAGGGTCTGGATGCGGAACTGCTTGGGGGTCATGTCGGGTCGCCTCTCAGGCCTTCGTGCGCTCGAATTCGGTCATGTAGTCGATGAGGGCGGCGACGCCGTCCATGTCCATCGCGTTGTAGATGGAGGCGCGCATGCCCCCCACGCTGCGGTGCCCCTTGAGGTTCGTCAGGCCCGCGGCCTCGGCTCCGGCGAGGAAGTCGGCGTCGAGGGCGGGGTCGGCCAGGGTGAAGGGGATGTTCATCCGGGAGCGCGAGCGCGTCTCGACGGGGTTGGCGTAGAAGTCGGAGGCGTCGATGGCCCCGTACAGGCGCTGCGCCTTGGCGGCGTTGCGCTCGCCCATGGCGGCCAGGCCGCCGGTGTCCTCGATCCAGTGCAGGATGAGGCCCAGCAGGTAGATGGAGAAGGTCGGCGGGGTGTTGAGCATGGAGTCCTTGGCCGCCATGACCGTCCAGTCCCAGATGGCGGGCACGTCGGCGCGCGGGCGGCCCAGCAGGTCCTCGCGCACGATGACCACGGCCAGGCCCGCCGGGCCCAGGTTCTTCTGGGCGCCGCCGTAGATGACGCCGAAGCGGGACACGTCCAGGGGGCGCGAGAGGTAGGCGGAGGAGAGGTCGGCCACGAGGGGCACGTCCCCGGCGTCGGGGATGTAGGGGAATTCGACGCCGCCGATGGTCTCGTTGGGGGTGTAGTGGAGGTAGCGGGCGCCGTCGGGCACCGCGAAGGAGCCGGGGTCGGGGGTGGTGGTGTAGGAGGAGGCGGCCTCGTCGGCGATGACCTCGACGACGGCGCCGGCGCGGCGGGCCTCCTTGATGGCCTTGGCGGACCACTGGCCGGTGTTGAGGAAGGCGACTGCGTCCCCGCGGGCGGTGAGGTTGGCGGGGATGGCGGAGAACTGCCCGGTGGCGCCGCCGGCGAGGAAGAGGACGCGGTAGTCGTCCGGGACGCCGGCGACGGAGCGCAGGGCGGCCTCGGCGTCGGCCGCGCACTCGATGAAGTCCGCACCGCGGTGGGAGACCTCCAGGACGCTCATGCCCGAGCCGCGCCAGTCGGTGAGCTCGGAGGCGGCCCGTTCGAGGACGGGCAGAGGCAGCTGGGCGGGGCCCGCGGAGAAATTATGCACGCGCATGGGGGACACGATAACCGGGCGAGGGCGGTCCGGCCGGGATGTCTCGCGGGCGCGGATGGGAGCGGGGCGAGTGTGCACGGCATCACTCCCACGATAGGATCCAGCGGAGCAGGGATCGACGCCGAGTTCACGAGGAGGGTCCATGCCTCCATGGCTGATGAGCGTACTGGACGTCGCCTGCCTCCTGCCCGTGGTCTTCATTGCGTTCGCACTGCGGCACCGCTCCTCCGACGGGCGCGCAACCGAGGCCCTCATCACCAGCCAGGCGCTCGCCGTCACCTACCCCGTCCTCGGCTACCTCGGGTTCCTCGACGGCGCCTTCCCCTGCGTCGTCGCCGCCGTCGCCGTTGTCCTCGCCGTGCCCCAGTGGCGGGTGGCCGCCGTCGAGGTCATCGCGCTCGTCCTGGCCCTCGCGCTCATCACGCCCGGTTCCCCGGTCAAGAGCCTCATCGTCATGGCGACCGCGGTTCTCGCCACGACGTGGGTCCGGATTCTCACGGACCTGGACAACCGCGCCGCGGACAGGGCCGCCCGCACCGCCGTCGTCGCCGAAGACCGCGAGCGCCGGCGCATGACCCGCGCCCTCCACGATTCGATCGGCCAGGAGCTCTCCGCCCTGCGCCTGACACTCGGCATGCTGGAGGACCACCCGGCCCTGGGCGGGCACGACGACGCCGCGGCGCTGCTCGCCCGCGCCCAGGATCTCGTCTCGCGGGCGTACACGGACCTGCGAACCATTATCCGCGGCAACGTCTCCTCCTCCATGGCCGTGGAGGTCGAGGTCCTGCGCACCCTGGCCGCTCTCGCCAGCATCGAGGTCCGCGCCGACGTACCCGGACCGGGCGCCCTGCCCGCCCCCACCGAAGCGGTCCTCGCCCAGGCGCTGCGCGAGCTCGGCACGAATGCCGTACGGCACTCCCGCGCCACCACGATCACGGTGTCGGCGATGCCGGCGGACGACGCCGGCCCCGCCCGTCTGACGATCACGGACGACGGGAGGGGCTTCAGTCCGTCGCGCCTGCGCGCCGACCACGGCCTGGCCATGCTGCGCCGCTCGATCGAGGGGCAGGGAGGCTCCATGCGCATGGACTCCTCGAGTTCAGGCACGACCGTGACGATCACGCCGGCGCCTCCCCCGGACATCGAAGCCGCCGTCGTCGGCGGCGGAGGCCGGACGGAGAGCCCGGCATGACCATCCGCGTCGCCGTCGTCGACGATCAGATCCTGTTCACCGAGACGCTCAAGATCCTCCTCGCCGCGGATCCGGGCATCGAGGTGGTCGGCGTGCTCTCCTCCGGCCCCGAGCTGCTCCGCCTCGTGCGCGCGCAGCCGGTCGACGTCATTCTGGTCGACGTTGACATGCCCGGGATGAGCGGCCTCGACACCGTTCGCGCGCTCGCGCGCATTCCCCGGGCCGCCGCCGCGCGCATCATCATGCTGACGGTTGTCACCACTCCGGGCGTCGTGCGGGCGGCGCTCGACGCCCGAGTCGCCGGTTTCCTCGGCAAGGACGTCCACGCCCGCGACCTCCTCCAGGCGATCCGGACGGTCGCCGACGGCGGACGGGTCGTCAGCGCGGACCTGGCCGCCTCAGCCGCCCTCGTCGGCCCGAATCCCCTCACCGAGGCGGAGCGGCGGGTTCTGCGCCGCGTGCGCGACGGGGCGGACACGACGGCGGCCGCCAAGCAGCTCCTTCTGTCGACCGGCACGGTGAAGAACCACCTGTCCCACGCGATCCAAAAACTGGGCGTGCACAATCGCGCGGAGGCTGTGAGAATCTCCCAGGACAACGGCTGGATCTGACTGCTCAACGCCATCGGCCGACCCATGACCGAAGTCATGCCGAGGTCATGACCGGATCAATCGTGACGCTTCCGTCCGGCGGCGGAGAATCGAGGCATCGGAAGGGCACAGGAGCCCACCGTGCTCATTCACGCACAGCATGACAGGAGTCAATCATAAACACGTTCGAGATCACCTCCCTGCAGACCGAGGAGGCCGCCGCCTCCGGCTGGACCGTTGCCGGTGCCTTCGGCGGAGTGGTGCTCGTCGGTCTGGCCTGCGACTGACGCCCTGACTCCAAGCCGCATCCTGTTTTCCGAGCAGATGAAGGGAGGTGATCCTCATGTCCTACTCCATCTCGGTCGTTGACGATGACGTCGCCTGCGACGCGGTCGACGACTTCCTCACCGGCTTGTCCCTCGGCGTCAGCGTCGGCGGGCTGTTCTTCTGCTGATTCACACTCCAGTCGCGGGGGCGGGGACGCCCCGCCCCCGCGGCGCCCGCCCACCACATTTGAAAGGAGCTGTTATGAACCCCGAACCGGCACCGGCCTTCGGGCGCCGCACGATGTTCTCCCGCACGCCCTCCCTGCGACCCTTCCTCATCTGGGTCATCGTGGCGTCCTCGAGCTACGCCTTCCTGCCCAACTCGATCTGGGGCACCGTCCGCTGGGTGCTCGCAGCCGCACTTCTTATCGAGGTGATCCTCCTTGCCCTCCGCAAGCTGCGTTCTCAGGCCTGAGCAGATCACCATCGCACCGCACGGAGAGCAGAGCGTCGTCCGGTGCCGCAGAACCCGTCGGACGCTCATCCTGGGCGCGAAGGAGACCCGCCTCGTCGAGCGCTGCTCCGTCCCTTGTCACATCGACGACCTCAAGAGCGCAGTTCAAGAGGACTTCTCCGGGCGCGATGTCGAGAAGATCGTCGTCCTCCTGCGGGACCTCGGCGTTCTGCGCGGCAACGACGAGCGCACGGCGCGGCAGCGGCCCTGGTCCTTCCGGATCGTGACGATCCCGCTGTCCGGCGCCGTGCGCCACCCCCGGACGCTGCGGGTGCTCGCCGACGCCATCAGCATCGCCGGCATCGTCTCGACCGCGCTGTGCGCCTGGCTCATCTTTCACCACACCCCGCAGGTCATCACGTCCCTGCTCAACCAGGACTACCTGTCCGGATCCTCGCTCCTGACCTACCTGCTCGCCATCGTCATCATCGGATTCTTCCACGAATCAAGTCATGCGATAACGATCCAGGCCCGCGGCGGGCACGTATTCGAGACGGGGTTCTTCCTCATGTTCCTCATCCCCGCGTTCTACGTCGACGCCACGGGCATCTCGATGATCCGTACGAAGCTCGGCAGGATCCAGGCATGGTGCGCGGGCCTGTGCATCCAGGCCGTTCTGCTGCTCGTCTTCCTTCTCGTGCTCGTCGGCGCCCCCGCCGCGCCGGAGTGGTTGCACGGATTCGCCCTGCTCGCCTCCTGCGTCGACGTCGCCATGGTCCTGGCTAACCTGATCCCGATCATCAGGCTCGACGGGTACCGGATGTTCTGCGAACTCGTCGGGGTCGAAGACCTGATAAACCTGGGTCTGCCGGTTCTCACGAACCGCCCGGTTCCCGGCAGTCCCAGCGCCGCACAGCGCATCCTCGCCGGATTCTTCGCGGCCGTGACGATCCTGCTGGTCCCGTGCCTCATCATCACCGCCGCCTCCTTCGCCCTGCCCGGATGGACCGGGATTCCGTTGGAGACTCTCGGGCGGATTATGACGATACTCATGGCGACCAGTTCGGCGGTAATGCTCCTGATCCAACTCGTACTGCGCATTAGAAGGGCGTCCCGCCATGCCTGAACTGTACTACTTCAACCCTTTTCAGCCACTGATCGAACGAGGCGATGAATCGGGAATTCTCCTGGGCTCCTCGCAGATCCTGCATCTTCCCGACACCGCGACGCAGTGCCGCAGCGCCATCCTGCACGGAATGCCGGTGACGATGAAGACGGTAGTAGACGAGATCGGCAACCACATGACACGGGTCCTCCTCGACAACCACGTCCTCATCGACTACGACCCCCATGACGAGGGGCTGCTCTCCCGCACACGCGGACTACTGTCCCTGTCGGGCAACGAGTCCCAGCTCGTGACGCTCGCCCGCTCCACCGTCCTCGTTCTCGGGGCGGGTGCGATCGGCTCCCACGTCGCGTGGATCCTCGCAGCGCATGGCATCGGAGGCCTTGTCATCCTCGATGACGACGTCGTCGAGGAGTCCAACCTCAACCGGCAGCTCCTGTACACGCACGACGACATCGGCAGGCCGAAGGTCGAGGCGCTCGCCGATCACCTCGCGCAGTTGCGCGCCGACCTGAGGGTCACGGCCGTGCGCCGTCGTCTCACGAGCACCGATCAGTTGCGCACTCTCATCCGCGAGTGCCGGCCCAACGGGGTCATCAAGGCGCTCGACACCCCGAGCGACGTCACCCAGTGGATCAACACGGCGTGCGTCGAGGCGCATGTGCCGTACACAACGGGCGGGTTCGTCCAACTCGACGCGATCGTCGGCCCCACCTACGTTCCGGGCCTGACCCCTTGTTTGAACTGCTACGACGCACCCGCTCAGGACACCCGGATCCTCGCCGGCAGAGGGGGAACGAGCTCCTCCGTCACGGAGTTCACGGCGGCGCTCGTCGCCGATGAGATCCTCCGATCCCTGACCGGCAGGATGCCCGTGGAGAACGGCCGCATGACCGTGCGCCACGGCGCCACCGGGAGAATCGAGCACCGCGGGCTCGACCTCGTCGCCCACTGCCCCGTCTGCGGCGCTCACCCGGACTCGATCCACGACGGCTGGTGGAGAGAGCTCATGATCCCCGTGTGGGCGATCGTCATGTGCGCACTTCCGTTCCTCATCACCCTGCCGGTGTGGACGGCGCCGATGACGCTCGGGTACTGGGGACTGTGCGCCCTTCTCACCTTGGCACTACCGCGGACGAACCGCTCCGCGATCGTCGCGGTCGTCGCGATCGTCTACGCGGCGCTCAATTTCGCCATCACGCTGCGCTTCAACGCCGCGCTGCTCAGAGTCACCCATCTGCCCCTCATTATCGCTGTGGCACGAACCGTCGTCGACTTCGTCATCATGTCCTGCCTCGCGGCGATGATCTTCGTCGTGCTCGCCGCAGCGGTCCAGGGTATTGAGAACGCCGTCCGCCGGCTCATCCGCTCGGCGCACCCCGGCCAGGAGGTCTCCGCATGAACGAGATCATCGCACTCGAAGGAATCCAGACCCGCTACGGCGACGTCATCGTCCTCAACGACATCAATCTGAGCATCGCGCGCGGCCGTCCGCTCGCGCTCCTCGGGCGCAACGGCGCCGGCAAAACCACGCTTCTGTCGACGCTCGCCGGCCTTCTGCGCCCAACGGATGGGCGCCTGTTGATCCCACGGGGCACCCGAGTCTCCTACCTGCCCGAGGAGCGTGGCGTTTACCCGTCGATGACCGTCTCCGAGCATCTGGACTTCTTCGCACGACTCTCCGGCGCACGTGATGATGCGGCTCGCCGATGGGCCAAGACCTTCGAGCTCGACCGTTACTCCGACTACCGAGTGCGCGAGCTCTCCAAGGGGAACCAGCAGCGCGTTCAGCTCGCCTGCGCCCTCATCGATGAGCCCGACTGCATCCTCCTCGACGAGCCCTTCTCCGGGCTCGACCCCATTGGGAGGACCCTCGTCAGCGCAGTGCTCGAGGACTACGCGCGCGACCACTGGGTCGTTCTGTCGGCGCATGAGGTCCGCGCGATCGCCGAGATGATCACTGATATCGCCTTCATCCGAGACGGGCGGATCGTCCGAGCGGGATCTTTGGAGGAACTCAGCGCGGCCTATGGAGGGCACCAACTCACCGTGGAGCGCCCCGAGGCCGTCGAACACATTGTGGCCCAGGAGCCCGACCTGTCCTGCTCCCGCACGAACAGGGGATGGCTCCAGATCCATGGTCTTGAGGACTACAGGAGGGTCATCTCCCTCCTCGCACGCGGTTCGGACCCGGGAGCATTCACATGGACCGCTCCCAGTCTGTCAGATCTCTACGTCTCCATTCTCGGCCATCAGGAGGTTGCATCATGACCACGACCGGTTGCAGTCCGTCACGCCAGTTCCTCACCGTCACTCGGGTTGCATTCATCGATATGCTCCGCTCCCGTACGCTCAGAATCGCGTCCGCACTGATCCTACTGGTGCTGCCGGGGCTCACATTCTGGCTCCACACGAGCGACGCCGCGGCGGACGTGCTCGCGGCGGCTCAGCAGCAGGTGTCGAGTACGCCTCTCGGGGCGGCGCAGCGCGGGCTGGTCGTATCTCTGCTCGTGCTGTTCACCGTCTACATCTTCATCCTCGCATGCGGCTCGATCATCACGACCTCCGTCGCCCTGGAGCGCACCTCCCGCGTCTCCATTATGGTCTTCCGCCACGTCAATCCGTTGACCGTCGTCATAGCCCGGCTGACGGCACTCATGGCGGCAGTCCTCGGTCTGCTCGTCGGGATCTCCGCGGAGGCCTGCAGCCTCGCAGTCCTCGACCTGCTACCGCTGAGCGGGCTCGCCCGCATGCTCGGACTGTCCTCCCTCTCCGCATCGCAGTGGAGCCTTGCCGTCCTGTGCGCGTGCAGTGGCGTCATCCTCTTCGCCATCCTCTACGCGGCGGTCGGACTGTTCGTGCGCGAGCCGGCTCAACTGCAGTACGCGCAGTTCCCCGTCTCGCTCGTCCTTGTGCTCGTCTTCGTCCTGTCCTACATCGCCGTCCTCAATCCATCATCATCGCTGGCCACCGCAGCGGCGCTGTTCCCCCTGTCGGCGCCAATGGTCGAGTCGGGCAGGATCATCGCCGACCAGTCGACGCCCCTCGAGCCCTGGGGCGCAGCGCTGGGCGCGCTCATCCTGCTCGGTATTGTCGCCGCGGTCATCGCACGTATCGTCGTACCCCGCACAGTCGGCCGTTACAGCACGACCGCCGGATCCCGGCGGCCCCGGCCGCGCCATCGCCACTGATCCCTCACCGTACACATCACCATTGCAAGGAGTACAGTCATGACAGTCAATACACCGTCTCGCACGGCCACCGTCGAGGAACTTCGCCACACGATCAACCGCCTGCAGGTACGGGCCAACGTCACGCGCATCGTCTCGGCGGGGCTCCTCGTGGTCCTCGCCCTCGCCGCCACACAGGACTTCCACGTGTTCCTCGTGTCCGGGGTGTGCCTTGCGGTCATCGCCGGCGTCTTCGCGATCGGCATCCCCACTCAGATCAAGCTGTTCCGCACTCGCCGCGAGCTGACGGCCCTCCTGCGCTGACAGACCGTCACGCCGTCACAGGGCCTTGCCGACGACGGCGCGCGCACCCTCGCGCGCCGTCGCCCCGCACGCCCCTCACCTGGACGCTCAACGACGACGGCGATGCGCCGGGTGGCACGGGTTTCGCCGTGCCGATCGCCCCCCAGATCGAGGTCACTCATACGGCCCGGACGCGCCCGGGACCGTGACGGCGGTCGGGGTGATCGGGCTTTCGAGCAGATGATCGCCGCTCGTCCGGTCGAACCGGTCTCCAAGACCGATACCCCCGGAGTCCTATCCGAGACCGACCGGCCGAGTCCGGCCTGCTGCAACACTTCGCAGGCCGCTCCAGCCGGGACCGCCGTCATCACCACCTGACCGAAAGAACACCATGCCAAGGGACTTGGCCTCTACCCCCGCGCACGCGGGGCCGGCCCTCGAGTACCGTTGAAATACTATGGCATCCCTTATCGCGCGCTCCGCCTCCCGTTCACAGCCAGGCCGTCGGCCCACTCCGGCACGAGCCACACGCCGTCCAGGACGGCCGGGCCGGCAACCGCCCGATCGAAGACGACGGTGAGATGAGCGGCAGCGCCCGGCTCGCGGGCATCGGGACCGACCGACGCTCGCGCCAGAGCATGGCGCTCCGCCCGAACCAACCGCACGCCCAGGTCCTCCGCCAGCGCCCGGAGCCGGGCGTCCACGGCCTCCGGCCCCGTCTCGATGGGCACGACCGACGTCCACGCCTCGGACGGCGCCGTCGCCGCGCGCACCACTCTGGGCAGCGACGCCAGCGCCCGCGGTTCCGCCCGCCGAGCCGTCACGACGCCGCCGCGCACGGCGAAAGCAGCCTCATCCGGCACCGAGTCCGCCCGCACCGCAATCCCTCGAAGCACTGGCAGCCCGCGCCGCCCAATGTTTCCGAATAACGGCAGCACCCATGTCAGCGTCGGCACCTGCCCCCTCAGCTGATCGACAATGGTCGCCGCGTCGGACGCGGCCACGATGACCCCTCCCGACCGCCCTCCGGGAAAACGGTACAGAACCGCATCGGCCAGCACCTCCGACGGCCCCGGCGCCACTGGCCACTCATTATCGCCGTCGAACCGGTATCTCGCGGTGGGGCGCACATCGAGGGTCGGGTGGGTGCCGGTCACGCGGCTGCGACGGCGCTGCTCCTCGCGCTCATCGAGGGCGCGCAGCAGATCCGGCGTCGCCACCCTCAGCACACGGGTTCCGTTCTCATCGGGAATCCACCGGTCGTGGTCCTCCGGCGGATTCTGAGCGCCCGTCACCACATCGAGGATCACCGGCGACGTCGGCCTCCCCAGATAGGCCACATTCCGGGCGACCCGCCGCAGTACGTCCGTATCCGCGTCCCGCACGCCTCTGAAGCACCAGCGCACAAGGTCGCGAGGGCCCGTCCCGATGACGACGCCGCGCTCAGGGGATTTGAACCCCTTATCCGCAAAGCGCTTTTCGTTATCAACAATGCCGATCGGATTCCCCCGCTTCTCCTTGATCTCGTTATTGGTGGGCACCCAGCGCCCGTAGCCGACTCCGCGCTCGCCGACGCGGGGCGCCGAGATATCGGGGGGATCCAATGCGAAGAGCCCCTCGACGGCCTTCACCCCCATTCCGGTCTCATACGCGGCCGACAGGAGGGCGGCGGCCAGTCGGGCCGGGGCGGGGGGCCACTCCGGTTCCCCGTCCCGGCCGTGGGCGTTGAATTGCCCTGCGGGGAATCGAGCCGTTACCGTGAAGGAGGTCATGACTCGGTGCTGCCGTCCACGACCTGGATGATCTTGCCCAGCGGGGACTCGGGTGCGATCCGGACAACGCGGGGCCCCTCCCACCCGACCTCGGCGCCGAGGTCGCGCACCAGCGCCGCCATGTCGTCGACGTCGGGCAGTTCCAGCGGTTCCGGCTCGGCGCCCTGGCGCTCCACCCGGATCTGCAGCCCCGGTTCCCGCAGGCGCAGCTCGGTCCCGGCCCGCAGCGACAGGTTCTGGTGGTGCAGCAGGTAGAGCAGGAGGGTGAGCGCCGCAATGAGCGGACGAGCCGATTCGGGACGGGAGAAATTGAATGTCCTCAGACCCGTGAAGGAGAAGAAGGCGCTGCTCTCAATGGTTTTGTACGTCAGGTCCGACGGCGTGGGCCTGTCGGCCTTCTTCACGAGGTCGGTCGGCGGGATGGAGCCGAGCCCCACGGTCGAGAGCTTATCATTGCCGATCTTCGTGTCGTCCTTGACGGCGGCGAAAATGGAATCGACCTTGGCGGCCATGCGACGACGCTCCCGGACCCCCACCGCAATGAATTCGGCGGTGAACAGGCGCGCCGAGCGGGAGTCCGCGGGGTTCATGACGTAGTAGCCGAGGTACTCGTCCCTTCCCCGTTCCAGCGCGGACTTGTTCTTCTTGCTCGACGCCTTATTACCGTTGGCGTCGTCGACCGCCTTCTGGGAGCGCTTGGTGTGCGAGTGCCACCAGCCGAAGGGGATCGCCGTCGGGAACCCGGTCACGAGGGCATCGGGGTGCTTGCGCGTGGCCCGCTGGATCTCGTCGAAGGCGACACCGGCCTCGCGCAGCTCGTTCCGCGCCAGGCGCCAGGTCGCATCGGCCTGCCGGTGGGAGAGTTCGACCGAGGTGGTCAGCACCCGATCCCCCTCGCCCACGAGGGTGACGAGCGGGAAGTTCAGATAGTCGGCGAGGGCGCCGTCGTGGAAGCGCCCGGCCAGGAGGGCCTCGCAGCGCGAGGCCACCGACCCCCAGGAATCGATGGTGGCGGCCGGCTTCCTGTCCGCCGTTTCGAAGATTCCCACGACCTGCCCCTCCTGCCGGATGGTCCCGGCGGGCGGGGTGACGGTGGGCCCGGTGAGCGACTCGTAGGCGCCGGTGAGGGACAGGCCCGCGACTCCGGGATCGGAGATGAGGGCGGCGAGCAGGTGTCGGAAATCGGATTCAGTGGTCATCGCGTCTCCTTCAACGGGATTATAAATTATGGGCGGGCGGTCACAGAATAATCGGCATGCCGTATCCGAAGGCCTTCCCCCGCCCGATTCCCCGGGTGTAGGCCTCGCAGTCCTCGGCGATTGCGCCGACGGTGGCGGTCAGGTCCCGCAGCCAGAAGGACCTCCCCCCGGACGGTCCGACCCTCCAGCGCTCGGACACGACGAGGTCGTCGGCCCCGATGCCGCGGCGGGCCAGCAGGCCCCGGGCCCAGACGTCCGCCTCCTCGTCGAGGACGAAGCGCGAGCGGCTGCGGCCCTCGTCGTCCTCGCGGCGCTTCTCGGCCACGACCCGCACGGTGAAGCGCCGCCCGACGGCGAGGGCCTCCGGCGCGTCCACGGGCTCCGCGCCGTCGATCTCGAAGGGCGCCCGGAATCGCAGGACCACGTGCCCGCTGCGTCCGCCGGGATCGGTGGGCAGGGCCAGGCGGTAGAGGACGCCGAGGTCGGCGCGCGCGGCCCGGGAGGCGCCCGCCAGATCCGGGAGGAAGGACATGGCGAGGCGGTGTATTCCGTCCGGGCTCCTCAGGGACGGCAGGGCCTCCTTCAGGGGCAGGGAGATGGTCTGGTCAGGCACGGGATCCTCCTCGGATGTCGGTGGGGCGCTCTTCCTTTGCGGGAGCCAGGAAGGAGATCTTGGCCGCGCCCTCAACGGACCGGATCGGCGAGCTCCACCTGGGCCAGGGGAGGTGCTCGGGCGGCGACTCGTGGATATCGACGATCGCCGGCGCGGTCAGGGGCACGGGGTTGAGCACCCAGGTGAACTCCTTGCGCGAGGCCGACGACGTCAGCGGCCGCTGCGCGGGCTGGAGGAGGAGCTGCCCGCAGAAGGCCAGCAGGTCGATGAGTGGGTGGACGTCGCACTTCTCGGAGCCGCTGGTGACCCGCGGGGTGGGATGGTTGGCGGAGAACCGCAGTCCCGGCTGGGCCTCGACCACGTGGAGGCGCCCGTCGAGCAGCCACTCGATCTCGACCGCGGCCGTGGTCCGAGCGGCCTCAGGCGTATTCGCATCGAGCAGGAGCCAGGTGTCCTGCACGGACTTGGCGGTGTAGCTCTTACCGCTGAACAGCGTGAGCGCCGCGGCCCGCACCTGGATATCCGCCTTCGCCCCCTTGCCGGATTTCGACGCCGACAGGTCGAAGGTCTGCAGGACGTCGGCCGCGACGAGCGAACCCGCCTCCCCACTGGCCTCCCACGCCGCCGCGGACAGCGCATTGGCGCCCGTGCGGCTCGGCGTCGTCGTCTTGATCCCCCGCAGCGACCGGTGACCCAGGTCCCACGTGACCGCGACCAGGGCCTCGGCGGCGGCCCCGGCGAGCGCCCCGGCGTCGCCGCCCCAGGTGAGCACGGGCACCGCCCAGTCGCCCTCGAAGCGGAGGGCGGCTCCGGGAAGGAGCGAGGTCAGGCCCCAGCAGGCCAGGACGTGGGCGGGGCGGTGACCCGACAGGACCGTCAGCCGGTGCTCGGCGGGCGCCCCGGGCGCACCGGGCGCACCGAGCGGGGAAGTCGTGGGGATCTCAGTCATGGCACTCCTGCTCCTTCCGGGACACGTCCCAGTCGGCGAGCCTGAGGACCGCCTCGGCGAGCGCCAGCCCGTACGGGCCGTAGCGCTCGTTGAGCCGGTGGAAGGACTCGATCTGCCCGGCCCACCGGGGTGAGGCGGGATCCAGGTAGGGCTCGCCCGCGCCTCCCGTCCGATCGCCGACGCCGTCCCGCGGGCAGATGGGGCCGGGTCCGCGGTAGAAGCCGTGGTGGCTGAGGATGAGATGGCGCACCAGCTCGTGGTCGTGGGGCCGTGCGGGGACGGCGCCGCCCCCGTCCGCAACGCTCTCATCGAGCACGCGCGCCGAGGCCGCCTCGTGCCGCCAGCCCCGGGGGACACGGGCCAGGGCGGCCGAGCGCCGCCACAGGCGGGGCGGCAGCGCGGACTTGGCCAGCGGCTCCGACGCGCCCCCCTCGCCGAATTCCAGCCAGCCGTCCCCGCCCTCCCGCATGCGCAGGGCCGTCTGGAAGGCGGCGAGCTCGTTCTTGCCCGCGTCGTGGTAGACGCCCGCGAGGACGATGTCGTCGACGATCCGTTCCGGCAGGCCGATGGAGCGCGCCCACCGCCCAGCGCGCTCCCCCACGGCGCGATTGTGCTCGTCCAGCGGGACGGCGCGGCGCCGCTCCTCGTCCGCCGGGCGGGCGAGCCCGAGGCGGAGCCACGGGGTCGGGGAGGTCTCGCCGAGAACCTCCGTCTCGAGCACCCACCCCTGCGGCGCCGGGATCTCGTCGGCGAGCTCGAGCAGGACGTCGGCGCGCGCCTCCCCCTCGTCGCCGGTCTCGCCGCCCAGGTCGGTGAGTATGACGCGCGGCGCCCCGGCGCCCCCGTCGTCCTTCTCGCCCCGGGAGACCTCGTCCGCCACCGCCTCGCGCAGGGACCGGACGTCCGCCCCCGGCAGGAGCAGACGGTCGGACAGGTCCCGTCCGGCGCCGGCGACACCCAGGGCGCGCGCGGCCACGCTCGAATCGACGACCAGGACGGCATTGGGGCCGACGCCGCCCAGGTCGCCCATGTCCCTCAGGACGCGGGGCGGGGCCTGCCGGGCCGGGTCGAGCACAATGACCGGCGCCGTCTTGAGCGCGGTCCGCGCCACCCCGCGCACATCGGCCATCCGCAGCGTCCAGCCCTCGGCCCGCAGATCGGGCGGGGACTGCTCAAGATCGGCCAGGAGCGGGCCCTCGGCGAGGAGGTCGACGCGGTCCCGGGCGACGAGGACGACCTCGGCGTGCTGGTCTTGAAGGTCGCGGATCCAGGGGGCCACGGGCGGATCGTTGCGGGAGCCCGCGGTGCGCACGTAGGCGCGCAGCACGGTCGGCGGGATGACAACCGGAACCTGCTGGGGGCGGCGCAGCGCCGCCGGATCCTGCGCATTGCGCAGACGCGCCACAGCCTCCCCGAGGGTCGTCGCATCCGCAATGAGTCGGACGACGGCGTCGGCCGCGTCCCCGTGGATGGGATCTGACTTGTCGGTGTGGATGATGGTCGCCGACCCGTCCTCCCGCGCGCCCACCCGGTTGACGCGCCCGAGCCGCTGAATCAGGGAGTCCGCGCCGCAGGCCTTGGTGACGAGGTGGGTGAAGTCCAGATCCGCCCCCACCTCGAGGGTGGAGGTGGCCACGACGACGACGGGGGCGGCCTTTCCCCGGTCCTCGCAGCCGGTGCGGTACGCCCCGAGCCGGTCGACGACGCCCCGGGTGAACCGCTCCGGCATGCCGCCGGTGAGCAGCTCGAGGGCGGCGCCGCGCTCCTTGCACGGTTTGCCGAGCCTGGTTCTGACGGTCCTGGCGTCGGCGACCGTGGTGCAGAAGACGACGAGGCCCTCCCCGCGGCCGAGCGCGGGCACGATTCCGGCGGCCGCCGCGACCACGGCGTCGACGCCGGACCCCGCGGCCTCGACGACACTGACGGGCACGGCGTCGCGGGCCCGACGACGGCGGGCCAGGTCCGGGTCGCGCGCCTCCTCCTGCGCCGCGTCCCAGGTGAGGGCCCCCTCCGCGGTCCCGCCGGGGGTGGCGCTCATGGCCATGACCCGCAGACCCGGAACGGCGCCGCCGAAGCGATTCTCGAGCGCCGACTCCCGGGTCTGAAGCGTCTCCAGGGTGGTGCGGGCCTGAGCGGACAGGTGCGCCTCGTCGAGCACCCACCAGGAGTCGAGCCCGGTCAGGGCGGCGTCAATGCTCCGACGCCGGGGGGAGAGCTGGTAGCCGCGGAAGAGCAGGCGGGAGCACGTCATGTCCAGCGTGCCCAGGACGATGGCGGGGCGGGCTGGGTTGCGCGTGTGCTCGGTGAGGTCGCGGGGCAGGCCGCCGCGCAGCCTGCGGACCTCGAGGACGGGCTCGTCCGGGGCGAGGTCGAGGCGCTCGCGCAGAACCTCGGCCAGCTGCGCCAGGGGGCCCGCGTCGGCCCGGGCGAGTCGGCGCTCCAGGTCGCGGGCGCACCGGTGGGCGTCGTCGACGACGACCCGCCGGTCGACGACGAGGTGCAGTCGCCGGGCGACCCGCCGAGCCGCGCCGGCGCCGCCCTCGGCATCGCCGCCTTCGACTGCACCGCTGATGCCGCTGGCGCCACCGCGGTCGGCGTCGGCCGCGAGCGCGTAGAGCCAGGCGAGGAGCACGGCGAGGGTCTTGCCCATGCCGGTGGGCACGTCGAGGATGGGCGGGACGTCCCCCGCGGCGAGGCGCGCGGCGAGGCGCTCCTGGTAGGCGCGCGGCTCGTGCCCGGTGGCGGCGCGGAACACGGCGGGGAAGTCTGGTAGCACGATGCCAAATCCTCTTTTCAATAGAACCTTCACACCCCCGATCACTCGGGGCGCTGACGCCTCCCGCCCGTCGTCCGGGCATCAAGAGAACTCCTCAACCTCCGCATACGCGGAGCGATCATGCGGAAGACGAGCCGATCGCCCCGCATCCGCGCGCTCGGGGCGCGCAGCAGGGAGTGTACACTAGTATCATCTTCATGTCACGGCTTCCCTCACATGCTCGACGACGAAAGTGAGTCTCAGTGCCCGACGAAAGTGAGCGCATAGTCCCGACAATTATGAGCGCATCACCGCGGGACGTCCAGCCCGCCGGGCGCTCCGGGCACCCCTCGCGCAGCGCCCCGAGCGCCCTCGGCGCCGTCTTGGCGCAGAGGCGCCCCGGCGGGCCGGACGGCGGCCCCCGGGGGCGGACGCCCCTCGCCGTCGGCGCATGAGCCCGCCCTACGCCCGCCTCGTCGACGCGCGGCTGTCCGCGCTGTTCGACGGGCTCGCCGCCATCAATATCGAGGGAGCCCGCGGCGTGGGCAAGACCTGGACGGCGTCGCGGCACGCGCGGACCCTCATCGCCGTCGACGACCCGGACGAGCGCGCCCAGCTCGAGCGCCTGGGGAGCCGCTTCGCCGAGGCGCTGGACTACCCCGTGGTCCTCGACGAGTGGCAGCGCCTGCCGGAGATCTGGGACCGGGTGCGGCGCGCCGTCGACGCCGATCCCACCCCGGGGCGGTTCCTCCTCACCGGCTCCTCCTCACCGGCGCAGGCCCCCGTGCACACGGGGGCCGGGCGCATCGTCAACCTCCGCATGCGGCCGCTCAGCCTGGTCGAGCGCTCCCTGGAAACGCCCACAGTCTCGCTGGCCGCCCTGATGTCGGGGGACGGGACGGGCGACGTCGAGGGGAGCACCCCGGTCACCCTGGACAGGTACGTCGACGAGATCCTCCGCTCCGGCCTGCCGGGCGTGCGCGACCTGCCGGCCGTGGCGCGCGAGGCGCAGCTCGACGCCTACCTGGAGCAGACCGTCCGCCGCGAACTGGCCGCGCCGCGCGCCCGCAGCGCCCGGATCCTCGCCGACTGGCTGCGCACCTACGCCGCCGCCGTGTCGACCACGACCTCCTACGACACGATCACCGGGGCCGCCGCCCGCAGGGACGGCCCCCCGCCCGCTGTCTCCACCACCCGCCGGTACCGCGACCTGCTGGAGGCGATGTGGATCCTCGAGCCGGTGCCCGGCTGGAGCCCGTCGCAGAACGAGCTCTCGCGGACCACCACGGGGGACAAGCACCAGCTGTGCGACCCCGCCCTGGCGGCGCACCTCCTCCACCTCGGGGCCGCCGGTCTGATGGGGGTGGGCAGACCCGTCCAGGTCGCCCTCAAGGGAGTCCCCAGGCGCACCCGGATGCTCGGCCCCCTGTTCGAGTCCCTGGTCGTCCAGAGCGTCCAGGTCTACGCCTCGCTGTGCGACGCCGCCGTCCACCACCTGCGCACCAAGCGCGGCGAGCACGAGGTCGACCTCATCGTCGAGAACCGCAACCGCCGCGTCGTCGCCATCGAGGTCAAGGCCTCCGCCGCGCCGCGCCCGGGGGACACCCGCCACCTGCTGTGGCTGCGCGAGCGCCTGGGCGAGCGCCTCGCCGACGCCGTCGTGGTCACCACCGGCCGTCACGCCTACCGCGACGAGGACGACGTCGCCGTCGTGCCCGCGGCCCTGCTGGGCCCGTGAGCGCCCCGCCCCGCCCGGCGGGCCGGGCCCGCGAGCGCCCGCGGCACCGCGCCCCCGGCCTCACAGCCACAGGGGCGCGAAGCCCGGACCCGCACCCAGGCGCCGCTCCTCCCCCGGCCTCACAGCCACAGGTCCCTGCGGGGGCGCGCCGCCGCGGCGGCCCCTACGGGCACGAGCCCGAGCATGCGCCGCACGAGGCGCTCGGGCGCGAAGAGCTCGCGCCATTCGAAGCGCTGCACATCCCAGCCGATGCGCCGCAGCGCCAGCTCGCGCCGCTTCTCCGCGCGCAGGTCCTCGGGCGTCGCCGTCTTGCCCAGCCCGTCGAACTCCCAGTCGAATACGAATTCCTCCAGACTCAGGTCCAGGAAGTAGGTGCGCCCGTCCACCGCGACCGGGCGCTGCGTCACCGGGTCGGGCAGCCCCGCCGCCGCAACCGCCCACCGCAGGACGCTCTCACCGGGCGATTCGGCGAGCGGGTCCGCGAGCGCGACGGCGACCCTCGCCCGGCACGCCCCCCGCCTCGGCCCCTGGCGCTCCACCATGCGCGCCAACCGGGCGCGCGCCTCGGCCACCGGCACCGGCGTCGTCGCCCCGCGCGTCCGGCGGTCCGGCCGGCACACGGCGCGCAGCGCGGAGTCGATGATCGGCAGGGACTCGCGCACGCTCAGGTCGAAGGCGCAGTCCATGGCGGTGCGCAGCGGCGTCGTCACCCTCAGGCCGCTCACGACGGCGACCTCGTCCGGCATCGGCGCGATGAGCGAGCGCGTGAGCCCGACGACGGCGGCCGGGCGCCCGTCGACGCTCAGGGCCGGGAAGCGGTACGGGCGGCGCGAGACGCTGGCCGGGGTCGCCAGCCGGATGCCCGGCTCCTGCCTGAGCGAGGCGAGCCCGAGGACGACGGCGGCCGCCTCGTGGGTGAGGGCGATGGCCGACGGCACTGCGCGCAGGGCGGCGGCGCACCGCGCGAGGGTCAGCTGCCGGCGCGCCTTCCACGGGGGTGCGCCCCGGGGAGGTTGGGGGAGGTAGACGCCGCGACCCACCCGCACGAGGTCGGCGCGTTTACCGAGGTCCCGGGCGGTTCGCTCGGAGGCGAAGAGGAGGCGTGGCGGCTCGGGCGGGGTCGGGTAGATCTGGTTCTCGGGGCTCATGCACCCAGAGTCCGGGATCACGCCGCGGCCCGCAGGACGCCGTCGCCGACCTGTGGACGGGGGTGTCGCCGCGGCCGCCTGTGGAGCCCGGGACGCTGCGCACGGGGGCGTACGGGACCGCACGGGGGCCTTGTCGCCGAGATGTGCACTTTGCACTCGAGAGTGCAGCTTGGTGTCAGGGGATGGTTGCACCATTACGGGTTCGGAGGAGTGGTTGATGTGCCTCGTGGGGTGAGGGTCGCTGATGAGGTGCGCCTGCGGGCGATGGAGC
>ERZ772973.262-NODE-262-length-29994-cov-11.2032_pt1 | contig 29994 bp, 42 predicted proteins | sample MGYA00580672_ERZ772973 | MGnify/ENA primary metagenome ERZ772973 (study PRJEB29015, sample SAMEA2737938) | human oral metagenome | biome: human oral; feature: human-associated habitat; material: dental | place: China | collected 2152 ...
TCAACGGCGATATCCGCAACCGAGCCCACGGCGAGGAGCTCGCCCGCCAGCACCCAGGCCTCAACGGCGTCATGATCGGGCGGGGCATTTTCAGCGATCCGTTTTGTTTTCGAGCGTCTCGAGTGGTACCTCAGAAAAAATTTGGGCAACTTTACGTGGGCCCCGAATTATTTTCTGACGGTACCCGAGAGACAAACAGAAAGAGCGCTCCAACCAAGGAAACGAAAATCCCCATCACCAATCATAAACAAGAACTAATTAAACTCCTCAACTACCACCTCGACCTCTTCGACCGCTACCAGCCAACCCTCGGCCGCCCCTTCGAAACCCTGAAACGCTTCTTCAAAATCTACATCCGCGACTTCGACGGTGCCAAGGAACTGCGCGAACAATTAATGAACACCAAAAACACCGACGAAGTCCGCCAGCTCATCAATTCTAATTAACTAACAACTCTTATAGCACATCGCAAAGAATTGCAGATCGCTTACCGAGCATTCGCGACAGTCCAACAGCGGCAATTATATATTGCAAAAGTTGACTCGATTGAAAAGTTATTTTACAATACTAAAATGGCTAGTTTAAGGAGACCAGAGATTGGGCGACAGGCGCAAAGAATAGGGCGAAACGCCGAGCGTAGAGTTATTGCAGAATTAGAAGAAGCTGGATGGGGAACAGAAAGCAACGCCGAGCTTGACTATGCAGGAAAAACAGACGCAAGAGCAACTTGCCCAGCAGGAAGAGAAATTTCTATGCAGGTGTCAGCAAAGCAAAAATCTTCAGGGACGCGAAGACGTCTAAAAAAGAGGGGCGTGATCCCAGTATCAATTGCCGACCTTGATACAACAAAACAAACTGCCCCCGAATTTCTATGCAGCCAGTGTCCAATCGAAACTTGCAGTTTCAGAAGAATATCAACGGACTTAGGATCGACGGCCATTACGCTAATGCAAGCACACAAAGCTTAGAGCCAACTGAATATAGCGTTCCCATACCGGTAGACTTATTCGTAGCTGCGCCAGAAATTTCCGACTGGCGAAGAGGTCGCAGATCTCCAAAAAACGGTAGACGCAGCTCTAGTATTATTCGCGAGTATTCGCGTCTTTCTGCAAAAACTGCTCCGCCAATTCACGGCGTCACCGTATATACGCGCGAAGACGGGTCAATTTTCGCCGCTCTGTACGGCGATCACATTTACTTAGCGGAAAACGACAGCCAAAACAAACCGTGCTCAATAATATGATTTGCATTAGCCGTAATTATCGCCGGCGATGGCGGCGGCGCAAGCCAGCCACGTGCAAACGTACGCGGTGGCGATCGACCAGCTGGTGAGCCTTTTCGAGCTCAACCTGATCCTGAGCCTCATCGCGCATTTTGAGAGCGCGCTCGAGAGCGGCCTGAGTCTCGGCTTCAACAATATCGTCGCCGTGTTCGGCTTCGTCGACTAAAATCCGCACGCGCTGCTGGTTGATTTCAACCACGCCGCCGCTAATCGCGAAATATTCCAGTTGGTCATCGCTATCGGTTTTCTGGCGGCGGACCGCTACCGCGCCAGGCTGCGCCACTGCTACTAGCGGTTCGTGACTCGGGAAGACTGCGATTTGCCCTTCGGTAGTCGGTATCATTACCTCGTAGACTGGCTCGTCGAGCTTAACACCAGCTAGCGTGATTAGCTGAAACTGCATCATCTCGAGCTTAGTCCTTCTTCTCGCTGAGCGGCACTGGCGACATATAGAACCAGCTTTCTGGCTTGTCGTCGTATTTGCCGTCGAGAATATCTTTAGCGTCCTTGATAGTATCTTCTAACTTGAAGTAGCTACCTGGATTGCCAGTGAATTGTTCGGCAACATGGAACGGCTGTGCCAAGAAGCGCTGCAAGCGGCGAGCCCGTGCCACGGTTTGCTTTTGATCATCTGACAGTTCTTCCATACCAAGGATAGCGATGATATCCTGCAGCTCTTTATATTGCTGCAGCACGCGCTGGACTTCACGAGCCACCGCATAATGCTCCTCGCCGACAATCTCTGGATCAAGCGAGTTAGAACTGGAATCCAACACGTCCACAGCAGGATAGATGCCAATTTCTGTCAAAGCACGGTTCATCACGATAGTAGCATCCAGGTGAGCAAAAGTGGTCGCTGGTGCTGGGTCGGTCAAGTCGTCGGCCGGCACGTAGACGGCCTGGACAGAGGTGATTGAACCTTTTTTGGTGCTAGTGATACGCTCCTGCAGGGCGCCCATTTCTTGCTGCAAATTTGGCTGGTAACCAACCGCGCTCGGCAAGCGTCCCAATAGCGCTGATACTTCGGCGCCTGCCTGAGTAAAGCGAAAGATATTGTCGATAAATAGCAGCACGTCTTTACCTTCATCACGGAAGGACTCGGCAATCGCTAAGCCCGATAACGCCACGCGCAAACGCGCTCCAGGCGGTTCGTTCATTTGCCCAAACACTAGCGATGTTTTGTCTAATACGCCCGCGTCTTTCATCTCGTAATAGAGGTCGTTACCTTCGCGGGTTCGCTCGCCAACACCCGCAAAAACCGAGTTACCTGAGTGAAACTTAGCAATATTGTTGATCAGCTCTTGGATAAGAACTGTCTTGCCGACGCCAGCGCCAGCGAACAAGCCAGCCTTACCGCCCTTGGTCAGCGGCGCGATCAAGTCGATAACCTTGATACCAGTTTCGAGTATTTCAGTTTTGTTGGACTGTTCGGTCAACGTCGGCGGTTGGCGATGAATTGGCGCCCGTTTGGCGCTTTTGGCGATTTCGCGACCGTCGATTGGTTCGCCAACTACGTTAAACATTCGGCCCTGCGTGTCTTCGCCAACTGGCACACTAATCGGCGCGCCAGTCGCCGTAACAACTTGACCGCGGCGCAATCCGTCGGTGTTTTGCAAACTAATCGTTCGTACTGTCTGTTGGTCGAGATGCTGTGCCACCTCGAGCGTAATCGTCTGCTGGCCGCGCTTGACCGTCAACGCTTCGTATATTTCTGGCAACGAATTATCATCAAACTCAACATCGACCACCACGCCCATGATTTGGATGATTTTTCCTTGGTTTTTACTCATAGTAACTCCTTTTTTTATCATTTCATCGCCTCCACGCCAGCACTGATCTCGGTCAGCTCTTGAGTGATTGCACTCTGGCGTTCCTTATTCATTTCTAGCGTCAAGTCGGCTACTAAGTCGCTAGCGTTATCAGTGGCGTTCTTCATCGCCAGCATTCGCATGCTATGTTCGCTAGCACGCGAGTCAAGCAGAGCTTGGTATAAGCGAGCGCTAATCAGCCGGTAAGCTATATCATCTATGATATATTTAGGACTTGGCTCAAACTTAGCTTCGCGGATGTCATCGCTAATTTCATCGTCGGGCACAAAACCGGCGGGGAACAAGCGAACGATATCAGCTTTCTGCGTCATACTACTAACAAAGCGCGTGAAAATCACGTCGACAGCATCGACAGTGCCAGCCTCGAACATATCTTTGGCAGTGTTGAGAATAGCATGAAACTGCGCGCCTGGCACGCGATCAGGCAAATCTTCGTAGGTACCGACGATTTCAGTATCTTTGATGCGCGTTGCTGCTTGAGCGATTTTGCGACCGATAGCGATAGTTTTGTTAGCGATGCCCGATTGGTCATCTTGATGCAATTCGTGCAGATAAGTCTTAATGATGTTAGCATTATAAGCACCAGCCAACCCTTTGTCACTTGCTACCACAATCAACAGGCGCGCTTTGACCGGCCGCTGCACAAACCAACGGTGATTATCGGTCGCACCTTGCTGCGCTAGATATGCTAGTAATTCGCGTGCTGCTACCGTATAGGCTTGAGAACTTTTGGTCGCCTCTTGAGCGCGGCGCATCTTACTAGCTGCCACCATTTGCATGGCTTTGGTGATTTGCCGAGTGTTCTTGACCGAGCGAATACGCGATTTAAGCTGCTGAGTCGACGGCATTTAGTTAGTCCTCAAATCCTTTAGCAACTGCTAACGCCGCGTCCTTGACAATCTTGGCGGTAGATTTGTCCTCGCCAAATTTTTTATCGCCTCGGTTTAGCGCTTTCATTTCAGCTTTGTGGTTCGTCCACAAGCGAGCCAGCAAGTCGGCCTGCGCGTCTTTAATCTTGGCGGCTGGAACTTCATCAAAATAGCCCTCGCTAACCGCAACGATGCTAACAACTTGCTCCCAGACGCTCATCGGCTGATACTGCGGCTGTTTAAGCAATTCAGTTAGGCGCTGGCCGCGTTCAATTTGCGCCTTGGTCTCGGCGTCGAGATCGCTGCCAAACTGTGCGAAACTGGCTAATTCGCGAAATTGGCTGAGGCCAAGTTTAAGGTTGCCGCTGACACTCTTCAGCGCTTTAGTCTGAGCCGCGCCGCCGACGCGCGATACCGACAAACCTGCACTAATCGCCGGGCGAATACCTTGGTAGAACAGGTCAGTCTCCATAAATATCTGGCCGTCGGTGATAGAAATAACATTAGTCGGAATATAAGCGGAAATATCACCAGCTTGCGTCTCGATAATCGGCAGAGCAGTCAAGCTGCCAGCACCTAGTTCGTCCGACAACTTAGACGATCGCTCCAACAGGCGAGAATGCAAGTAGAACACGTCACCCGGAAACGCCTCGCGGCCTGGCGGACGGCGCAACAGCAGCGACATCTGGCGATAGGCGACTGCATGCTTGGTTAAATCATCATAAATCATCAAGGCATGCTTGCTATTATCTCGGAAATATTCACCCATAGCGGTACCAGCATATGGCGCCAGATAGAGTAAGGAAGCCGGGTCGCTCGGACTAGTCGCCACCACGATAGTCTGGTCCATAACGCCTTCGGACTTCAAGCGTTCAACTAGGCGAGCAATCTTGCTGAGCTTCTGACCAACCGCCACATAGATATTGACTACGCCGGTTTTCTGGCGGGCTTGGTTAATCATCGTGTCAAGCGCAATGGCGGTTTTACCAGTCTGGCGGTCGCCAATAATTAGCTCGCGCTGGCCGCGGCCAATCGGAAACATAGCATCGACACTCATAATACCCGTCATCAACGGCTCATGAACTGACTTGCGGCCCATCACGCCGATGGCTTCGCGCTCGACCAGACCGCGCTGCTTTGATTTGATTGCCGGACCGCCGTCAAGCGGTTCGCCCAGCGGATTAACTACGCGCCCCAGCAGTTCTTCGCCGACTGGTACGCTCAGCACTTCGCCTTTTAGTTTGACTTTATCGCCAGCGGAAACACCTTGGTCGCTACCTAACAGCACCGCGCCGATTTCATCTTCCATCAAGTTTAAAGCAAAGGCTTCAACCACGCCCTCGGCTGTTTGGATTTCCAAAACTTCGCTATAACCAGCCTCGCGCAATCCATGAACCCACGCCACGCCGTCGCCCACGCGAGTCACAATACCAACTTTTTCTAAACCTTCAGACACCTCGAGCTGGGCAATCGCCTGGCGCAGTTCGTCCGACAATTCTGTCACTGTAATATCAGCCATTCTTTTCCTTTACTTTATACCCTTGAGGGTTGTTAGTTTATGTATCACTGTGCCGTCAAACTGGCTGCCAGGCAGTTCAATCTTGAAGCCGCCGATAACGCTCGGGTCAATCTGTTCGCGAATATATAGTTTGGCGCCAGTCGGCGTAAATTGCTTAACAATTGCTTGCTTATTTTCTGGCGAGAGCGGGCGAGCAGTCGTAACCGTCGCTACAACAGCGCCGCGCGACGCTAGCGCCTCTTCAATAGCCGCCACCACTTGATTGAGATCGCGTACGCGGCCAGTTTCGATCAAATAGGCTGCTAGCTCTTTGACAATATGTTTCTTATCACTGTTCGCAAGCAATTGGCCAGCCACATACGCTGCTAATCTTCGCTGCGATATAGTACTGGCCGCCACGCTATTTGATCTCCTCTAGCTGTTTTTTGATCAAGCTAGTGTCTTTGCTTGGATCGACCGTATCCAGCGTAACCTTCCTGGTTGTATCGACCACTAGGTCTACCATCTGGTCGCGCAAATCTTTCTTAGCCTGGGCAACTTCTGCCCTGACGTCGTTGCGAGCCGATTCGAGAATAGAATCGGCTTGGTTCTTGGCCTTTTGCTCGGCTTCAGCAACCATTTCAGCCGCTTCATTCTTGGCAGTAGCAACAATAGTTCGCGACTCTTGCTGAGCCTTTTTCAGCATAGCGGCCGTGCGCTTTTCGCTTTCGCTTGCCGCTTTTTTGGCTTGCTCGGCAGCCTCTAAACCTTCTTTGATAGACTCGTCGCGCTTATCAAGCATGGCTAGAATAGGCGGATAAACCCATTTTTTCAGCACTAGCAGCAAAACCGCAAAAGCAACCATTTGCAGCACGAACAACCGCCAATCAATTCCTAGCGGCCCCAATAGGCTATCGCCTCCAGTTCCAGCCGATGCAAAGTAGTGCAAGTTATTCACGCGCGCGAATCCTTACATCACCTTGCCGACAATAGCCGCCACGAAACCGATAATCGCCAGAGCGTCGATAAACGAGATACCGAGAATCATCATCGTGCGCAAATCGTTGATTTTTTCTGGGTTGCGGCCAGCAGCTTTCATCGCCGAAGCGCCAATCCAGCTACAGCCGATAGCTGCAAACGATGCAGGGACAATATAAGCTAGCGTAAATGCTATAGTTTCCATAATATTTTTCTCCTTATGATTTAATTATTAACTAATTTATTTTACTCCCTCGGCCGTTAATTTCATGCCGGAAGAAGTCGAAGAATCATCATGCGTTTGTTTTTCCTCATCACCGCCGTGATGCGCCAAACCGAGCGATATAAACACTGTCGAAAGCATAAAGAAAATATAAGCCTGAATACCGCCGATAAACAGCTCAAAAATATAAAATGGCTGCAAAACCGCAGGCATCGCAACTTGCGCTAGATAAGCAATCATAGCAATCAATATTTCGCCCGCCAGCACGTTGCCAAACAAGCGGAACGACAAACTAAGCAAGCGCGAAAACTCCGCTACAAGCTCCAGAATACCAACAAACGACATAATCGGGTCGCGCAACGGATTAACGAAGTAACGCTTCAGATTACCAACAAAACCCAGCTCGCGCGCAGCATACACCTGCGCCATCACGATAGTCACCGTCGCCAGCGCAAACGTCATATTCAAATCGGCATCCTGACCGCGGAACAGCGGCGTATGGCCGACAGTTATCGGCCCGACAATCGGTAGCAAACCGAGCCAATATTGTCCGGCTATGAAGAAAAACATCGTCATCACCAGCGGCGCCACTCGGCGAGCCCACTTTTGGTTAGGAATCACTTGTCCGACCGTCTTATACAATCCTTCTATGCACCAAAGAGTTAAGCGCGTTGCGAAGTTCGATTTTTTGCGGCCAAGCACCGCTGCCCGCGTACGAAACATTAGCCACACCAGAAGAACCAATCCTAGAATGCCAACCAGATTAGCATTAGTTATTGGCAAACCGGCGACTGAAAACACTTCGTCGGCCTTAACCGATATATGGGGTAGCGCCGCGAACATCATTTCTTATTAACCTTTTTTATCTGTTGCCGCACCAAAACCACTGCGGCGGCCGCGCCTACCGCGAACCCGCTGAACATCAACCACGGCTTACTATTAAATAAACTATCCAGCCACAAGCCAGCAAAAAACAAGCCAAGCATCGGTACATACATCCTCCACGTCACGCCGACCATAGCCAGCCCTAACGATGTAAAAGTTTCTCGAGATACAGTATTATCAGAAGTCCGCGTCTCGGCGGTATTGTCAGCCCCACTGGTCATAGCGCTATTGTAGCAGTATGAGCCGCTATATGTAAAGTGTATAATTTAAGACATTATGCCTAGACGAAACCGCACCCCTAAACATACACCGTACCAAAACAAAAGCGCTCGCGCGCCGCAAAAGAAACGTTTCGCTAGCCGGCAAGCCGCCCTAAACGCCATCAAAGAACTGCAAAAATATCACCTCGACCTCGAGCTTGACATTTATCAATCGCCAGCTGACGGTGGGTGGTATTTGACTAGCCGTACATCTAGCGCCGATAAATAGCTTGCATACGCTAGATGTTGTGTATATAATGATTGTAATTAACGAAGGGGGATAATTATGGACGACCAGACGAGCCATCGAGACGACCAAAACAATCAAGACGATCAAGATAGTCAAGTAATCATTTACAGCGCCGCGTGGTGCGCGTACTGTAAAACCGAAAAAGAATACTTAGACAAATTGGGCGTCAAGTACACCGTTCGCGACATCGACGAAGATGAGGGTGCAATGGATGAACTTCTCGCTAAAGTTGGCGACAAATCTAGCAGCATACCTGTCACCGACATCGATGGCGTAATCATTCGCGGCTTCAACCGAACCAAAATTGACGCTGCACTCAAGGAGAAAGGGCTTATTGGCTAGATAGATAATCTACTGCGTCTGTATAATACGGGTCGGCGCCTGGGAATTTAGGCAGGGACTTTAATTCCTCCGGCGTTATCCAGCGGTAGTCTTCATGCTCCCAGCTTAAAGCGACTTTTGCGTCCGGTTCGGTGAGCTTTGCCTCAAATAATATATGCGTTGTTTGCCGATATTGTTTGGTAAATAGCTTATTCAATTTATTTGGATTAACAGATAGTCCCGCTTCTTCCTGTATTTCGCGCGCTACTGCTGCTTCTGGTATTTCTTCCGGCTCAACCTCTCCGCCGGGAAAATCAATATGTCCGGGAAACAGCGGATGCGAATTGCTTCTATACAGTACCAAATATAATCCTTCAGAATTCCGCACCAGCGCCTTTGCAACTATCTTAGTCATATTATTACCTTATTTTTATGATAAAATTTTATCATACAATGACTGAAAGATTGAAGAATATAAAATCGGCATATCGAGTAGTAGTAAAGGGATTGGTACGTGATCGATCAGGTAAGCTACTGTTTGTTCAAGAGAGAAGTGACTCATGGGACCTTCCTGGCGGTGGGCTAGAACACGGAGAAAATATAGTTGAAGCACTCACCCGTGAATTTCGGGAAGAATTAGGCGTAGCGATCACAATTAGCAGTAATTACCCACATATCATTCCGACATGGAATACGAAGTTCGATGATCCAGTTTTAATCATCATCTACGAGGTTACTCTACTAACAACGCCTTGCTTAACAGATGAAGTTTCAAATTTTAGCTATTTTGATATTCATGAGATAAAACAGGAAAAACTAGACTCTACGCTAATTGGTAGACTCTTAGATATATACTAGACTAACGCCTATACTCGCCAGACCTTGCATTTCACCCCTAATCCATGCTAAAATACCAGGGTTAATATCAAATCACACGAAAGGTGAGTAATGAGTCTGAGTCGAATCGGAAAACTGCCGGTGGTTATTCCGGCCGGTGTGACAATCACGGTTGACTCTGGCGATGTGGTCGTAAAGGGCCCGAAAGGTGAATTGACACAATTCATCACGCCAGCAGTTGAGGTGAAAGTCGAAGACGGACAAGTCACGGTTCATCCGAAGGATGAGTCCAAAACTGCTCGCGCCCAGCACGGTCTGATGCGCGCGCTGATCAACAACATGGTAATCGGCGTGACCAAGGGCTACGAGAAGCGTCTCGAAGTTAAAGGTGTCGGCTTCCGCGTGTCGTCAAGTAACAACGAGCTGACGATGAGCTTAGGTTTCAGCCATGAAGTCAAGTACAAAGCGCCCGAAGGCGTCAACGTGAGCAACGAGAAGATGATTATTGTCGTCTCTGGTATAGACAAGCAAAAAGTCGGCCAAGCAGCCGCCGAAATCCGCGCGCTCAAGAAGCCGGAGCCATACAAGGGCAAGGGTATCGCTTACGTCGATGAACAAATTTTGCGTAAAGCAGGAAAGGCAGGTAAGAAATAATGTCTAATTCACTTTCGCACAAGCTATTGAACCGCAACTTGCGCAAGAATCGCGTTCGCGCCAAAGTTAACGGTACGCCAGAGCGCCCGCGCCTCAGCGTCGTTATCAGCAATATGCACGTTAGCGCTCAGCTAATCGACGATACTGCTGGCAACACTCTAGCAGCAGCCACCACTGTCGGCAGCAAGACTAAGGGCACGATGACCGAAAAGTGCGCCTTAATCGGTACTGAAATCGCCAAAAAAGCCAAGAAAGCAAAGATTAACGCAGTTGTATTCGACCGCAACGGCCGCCAGTATGCTGGCCGCCTGAAAGCTCTGGCCGACGCAGCTCGCAAGGAAGGATTGGAGTTCTAAAATGGCCGAAGCCAAAGAACAAACCACGCCCCGAGACGACAAACGCGCCCCGCGCAGCCGCCGTCAAGGTCGAGGCGGTCGCCGCGATGACCGGCGCAATCAGCGCGATGATGCGCCTAAAGAATTTGAAGAAGTAGTAATCAATATCGACCGCGTGGCGCGTGTCGTCAAAGGTGGCCGCCGCTTCCGTTTCAAAGCGCTAGTCGTCGTCGGCAATCGCAAGAACAAGGTCGGCGTCGGCGTAGCTAAAGGCGCTGATGTCCAGGCAGCCATTGCCAAAGCTACCGCTATCGCCAAGAAACACCTGGTTACTATCCCGGTAGTCAACGAAACCATTCCGCACGATATGGAGGTCAAGCTTAGCGGCGCCCGCGTGCTTATCAAGCCAGCAGCGCCAGGTACCGGTATTATTGCTGGCGGCGTGGTACGTGCAGTTATAGGCGTGACTGGCATCCGCAACCTGCTGTCTAAGAGCTTGGGCAGCACCAACAAAGTCAATATTGCTTACGCAACTGTCGAAGCGTTGGCTGGCTTAGTTCCGCGCGAAAAGTGGGTTGGTGCTGAGAAAAAAGCCGAAAAAACAAAGGTAGCCGCCAAGGAGGAGAATTAATATGAAGTACAATCAGCTCCAAGTTTCGGCTAACAAAGACCGCAAGCGCGTCGGTCGCGGTATCGCTGCTGGCGGCGGCAAGACCGCTGGCCGTGGTACCAAAGGTCAAAATGCTCGCACTGGCAAAAAGCTTCGCAGCACATTCCAGGGCGGCCAGAACGGCATTGTTACCGCTATTCCAAAGGCGCGCGGCTTCAAAAGCTTGCGCATACCAGCTCAAGTGGTGTATAGCGACCGCTTGAATGATTTGAAAGGCAACGTCGACAACTTTACCCTATACGAAGCCGGCCTAATAACTACGCCGTTTCACAACGTCAAGGTGATTGCCCGCGGCGACTTGACCGCTAAGATTACTCTGCAAACGCAGGGCGCATCGCAAAGCGTGGTCGCTATGCTAGAGAAAGCTGGCGGCGCTTTCGAAAAAGCTGCCGTACCACCGCTGCCAAAATCTGCCAAGCGAGCCGAAGCAGACGACAAAGTTGCCTAGCCCAGCCGAATAAGATAGCTCGCAGCAACTCGCAATCTCACAACGAAACGCTCTCTCTGGAGGGCGTTTTGCTATTATTAGCCCAATACTGTATACTGTGATAAGTTAATGAATTGTTAGTAGCTAGAGGGGCTAGATAATGAATTGGAGAATAATTTTCCGCTCACTGAAAAATAAAGATATGCAAAAGCGCTTGCTAATCGTCTTCGGGCTAATTGTAGCGTTTCGCTTCATGGCGCACGTACCAGTGCCGCTGGCTAATCCAACCGAGCTGCGCACCGTCATTCAAAGCGTTATTGGCAGCAGCGACTTTGGCGGATTTCTTAACCTCATGAGCGGCGGCGCGCTCAGCCAGATCAGTATTGTTCTGGTCGGCATGAGTCCATTTATCACTGCTAGCATCATCACGCAGCTACTCACCAAAGCAATCCCGAAGCTAGAAGAGCTGCATAACGACGGCGAATCAGGCCGCCGCAAAATCAACCAGTGGACGCGCGTCGTTACTGTGCCGCTAGCTATCGTTCAATCTATCGCTTTTGTTTACATTCTGCAGCAATCCGTCTTGGCGAATTCGTCAACCGGCACCACTGGCACCTCGATTTGGCAGTGGGCAATTTCGGTAACCGCCATGACTGCCGGCTCAATCTTGCTGATGTGGATCGGCGAGCTGATCACCGAACAGGGAATCGGCAATGGTATTTCGCTTATTATCTTTGCTGGTATTGTTAGCCAGCTGCCAAATACTTTTGGTACGCTAATTAACTCGCTATTAAGCACCACCAAGGGCAAACTCAGCATCTTTGGCTGGTTTGATGTACCAGTCGATCCAACAACGTTCTGGCTGCTGCTAATTCTCGGTACGGTCGGCTTGGTATTGCTATACTTCTTGGTCAAGATCAACGAAGCGCAGCGAGTCATTACCATCAATTACGCTAAGCGAGTCGCTGGCAACACTAGCTACGGCGGCGTCAAAAGTATTTTGCCGATCAAGTTGATCGCCGCTGGCGTTATTCCGGTGATTTTCGCGGTGGCCTTTCTCAGCCTACCGGCATTTGTCGGCCAAGTTATGCGCGCTATGCCTGGCGCCAACCACACTATCGCCAACAACCTAATCAAGTGGTTCCAAACGCCGACGGCAGCTAGCTTCAGCAACGGCGACTGGACGGTAGCGATTTATCCAATTTTGTACTTTGTGCTGGTTATCGCCTTCACTTATTTCTACACAGGTATCGTCTTTAATGCTAACGAAATTTCCGAAAATCTGCAAAAGCAAGGCGGCTTCATCGCCGGCATTCGGCCAGGCGCTCAAACCGAAGAATATTTAACGCGCACCGTTAACCGCTTGATTTTGTTTGGTTCAATCGCTCTTGGCATTATTGCTATCATGCCGTTCGCCATTGACTACATCTTTGCGCAACTCGGACTTAACGTTTCGAACTTGTCGATTGGCGGTACCGGACTGCTGATTGTAGTGACTGTCGGCCTCGAGACGCTGCGGCAAATCAATTCGCGCGCTCTGATGGTAACCTACGACGACTTCAGTATTGATGACCTCGACGACGGCCAAACAAAGAAAAATCGGCGCAAACTCCTGCGCCTGCGCCGAGCAGCATAATCTGCAATTTGCATTTCGAAGACACCTGCATCATAATATATCCGTATAATCCTCTCTTTCCTGAAAATAGAGAGGATTTAAAGCCCCGGTCCCGATCGGTTGAACTATATCCCGGTCGGGACTGGGCCCTATCTTTTTTGAAATTATATTTTACAAAATCGCCAAAATGCATTTACAAATGATGTAAAATCCGCTATAATGGTTAGCTGTATATCTATGGCGAGTCAAAAGGAAGTCATCAAACTGCGCGGCAAGGTAGTGGAAGCACTGCCTAATACTCAATTTGTTGTCGAACTAGAGAACAGCCTAACAATTATCGCTTATATCAGCGGCAAGATGCGCAAGCACTACATCCGCTTGGTCCCAGGCGATAACGTAGAAGTCGAGTTGAGCCCTTACGATCTCACGAAGGGCAGAATCGTCTTCCGCGCACGCGATTAATAACGCAGAGTTGCTCCTGATATCAAGCATCTCTCATTAAAAACAGGTTTTTCCTGTAGAAAGTTGTACGCTCATGAAAGTTAAACCGAGTGTCAAGAAGAGAGGTCCGGGTGATCAATTTGTTCGCCGCAAAGGCCGTATCTACGTTATCAACAAGAAAAACCCTAAGCACAAGCAAAGGCAGGGTTAAGCATGGCTCGAATTGCTGGGGTAGTCATCCCAAGTGACAAGCAGGTACAAATCGCCCTTACCTATATCTATGGTATTGGGCCGAAGTACTCTCGAGACATCCTTGCGGCGGCTAAAATCAAGCCGACCACTCGGGTGAAAGATCTCACCGAGGCTGAAGAGCAGAAGCTTCGCGACATTATCGACAAGGATTATGTCACCGAAGGCGATCTGCAGCGCCTGGTGACCAACAATATCAAACGCTTAAAGGACATCGGTTCTTATCGCGGCCTAAGGCACAAAAACGGTTTGCCGACACGCGGCCAGCGGACTCGCACCAATGCGCGAACCCGCAAAGGCAAAGCAATCGCCGTCGGCGGCACGCAGCCAAAAGCAGCAAGCAAGACTTGATAAGGAAGGACTTAAATAATGGCAGAAGCTAAATCAAAAAAGAAGCAGCGCCGATCAGTCCCGACCGGTCAGCTGCATGTCCAAGCGACATTTAACAACACGATTATCACCTTTGCCGACAGCAAAGGCAATGCGTTGACCGCCGCCAGTGCTGGCGCTTGCGGTTTCCGCGGCAGCAAAAAAGGCACCGCCTACGCAGCGCAAATTGCTGCTGAAAAGGCCGCCGAAGCTGCTAAATCGACCTACGGTTTGCGCACAGTTGACGTCTTTGTCAAAGGCGTCGGCCTAGGCCGCGACGCGGCAATCCGCGCCATAAGCAGCTTTGACATTTCGATTAACAGTATTAAGGACGTAACGGGCGTACCGCACGGCGGTGTTCGTCCGCGAAAGGCAAGGAGAGCGTAATGGCACGAGACACCAGCCCAATCGTCAAACAGAGCCGCCGCGAAGGAGTTGCGTTGCATCCTAAAGCGCACAAAATCCTCGCGCGCAAAAGCGGTATCCCGGGCGAGCACGCTCATGGCCGCCAAGGCAAGCAGAGTATGTACTCTCAGCAGCTGCGCGAAAAGCAGAAAGTCCGGCGCATGTACGGTTTATTGGAAAAGCAATTTGCTAAACTGATGAACGAAGCGACTCGCAAACCAGGTCTTAGCGGCGAAAATTTGCTGCGCTTCCTAGAGTTGCGTCTCGACAACGTCGTTTACCGCGCTGGTTTTGCTACTAGCCGCCGCCAGGCTCGCCAGCTGGTTAGCCACGGACATTTCGAACTCAATGGCCGCCGCGTCGATATTCCGTCGATTCGCGTCAAGGCCGGCGACGTAGTTACTGTTCGCCCGAAGAGCACCAAGTCTGGCTACTTTACGGCGATCAACGATATCTTTGGCAATACCACTCAGGCGCCGCTTAGCTGGCTAAAGGGAGATATCAAAAAGCTAAAAATCGAAATTACTAGTGAACCAAAGCGCGAAGAGGCCGAAGCGGGCATCAACGAGCAGCTAATTGTTGAGTACTACTCACGTTAAAAAGGGAGGAAAGATTAAAATGTCTAAAGTTATTCACAACCCAGCGCTCGCCAAGATTATCGATAACAGCGAGAACTCAAGCACGTTTGTTATTGAGCCGCTGCACTTTAATTACGGCAACACGCTCGGCAACAGCCTGCGCCGCGTATTGCTCTCCAGCATCCGCGGCGGCGCGATTGTCGCTTTCCGAATCGAAGGTGCCACGCACGAATTTACAACTGTTCCTGGCATTCAAGAGGACGTCGTCGATATCACTTTGAATCTCAAAGGCGTCAACTTCCGTATTGCCACCGACGAGCCAGTCGAGCTGCGCCTCGAGAAAGCTGGCGCCAACATCATTACTGCTGGCGATATCGCAACCAATGCTGATGTCGAGGTGATGAATCCTGACCACGTGATTTGCCACGTTGACGACCCAAACAAGACAGTTGTCATCGATCTAGTAGTTGAATCAGGTCGCGGTTACCAGCCTATCGAAGAATCTAGCGAAAAACGCCTGCATAGCGACATGATTGCAATTGATGCTATGTTTAGCCCAGTTACTCGTGTTCGCTTCAAGGTCGACCCGACTCGCATCGGTCAAGAGACTAACCTCGATAAGCTCGAGATGACCATCGAAACCGACGGCAGTCTGACGCCGCGCGAAGCTTTCGAAGAAGCTGCCGCTATCCTCGTCAACCAGTATACGGCTCTGGCTGGCAGTACTACTGTCGAATCTGCACCAGCACTTGGTACAGAGGTCGAGGACGATAATGACGGCTTGAACGCCTCAATCGAAGACTTAGGTCTGAGTGCTCGCACCGCCAATGCCTTAGTCAATAACGAAATTCGCACCGTTCACGATTTAGTCACGCTCAACGAGCAAGACTTGCGCGAGCTTAAAGGTTTCGGTAGCAAGGCGCTTGACGAAGTAAAAGATAAACTAGCAGAATTGGAGCTCTAAATGCATCGACATGGATACAAAGGGCGTAAGCTAGGCCGCCAACGCGACCAACGGCGAGCGCTCCTGAAAGGTCTAGCGACGAGCTTGGTGATGGAAGAAAGTATTGAGACGACTTTGCCCAAAGCCAAAGAGCTCGTACGTTATATCGAAAAACTAATCACCAAAGCCAAAAAAGGCAATCTGGCCAACCGCCGAGCGGTCATCGCTGGACTCAGTACGCAAGTTGCCGCCGTCAAGCTCGTCGACCAAATCGCGCCGCAGCTAACTGGCCGCACTAGCGGGCACGTTCGCGTCGAGCGCACTCGACTGCGCGTTGGCGATGGCGCTCAAATGGCAATCGTTGAATTCGTCGACGAACTCAAACCAATGCCAAAAGCAGCAAAGGAGGCTAAGTAATGGCTGAAAAAACCTTTTCACAGAAGCCTGCCGACATTGCTCGTCGCTGGATACTGATTGACGCCCGCGACGCTAGCCTGGGCCGATTATCGACCGCGATCGCTAGCTACCTCACTGGTAAATACAAGCCAACTTACACGCCGCACGTTGACAACGGCGATTACGTTGTCGTCGTTAACGCTAGCGAACTTGTCGTGACTGGTGATAAAGAAACTGACAAAATATACTACAGCTACAGCGGTTTCCCAGGCGGCTTGAAAGAAGCTCAGCTCAAAGATCTCCGCGCCAAAAGCCCGGCAAGCATCATTGAGCACGCCGTCAAAGGCATGCTGCCCAAGAATAAACTCGCAGCCGGCCGTATGGCTCGCCTGCGTGTCTTCCCGGGTGCTGAGCACGACCACGCAGCCCAGAAACCAGAGAAAGTAGAGGTTAAGTAAATGGCTACCGACAAATACGACTACGGCTTGGGCCGGCGCAAAAGCGCTACTGCCCGCGCTCGCCTGACCGCCGGCAAAGGCGCGATCACCATCAACGGCAAGACTGCCGATGAATACCTATCAGGCAACAAGACTTTGCTGGCTGAGATTACCGACCCGCTAGCAACCGTCAACAAGCAAAAAGAGTTTGACGTCAGCGTACTAGTGCGCGGCGGCGGGCTTAGCGGCCAAGTTGACGCTATCAAGCAAGCGATTGCCAAAGCGATTACTGCTGGTGCTGCCGACTTGCGTGCTCCACTCAAGAAGGCCGGCTTCATGAAGCGCGACCCGCGCGAGAAAGAACGCAAGAAATACGGCCTGCGCAGCGCCCGCAAACGCGAGCAATACTCAAAGCGCTAACTCTTCGTAGTTTAGAGCAGGCTCAAATACTCCGCTTGTCATGGCGGAGTATTTGTTTTGTCTGAGTAGCTTGATTATTTCGCTATAAAAAAAGAACTTATCAGAGTAGTGGATTCTGAAGAGTTACGAAAACACCCTCTGCGATACAGCACCCATCCAGAGGATTGCGAGAAAGACGGAGGGCCAAAAAACGTCGATCCGCTAACGCCAGCAGCGTCGGCCTCGCCTACAGGCACATCGCCCACTAGCAAATAGCCACCTATGATTAAAGTTTCCGCCTCTGTATAGCGAAGTACTCAGCACAATAACGCTAGCCGATCCGTGCTATACTTATACATAAGGATTATAGTATGGAAACAACTTTAACAGGGGTCAAAATATCAGAAAGCGCAATCGCAGCCAATTCCAACAAAACAGCGATTCTCCTCGACAACGTCTCGAAAGATTACAAACTCGGCAAACAAACCGTTAAGGCGCTTCGTGGAATAAACCTAGCGATCGAGCGAGGCGAACTGGTCGCCATTACTGGCGCTAGCGGCAGCGGCAAAAGTACGCTGCTGCAGATTATTGGCTGTCTTGATCAGCCAACCTCGGGATCTGTCGTCATCGAGTCTAAGGAAACGACCAGCCTGCGCGACAGCCAGCTCAGCCAGCTTCGTCAAAATACTATTGGCTTTGTTTTTCAATCGTTTTATCTACAGCCTTTTTTGCAGCTTAGCGACAATATTGCTGTACCAGCCATGTTTACCGCTAAAAAGAAAAATCTTATCGACGCCAAAGTAACTTGGCTACTCCAAAAAGTCGGTCTAGAAGAGTACGCAAACCGCCTACCCAAAGAACTTTCAGGCGGGCAAATTCAACGTGCCGCAATTGCTCGAGCGCTAATAAACAATCCGCGTATCATTCTGGCCGACGAGCCAACTGGCAACTTGGATTCGACCAACAGTCAATCAATTATCGATCTGTTCCGCGAAATCCGCTCAACTCTCGGTTCGACAATTGTTATAGTTACTCACGATGCGAGCATTGCCCGCCAAGCCGACCGCGTCATAGAATTAAAAGACGGAGCTATCACATGATTCGCCCATCGTACGCTGTAAAACTAGCCCGCACCAAGCTTCATTCAAAATGCGGCATGCTTTTCGCTTCCACTATCGTGGCAAGCTTGTTATTCGCGGCGTTAATCGCCATAATTATTGTCTTTACTGGCGCCGAAAAGAGCGCAGAAATGTTTATAAAGAAAGTTGGCAACGACCGCTACCTTGTCAAAGCATCACCAAATATACCAAACAAAGCTTTAGGAATCACCAACAACCTATCCTTAGAAGAGATTAGAGAACTCAAAGCGTTCGAGAAAAAATACTATCAGAATTTGCAAGACAAATATAAATCGCTGGGATTAGCTTACGACAAGAGCACCGAAGCTCCAGCCCTGCTACCAGCTTCTTGGATGCCCGACTCACTTCCAGAAGAACAACGAGTGACTGTTAATTTTTCTTCGCCAGTCATAAGTGATTTCAATGACCAGCAATTTGAAAAATACGCTAAAACTGCCAACAACAAGCTAACCAATCTCAAAGAAATCGGCAGCAAATACGACGCCGCTGGCTATTATATCGTTGACAAAATAAGCGGTTTACCCCAAATCCCCGCGCTACGCCTAATCCAAAATGACAAAGAAGACTTCGGCAACTCTAGCCCCAAAGCAGACGATATGACAACTTACGGCTATTACACTAACGCCATATATAATAGCAACTATACTTTCACCGACCAGCAGCTTCTACGCCGTTATATGCTAGCAACCGATGCGTCGCGCTTAAATGGTATCCCCGTAATAGCCTCCGCTCAAGAAGCAGTCTCATTATTTGGCAAGAAGCTTAATCTTGAAACCGAGCCAACCGACACTAATCAAAAATCTACATGGCTTAAAAACATCCAAGAAAAATTAAACGGCCATACTTATCAGGTTTGCTACCGTAATTCAGCCGAACAAACGCTGCTCAAGAAAATACAGCAAAACTACATCGAAGCAAAAGCCAACGAAGCCAACAAAAACTACCAAAAGCCCAGCTTGATTTATGATTACCCGAAGCAAGCCTGCGGCGATATCGCAGTCAAATCCGACACGCGGACCGCCGCCGAAAAGAAGAGCGACGATTCTAACGAAGCCAATCAGAAAAAACTTGGGACATATATAGCACCCAAGCACAAATTGCTCACTTTTCAAATTGTCGGCATTAAATACGCGCAACCGCAAACCGATTACAAGAAAAACGCTAGCGAATATATCAAGAATTTGTTAGCTTCGCAAGATTCTTTATCGGCACTAGATATCCCTATTCAACTGTACAATTCTCTGCCAGAAAAACTAAAGTTCGATGATATCCAACAACAAGAAGCAGATTCTACGGCTGTACGGCTAATGAGAGGTGAATTCACTCCCCGCGTTTTAGAATTTTCTAGCGTTGCAAAAGCGCGAGCGTTTCTCGACAACGAGGCTTGTCCAGAGCTTAATGATAAATGCAATAAGCAGTTTGCCGCCAACCCATACGAGTCAAACTACCTGATTCTGGATGAAATAGGGAAGTTGTTTAATCAAATCGCTAGCATCGCGCTGCCTACAGTACTAGGATTAGCAATAATTATAATTTGGTTCACTATTTCGCGTATCATCGCAGAGAACCGCAAAGAAACCGCCATTTACCGCGCGATGGGCGCGAAACGGCGCGATATCGCTTGCATTTATATCATATATGTTGCAATCGTAGCGTTAAGAATCGCCATTGTCTCGCTAATTTTAGGAATTACAGCCGCATTCGCCATAGCAAATACCTACGGCAAAAATCTAACCGGCACTGCCGCAACAGCTTTCGGGGTGATTGGCAGCGCGCCGCAATTTAGCATTTTTAGCCTAGAATCGCCTATGCTTATAATTGTTATTAGCTCGATATTCATAGTCAGCCTAATTGCCAGCATTCAACCGCTGCTACGCAACGTACGCCGCAATCCAGTCCAGGATATACGCGATTAAAAGCTATTTCTTAGCATCATCACGATAAGCCTTATACTGAAAATACAACGCCGCACACACCAGCGCGATAGCCAGCGCGAATTCGAACAGATGAAGCAGTACGTTTGGCGGCTGCTTAGCACTCATCGTATCCATAGATGTCTCAATTGAAATATACGAAACTAGCGCCGAGGCAAACAAGAAAACGTAATATGCAATCCGACACTGAGTTTTATTCATAACGCTATTGTATACGCAGCCACCACCAGCGTCAAACAGCAATTATCTCAATCATCGCGCTCAATATGACAGTACAAGTGTACTCTGTTATAATTATACTATGTCTAAAGAAACAATTCTCACTGGCGTGCGTGCCAACGAAGAGCCAACGCTCGGTAATTATCTCGGTGCGTTCGTGCCAATGGTGCAAATGCAGAAAAAGTACGCAGGGGAGTACCAAATCAACATGTTTGTGCCAGATTTACACAGTTTTACGACGCCAATCGACCATTCTGCGTTGTACGCCAACACCCTCAAAAACCTTAAATATTTCATCGCCGCTGGGCTCGACGCTAGAGACGAAAATACTTTTATTTACCGCCAGAGTTTTATCCCAGCGCACAGCGAATTAACTTGGATCTTAGACTGCTTTACTAGTTTCGGCGAGATGAGCCGCATGACACAGTTCAAAGAAAAGTCCGCCGAACACAGCGACAACGTCAGTGTCGGGTTGTTTAATTATCCGGTGTTGATGGCTGCTGATATTTTGCTTTATAATGCCCGTTACGTGCCCGTTGGCGAAGACCAATTCCAACATCTAGAGATTACCCGCGATATCGCTATACGCATGAATAATAAATTCGGCGAGATATTCACCGTGCCTGACTCTACAGCCAAGCAAACTGAGTTTATCAAGCGCGACAAAGGTTTGCGCATTCGCAGCTTAACCAATCCAAACAAGAAAATGAGCAAGAGCTCGGACGATCAAAAATCAAAAATTAATTTGAACGATACGCCAGAACAAGCTCGCAAGAAAATCATGTCGGCAACAACCGATTCACTTGGCGTTATCAATTTTGACTGGGAAAATCAGCCGGGTATCACCAACTTACTACAGCTTTTGGCGATTTTAACTGATCAGCCGCAAGAAGAAGTCAATGTCGAGTGGATTGGTCAAACACAATACGGGCCGCTGAAAAAAGCCGTAGCCGAAGCAGTAGCCAGCTTTTTGAGCAACTTCCAAGCGCGCCTCAACGCCATCACCGACGATGATTTATTGAAAGTCCTCGAGCGGTCCGAGCGCGCCATGACCATCGTCGCCAACGAAACCTTGCTCCGCGTCCAAAAAGCCGTGGGACTCAGGAGATAAATCCTGCGATGAGTTACAAATCGGGAATCTCCAACAACCAATCTGCCAGACGAGGCGGCAAACAATGAAAATCACCGCCAATGACTTACTGGCGATTTTACGCCGCTTCAACGTAGCAAACGCAGACAACCCGCCGCGCCATATCGACCAGATCAAAAACAGCAATCCTAACCCAATCAATCAGCTGGTGCGCTTTCGCTTTAACCACCAGCATTATTTCGTGCTGATTGACGACACCGCCGAAGACCGCGAAAATTATATCATGGAGCAGATATTTACCGCCAAAAGCGACGCTCGCGGCGTGATTTTCGAAAACCCAACCAGCGAGCTAACTACCTACGGCTTACCATTCAAAGGTAAAGATATCTATCTGTTTCAACAGGTGAGCGACAACCAGCGGCTGGATAGTTTGCTAGCCAAACGCTATCCAGAGACCAGCCGTTCAACCTGGCAAAAATATATCAAATCTGGCAATGTATCTGTCAACGGTACGCCAGCCAAAAGCGCCAGCCAGCTAGTCACCGAAGCCGACGAAATCGCCGTCAATCTGCCCGAAGCTACCGATTACAGCGATGAGGAGCTACCGATACTTTATCTAGACGATAACGTCATCGTTGTCAACAAACCAGCTGGCGTTCTGACTCACAGCAAAGGGGCGCTGAATGACGAATTTACGGTCGCCGACTTTTTCCGCCGTTACACCACCGTCGGGCTGGAAACTAATCGCCCAGGCATCGTCCATCGGCTAGATCGCGACACCAGCGGCGTTATCATCGGGGCGCGCACTCCTGAAGCTTTTGAATTGCTCAAAAAACAATTCTCGCAGCATCTTGCCAAGAAAACATATCTAGCCATCGTCGACGGCACACCGCAACCACTAACCGCTAAGATTGATATCCCGATCGGCCGCAACCCGTCGGCGCCCAGCACCTTTCGCCCCGACCCAAATGGCAAGCCAGCGCAAACCGTTTACCAAACGCTCGCCGCGCACCATAATCTCAGCGCTATTAAACTCTGCCCGCAAACTGGGCGCACTCATCAACTGCGCGTTCATCTGCGTCATTTACACACGCCGATTCACGGCGACCGTGTCTATGGCAAATCTGCCGACCGCCTCTATTTGCATGCTTACAAATTAGAAATTACTACACAGCCTGGTAAGCGCCAGACATTCATTGCGCCGCTGCCTAGCGAATTTATCAAGCTTTTCCCGGAGCTGGATGATGAGCCTAATCTTTGAGCCGTCAACCGAGCGACAAATTCAAATGCTAGCCCGCAGTCTACCGCAAGCTTTACTTTTGACAGGCGCTGATGGCGCTGGTCTGCTAACTACAGCCAAATATTTAGCCGGTCCAGCACTCGCCGGAATTATTCAGCCCACCAACAAAGACGGACAGATTGACGCAAGCGGTATTATCCGTATCGACCAAATCCGCAACCTGCGCCAATACACTCGCGGTGTCGCTAATAGTAAGGCAGTTTATGTTATCGACGATGCCAGCGTCATGAATCATCAGACGCAAAATGCTTTCTTGAAATTATTAGAGGAACCAGCCCGCAATATTCATTTTATATTAACATCGCACCAGCCGAATTTATTGCTACCGACTATCATGTCGCGCGTCGAGCGGCTTACTATCCGTCCGATTTCTGAGGAGGCTAGCCGGCTGCTCCTCGCTAAATATCGGCAGCTTGACACTACAGCGATTGCTCAGATTATGTTTCTGGCAAGCGGCCGGCCAGCATTAATCTCGCGCTTGGCTGGCAAACCCAGCGAGCTCGCCGATATCGGCGCCGTCATCAAAGACTCGCAAGCGTTAATTTCTGGTCCGATGAGCGACAGACTAACCGTCGCTGCTCGATACACCGACCGCAAAGACACCTTAGAATTGCTACGTTATAGCATTCTACTCGTTCAAAATGCCGCTGCCAAAAACAGCACGCCAGCTATCATCAATAGGCTAGCTCGCCTCAGCGAAACCTACGAGCGCATCGCCGCCAATGGCAACATCAAGCTTCAGCTTGCCGCTTTGATCGCGTGATTATGTGCTATAATAATGCATAGTATGTTTGGATTTTTACTGGTTCTGGGACTAGGCGCCGCAGCAGTCGCGTACCGCCAGTCGCCCGAAGACATCGCAGGCGACTTACCAGCGAAATTATCATCAAAGCTCGATAAGCTCTGGGAAATCGCTCAAGAATCGCTCAAAGCGCAAAAATATCTGCGCGCTGAAAAAGCCTTGCTGACCATTCTGCGCATCGACGCCAAAAACGCCAACGCTTACAACCGTCTAGGTATTTTGTATGCCAAGCAACATGCCTACGATGACGCCATTGAATGTTTCGAAATCGCCCAAAGCTTAGAGCCAAGCGCCTCTAGCCTGCATAATGTCGGCTTGATTTACTACGAAACCGAAAGCTACGAAAAGGCCGCCCTGGCATTCGAGCAAGCCCTAGAGATGGAAGAAGAAGTCGCTTCACGCCACATCGCCTACGCCAAAGTACAAGAAAAACTCGGCAATGCCAAGCTTGTCTTGCAGCACCTTGAACGCGCCGTCACCCTAGAGCCAAGCATCCAGAGTATTAACATCTTAGCCGATTCGTACGATCGCAACGGCCAGAAAGAGAAAGCCGCTGCTATTCGCGACAAAATCAATCGCGCCATGTCGCGCGGACAGCATGTCGACCGCCGCGTCAAACAGCCAGCTGGCGCCATCTCTCCGCAATAAAACACTTGCCAAGGTTACGCAAATACGCTACACTGTTAGGTGTGCTTTCGGGTCGTACCTTTCAATTTATGCCGACTTAGCTCAGCTGGTTAGAGCAGCTGTTTTGTAAACAGCAGGTCCTCGGTTCGAGTCCGAGAGTCGGCTCCATAATTCATGCCGGAGTCGTCTAGTGGCAATGACAGGAGACTGTAAATCTCCCGCTTTTTAGCTTCGTAGGTTCGAGTCCTACCTCCGGTACCATGCGTAGAATTTTAGGCCGTCCGCTACTCGCGGGCGGTTTTTTATTGACTTTATACAATGTATATGCTATAATATATAGTATGTACGAGTTTATTAAGCAGTCGCTGAGCAGTTGGAGCCACCAAAAAGATCAGCGCCGCAAATTACAGCAAGCTTATCTAACAGTAGTTTTCATCGGGCTGGTTCTAGCTGGATTGCTGACGCTCCTAAATGTACCGCAAAGCCGCTTGGCCGCGATGATTGCTGCCGGATTCGCAGTAGTTTACTTGGTAAACGGTATCGCCTGGTCGCTACTGGAAGCGTTCGTAGCGCCGAACCTGCCAAAACCCGAATCGACGACCAACAAGAAGACCCGCCGCCAGAAGTAGCTTGCCTCGACCGCGGCAAATATGTTAGAATTAGTAGGCTTTCATGCCGCGATAGCTCAGTTGGTAGAGCGCATCCATGGTAAGGATGAGGTCTCGGGTTCAAGCCCCGATCGTGGCTCCAAATTAGACCCCAAAATTTGACGGTGTTGCCGTCTTTTTTGTTTATTTGTCATTGTTTATCGTCGGCAAAATCACCGTAATCAGCTCGTCGGTTTCTTCTTGTTTTTTCTGTTCGTCCTGGTCGTTGATAATGCGCGCAGATTCCGCGGGTTGACGTCTGCTAGCGATTGCGAGCAGGGCAAGCAGTACTAATACAATTAGTAATATTTCCATTTATGCTATTATATCATTTTATTATTCGCAAAGTTATCGTAAATGCGCAGCGTTATTCGTGCGTTCAATAATTCCGCCTAAGAGCAGTTTGATTGGTTTTATTTATGAAGGTTTGCTAAAATGAACATTAGAAGATTCGAGAAAATCGCTCTGTTTTGATATTTTTCAGTTGCGCAATGATTATTAAGATTCCAGTTTCATCCAATCAAGACTTGATCCCAGATATTTTTCTAGCGGACGGAGCGACGTATAGTATAGTCCAGACTGGCAGAAAGAAGCGCTTGAAATCTAGGAATTGTAAATATGCACGATCGTATTAAAACTCAACTGACGGAGCTCGCCCAAGGCAACGAAACCTACGCCGCCTTTAACCAGCGTATCGTCAATACCAAGATGCCGGTCATCGGCGTGCGTGTGCCGGATTTGCGGCGGTTGGCAAGGGAATTAGCGCCTAATATGAGCGCAGCGGACATTAGCAAATTGCTAACGGCACAGAACAAATCATTTGACTACGTGCTGCTATGCGGGCTATTGATCACGCACGCTCGGCTCGATGACCAGACGACGATTGATCTAGCCAAGCAATACTTGCCGCTCGTTGATTCGTGGGCGCACATTGATGTGTTTGTCGAGAAAAAGCGACGCTTTGCTGGCGAAGTGTGGTGGGATTTTGCACTAGAATGCTTGCAGAGCGAGGCCGAATTCACGGTGCGTTACGGCGTGATTTCGCTGATGACTAATTTCCTAGACGAAGCACACATCGATCAGGTTTTCGCGGCGCTGCGAAACGTTAAACACGACGGTTATTACGTCAAAATGGCGCTGGCCTGGCTATATGCTACGACGGCAGTACACTTTTTTGATCTGACGCTGGCTGAATTAGAAAACGAGCATATCGACGCCTGGACGCGCAACAAAGCCCACCAAAAAATGCGCGAATCGCGGCGATTTACGCCCGAGCAGCAAGCCGTTATATTAAAGAAAAAGAAAGCGAGCAAACTTGAGTAAGAAACAAGTGCCAGCCGCAAAACGCATTCTAATCTACGGCGATTCAAACGTCTGGGGCGCTAATTTTGCTAGCAAACGTATCCGCTACAGTGATCGTTGGGTTAACCGCCTCGGCCGAGCTTTGCGCGGTAGAGCACAGGTCACTGCCGACGGCGTTCGCGGCAGAGTTGCTGGCGATTTCCGCACCGATAAGCCGCACAAGAATGGCTTGTCAACATTTACGACAGCTCTACAAAAGGCCGATAACTTCGACTTAATCATTATCGCCCTCGGCACTAACGATTTGCAACAGCGTTTCGCGCGAACACCTGAGGAAATAGTTCGTGACTTATTAGAATATCGCAATCTCGCTGGCAAGACTCCAATTATCTACATTTTGCCGCCGTGTTTTGACACTAGCGACAATTCGGGGTATGAGTTTACCGACGCGTCCGAACAGCTTCGCCAAAAACTGCTGCAGCGCAAAAGCGAACTTGACAATTACATCGAGCTGCCTAAATTACCGCTATCAGACGGCTTGCATTTTTCGCCATTAGGACACTATCAAGTTTTCAAGATAGTCAGGGAAGTGCTAAAATCGTATATATAAGCTAATCTGCGCCAACAAGATTTTGGCGACTAAAGAGGGGACGATGAAATGAATAAGCCAATCATATCGATAGACGACATCAAGCAAGCGCTCGAATTTCGCTACGCCACCAAAGCTTTCGACTCTAGCAAGAAAATCTCGCAAGAGAATATCAAACTGCTCCTAGAAGCCGCCCGCCTAGCGCCAAGTTCGTACGGTTTTGAGCCGTGGAATATTATCGTCGTGCAGGAAGACGAACAGCTACGCGCCGATGTCAAACGCTGCGCAGGCGCCAATGCTGCTCGTTTTGATGCCAGCAACATCTTGATATTTACTGCCAAAACCAGCGAAGGTTTGTTACAAAAAGGCGGACATATCGACCATATGCTGCACGATGTTAAGAAGCAAAGTTCCATCAAGGCCGCCGGCTTCAAAACTTTCTGGCGATATTGGGCCAAAAAAGATTTCGAGATACTCAATCAACCAGCAATGATTCATCAGTGGGCGGCGCGGCAAGCTTACATTGCACTAGGCTTTGTGCTGCTGGCCGCCGCTGGGCGCAGGATTGACTCGTGCCCGATTGAAGGCTTTTCGATTAGCAAGCTCAGCCAGGTCTTGTCACAGCACCAGCTAATAGATCCAAATCTAGAAAAGCCGGTAGTAATGCTGGCGCTAGGTTACCGTAGCCAGCGCGAGGTGCCAGCCAAAACTCGCCGCCAGCTCGACGAAATTGTGCGTTGGCGATAAGCGCCTTGCTCCTCTTACGGATATCCTGAAAAATAACAGGTACGTCCCTGCTGATCGGTTCAGTTGATTTACTATTTGCTAAAACGGGTTCAAGCAGGGGCGTAAAATTCTACCAGCAACCATCACCAGCCTTGGCTGGTTTTTGATGCCCATTCCATGAGCTGGCTTATGTGAATACCTCGTTATCCACTCCCGAAACACTGTCCATTATAACGTCAAATGCTTGGGAATTCTTCTCCCACGTATAATCAAGTGTGCTGATGGAAACAAACCGTACCAATCCGTCATTTTTGCCAACACTGAGCCGTGCCTTGGCGATGAATGTTGCTTGACCGACTTTGCAACTGGCTGTCACGTAAGCGATTCCTACGGTATTATTGTATTCTTTGTAGTCGATGACTTGGGTGGAGGAGGGACTGGAAGTGCAGCGGATAGTGGCACTGTTTTTCAGCGATTCTTCAAGTGTTTTGCTAAAATGCTGTTCCGCTACTAGTGATCGGCGTAGTCTGTTGTATACCTGGATCGGAGCATTAGCTGGCGCGACAGGTATGCGACTCTGTGACACGTACACCAATGATTCTGATTTATTATCTCTGAACTTTTTGTCGCCAAAACCTGAGTAGATATGACTATCCGTCTCATAACTCAAAGCATAGATTTGCTTCCACTGTTTGGGTCGTTGCCAAGAGGTCTGTCCGGTTTTTTCTTGGACAAGATCTTTGACGGAGACAAATCCGTCCATGTACACCAAATAACTAAAGGATAGAAAAGCACTGATGATGGGTTAGAACCAGGATAGGGTCTACATGACAGGCAATCGTAAGAGAACAATTGCCTGTCATGTAGAGCTATTCTCCCATTATGAATTCTTGCGAGCTCAGCATAATAGAGAATAGCGTACTGCGACTCTGGCTTATCAGCCAGGAGATCCACTCTATGTCCTCAAAGGGCACATAAGCCCTGTTTAGGACTTCCTCTAGATGCTTCAGTACAAAAGCCATAGAAATGGCCCTGTCTATTACTACCTCAGCATTGACCGACGAGCTAGTCGCGTACTCTGCGATCAGGTTGATGTAGGCCTGATATACTCCTGCATCAAATGAAAAGAGTATTGCGTCGCTGGGCTCTTCGAAACCAGCTTTTCCTTCGAGAGTCGCGATGTCGCTTTGAATCTTGGTGAAGTCCATGATAGGCCTCTCCTTGTTTCTCATCCGCATTCTCACGTCATGGGATTGTGGTGTGAAGTATTGTTCTTTACGTAAGAATTTTGCTAAAATATGAGTAAGATAAATAATCACATCGACTATATAGAGTTTCCAGACTTTTCTGGCGGTAAACGCTTTCATTTTCAGGGCCCAACAGGCAATAACATTGCTGTCTGGTCTGAGGAGGCTGACGGCTTAGCGGAGCAGACAAAATAGTCATGGCAAAACCATACACATTTAAATCCGAAGTGCGCTTGTTTCCACAAGCTGGTGGTTGGTATTATGTTGCCGCGCCTCAAGAATTCACTGACGAACTCAAGCCGCTTGCAGTGAGGGGTTTAGTGGCGGTGGAGGCGACCGTCGGCGGTTCATCATGGCAGACATCACTGCTGCCGATGGGCGATGGCTCGCAGTTTTTGGCGCTGCCCGCAAAAGTCCGCCAGAAAGAGCAGATCACCATCGGCGATGTGATCGAGGTGTCGTTCGTTGTGAGATAGTGTAGGCACTTGAGTGTGAGTCGCATTCCTCATGATGATAAGATTTTTATCTCTTTTTCCTGATGTTTGCTACAATAACAGAGATGGAAGATACGCGAAATGTGATTGACAAGTTCAAAGGCCGGAGCGAGGCAGAGATTGTGAAAGAGTTGGACGCTGTGGATCATGGCTTAGTGATTGCTCTGGAGAACACCGAGCGGGATTTTAACATGGGGACGATTGTCCGCAGCGCCAACGCTTTTGGCGTGCGGCAGATTTACGTCATCGGCAGGCGGCAATGGAACAAGCGCGGCGCTATGATGACGGATAAATATTTGCACGTACATTATGTCGATTCGACGACGGAGTTTGTCGAGTTAATGCGGGCTGAAAACAGATTAATTATTGCGGTTGATAATATCCCTGGCAGCGTCAATATGTCAGAGACGACTTTGTCAGAGCGCGCGGTGCTAGTGTTTGGTCAGGAGGGTCCGGGTATCTCCGAGGAAATGGCGCAGACAGCAGACAAAATTGTCGCCATTGAACAGTTCGGCTCGACCCGCTCCATCAATGTCGGCGCGGCAGCAACTGTGGCGATGTATTGCTGGCTACAACAACATGTTTTAAGATGAGCAGCACAGTACCAAGCCGCACTAAAACAATTCTTTCTGCAAATTTACGCTAGAAAATTATGCGTCAGCGATAATAACATATCTAGCTTGAAATTGCTGCACCAATCTGTTATACTTGATTACTGAAGTTTTATA
>ERZ772973.264-NODE-264-length-29807-cov-5.7212_pt1 | contig 29807 bp, 21 predicted proteins | sample MGYA00580672_ERZ772973 | MGnify/ENA primary metagenome ERZ772973 (study PRJEB29015, sample SAMEA2737938) | human oral metagenome | biome: human oral; feature: human-associated habitat; material: dental | place: China | collected 2152 ...
CTCTGGCTATGATGCAGTGACTTTTGGGATTGTTCCAGGGCATTATTACTATCAGTATGACAAGAATGGGATATATAATTGGAGTAAAAAGCTGCCTTTCCACTATACAAACCGCCCTGAGTATGGGAAAAACCTTTTCTATATGGATGATCAGGACCTATTTGTCTATGAGGATCAGGCTTATTATAGGACTTATGACGATAGCCTTTATGTACCTCACCTCACCCCCCAGCAGTTAGCGCTGCTCAAAGAAGGAAATACTCCCCTAAGAGAATTATTCCCTTCCCAAGACGATAAACAAAAGAATAAAGAAATAGATACCACTGGTTTTGAGCAGCTTTCCTATTCTTTTTCGGGGCATAATCCTTTTTGGAGGCATAACGGACAGATTTATCATTTGATCGAGTGGTGGTATGATAATGACCAACATAAATGGAGGAGGAGCGAACGCCGATATGTAGTAGTAAAAGGCTATGACAATGCATCTCTAAGGGTAGTACCCAATGGTTTCTTAGCCGATAAAGATTATTGGTATGATGGTACTACAAGGCTGTTCCCAAGCAAGGACGTGGAGCTTTTGGCTATCTATGAGGGCTATGAGAAAGGCTGGGGTATGGATCCCGCCCCTAGTCCTAATTTCTATCTCTTTAAGAATGCCCAGGGGTATTGGTTGGCCGAATTAAGCGGAGAGGGGGCAATGTGTCCATTGACCAATGAGCAAGCCAGTAAATTATTAAACCAATAATAGCAACTCGAAACTCAAAACTCAAAACTCAAAACTCAAAACTATCATGAGACATTTTATATTATTTTTATGTTCTTTTTGTGCAAGCCTCTATCTTTTTGCCCAAAAAGAACCCCTACAAGTTACCGATATTACTAAGGTGAGTAGCTTAGGAGCACTGCAAAAGTGGAATAGTGGTTGCCGATATGTAGAGGGATATATCCTAAACCCAAATAGGCTGATATACCAAACCTATGATACGCGCCGTGAATTCTCTGCGGATATGTCCTCTTTTCAGCTCAAAAGACACGGCTTTGCGATGGATAAAAATGGTATTTATTACCAAGGTGTTTTCTTTCCTATTGATACTACAGGATTTAAGGTAGTAGGGAAGAAGAAACGCTCCAGAGGGGAAGGAGGTGTCTATAAGGGGGAGGATTATCTATGGCGTACCAACCAAAAGGCTTTTTTAGGTACCCAAGAAATAGAGGTGGCTGACCCAGCTTCCTTTGAGGCGGTAAAGTTTTTTAATGGTTATTATTTCAAAGATAAGGACTACCTCTATTATTACGAAAAGAAGATAGTAGGTTCTCATAGCCCTTCTGTGAGAACACATAATTATTTGGAACTAATCTCTGATAAAAATAACACCTACCATAGGGGAGAGCCTGTCTCTTACAAAGGACAAAGAATAGAAAATATAAACGATATACTTTTTAAAACCTCAGAATATGTGCTATATACGCCTACTTTTGCTATAGGTCAAGAACTCAGGTGGATAGAGGTGGAGGGTGTTGATGCTAAGACACTTAGACCACTTTCAAGGTACTATGCTATGGACAAAGATCATATATTCTATGGAAAAGCTAAGACGCCTATAGAGAAGAAAAATTTTGCTAATATACGTGTTTTTGACCAAGTAAATAGTAAGTATATCTCCGATGGGAAAACGGTCTATTTAGAGGCTGATTACAAAACAAACTACGATGCTCCTACCTTTGGAATGCTGCCTAAATCAGATTTTGAATACGATAAGAAAGGTATTTATTACAAAGGTAAGGAAAAAATGCCTTTTCATTATACAGAACCTCCTCTGCTGGGAAAGAATACTTTCTATGATTTTGACAAGGGAGCCTATGTAATCTATCTCAATCAGGCTTTTTATCCTTTCGGAGAAAAAGACTATTTTCCTAATCTGACCCCAAAACAAGTAAAAGATCTCAAAGAGGGGAAATTATTTTTGGTGAATAATGCTACGAATAAAAAGGCTGAAAAACAAGATGCTTTTGCATATAATTTGTACAAAGCTAACAATAGGATATACGTTGCTCAAACACCTCAGAAGGCAGATGCCAATACCTTTGTAGGCTTGGGCAGTGGTTTCTATAAGGATAAGAACAAAGTGTATTATTATGACAGATGGGGAGAGAAAGAAAAGCTATGGGTTGTTCAGGGGTATGATACACCTACCTTAGCTGCGGCTCCCAATGGCTTTTTGGCAGATAAGGACTATTTTTATTATGGTACCACAAGGCTGTTCCAAAACAAGGACGTGGAGCTTTTGGCTATTTATAAGGGGTATCGAAAAGGCTGTGGTTTTGATTCAACTCCTACCACTAATTTCTATCTCTTTAAGAATGCCCAGGGCTATTGGCTTGCCGAATTAGGTGGCGAAGGGGTGATGAGTCCATTGACCGATGAGCAAGCCAATAAATTATTAAACTAATAATAGCAACTCAAAACTCAAATTCTTATGAAGATATTTTCAATGATAATCCTGTTGTTTTACCTTTCCCTACAAGCACAGCAGAAGCGCTGGCAATTGGATAGTATTCAGCAAATCCAGTTCTATTCTGACAAAAAAGAATATGTATATAAGACACTCCATCAGTCATATAACCCTAAGAAAAAAATAGTTACAAAAATAAATGATATAAAAGATCCTTATGGTGATGATTATATGTATATTTGTAAATACAACAAACAGGATAGTCTTGTAAGTGAAATTAAAAAATATCGCAAAAAAAAGAAATGGAACGAATATGAAAAAATAATTTATAAGTATGCTTCAAATAAAATAGCAATAAAAAGATATGGAATTGATGAAAAAGGAAAGTGGAAAATTATTGAAATGGTTTATTTAGAGAAGATAGAAGGCAAACTATATTTGAAAAAAGAAAAATATAGAAATACTTATGTAGAAGAATGGATTATAGATATTTATGAACCTTATAAAGAATGGCCTTATTGTAGTGTAAAAGGAGTAACATATAAAGAAAAGGGTACTATAGAAAAAAAATATAATGAAAAAGGACAGCTAATAGAAAGAATATATGAAAATAGTTTTGTTAGTGAGATGAGAAGGTTCACCTATAATAATTCAGGAGATATAGAAATCCTTGAACTCTATGATGGAAAAGATGAAAAAGGAGAGTTTATCAGATGGGAAAAGCGGGTATATACGTATGATCCCAATATCTTAAACGAAGAAGTGGTAGACAAATGGCAAGAAAATGATAAAAACAAAACCCCTCATAACGCTATTCTTCTAAAAGAAGTATACAGACCCACAGATGATGAAGGATATGAACTCTCATATAAGCAACAATATTATTATTCTCCTATTCCTTAAGATTATATTTATTTGTTTTATTTCTAAATAATTTATATCTTTGCGGCTAAATTTATAGATTATCTTATGAAGAAAATGGTAATTATGGCCTTAGGCTTAACATTTACGGGCTATGCACAGCAGCCCAGTAGTATAGAGCGTGATACCTTAGGGCTGGAAGAGGTAGTCATTACGGCCAATCGTATAGAGGAGAAAAAAACCGATGCGGTAGCCAATGTAACGATTATTGACCAAAAGAAACTGCAACAGTTTATTAAGATTGCGCCCGATATGTCGCACCTTATTGGAATGATTGAGCCAGCCATGGCACTCTCTACCAATACGACTAACAACCGCTATCAGAACTTACGCGGGCGTGCACTCTTAGTGCTTATTGATGGGATTCCCCAATCTACGCCCTTGCGCTCTACCGATCGTGATATACGCTCTATAGACCCTGCGGCAGTAGAGCGAATTGAGATTGTGAAAGGTTCTACCGCTATTTATGGGAATGGTGCTATCGGGGGGATTATGAATATTGTAACCAAGAAAGCACCTAAAGGGGTAGCTTTCAGTGGGCAGACCTCCTTGGGGGCTTCAGCCAGGGACTCTTTCAAGGAAAACAGAGGCTTTGGCTACCGCTTCAATCAGCAGTTCTCAGGTAACTACAAAGGCTTTTCTTACTTACTTGACGGCGCCCTTACACAAACGGGTTCGGCTGTAGATGGGGCAGGGGAGTACATCTCTCCGCGCTATGGCTTGGGTGATGTTCGTACCTATAATGGCCTTATAAAGCTCGGCTACCAGTTTGATGAGGATAACAAAGTGGAGGCTATGTACAACTTTTATCAGAGTTTGCAACATACTCCTTTGGTGGCCTCTGGAGGGAAATATCTACAACAGCCGCGTATAGGAGTCTATGGTAGCAAAGACCCTGCCGCCGAAGATGAGGGTATGCGCTATAATCATAATGCTTATGTGAAGTTCAATTCCAATAATATCTTCGCTCATACCGACTTGGAACTCTCCGCCTTTACCCAACACCAGTACGCCATCTTTGACTATCGCAAGCATAACGCCAAGAGTCCACGTTGGGAAAGCTCCAGCGGGCAAGCAACCGTAAAAGGAGAGAAATATGGAATCCGTACCCAACTTACTACCAAATTGCTCTTTGGGGAAAACATCTTTACCCAGCTGCTCTATGGGGTAGATGCCTTGATTGACAAGACCAGTCAGCCCCTTGTAGACGGACGCTACTGGATGCCTGAACTGACCTCCTATAACTCAGCTCCTTTCTTACAAACTAAGACCACTTTCTTCAACCACTATGTACTCAAAGCAGGACTTCGCTATGACTATATAGACGTGGCAGTGCCAGACTATCAGGTGCTTAGACTTAAAAACACCGATCCTCGTGTCTATGTAAAAGGCGGAGAACTTTCCTATAACAACCTCTCTCCCAATGTGGGGATTGCTTACAACCAAATCAGGTACTTCCAGCCTTTTGCTTCCTATTCTCAAGGATTTTCTATCTTTGACTTAGGTCGTACCCTCCGTGCAGCTAAGGCCGATGTGCTTTCTAAGATCAACACTGAACCTGTCAAAACGGATAATTATGAGATAGGGGCTTATTCCGAAATAGGTAAATATGTACACCTAAGTGGCTCTTACTTCTACACTTACTCCAAACTTGGTAGCGACCTCAAGTCGGTAAGTGGTTTTTGGGTAGTGGATAGAAGTCCCCAAAAGATATATGGTTTTGAGGTCAATGCGGATATCTTCCCTACCGATTGGCTTACCCTTGGCGGTAGCTTTATCTCCTTTGAGGGGGAAAAGAAATCCTCTGAAGATGGCCCTTGGGACGATTATATGAGTGGCACTTCCATTCCTGCGCCTAAGGCAAGCGCTTATGTAAGGGTTACCCCAACGGCTAAGAGCTACCTTCAGGTCAATTACCTACACACAGGCAGCCGAGATCGCTTTACTCCAGATAACCAAGGGGTATATACCGAAGGCGAAGGGGTTGTTTTCCCTATAGACCTCTTCTCTCTCAGTGCAGGTTATACCTTCAACAAGAATCTATCTTTGGGCTTAGGGGTAGAGAACCTCGCCGATAAGGTGTATTATACCCCCGCCTCCATGCTTGTAGCCCGTGATGCCGAATATGCTCGTGGCAATGGCCGCTACTTCAACCTAAATCTTACTTACAGATATTAGTTGTCAGTAGTCAGACGACAGTTATCAGTGGTCAGACGACAGTTATCAGTGGTCAGGCAACAGTTATTAGTAGTCAGACGACAGTTATCAGTGGTCAGACGACAGTTTTCAGTAGTCAGACGACAGTTTTCAGTGGTCAGACGACAGTTATCAGTGGTCAGACGACAGTTATCAGTGGTCAGATGTCAGAGGTTAGTCGCAATAGGCTGACCACTGACTTCTGACCACTGACTTCTGATAATAGGCTGACCACTGACTTCTGTTAAATACTTAACATTATTTTTTATTGTATAAATTCTTACTTCTCACCCTCCTTTTCCTTGACTTTCCCCCTCGAATTGTCGTAACTTTGCCGCACATTCAGGAGTCAGTATTCAGACGTCAGTGGTCAGCCATTAGTCGCAATAGACTGAAAACTGACTTCTGAGAATTTTTCACTTTTCATTTTTCACTTTTCACTTAATTATGGAAGAGGCTTTATCAATACTTTGGAAATATGCCCGTCGTGAGGCGATAGAGAGCAATGGGAAGACCGTAGTGGCTACCATTAGCCAAAGTATCGCGGCTATTCGCCTGATCATGCGCTTAGAAGGTTGGCTTCAGAAGCGTGGAGATCGTTCAGCAGCTGCTCAACCTCAATCCTCACAATCCCCAGAACCCCCGATAGATACCTCAGCCTTTTTAGTAGCCTCCTCTCCTTGGAAGAAAAAGGGGAAGCCATTTCAGCAAGAGCTAAACCATACAATTATAAAACCTTCCTATCATACGACCAAACCCCGTAAGGTTTGTCGTCAGCGCTCTTGTATCAAGGACGCTAATAGGAACTGCAACCAAGCGACCAAGCCCCGTAAGGTTTGTCACCCGTGCTCCTATATCACAGCTCACCTGTACAAGGACACCCCCTTGATTGGGTCGCCTATGATACGGCACTATGCAGCAGATAGGTACCATAATGACTACGGAAAGCAGCTGATAAGCTCACGACCGCCACCTCTTTATAAGTGAAGAGTGAAGAGTGAAAAATGAAAAGAGAAGAGTGAAAAATGAAAAGAGAAGAGTGAAAACATGAAGCAAATTAAGAGTTGCTTTGGGCAGCGTAGTAGAGATGCAATTTATAGCATCTTACAAAAGGGGCTGTTTTATGTCCTCATAGGCAAATTAACACATAGGAAAATGGATTAAACTCCAAAAAAAATTTTGAAATTTCGTTTTTTTTTAGGATATTTGCACCCCTCAAAATTACAGAAATGAGATTAAAGTTTTTCTATGTATTTGCGTTGTTTATCATAGCTGTGCAAGCGGCTTTAGCGCAAAAAGTTACCGTTACAGGGACGGTAAAGGATGCCCAAGGCGAACCTGTCTTGGGTACTTATATCCTTATCAAAGGTACCAGCCGAGGGGCTACAACCAACGATAAGGGAGCTTATACGATTGAGGCCAATGTGGGCGATGTGCTCTACTACTCTTTCTTAGGTATGAAGCCTGTAGAGAAACCCGTGACCCAAAAGAATACGGTGATCAATGTGGTGCTTCAGGACGATGTACAAGAAATAGACACAGGTCTTGTCTTCACTGGCTATGGAGCACCTAAGGTTGGGAGCAAGACGGTGGCTTCAGTGGCAACGGTACAAGGGCAGGAAATCGCTCGTACCCCCGATGCCAATGCCATGGATGCACTCGCAGGGCGTGTAGCGGGTATGGTGGTTACCACAGGCTCAGGGCGACCAGGCGATGCTTCCAGCGTACTGATTCATGGGTTTAACAACTTCCAGTCGGCGCTTAAGGGAAGTATATCTAACCAGACACCGCTCTATATAGTAGATGGAATGCAGGTAAGTTCAGGGATTATGACGGATCTCAACCCCAATGATATAGAGAGTGTTACCGTACTCAAGGATGCAGCTTCTACCTCTATCTATGGGTCTCGTGCTGCTAATGGGGTGATTCTCATCACTACCAAGCGTGGTAAATACAATGAGCAAACCCACATCAGTGTAAGCCACCAAGTGGGGTTCAATGCCATAACTAATGCCAGCCGCCGCTTTTTTGATGATATGATGACCCCTCGTGAATACTTGGATTTCTGGGCACAGCGCGACCCTGCGGCTATCCGCTCTGCCGCTGGAGTGTCAGGAAATACACCAGCACAGACTCAGGCGGCTATTGAGAAGATCTTGGCCGAGAATCCTTATAATACACGTTGGGACAAGGTCTTCTTCCGTGACTTCGTACCTACTACTCGTACCGATGTCTCTGTCTCTGGAGGAACGGCCTCTACTACCTATTACCTTTCGGCAGGTTACCTAAAGCAGGAGGGATCTACCGCTCCTTCTGTGGATTATCACCGCTATAATCTCAACACCAATGTGGATACCCGTATCAACAATTGGCTCAAAGCAGGACTATCACTCTCTGTAGGCTATAGCGAAAGAGAGGGCGGACGCTCTACCACTTCAGGGGCAAGGGTATTGGCCTTACCTCTGTATAGCCCTACCAATCCCGATGGTACTCGTAAGAACTTTATCAGAGGACTTACAGGACGAGCTACTGGATTCTATCACCCTGAGTATGAGGCTGAAAAAAATCCTTCGGCTTCCTATGGAACTGATGTGATGCCTATAGGGTATTTGACAATTGAGCCTATCAAAAAGTTGGTATTCAAGACCCAAGCAGGGGTACAATACAGCGATGGAGAATCCCAACAGAAGCACTTAAGCTCCTTTACCGATTACCAATTTGGTTATGAGAATACGGCTTACACACAGGTCTCTTATGATAAGTCGTATAGAAAGACCTTTACCAATACCTTGGAATACAAGTTTATGCTGGGCAACGCTCATAGCTTTACCGCCCTTTTAGGACAGGAGTCTATTGAGAATATTTATAAGGCCTTAGAATCTCGTACCACAGGACAGCCTTCCGATGGGCTTTCTATGCTCTCTCATGGGACTAAGGAAGTGGCAACAGGTGATAGCAAGACAGTAAGCACTTTCAACTCCTATTTTGCACGATTGGAATATGATTACTTGAATCGTTATTTCTTAGACCTTTCTGGTCGTCGTGATGGTTCGTCTAACTTTGGAGAGAACAACCGCTATGCCAACTTCTGGGCAGTAGGGGCTATGTGGAAACTCAAAAAAGAGGCTTTCCTTGAAAATGTAAAATGGCTTACCGACCTTAACTTACGCTTTAGTACAGGAATTTCTGGAAATGCGGGCGGACTTAACTACAGCAATATCAACGTAGTGAGCCCTTCTCAACTATACAATTCTCAGATAGGTTATACCCTTAGCCGTATAGGAAACCCTGATATTCGTTGGGAAGAACAAAAGAAAACAAGCGTGGGACTCAATGCGGTGATTCTACATAATACCTCACTCAATGTGGAGTACTACCACCGTCGTACCTACGATGTATTGGCTTACCGAGATAACAACTCTACCAGCGGACGTACCCAACTCTATGGGAACTCTGGAGGAATGCAAAACCAAGGGATTGATGTAAGTATCTCCTCTCGTGTGTATTATGATGAGGGTAACAACCTAAGCGTACGCCCTTACTTCAATATGAACTATAACCAGCAGAAGATCACCGAGATCTTCGAAGGACGCGAATCCCTCGTGAGCCTCAATAGCAACTTGGGCTTTAAGGTAGGTCGTGCTTTGGAATATACCGCTGTATTGCGCAAGGGGGTAGATCCCAATACAGGACTTACACAGTGGTACCTCCCAGGTGAAGATAAAATGGAAACCCAAACCGATGATAACCAGATAACCACTACCTATAATCCCAAATTGGCACAGACCACAGGCAAGAAGATGCATGCTCCACTCAATGGTGGTTTCGGTTGGACAGTTACTTACCGTGCCTTTAGCTTGGATATGAATTTCTCTTTCACCGTGGGTAACTGGAAAGTGAATAACGATATGCGCTATAGCGAAAACCCTGGTACTTTTGCCTCTGGTAATATCAGCCGTAAGGTTTTTGATTATTGGAAAAATGCAGGAGACAATACCCGCCACCCTAAGATTACCGAAGCTACCTTTATCTATTCAGGAGATTCTCGCTTGATACAGAAGGCCGATTTCTTACGCCTAAAGAGTATATCCTTGAGCTACAACCTACCTAAGGAGGTGATCGAGCAGATAGGTTTCTTTGGCGGAGTACGTCTCTATGGTACAGCACGTAACATCTTTACGCTTACCAATTACGAAGGAGCAGACCCTGAGTTCTCCAATCCTATATCCTTGGGAGGTTATCCACCTTCTCGTCAGTTTTCTTTCGGGGTTGAACTTAAATTTTAAAAAGCAATGAAAAAGATACTTAACAAATTACCACTATATACCCTTGCGGCACTCTCCTTGCAGAGCTGTGTCAAGTTAGAGCAAGAGCCCTTCAATGAGCTGAGTGAGCAGAAATCATTCCTCAGTGTGGAGGACGCTCAGTATTGGGTCAATGGAATGTATGACGGATTGCGTGATAATACTTATGGAAATACCATGTATAGCTCCGATGTACAGGCCGATTTCCTCAATGCCGTTCGTCGTAACAACGAAATCCTTCCCGAATTGCACCGCTGGACGGACTTTACTTCTTCCAATAGTACCACCGCTGCCATTTGGATGGCTCATTACAGAGCGATTCAGGATATTAATATAGCGCTCAATGGGATTCCTAAGGTACCCGTAGCCCAAGAGAGAGAACGTACTGAGCGCGCCCAAATTCAGCGTAACTTGGGCGAACTCCACTTAGGGCGCGCTTACTATTATACTTATTTGGTAACGCACTTCTGTGGGGCTTACGATGCCTCTTCCACTTATGGATTGCCAATCCTAAGAGAGTTCAAGGTGTCCAATTTTCCCGCACCCAGTACACTGAAAGAAACTTATGAGTTTATCTTGGAGGACATCGCTCGTGCCGAAGAGCTTTTGTCCGAGACTTCAGGAACAGTAGGAGCTACTACCTTTACCGCAGATGCTGCCAAAGCGCTCAAGGCACGTGTGCTACTCTACCAAGGGGCATGGCAAGAGGCTTATACTACTGCCAAATCCCTTATAGATGGAGGAAAGTACCCATTGGTTACCACACAAGATGACTTAATGGCTATTTGGAAAGAGGATGATGACAAAGAGAGTATCACCCAGCTTTTTGCCAAAGCACCTGCAAGTTTTACCTTGGGCGGAAGTGATGAGCTTCCTAAGGCTAACGATATCTATATAGGAGCTAATAACTATGACCGTCGTCAGCGTCGTTTCCTCTATAATCCGAGCTATATCCCTACACAGGCTTTCGTGGATTTATTTCAAGATACCGATTATAGGAAAAAAGTTTTTATCCAAAAACTCTTTCTAGATTATGGAAGTACCGCCTATAGGAATATTTATTTGGTTACCAAATATCCTGATAACAATAACCTAAAGACCAATTCTTCAGGACTACCTACCTATATGCACAGACCAAAATTGTTCCGTATAGCCGAGCAATACCTCATTGCAGCCGAAGCGGCTTACCACAATGGTGATGAAGCCAATGCCAAGGTATATCTCAATGCACTCCGAAGAGCACGTATCTTAAGAGCTACCTCTGTTACCGCTACAGGTCAGGCGCTACTGACAGAGATACAGAATGAGCGCAACCGCGAATTAGCCTTTGAGGGCTTCCGCTTACACGACATCAAGCGTTGGGGCTTAGGCGTAGTCAGAGGCACCCCCCAGAATGTAGAGGCGATTTTCTCCACCCCTGCCGAGGAATATTACCAACTGAATATTCCTGCTGGCAATTACAAACTCACTTGGCCACTCCCTGCCGCCGACATCAACTTTGAAAAAGGTCGCTGGAGTCAAAACCCAGGCTGGTAATAACTATAAAACAAAATCGGCGGTACCACAGTACCGCCGATTTTCACTATTTATAATATTCAAATTTTTGTTCTATAATAAGGTAAGGTTCCCCATTTTCGCTTTCTGTCTTTTTGATCCAGTTCTTTTTCTTATCATACTGGTAGGTGTAGTTTTTTTTCTGGGCAATAGTACCATCTTCTTTATAGATTACATTCTCCGTTTCATTGCCTTCCTTGTCATAAGTAGAAGTTACTTTCTTTACGAGTTTGTCAGTAGCATCATAAGTAAGGCGTTCTAATGGATTTCCTTTTTCATCGTTCTTGTAAAGGGTCTTGGAGGTAAGGCTATCTTTCTTATACTTGTCCTCGCGGATAAGGAAGCCTTTGTCATCATAGGTAAAAACAGTTTTTTCATCACATACCCCGCCTACACAGTTGGATTTCTCTATAAGTTGTTGTTTATCATTATATTTGGAGAAAGTACTCATAAAGATATCTCCTTTGTCGGTCAAGAGGTCATGGCGGATGCGATTACCCTGCGCATCATACTCATATAGGTTAGTGGAGAGCGTTTTGTTTTCCTCATCTTTGGAGACGGACTCTATTAGGTAACCTTGGTCGTTATAGGTATCATGGTAGGACATCAGCATACCATTATTATTGACTTGTATCTTAGTAGCGCGTCCCTTAGGGTTGAACTCCGTTAGCAGTTCCGAATTACCTCTGAAGGGTTTGCCTTGTTCATCAAAGCGATAGTCCAGTATGCGGTATGTCTTTACTTTTCCTTTGAGCTTGGCTGCGTCCCAACCTGTTTTCTTGTTCTGTCCGAAGGCAACTGTACCTGCCAAAAGCAGGATAATTCCTAATTTCTTCATTTTCTTGTAAATTAATTTTTATGGAGGGCAAAAATACGAAAGATAATTGTTAATTATTAATGCTTAATGGTTAATTGTCAAAGATTAATTGTTAATTGTCACAAACCACCAATCTCTAACCACTTAACCTGTAAGTTCTTCAAAAAAAATTTTCTCATTACAATAAAATATAGTAATTTTGCAACTTCAAAACACAGTAATTATCTTATGAAAATCTCATATAATTGGATTAAAGACTTTCTCAGGATAGACTTACCCGCAGAAAAAGTAGGAGAACTCCTTACAGATTTAGGCTTAGAGGTGGAAGGAATCACAGCTTACGAGAGTGTAAAAGGAGGCCTAAAAGGGGTCGTTGTAGGCGAGGTACTCGAATGTACCAAACACCCCAATGCGGACAAACTCAGCCTTACTAAGGTGCAAGTAGGTGAGGGAGTCGTCCTGCCTATCGTATGTGGGGCTCCCAATGTAGCCAAAGGTCAGAAAGTGGCTGTGGCAACTATCGGTACTACTCTTTATGACAAAGAGGGTGAACCCTTTAAGATTAAGAAAGGCAAAATCCGCGGTGAGGAGAGTCATGGGATGATCTGTGCCGAAGACGAACTTGGCTTGGGTAGCTCCCACGAGGGAATCATGGTCTTGGACAGCGCTTTGCCTGTAGGAAAGCCTTGTAGCGAGGTCTTCAAGGTGGTCTCCGATACAGTCTTTGAAATAGGCCTTACCCCTAACCGCGCCGATGCTATGAGCCACTTGGGGGTAGCTCGCGACCTTAGAGCAGGATTGTTGCAACAGGGTATCAATAAGGAGATTATCACTCCTTCAGTAACGGATTTCTTCGTGGATAACCGCTTGCTTAAGATAGATGTACTGGTGGATAACAAGGAGTTAGCCCCTCGCTATTGTGGGGTGAGTATATCCAATGTCAAGATAGCGCCTTCACCTGATTGGCTACAACAGAGACTCAGAGCTATAGGCATTACCCCTAAGAACAATGTGGTGGATATAACCAATTATGTACTCCACGACTTAGGTCAGCCCCTACATGCCTTTGATGCCTTGCGTATCGCTGGCAAGAAGATTATTGTACGCAATGCCGCCGAAGGTGAGAAATTCCAAACTTTGGACGGAGTAGATCGTACGCTCTCGGCTGAGGACTTGGTTATTTGTGATGCGGACAAACCTCTATGCTTGGCAGGGGTATTGGGTGGCACCAACTCAGGGGTGGGACAGGATACTACCCATATCTTCTTGGAGAGTGCTTATTTCAACCCTGTGGCAGTACGTAAAACAGCCAAGCGATATGGAATCTCTACCGATGCGTCTTTCCGCTTTGAACGTGGGATCAATATAGATAATTGTAAGTATGCGCTGCTAAGAGCGGCTATCATGATCAAGAAGATTGCAGGAGGTGAAATTTCCTCCGATGTGGTGGATTGGTACCCTAAAAAACAAGAGGATTTTCAGGTGTTCCTCACTTATGAAAAAGTAGATAACCTCATAGGTCAGATGATTCCTCGCGATGTGATTAAGAGTATATTACACTCCTTGGATATCCAAATCAATAGCATTACCGAAATAGGTATGGGACTTACTGTGCCTTCCTATAGGGTAGATGTACAACGCGATGTAGATGTGATTGAGGAAATTCTTCGCGTATATGGCTATAACAATATAGAGTTCTCTTCCAAGGTGAGTGCCTCCATGGCGCATGCCAGCCGATTTGAGGATTTCAATGTACAGAATGTAATTGCTAACCAGCTCGTAGGACAAGGGCTTTATGAGATGATGAACAACAGCCTTACCTCGGCTGCTTATCAAGAGCTGTCAGCTGATATCAGTGCGGCTCAGGCGGTGCAAATCCTCAACCCACTCAGTCAGGACTTGGCTGTGATGAGACAGAGTATGCTCTTTTCAGGGCTGGAGACCATAGCTTACAACAACAACCGCAAGCGTACAGATTTGGCTTTGTTTGAGTTCGGTAAGACCTATCACAAGATAGGGGAGAGCTATACCGAACCTAAGCACTTAAGCCTTTTCTTATCAGGAAATATTTACCCTGAGACATGGAATGCCCCACAAGAAAAGACCAATTTCTACTACCTAAAGGGCTATGTTAAGGCTATATTTGACCGCTTAGGAATCACTGACCTCAAGGAAACACCTTCTCAGGAGGATATCTATCAGGAAGGGATCACCTTGTGGCTCGGGCAGACACCTTTGGCGTCCTTAGGAGTAGTGAAAAATAATATATTACAGCATTTTGATATAAAGCAACAGGTGTTCTATGCTGATATTCAGTGGGATCTCCTCTTGGCCAACCTCTCCAAAGAGGTGAAATACCGAGAGATTCCTAAGTATCCTGAAGTACGCCGCGACTTAGCCCTGCTTTTGGATAGTGAAGTTTCTTTTGAGACACTCTATCGCATCGCCTTGCAGACAGAAAAAGAGTTGCTCAAGAAGGTAGCCCTCTTTGATGTATATCAAGGGGATAAGCTCCCTAAGGGCAAGAAGAGCTATGCTATGAGTTTTATATTACAAGATAGCAATAAGACCCTTACCGACAAGCAGATAGATAAGACGATGACAACCCTCGTAGAGGCTTTCAAGAAGCAAACAGGTGCTCAGTTACGTTCTTAAAAGAGTAAAAGTATATGGATTTTTCTTCCAAATTATTGGAAAATGCAGTCTATGAGATCGCACTGCTCCCAGGTATAGGCAAGCGAACCGCCTTGCGTTTGGCACTTCATTTGCTCAAGCAGCCCAACACTCAGGCGGAGCACTTAGCCAATGCTTTACTCAAGCTGCGCAATGAGGTTACTTATTGCAAAAATTGTCATAATATATCCGATACCGAGATTTGTGACATCTGTGCCAATATTCACCGTGATGCCTCGCTGCTCTGTGTAGTGGAAGATGTACGCGATGTGATGGCCATAGAACATACAGGACAGTACAATGGTCTCTATCATATCCTTGGGGGTAAGATTTCCCCAATAGATGGGGTAGGGCCTAACCAGCTGAATATAGCTTCCTTAGTCAAAAAGGTAAAGGAAGGCGGTGTTAAAGAAATTATATTTGCGCTAAGCAATACCATGGAAGGGGATACGACCAACTTCTATATATACCGACAATTGGAAGGTTTGGACGTTACCACCTCTACCATTGCAAGGGGGATCTCCGTAGGGGACGAACTGGAATATACCGACGAGGTTACCCTTGGAAGGAGTATCCTCCACCGTATACCATTTCAAGTACAGTAGTCAGTTATTAGTTGTTAATCACTAACCACTAATCACTAACCACACAATCACTAACAATTAAAAATTAAAAATTATGGCAAGATACGAACTGAAATTACCTCAAATGGGAGAAAGCGTAGAGGAGGCAATTATCTCTTCTTGGCTCAAAAAAGTAGGAGATACCATTAAAGTAGATGATATCTTGGTAGAAGTAGCTACTGATAAGGTAGATTCCGAGATTCCCAGCGAAGTATCGGGAGTAATTACGGAAATCTTGACCCCAGTAAAATCAGTGGTGAAAGTAGGCCAAGTCATGGCTATTATAGAGACAGAACAGGAGGACGAAATCCAAGTAGAACTCCTCTATGAAACACCACAGCCTATTCTCCCTATAGAAGAGACACCTTCACAACCTATAGAGTTAGAGCTGACCCCACAACCTGTAGCAGTAGAAGCACCTGTACCTCCTACAGAAGAGGTAGCAGCACCCCCTACAGAAGAGGCAGCAGCACCCCCTACAGAAGAGGCAGCAGCACCCCCTACAGAAGAGTTAGCAGCACCCCCTACAGAAGAGTTAGCAGCACCCTCTACAGAAGAGTTAGCAGCACCCTCTACAGAAGAGGCAGCAGCACCCTCTACAGAAGAGGTTCCAACACCTCCTACAGAAGAGGTAGCAGCGACCCCTCAAGAAGAAGAAACTATAGCCGCACAGGTGCCTTATGTACCTCAGGCGCCAGTGGCACTGCCTGAAACACCTCAAGAGGAAACAAACGAACCTTTCTATTCTCCATTGGTAAAGACTATTGCCAAGGAGGAAAATATCTCTATGGACGAGTTGGCTGCTATTGAAGGCTCAGGTATAGATGGCCGTATAACCAAGCATGACTTATTACGCTATTTGGAAAGAAGAAATTCTCAGGCTGCTACCACTTCTACATCAGTGACTACTGCACCTGCTATAGAGCCAAGCGTTGCTACAACAGAGACAGCACCATTGGCTTTACCTACAACAACTGATCTTACTACTCAGGTTACCGATGTAGCACTTATAGATGACAAACTCGGTGGCTCACCTTTCTCAGTTGCAGCCGTAACTGAATTACCTGCTCCAGTAGCCGAGTCTCAGCCTGCTCCAGTGGTTGAATCTCAGCCAACCGCAGGTCTTTCTGCCGTAGAACTCCTTATGCAACAGAAAGAAGCAGCTAAAAAAGAGTCTCAGGATCAAGTCTCTACATCTGTAGCACAAGAAGAAGCACCTGCACCAGTAGTAACTCAAGAAGAAGCACCTGCACCAGTAGTAACTCAAGAAGAAGCATCTGCACCAGTAGTAGCACAAGAAGAAGCACCTGTACCAGTAGTAACTCAAGAAGAAGCATCTGCACCAGTAGTAGCACAAGAAGAAGCACCTGCGCCAGTAGTAGCACAAGAAGAAGCACCTGCACCAGTAGTAACTCAAGAAGAAGCACCTGTACCAGTAGTAGCTCAAGAAGAAGCACCTACGCCAGCAGTAGCACAAGAAGAAGCGTCTGTACCAGTAGTAGCTCAGGAAGAAGCACCTACGCCAGCAGCTCAAGAAGAAAAGACAGAAGTACAAGAAGTGAAATATCCTGATATTTCTGACTTTATCAAAAACTTTGAGGCTACACACCCTAAAGAAACTCCTACGGACGAAAAACCAGTAGCTGAAGAAGCACCTGAAAAACAACCGCAACCTACTATATCACCAGCACCTATCTCCTTGGAAGTGCCTCAGGACAAGCCAGAGGAAAAACCAGTGGTAGCGAGCACTACTTATACTCCTTCGCCTGTGGATAAGAATGTAGAGGTGATCGAGATGACCCGTATGGGCAAGCTCATAGCCAACTATATGATTGAGAGCAAGCATGTGTCAGCTCATGCCACCAGCTTCATTGAAGTAGATGTTACTCGTATTTGGAATTGGCGCAATAAGAACAAAAAGGCTTTTGAAGCTCGTGAGGGAGAAAAACTTACCTTTACCCCTATCTTTATTGAGGCAGTGGCCAAAGCTTTGCGTGATTTCCCTCTGATGAACATCTCCACCGATGGCGAACGTATCTTTAAGAAAAAACAAATCAATATAGGTATGGCTACGGCCTTACCTAACGGAGACCTCATCGTCCCTGTGATTAAGAATGCAGACCAACTCAGTTTGGTAGGTTTGGCTAAGAGTGTGAATGATCTGGCCAAACGTGCCCGTGAGAACAAACTTAAGCCTGATGAGGTAAAAGATGGTACTTACACAGTAACCAATATAGGGGCTTTTGGCAATCTCTTTGGCACGCCTATTCTCAACCAACCTCAAGTGGGTATCTTGGCCATTGGTGCCATACAGAAGGTGCCTGCGGTGGTGGAAACGCCCGAAGGTGATGTGATTGCCATTCGCTATAAGCTCATGCTCTCCCACAGCTTTGACCATAGGGTGGTCAATGGAGCACTCGGAGGCATGTTCGTACAGCGAGTAGCCAAGTACCTCGAACAGTGGGACATCAACCGAGAAATATAGCCCATGCAAGGCCTTGTCTTTTATGTAGCTTATCCCTTCCTATGGCTTATAGCACACCTACCCGATAGGTTGCTCTATGGGCTATCGGATGGGATATGCTTTCTTATCTATAGACTTATAGGCTACCGCAAAAAGGTGGTAAGGCGTAACCTTTGTTTGGCCTTTCCTGAAAAACCACTAAGTGAAATCAAGCAAATAGAGGCGGCTTTTTATCATCATTTCTGTGATATCTTCTTGGAAATGATAAGAACCATGGGGCTTTCGCAGGCACAAATGCAGCAGCGTATGACCTATACCAACAAGGAACTGTTGGAGGACTATTACCACAAGGGGAAGAGTGTCATCATCATGTGTGGGCACTACAATAGTTATGAGTGGCTACTCTCCTTGGCCGCTCAGATTCCCCATACTTCCTATGCCCTTTATACGCCTATTACCAATAAGTACTTTGACCGTTTTGTACGTAGGCTCAGGGAGAAGTTCCATAGCTATCTCATCTCCCGCTACAAGGCTATAGAGGAGATCCGTCGCTTACAGCATGAAGGAGTGCGCTGTGCTTATGGCTTAGCCAGTGACCAGTCACCCTCACCAACCAAGGCTTATTGGCGTACTTTTATGGGAGTGGAAGTACCTGTATTTACAGGGGCTGAGCGTATTGCCAAGCAGTTCAATATACCCGTGGTATTCTGTGATATACAGAAAAAACGCAGAGGGTATTACGTAGCTACTTTCGTTCCTATCACCGAAGCCCCTTCCGATACTATAGCTCACGAAATTACCGATACCTTTACTCAATTACTTGAGACACAGATACGCCGTGCCCCAGAGTATTACCTATGGACACATAACCGATTTAAGCACGCGAAGGAAGTGAAGAATGAAGAGTGAAAAGTGAAGAATGAAGAGTGAGAAGTGAAGAATGAAGAGTGAGAAGTGAAGAATGAAGAGTGAGAAAGAATTAGTAGTGAGCAAGGGCAAACTCGTGTAAGCAAGTATGTGAGGCAATTCACTCTCTGCGTAAGAAGCTAACCACTTAAAAAAAACTAATGAAAAATGCTGGCTTTGTCATTAATTTTTCGTATCTTTGTCCGTAATATCAATGATAGAAATTTTCGTCATAAAAATTAATATTCTTTATGGATAAGTATTCTTTTCTTAATGCTGCAAACACCCAGTTTTTTGCAGATTTGTACGACCAGTATTTGGAGAATCCCGACTCAGTAGAGGCCAGTTGGCGCGCGTTTTTCCAAGGATTTGATTTTGCTCGTGAGAGCTATGGGGACGATTTCTTTGAAGAAGTAGCCCTTTCTTCTGAGCCAGCCCCCCAAGTGGCTACCTCTCAAGTAGCTTCTTTGCCTGTATCGGACAAGGTAGAGAAAGAATTGAGAGTGTTGAACCTTATCAAGGCTTATCAGCAACAGGGACACCTCTTGGCTCAGATAGACCCCCTTAGAGTACGCAACGCTCAGGTGGCTTTTCCTTTAGAGAAGTTTGGCCTTTCTCAAGCAGACCTTTCTACAGTCTTTGAGGCTGCCAAGGAGCTATACTTACCTGCCTCTCCACTCTCTGTTATTCTTAAAAAATTGGAGGATACTTTTACCAAGAATGTAGGTATAGAGTTTGAACATTTGGACAATGCTGAGGCTAAAAAGTGGTTCCAAGAAAAAATATATACAGGCGACTATACCGCTGCTTTTTCTAAGGAAGAAAAAGTACGTATCTTACAGAAATTAGCAGAATCTACTGCTTTAGAAAACTTTTTCCATAATAAATATGTAGGTCAAAAACGCTTCTCCTTGGAGGGGAACGAGGCCTTAATCCCTGCTTTGGACGCCCTGATAGAAACAGCGGCTGATCGCAAAGGCGTCAAGGAGGTCGTAATAGGTATGGCACACCGTGGTCGTCTTAATGTATTGGTGAATATCTTGGGTAAGAATCTTCAAGATGTTTTCTCCGAGTTTGACGGTAAGGATTACCCTAACCCTGAGTTTGACGGAGATGTGAAGTACCACTTGGGACTGACTACCTTGCGCAAAACAGCCAAAGGGCAGGAAGTATTGCTTAACTTGGCTCCCAACCCTTCTCACTTGGAAACAGTGAGTGCTGTCTTACAAGGGATTACTCGCGCTAAGCAGGACAACCACTACGCTCAAAATCCTTCTCAAGTATTACCTATCGTAATGCATGGTGATGCAGCCGTGGCAGGACAAGGTATTGTATATGAGGTGATGCAAATGGAGCGCCTACGTGGTTATAGGACAGCAGGAACTATTCATATAGTGATTAATAACCAAATAGGTTTTACTACCAATCCTTTTGACTCTCGTTCTACCACTTATTGTACTGATATAGCCAAGGGATTCCAAGCTCCTATCATACATGTCAATTCCGATGATACGGAGGCCGTGGTACATGCGGTACTTTTGGCCTTAGAATATCGTATGGCTTTCGGTCATGATGTATTCTTGGATTTGGTAGGTTACCGCAAATATGGTCATAATGAGGGAGACGAACCACGCTTTACCCAACCTGTATTGTACAAACTTATAGGAAGCCACCACAACCCTACAGTTATCTATACCGAGAAGCTCGTCCAAGAAGGAGTTATTACTGCCAAAGAAATAGAGGCCTACGAAGAACAATATCGCAACTACTTGGACGGAGAATTGGAGGCATCACGCAAGAAAGAATTGACTATTATTCAGCCAATTATGCAGAACGAATGGCAAGGCTTTGACCATATTGCCTCTGCTCAGGAGATGCTCCAAAGGGTAGATACCTCTTTTGATAGAAACAAATTGGACGAATTAGCGGCCTTAATTACCGCACTACCAGAAGATAAGAAGTTTATCAATAAGATTTCTAAGATTATCAAGGATCGCCAAAGCATCTATTTTGAACAACAGAAAGTAGATTGGGGATTGGCCGAGCACTTGGCTTTTGCCACCCTCCTTTCTGAGGGATATAATGTACGCCTCTCTGGCGAAGATGTAGGCCGTGGTACTTTCTCTCATCGCCATGCGGTAGTAAAGGCAGAAGAGACCGAAGAGGAAATCCTACCACTTACTTATATTACGGCACAGGGCGGAGGCAAGCTCCATGTATATAACTCCTTGCTTTCCGAATATGGTGTATTGGGATTTGAGTACGGATACTCCCTTACAGCACCTAATACCTTGACCATTTGGGAAGCACAATTTGGTGATTTTGCCAATGGAGGACAGATCATGATGGATCAATATATCTGTTGTGGAGAAGATAAGTGGAAGAACCAGAGCGGATTGGTAATGCTCTTGCCTCACGGATATGAAGGACAAGGTGCTGAGCACTCCTCTGCTCGCTTGGAACGCTACTTACAGCTATGTGCTACCCAGAATATGTATGTAACCAACTGTACTACACCAGCCAACATCTACCACTTGCTACGTCGCCAGCTCAAGGCACCATTTAGAAAGCCGCTTATTGCCCTTTCTCCTAAGAGCTTGCTCCGTCACCCCTTGGTGATTTCCTCCGTAGATGAATTGGTTAGTGGTCATTTCCAAGAAGTTTTGGACGATACACAGGTAAATCCAGATGAGGTAACTACTCTTGTATTCTGTTCAGGACGTTTCTATTACGATTTGCTTGCAGAACGTGAGAAATTAGGCAGAAATGATGTAGCTTTGGTACGTATCGAGCAGCTCTTCCCGCTTCCTGTGGAACAACTCAAAGAGGTGATAGCTCGTTATCCTAAAGTAACTGACTATGTATGGGCACAAGAAGATCCTAAGAACATGGGAGCTTATGGCTATATGCTTATGAACTTTGACTTAGTACCATGGAGATTAGCGGCTATGAACGCCTACTCAGCTCCGGCCCCTGGTAGTCCTAAGCGCCACAAAGCTCGTCACCAAGAGGCTATTGATAAAGTCTTTAATAAGTGACAAATGACAAGTAACTAATAATGGTACTTGATAAAGTAAAAAGTAAAAGGTCTGAGTAGTACTCTTACCTTTTACTTTTTACTTTCTAACCCCTGTCCGCTGACTTCTGCTCTTATTCGTGTTTATTTTATTTCAAAGAGAAGTTCAGTGTGTTATTATTAGTTAATATATAATGATATGCTATTTATATATTATTGTTTGTCATGTAATTGTGTTTTATAAACGTGTATAAAAAGTTAAAAAAAGACTTTTAAATATTTTTTAGTATGATGGTTCAGAAATAATTTATATCTTTGCACTCAGAAAAAAAAATTAAATAATGGATTTTACTAATAAAACAATTGGAGAGATTGTAGCAGATGACTTTCGTACTGCTGCTATCTTTAAAAAACACGGAATAGACTTCTGCTGCCGCGGTGGTAGAACTATAGATGAAGCCTGTGAAAAGAAGGACGTAACTAAGAAAGAACTTATTGAAGAGCTTTCTTCCCTTCCTTCAGGAAAAGGCGATGCGGTAGATGTAAGTAGCTGGCCTTTGGACTTATTGGCTAACTATATTGTGAAGATACATCACGAATATGTAAGGGAGAAAACCCCTACTTTGATTCAGTTTTTGGATAAGCTATGTAAGGTACATGGTGACAGACACCCGGAACTCTTTGAAGTAAACCAACTCTTTAACGAAAGCGCTCATGACTTAGCAGAGCATTTCCAAAAAGAAGAACGTGTGTTGTTCCCATTTATAGAAAAGCTTGTAAAGGCTTCACAAACAGGCGAGCCACTTGAACCTACTCACTTTGGTACTGTAGAGAACCCTATTGAGATGATGAAGCATGACCACACCATAGAGGGAGACCGCTTTGCTAAGATTGCTGCCCTTACCGACGGCTATACCCCTCCTGCCGATGCATGCAACACCTACAGAGTTACTTTGGCTATGCTTGAAGAGTTTGAGAATGACCTGCATCGTCATATCCACTTGGAAAACAATGTGTTATTCCCTAAAGCCATTGCCTTAGAGAAGAAATTGAGAGAAAAAACCGCTTAATAACTCATAGCAATTTAATTTAAGGAAAAAACTACTTGGAAAATTTCTAAGTAGTTTTTTTGCGTAAGAGCATAAATAATACTATCTTTGTGCGCTAAAAACAAATATTGTATGTTGACTTATCTTATAGTGTTTTTAGGAGTTCAACTCCTGCAAGGACTTTTTTTATGGAAGGGTTATCAGAAGGCAGGCTACAAGGGGTGGCAAGCCTTTGTCCCTATATGGAATATGCTGATTCTACTGAAGATTATTGAGCGTCCTTGGTGGTGGATTTTCTTGGTGTACCTACCAGTGATAGGCAATATTATGGCCATTGTCTTGGCCTATGAGTGGTTACATGTATTTGGCTATCGCCAAAAACGCTATACCCTTTTGGCGGTACTCACCTTAGGACTTTTTGTTGCCTATGTGATGTATCAGCCTAAGACCCAATATATAGGTAAGAGTGAGGCGGTGATTGCCGACAATGTGCCCTCTTGGCTTAGTGGAATCATCTATGCGGTGGTGGCAGCCTCTACCATACATGCGTATTTTATTCAGCCTTATACCATACCAACCTCTTCGCTTGAAAAGACTCTTTTGGTAGGGGATTTCCTTTTTGTAAGTAAGTTTCACTATGGAGCACGCTTGCCTATGACCCCCATAGCAGCTCCTATGGTGCATGATACCATTCCTTTGGCAGGAGTGAAGTCTTACTGCTCTAAGCTTCAGTTGCCTTACTTGCGCTTGCCCGCCTTGCAGAAGATCAAGCGCAATGATATAGTGGTCTTCAACTGGCCTACCGATACGGTACGTTTCTTCCGCGACCCCTCTGGTATTCATGCTTATAAGCCAGTGGATAAGAAATCCCACTATGTGAAAAGAGCCGTGGCTGTGGCAGGTGATACCTTTGAGATACGCGATGGAGATGTCTATATCAATGGCAAGAAGGAGGTTTATCCCGTAAGAGCTAAGTTGCAAACCTCCTATACAGTAGATACCGATGCCGAGTTTAGGAGCTATTTGGTAAGCCTTTATGGCAGCCAATACACCCCTGAACAGCTATTGCCCATCTTCTTATTCCAGAACTTTGCCATTACCGATGCCTCTGGGTTTAGTGCGGATAACCAATTTGTGGTACAATCAGCAACGCAGGAGGTAGCTCAGAAGATAGGACAACTTCCACATATAGAGAAAGTAACCAAAATAGTAGCACCTAAGCAGTATAACAAGGCTATTTTCCCACATAACGAGCGTTTTGCATGGAGTGAAGATAATTTTGGCCCAGTGGAAATCCCAGCTGAAGGCAAAACCGTACAGCTTACCCAAGAAAACCTTCCTCTATACCAACGTATTATAGCTGAATACGAGGGGAATACGCTACAAACACAAGGTAGTGATATCCTTATCAATGGGCAAAAAGCTACTTCCTATACTTTCCGCCAAGATTACTACTGGATGATGGGGGACAACCGCCATAACTCCGAGGACAGCCGCTACTGGGGCTTTGTGCCTTTTGACCATGTGGTAGGCAAACCTGTATTGGTATGGATGAGCTGGGATAGTAATGCTTCAGGGTTTAATAAAATCCGCTGGAGTCGCCTCTTTACTACCGTCAATGGAGAAGGAGAGCCTGTTTCTTACCTCTATTGGGTATTGGGCTTAGGAGTACTTGGCTATATTGGTTACGAAGTATATAAGAAGAAATATAAGGGAAAAGCAAAGGTAAAGAAATCATAATGAAGGCATTATTACACCCTACTTATTTCCCGACGATTGCCTCTTTTTCGCTTTTGGCAAAGGAGCCTTGTCTTTTGGAGGTATCGGACAATTACCAAAAGCAGACCTACCGCAATCGTACCTATATCTATGGAGCTAATGGCAAGCAGATACTCACTGTACCTATTCTACATACAGGCGGAGAGACAGGGCGTCAGCTCTATAAGGACGTGCGGGTGGATAACCAAGTGGCTTGGCAGAAACTACATTGGAAGACTCTACAGACGGCTTATCGCACCTCTCCTTACTTTGAGTACTATGAAGATAAGATTGTCCCTATATTTACCCAAAAGCATACATTCCTTTTGGACTTGAACCTCCGTACTATAGAGGTGGTACTGGATTGCCTCCATATAGATGTGAGTTGGGAGCAAACCACCTCTTATCAGCCAACCTACGAAGGGGTGACTGACTATCGCTATTTGACCAATGCCAAAGCGTCCTATGAGGTAAATCAAGAGCCTTATTATCAGATATTCTCAGATAAGCATGGTTTTATTCCCAATCTTAGCATATTGGATTTGCTCTTCCATGAAGGAAACAAATCAATGACAAATGACAAGTGACAAGTGACAAATGACTAATGATTTGTCACTAGTCACTAGTCGTTAGTCACTTTTTAAAGAGTGGGATCATATAGGTTAGGGTGTAGTTGTAGTTGATACCAAAGGAGCTGCCTTCCCATACACGTTGTATCCCAGGAATCCAGAAGTTGGGGAATTGGTCGCTTTTCTTGTTGTAGAGCAGTAGGCTAAAGCGCACAGAAGCTCCTGCATAGAAGTGCTTGAAGAGTTCTACTTTGATTCCTAAAATACCTTCTAACCAGTGGGCAGTACGTCCGTGGTAAGTAGTCAGCAGATCGCTTTGGCTGCCGCTAAGCGATTCATTCCAATAGATATTGTATAAGGTATGCAGGTTGTAGCGAGATACCTCTTGACTAAAAGAAGAAAAGCCATAGCGTGCCCCGAAGTAGATCATATTCTCCATTCCATACCAGTTGGTATAGGAATTATAATCAAATCCCAATTTGATATATTCGCCACGGGTAGCAAAATCAAAGTAGTTGGTGGTGCTATTCTTGTATTCCTTGCCTATTTCTCCTGCTATATAATAGCGATTATTCAAGCGGTAATCACCCACTAGTTCCAGTCCTTCATAGTTTTTATCAGTAAAGGTACGTACGAGTTTGGAGATATCAGCCCCTATACGCAAGCCATAGTGCTGGTAGTACTTTTTGCTGGCTTGAGTAGGAGCTGGGGTGGCCTTCTCTTGAGGCTTTTGCTCTTGCGCAAAGCCACAGATAGAGAGCAGCAGGCTAATAAAAAATATGAATACTGGCTTTCTTTTCATTGTCTAATTTTCTAAAAAGTACATGTACACGCTCCACCCAAGAGGTATAGCCATCTACGGAGGAGAAAGTAGCGGAGAGGTCATTATAGGTAACCCTATAGCCACACCCTTTACTGAGGAACTCTTGAGAGGGAGTAGCTGTGATTTTCAGTTCGCTCACGCTTCCACTGACTAAGACGCCCGTGCTATCAATGACCGCGTCCTTGGCCAAGAGGAAGGAAGTCTCACCAGAGGTTAGTTTCAGGGGCAATACAAGGGAATCAGTAGTGGCGATGGGCTGAATGATTTGGTAGCGGTCTTTGCCCATGACTAAGAGGTTATTGACCGTTTTGGTACGGCGTGGGGTGGTCTTGTCATGTACCCGAATGATAAGGCGCGGGGTGAGCACCTCATCGGCACAGATGTCATCGTTCTCGCAGCCTACAAGCCATAGTAGTAGGGAAAGGAATAGAATATTTTTCATATCAGTTCAAATTATACAAAAAAATCCCTGAAAAACAGGGACTTTTCTTTTAGAGAAAGAAATATTATATTTCTTCTGCATCTCTTAGACGTTGGATAAACTCTGCTCTTTGGATTACATTACGGCGAAGCACAGAGGGCTTACTGAAGTGCTGACGTGCACGAAGCTCCTTTACAATCCCTACGCGGTCAAATTTTCTTTTGTAGCGCTTAAGGGCTCTGTCTATATTTTCTCCTTCTTTTACTGGTATAATAAGCATAGTAATAACACCTCCTTTCGTTTACGGGGGCAAAGATACAACAATTTTTTGTACCCACAAGCGCTATTGTGAAAAAAACGATAAAATTTTTCATCACGCAAAAACATTGCGCAATTAATAAGTACCTTTGCAAAGCAAAACAGAAATTATTGTCCTATGATTTTACAAATACACTCTGAAAATCCCCAGCTTTTAGACTTGCTCAATAAGAACCCACATACCGACTTTGGGATCTATGCCAAGGCCTTGCGCAATGGGCAACTTGTGGGTAATGCCGTTTCCGCTCATCAGTACGATGTGCTTTTCCAAGATACCCGCTATAGCTATTTGCCAGAGGAAAGTAACCAGATTGATTTTCAAAGCTATAGCACCCCCTTGGTGGTGCTACATATCTGTAATGAGTTTTTCAAGGAACTCCTACAAGAGCGGCAGACCTACTTGCAGCAGGAAATCAAGTGGTTAGGTAAGTCCCGCGGTGAAGTGGATACCTACCCTTGTAAAATAGAGGTCAAAAACCTATATGCCAATTCTAATTGGTATGCTCAAGGACATTTTCTATTGGAACGTTATTTCAAGAATATACATGCAACACCTCTAATAGGAAACAACCTTTCGCTAACAATAGAGGGCAAGAACGTATTTGAGGCTATGAACCTTTTGAGTTTTGTAGCAGTGGCTACTCATATTACCAATACCTATGGGGAATACACCTATATAGATGACCATTTTGCCCAGAAATATGCACGTATTCTAACCAATATAGAACAGGTGCCTTACTTTGTGTTCTATCTCTTTATCAAAAGGGCGATAAAGAGCGAACGCCAATTTGCCGAGATCAAGCCCTTATTTGAAGCCTATTTCAAGCAGCGCGGTATGGATATAGATTTCCAGTTTGCCGATACCCACGGAAGCCGTATGAACTTTATTGTCAATGAGCTGGGTATGGATTACCCTATCTTGGATATCGGTTGTGGAGAGCTGAAGTACTATCGTCGTTTTATGCGAAGGAACTACAACTATCAACACCCTTATTTTGCTACGGATACCGATCCAGAAGTGGCAGCTCATGTGGCGATTCTCAAGGAACGTATGGAAGCCGATAACCTCTATTTCTTTACCTCATGGGACGATTTTCAGTACAAAGAGCCTGTAAATATCATACTCACTGAGGTCATAGAACACAATACCCCTGCCCAAGCAGCCGCCTTGGTTAAGAAGTGCTTATCATTGAACTTCCATAAGCTTGTCATCACCACGCCTGATAGCCGTTTTAACCCCTATTACTTTGAAGAAGGGGAGGAAAGCAGGCGACATGAGGATCACCATTTTGAATGGACGGACACAGAATTTCAGTCTTTTATCAAAGAATGCGTAGGAGCATTACCGCTTACCTATACTTTCTATGGAATAGGGGATAAGATCAATGGGGTAACGCCTACACAAGCGGTGGTTATCACTCGGAAATAAGATTATTTGCTTGTAAGATTTGATAATAATTCTTATTTTTGTGCTTTAAGAGGCTATGAGTGATTATATAATTCAAAGAAAGTAGGAGAGATTTTTAACCAATTAATATATGTAGGCGAATACAATCCTTACATTTCGGTTTGACTATAAAAAATTCCACTATGAGAAAAGTAATATTATTCTTTGTAATAATTATTTGTGTAACAGCTTGTGGCACAAAGCGGAAAAATGTTTTTACTAATTTAGATTGTAGTAAATATTCCTATATATTAGATAGTTTGGGATATATTCAAGAATCTGAGGAAGGTATATACGAAGGGAAATTATTTGATAAAATTGTATCATATAATAAAGATATAATCCCTTGTTTAATAGAAAAACTAAAAGATACCACACAAACAAATATCAGATATGCAGATAGTTATAACTATACTCATAGTGATATTGCATTATTTTTATTGGGTTATGAAAGTATAACTAAATGTCCTATATATAGGAGATATTCTCTATAAAGAATTTAAGAAAGATTTTTTAAAAAGTAATCTTTTCCCTTTTGAACAAAAAATAATGATTGTATTTTTTAGTAATGATAAAAAAACCAATTATAATAATCGCTTAAGGTTATATAAAAGAATGAAAAAATGGTATTTGAGAAATTGTAAAGGATAAAATAATAGATAATAAATAATCAGCTTTTGATATAGGCATATAGTTTTTTACCTTTGCTCCCACAGATTCCACAGATTTTTACGGAAAGAAAGATATCTTACGAAACTTGAGTTACTAATACGCTATGAAAAAAATAATATTTATATTTCTAAGTAGTTATATTTATGGGCAACAAATCAATAGCTTAGAATTTTTGTTTAAGAATCCTGATAAGGTAATGATCGCTACCGTTCTTTTTCAAGATAAGACTACTATCCCTATATCGAGAGTAAAAGATAGTCTTTTAGATTCCTATATATTGAGAGTAAAAGATAGTCTTTTAGATTCCTATGTCCCAATACCAATATTTGAGGAACCTAAAGAAGTCATACGGAAAATAGAGGAGAAGGAATTGAGCAAAAAAGAGATTACAAAACTGATAAAATTATTGCAGAAAAGAAATAAAAAAGGCGTACCTTTGCCTTATGTATATGACATTCAACTTGATTTTTATAAGGAAGGAACCGTTTTACAGGTTGTTACCATTTCGTCTGTAACTGAGAAAATAGTCGTCAGGCGAATAAATTGTATTCCAAAAGCAGAGGAGGAAAGTTTAGAGGAAGATGTTTGTTACTATATGGGAGTGGTATCAGATGCTTTGAAAAAGTATCTGACCCAACTCTTACGGAAAAAGCATCTGTGGGGAGAGCATCAATGTTTTGACGAAGATATGTTATGACAACTACATTGAAGCTTATCTTCTTGGCATGTTTGGGTTTGCAAATACAAAGATAAGAGTTCCTATGTTTTTTTTACAAATTATTTAAAAGCCAAGACGGCTTCTATATTTTATGCTACTTTTTAA
>ERZ772973.267-NODE-267-length-29668-cov-2.98585_pt1 | contig 29668 bp, 20 predicted proteins | sample MGYA00580672_ERZ772973 | MGnify/ENA primary metagenome ERZ772973 (study PRJEB29015, sample SAMEA2737938) | human oral metagenome | biome: human oral; feature: human-associated habitat; material: dental | place: China | collected 2152 ...
CTAGGACGACGCCCTCTCACGGCGTTAACACCGGTTCAAATCCGGTTGGGGGTACGGATTCATAAGTGAATCAAGGCCCCCATCGTCTAGCGGCCTAGGACGACGCCCTCTCACGGCGTTAACACCGGTTCAAATCCGGTTGGGGGTACCAATGACCTCGGCACCTGAGCGGTGGCGAGGTTTTTTGTTAACCACCCGGTCCGCGTTTTCTCTTGTGCTTTGCAGAAAAGTTTCGGAACCGTTGCAGTGTGTCTAACCTAGGAGCAGCCCCATGGGAGGGGATCGCTTTTGGACGAGGGAGTCTGTCGTGACATACCGACTCAATAGGACATTCCTGCGCCGAACGCTCAGCGTTGGCGCGGCTATCGCGCTGATGGGAGGTGTGCTTCCAGCCGCGTGGGCCGTGCCTGGGACGGAAACGTCAAACGAGGGGAACGATGCGACTGCTGTTGACGCGGGAGCTGCTGGCGCCGACGCCGACGTGCTGGTGACAATCCCCGGTAACCACAACGCTGCGATGGGATGCGACGCGGACTGGGCACCCGGCTGCGATCAGGCTGCACTCACGCGCGACGCGACGGGCGTGTACAGTGCGACGTTCACGCTGCCGGCCGGCGATTATCAGTACAAGGTTGCCGAGGGCGGCTCGTGGGACACGTCGTTTGGTGCCGGAGGTGCTGCGGGGGGAGCGAACATCTCCTACACCCTGACAGAGACGACGTCCGTCACCTTCTTCTACAACCGCGCGACGCACCGCGTGTGGAACACCGCGACCGACCAGATGGTGACGCTGCCTGGCTCGTTCCAGAAGGCGCTGGGCTGCACGGATAACTGGAAGCCCGAATGCCTGGCGCCCCTCATGGAGCCGGTGGGCAATGGCACTTACACCTACGAGACGACGGCTCTGCCGGAAGGCTCCTACGAGCTCAAGGTTGCCATTGATGGATCGTGGAACGAGAATTACGGGCAGGATGGCGCCGTTGGCGGAGCCAACTACCAGTTTGCAACGAAAGCGAACAAGCTTGTGACCTTCACCTACGATTCTGCGACGCATAAGCTCGACATCGCGGCCTCCGACGCGCCTGTCGCGGGCTCGGGTGAGCAGCGCGCCTACTGGGTGACCTCGAACATTCTCGCGTGGCCGACCTCGCTTCTGCCCGAGGGCGTGACCCGCGCGCAGGTCCTCGACGGTTCCGCGAAGCTTTCCTACGAGCTGGTGACCGCCCCCGAGGGCGGCGCTGGCCTGGCGGATGGTGCCGTCACGGGCGCTACGACGAGCGCCCTGACCGTCGCGGGTGACCTGCCTGCCGAGGTGACCGCGGCCCACCCGAATCTCAACGGATACATCGCCCTGAAGGCTTCCCTCGACGAGGCCGGGGCGCGCGAGGCCCTCACCGGCCAGATCGCGCTCGCCCAGAAGTCGGGGGAGAGCGTCAATGCCTTCACCGGCGTGCAGATCGCCCCCGTCCTCGACTCGCTCTACGCGGCGAAGGCCACCCAGGCCTCGTACGGCGTGGGCTGGAACGAGGTGGGTAACCCGACGTTCGCGCTGTGGGCACCGACCGCTAAGAACGTGACCCTGCTGTCGTGGAACACCTCGACCCCGCGCGGCTCCGATGCCGACGTGCAGGGTGACGGCCTGCGTACCGCCGCCGTGCGCGGCGAGGACGGCCGCTGGAGCATCGATAATGCTGCCGGTGAGATCCACGAGGGCGCCCAGTACCTGTGGGAGGTCAGCGTCTACGTGCCCGAAACGGGCAAGGTCGAGACGAACCTCGTGACCGACCCCTACTCGGTTGCCCTGACGGTCGACTCCACGCGCTCCGTCGCCGTCAACATGGACAATCCGTCGATCGCCCCCTCGGTGTGGACGGACTCCAAGGCTCCCGTCATCGAGGATGACGCCCAGCGCTCCATCTACGAGCTGCACGTGCGCGACTTCTCCGCCGCGGATACGTCGGTGCCCGAGGACATGCGCGGCACTTACATGGCCTTCACGCAGTTCGAGTCCAACGGCATGCGCCACCTGGCCGAGCTGTCGCGCGCCGGCATGAACACGGTGCACCTGCTGCCCACCTTCGACATCGCGACCATCCCTGAGAAGCGCACTGACCAGAAGACACCCGCGATCCCCGAGGATGCCGGCCCGGCGTCCGAGGAGCAGCAGGCGGCGGTCACGGCCGTGGCCGACCAGGACGCCTACAACTGGGGCTACGACCCGCTGCACTGGATGGCCCCCGAGGGCTCCTACGCGACCTCGTCCCAGCAGAACGGCGGCGCGCGCGTGCGCGAGTTCCGCTCCATGGTGGGTGGTCTGCACTCGATCGGCATGCAGGTCGTCCTCGACCAGGTCTACAACCACACGCCCGCGGCGGGTCAGTCCGCCCACTCCGTGCTTGACCGCGTCGTGCCCGGCTACTACCAGCGCCTGAACGTCTCGGGCGGTGTCGAGACCTCGACCTGCTGCTCCAACGTCGCGACCGAAAACGCGATGAGTGAGCACCTGATGATCGACTCGATGATCCACTGGGCGAAGTACTACCACGTCGACGGCTTCCGCTTCGACCTCATGGGCCACCACCCGGCCGAGGAGATGAAGCGCGCGAAGGCGGCCCTGGCGTCCCTCACCCTGGAGAAGGATGGCGTGGACGGCTCGCGCCTGTACATCTACGGCGAGGGCTGGAACTTCGGTGAGGTCGCGAACAACGCGCTGTTCACCCAGGCCACGCAGGGACAGCTGGATGGCACCGGCATTGGTGCGTTCAACGACCGCCTGCGCGACGCCGTGCACGGTGGTGGACCCTTCGACGAGGACCACCGCGTGCTGCAAGGCTTCGGCTCGGGCGCCTTCTCGGACCTCAACGGTCTCGATACCCGCTCCGAGGCGGACCGTCGCGCCGACTATCTGCACCGCGTGGACCTCGTGAAGCTGGGCCTGGCGGGCAACCTGAAGGACTACACGCTCACCACCTACGACGGCAAGACCGTGTCGGGCGCGCAGCTGGACTACAACGGTCAGGGCGCAGGCTTCGCCTCCCAGCCCGCCGAGAACGTTAACTACGTGGACGCCCACGACAACGAGACGCTCTTCGACCTGGTCACCTACAAGATGCCGGCGGATGCTCCGATGGATCACCGCGTGCGCATGTCGCTGATCAGCCAGGCCTCCGTGGCCCTGTCGCAGTCACCCTCCTTCTGGGCCTCGGGAACGGAGATGCTGCGCTCGAAGTCCCTGGACCGCGACTCCTACAACTCTGGTGATTACTTCAACGCGATCGACTGGTCGATGCGCGACAACGGTTTTGGCCGAGGCCTGCCGGTGAAGTCGAAGAACGGCGCGGCCTGGAACCACATGCGCCCGCTGCTGGAGAACCCTGATCTGAAGCCGACCCCGGAGCAGATCGACACCTCCTCGGACATCGCGATGGACTTCCTGCGCGTGCGTTCCTCCTCGCGCCTGTTCACGCTGGGCAGCGCAGATCTGATCCGCTCCAAGGTGACCTTCCCGAACTCGGGTAAGGGCGCCGTGGATGGCACGATCGTCATGCTCATCAACGACGAGGCCGGGGCCGGGAACGACATCGACGCGAAGCTCGACGGTGCTCTCGTCGTCTTCAACGCGACGGGGGAGTCCGTGACCACCGCGGTTGAGGGCCTGTCGGGTCGCGTCTTCAAGCTGCACGAGGCTCAGGCGAACGGCTCGGACGAGACCGTCAAGGGCGCGTCCTTCGACGCGAAGACGGGCTCCATCACGGTTCCCGCTCGCACGGTCGCCGTCTTCACGCAGGCCGCGGGCGATCGCATTGATCCCACCGTCGACCCGGAGCCGGATCCTGCTGCCGCACAGTGGGTCGCCTCGGGGGACGGCCGCTGGTGGCTGCGTTACCCGGATGGGACCTACCCGGCTAACGAGCGCGTTGTCCGTGACGGCGTCACGTACTCCTTTGATACGAATGGCTGGATGAAGACCGGCTGGCAGGTCGAGGATGGCGCGTGGCGCTACTACGCCCCGTCCGGTGCGATGGCGAGAGGCTGGACCGCCGTCGGCGGCACCTGGTACTACCTGGATCCCGACACCGGAGTCATGGCCACCGGCTGGCTGAAGGACGGCGACACCTGGTACTACCTGAACGCCAGTGGTGCGATGGCCAACGGCTGGGTGAACCTGGGCGGCGCCTGGTTCTACCTGAACGGCAATGGCTCGATGGCCATCGGCTGGGCCGCCGTGGGTGGTCAGTGGTACTACCTGACGGAATCTGGCCAGATGGCGATCGGATGGGTGAAGGACGGCGGCAGCTGGTACTTCTGCCACCCGTCGGGTGCCATGGCGACCGGACGCGTCGTTATTGACGGCACGGCCTACACCTTTGATGGTGCTGGCCGCTGGGTCGCCTAGCGGATCGCTACGCAAACGGGTGGGCCGGGACGATTCAATCGTCCCGGCCCACCCGTTTATCTCGTCTCAGGTCGCGGCTTACAGGTCGGCGGCGTCCTCGACGGTGGAGAGGAATTCCGTGAGCCTGTTGGCGGCCGCCATGACGGAGGGGCCGTGCTGGCGTCCGGGCTGGCGACCCATGCGCTCGATGGGGCCGGAGATGGACAGGGCGGCCAGGACGCGGCCGGAGGGGCCGCGCACGGGGGCGGATACGGAGGCGACGCCCGGCTCTCGCTCACCCACGGACTGGGCCCAGCCACGGCGGCGCACCTCGGAGAGCATGGTGGCGTTGAAGGAGGCGCCGTACAGGCCGCGGTGCAGGCGGTCGGGCTCCTCCCAGGCCAGCAGGACCTGGGCGGCGGAGCCGGCGCTCATGGAGAGCGTGGCGCCCACGGGGATCGAGTCGCGCAGACCCATTTCGCGTTCGGAGGCGGCCACGCACACGCGGTAGTCTCCCTGGCGGCGGAAGAGCTGGGAGGATTCCTTCGTGTGGTCGCGCAGAGCCTGAAGGACCGGCATGGAGGCCTGGAGGAGGCGGTCTTCGCCGGCGGCGGAGGAGAGTTCCTGGAGGCGGGGGCCGAGGATAAAACGTCCCTGCATGTCGCGGGCGACCATGCGGTGATATTCGAGAGCGACGGCCAGTCGATGGGCGGTGGGGCGAGCAAGCCCCGTGCTGGAAACGAGTTGGGCGAGGGTGGCGGGTCCCGCCTCGAGAGCGCTGAGAACCAACGCAGCCTTATCGAGAACGCCAACGCCACTGGATGTTTGCTCTTCCATACAACTATTTAATATCTCAGCTTTTGAGATGGCAAATTGTCGGATAGTGAAACAGGTCAAAGGGGCGTCCGAGACGTGAGATCAGCGGGTCGCTCGGCCGATGAGGCGGTTCCATTGAATGCGAAGCATGAAGGACACCGTGTCTCCAAAGCGGAGAACAGAGGAGGAACAATGAGCGGAACGATGGCAGAAAAGGTGTGGCGTGACCACATCGTGTCCAAGGGGGAGAACGGCGCCCCCGACCTGCTCTACATCGACCTCCATCTCGTGCACGAAGTGACGAGCCCCCAGGCATTTGAGGGCCTGCGCCTCGCCGGACGCCAGGCGCGTCGCCCCGATCTGACGATCGCGACCGAGGACCACAACACGCCGACGATCAACATCGACCAGCCGATCGCGGACATCACCAGCCGCACCCAGATCGACACTCTGCGCAAGAACGCCGAGGAGTTCGGCGTGCGCCTGCACTCCCTGGGCGACGCCGACCAGGGCATCGTCCACGTGGTTGGCCCCCAGCTGGGCCTCACCCAGCCCGGCATGACGATCGTGTGCGGCGACTCCCACACCTCCACCCACGGCGCGTTTGGTGCGCTGGCCTTCGGCATCGGCACCAGCCAGGTCGAGCACGTGCTCGCGACCCAGACGCTGCCGATGGCCCCCTTCAAGACCATGGCGATCACGGTCAACGGCTCCCTGCCTGAGGGGTCGACGGCCAAGGACATCATCCTCGCCGTCATCGCCAAGATCGGCACCGGCGGCGGCCAGGGCTACGTCCTGGAGTACCGTGGCCAGGCAATCCGCGAGCTCTCCATGGAGGGCCGCATGACCATCTGCAACATGTCGATCGAGGCGGGCGCCCGCGCCGGTATGATTGCCCCCGATCAGACGACCTTCGACTACATCAAGGGCCGCCCCCACGCCCCCGAGGGCGAGGACTGGGACCGCGCCGTCGAATACTGGTCCTCCCTCGCCTCCGACGAGGACGCCGTCTTCGATGCCGAGGTCATCCTCGAGGCCGCCGACATCGAGCCCTTCGTCACCTGGGGCACCAATCCCGGCCAGGGCGTGCCGTTGTCCGCGACCGTCCCCGCCCCCGAGGACTTCACCGATGAAACTGCCCGCGCGGCCGCCGAGCGCGCCCTGGAGTACATGGACCTCAAGGCCGGCACCCCGATGCGCGACATCACCGTGAACACCGTGTTCATCGGCAGCTGCACCAACGGCCGCATCGAAGACCTGCGCGCCGCCGCCGGCATCTTCAAGGGCCGCCGCAAGGCCGAGGGCGTGCGCGTCATGGTCGTGCCCGGCTCCGCACGCGTGCGCCTCCAGGCCGAGGCCGAGGGCCTCGACAAGATCTTCACCGAGTTCGGCGCCGAATGGCGCAACGCCGGTTGCTCCATGTGCCTGGGCATGAACCCCGACACGATGAACGCGGGGGAGCGCTCCGCCTCCACCTCCAACCGCAACTTCGAAGGCCGCCAGGGCAAGGGCAGCCGCACGCACCTGGTGTCCCCGCTCGTCGCGGCCGCCACCGCCGTGCGCGGCACCCTCTCCTCCCCGGCCGACCTCTGAGGCCCGCCCTCCGCCACCCGACAGCGGGGGAGGGCCCCGGCCTCGTCCCCCACGGAAGAAAAGACTGACGCACCCATGGAAAAGTTCATCACCCACACTGGCATCGGCGTCCCGCTGCGCCGCTCCAACGTCGACACCGACCAGATCATCCCCGCCGTCTACCTCAAGCGCGTGACCCGCACGGGCTTCGAGGACGCCCTCTTCGCCGCCTGGCGCAACGACCCGGAGTTCGTCCTCAACCAGGACGCCTACAAGAACGGCTCCGTCCTGATCGCGGGTCCCGACTTCGGCACCGGCTCCTCGCGTGAGCACGCCGTGTGGGCGCTCAAGGACTACGGCTTCCGCGTCGTCCTGGCCCCCAAATTCGCTGACATTTTCCGCGGAAACTCTGGCAAGCAGGGCCTGGTTACCGGCATCATCTCCCAGGAGGACTGCCAGTCCCTGTGGAAGCTCCTCGAGGCTGAGCCCGGCACCGAGGTGACCGTTTCCCTGGAGGACAAGACCTGGCGAGCCGGTGCGATCTCGGGCACCTTCCAGATCGACGACTACGTGCGCTGGACCCTCATGGAGGGCCTGGACGACATTGCCCTGACCCTGCGCCACGAGGACGAGATCGCGGCTTACGAGGCCGCGCGCCCCTCCTTCAAGCCGCGCACGCTGCCCGCGAAATTCTTGCCCAAGGAAGAAGTTGTGTCCGCTCGCGACTGAAAGCACTGCGCATACTGGCCCCTACCTAGCTAGAGTAGGGGCCAGTTACGTCATAGTGAGGAGCACTCATGTCATCGATTCTTCAGGTTGAGGGCGGCCATCCGCTGCGCGGTGAAATCACGGTGCGCGGCGCGAAAAACTTCGTCCCCAAGGCGATGGTTGCGTCGCTGCTCGCCGACACCCCCTCTGAGCTCTACAACGTGCCGCTCATCCGTGACACCGACGTTGTCTCGGACCTGCTGAGTCTGCACGGCGTCCAGATTGACTTCGATCAGGATCGCGGCACGCTGCGCATGGATCCCTCGAACGTCAAGATTGCCTCGCGCTCTGACATCGATACCCTCGCGGGCGCCTCGCGAATTCCGATCCTGTTCTGTGGCCCGCTGCTGCACCAGCTGGGCGAGGCTTTCATTCCCGAGCTGGGCGGCTGCGCGATCGGTGGCCGTCCCATCGACTTCCACCTGGAGACGCTGCGCAAGTTCGGCGCGATCGTCGACAAGCAGCCCGACGGCGTGCACATCAAGCGTCCCTCCTCCGGCCTGCGCGGCGCGATCATCGAGCTGCCTTTCCCGTCCGTGGGCGCGACCGAGCAGACGCTGCTCACGGCCGTGCGCAACGAGGGCATTACGACCCTGAAGGGCGCGGCCATCGAGCCGGAGATCCTCGACCTCATTAACGTCCTGCAGAAGATGGGCGCGATCATCTCGGTGGACACGGATCGTACGATCCGCATTGAGGGCGTCGCCAAGCTGAACGGCTACCGCCACACGGCTCTGCCGGACCGCATTGAGGCCGCCTCGTGGGGCGCGGCCGCCCTGGCCACCCACGGCGACATCTACGTGCGCGGCGCTCACCAGCCCGATATGACGACGTTCCTCAACACCTTCCGCAAGGTGGGCGGCGCCTTCGACATCGACGCTGACGGCATCCGCTTCTACCACCCGGGCGAGCCGCTGCACTCGATCGCCCTGGAGACTGCCGTGCACCCGGGCTTCATGACGGACTGGCAGCAGCCCCTCGTCGTGGCCCTCACCCAGGCTGAGGGCCTGTCGATCGTGCACGAGACCGTGTACGAGAACCGTTTCGGCTTCACCGAGGCGCTGCGCAAAATGGGCGCGAACATCCAGGTCTACCGCGAATGCCTGGGTGGGACGCCCTGCCGCTTTGGCCAGAAGAACTACTACCACTCGGCCGTCATCTCGGGCCCGACCCCGCTGCACAGCGCGGATATCGAGGTTCCGGACCTGCGCGGCGGCTTCTCCCACCTGATCGCGGCCCTGGCCGCGTCGGGCACGTCCACCGTGTCGGGTATTGACGTGATTTCGCGCGGCTACGAGCACTTCACGCGCAAGCTCCACCGGCTGGACGCGCGCGTGCGTTACCTGGACGCCTGAGATCATGGCCGCATCGGGTGCGCGCCGTAGCATTTTGCTGCTCGTCTCGTCGATGTCGGCGGGCGGGCGCAGCGTGCGCCTGGGGCCGCGCATCGTGCGCATCCTGCGCGGCGGCGGCTGGGAGGTCGCGGTTCGCCTGACGACGCCCGGCGACGACCCTGCGGCGATCGCCGGCGAGGTTGCCTCTGGCTCCTTTGTCGCGGCTCTGGGCGGTGACGGGTACCTGGGCGCGGTGGCGCGCGGCTGCCATGAGTCCGACGCGATCTTCGTTCCCATGCCGGGCGGTCGCGGCAACGACCTGTGTCGCGCGCTGAGGATCGGCACGGAGCCGCTGGTGCGCGCACGTTCCCTCGCTCCGCTGGGTTTTTCTTCCAACGAGGCCGGGGCCGACTCCTCGGACTGGCTGGCCTCCCGGATACGTCCCCTGGACGGCATGTGGGTGCGCTCGCGCGACGGCGTGCGCCTCGCTCTCGGCATCGTCTCGATCGGCCTGGACGCGCGAGCGAATATTCTCGCGAACGAATCCTCTTTCGTCTCGGGTCCGCTGGCCTACGGGTACGGGGCCTTCGCGGCCCTGGCCTCGCACGAACCCACCGAGATTGTGGCGACCGTGGACGGGGTCGAGCGCAACATGAGCGGCTGGATCGCGTCGGCGTCCAACTCCGGACGTTTCGGCGGCGGCATCACCCTGGTGGAATCCTCGGACATGAGCGACGGCGTCCTTGAGGTGTGCCACGTCGGCCCCCTGTCGCTGTCTCGCGCCCTGCCCGTGCTCGCCCGCGTCGTCGCCGGCCGCGCGAAGGCACACCCGGCTATCGAGGTGGAAAGCGCCCGCGTCGTCTCCTTCGCCGCCCCCGCAGGTATGATCGCCATGGCGGACGGTGACCGCATCGCCTCGATCCCCTTCACCGTCGATGTCGCCCCCGGGGTTGTGTCCGTCCTGGTGTGAGGTCCGTGTGGGCCAGCGCAATGGGTGAGCGGTCCCCGTAGAATGAAGCCATGAGTGCTGTCTCCGGCTTTTACACCTTCGCCAAGGGCGTCCTGACGCCCATCATGACGCCCTGGATCAAGTTCACCGTGACGGGTGAAGAGAACCTCCCCACCGAGGGTGGCTTCCTCCTGGTGCCCAACCACCTGTCCAACGTGGACCCGCTGTGCCTGTGCTGGTACTTCATGAAGCGCGACACCGCCGTGCGCTTCCTGGCGAAGAAGTCGATGTTCTCCGTGCCGGTGTTCGGCTGGATCATCAAGGGCATGGGGCTGATCCCCGTCAACCGTGACTCCAACCCCTCGGCCGTCCTGGCACCCACCCGTGAGGCGCTGAAAGCCGGCGAGGTCGTCGGCATCTTCCCGGAAGGCACTCTCACGCGTGACCCCGACCAGTGGCCGATGGAATTCAAGTCGGGTGCCGCCCGCCTGGCCCTTGACACGGGTGTGCCCGTCATTCCCGTCTCGCAGTGGGGACCGCAGGACATCATGGCCCCCTACAACGCCAAGGGCATCGACATGCGCCCGGGCCGACGCATCGCCTACCACTTCGGCGAGCCCGTCGACCTGTCAGACCTCATGAGCCCCGCAGGCTCGGAGGATCACGAGGCCGTCAATGAGGCGACCAAGCGCATTAGCGACGCCGTTCGCGCGGGCGTGGGCAAGCTGCGTGGACTGCCCGTCCCCGAGCACGTGTGGGACCCCGCCGCGCAGGCCGGCCCCTGGTGGGAAGAACAGCTCGCGAAGAAGGCCAAGAAAGCGAAGAAGGCCCGCAAGAAGGGCTAATCGCGGATATCGATGACCATGCGCACCGGGTCGGATAAGAATCCGATCTGGAATTGGCGCGCGGTCGGCGCCCCGATGACGACGTGCGTGTTGTCCTCGAAAGCTCCGTCCGAGACGACGTCCAGGTCGCCAGCGCGCGTGTGCGTGCCACTCGGGTAAGAGCTTTCGCTCGCCGTCATCGGCGTGCCGTCAATGACCAGATCCAAGACAGCCTCGCCCTCGACCTGGATGGGCAGGCCTCGGCCCTGCTCCACGGCCTCCTCCGTCCACGCCGCACGCCACACCCCCGGCGTGCCCTCGCCCGAAAACTCCAGCACCACCCGCGCGAAACCCTCGTGCCTCGCCGCGCGCATCCCCGTCAGCGCCAAAGCCTTCGCCGGGTCATCCGAGCGCACCGGAGGCAACCCCTCCACGCTCGACATCCAGTTATCGGCGTTGATCGGCTTGGTTGCGTCCAGACCTGGCTCGGACGTCGGCGTGGTCTCCGGCGTCGCGCTCGCGGTCGCAGACGCCGTGGGGGAGTGAGAGGCGCTCGGCGAGGTCTCGGCTGACTGAGGCGCGTCCGTTGGGGCTCCGGGCGCGCACGCACCTAACAGGAGCAGACAGCTGGCTGCGCTCGCGGCGAGGGCTCGACGGTGAGACACAGTTCCTCCTGGTGCGGGTCGGTTGTTTCAATCCTAGTAGAATGGCCTCGACAGGGAGGTCTCGATGAGTATGACAACAGCAGCGGTCCTGGGAACGGGCGCGTGGGGAACGACGTTCGCGCAGGTCCTCGCCGACGCGGGCGTGAGCGTGACGATGTGGGGGCGCAACGCTGACACGATCTCGTTCATCAACGGGGGAGAGAACCCGACGTACCTGCCGGGGATTGAGCTCTCGGGGCACATCAACGCAACCACCGACATCGCCGAGGCCGTCGCCGGTCGCGAGCTCGTCGTCGTCGCCGTGCCCGTCAAGGCCGTGCGCGCCACCCTGAGCGCCGCGCGCGAGGCCTTCGCCCCCGACGTCGCCCTGCTGTCCCTGGCCAAGGGCCTCGAGCTCGGCTCGCTCAAACGCGTCGACGAGATCATCGCCGAGGCCTCGGGCGTGCCGAGTAGTCGCATCGCCGTCCTGTCCGGCCCGAACCTCTCACGCGAGATCGCGGAACGCCAGCCCACGGCCACGGTCGTGGCTGCAACCGACGTGGAGCTGGCCAAGGAGATCGCGAAGGCCTGCCACAACTCCTACTTCCGCCCCTACGCGTCCACCGACGTCGTGGGCACGGAGATGGCGGGTGCCACCAAGAACGTCATCGCGGTCGCCATCGGCGCCGCCGAGGGCATGGGCCTGGGCATCAACACGCGCTCGACCCTCATCACCCGCGGCCTGGCGGAAATGACGCGCCTGGGCACCGCGCTCGGCGCCGACCCCGCGACTTTCGCAGGTCTGTCCGGCATCGGCGACCTCGTCGCCACCTGTTCCTCGCGCCTGTCGCGCAACTTCTCCCTCGGCCACCGCCTCGGCTCCGGCATGGGGCTGGCCGAGGCCCTGGCCCTCTCCCCGGGTGTCGTCGAGGGCGTTGCGTCGGCCTCGCCGATCCTCCAGGTCGCGGCCTCCGTCGGCGTGGATATGCCGATTACAGGCGCCGTCGTCGAGGTCGTCGAGGGACGCGCCAGCATCGAGGACATGGGGCGCATGCTGCTCGCACGCCCGCAGAAGATGGACGGCTGGAAGATCGAGCTGGTCTAAACGCCGCGCACGCGGGCGTGAAAAGCCTCCCGCGCGGTAGTCTTGGACCCATGACTGCAATTTCTCGTCCTCGCGTCCTCATCGTCTTCGGTGGACGCTCCTCCGAGCATGAGATCTCGTGCTCGACGGCCGCCGGCATCCTGACCGCTATCGACCGCACCAAGTGGGATGTGATCCCGCTGGGCATTACGCGCGACGGCCAGTGGGTGCGCGTCGCCGATGACCCGTCGGCGCTGGAATTCAAGGACGGGAAGGGCCAGTCCGTCACCGCCGGATCGACCCGCGTCGCCCTGACCCCGGGCGAGGGCAACCTCGTCGAGCTCACCTACGAGGGCGACCCGGACTCCCCGGACTCACGGGTCATTGGCGTGGAGGACCTGGGCCACGTGGACATCGTGTTCCCGCTCCTGCACGGCCCCTACGGCGAGGACGGCACCATCCAGGGCCTCTTCGAGATGGCCGGCGTGCGCTACGTGGGCTGCGGCGTGACCTCCTCCGCCGTCTCCATGGACAAGCACCTCACCAAGACCGTCCTGGCAGCCGCCGGCATCGACGTGGGCCAGTGGGAGCTGGTGACCGCGCGCCAGTGGGACGCCGACGCCACCGCCTGCATGGACCGCATCGAGCGCTTGGGCTTCCCCGTCTTCGTCAAGCCCTGCCGCGCCGGTTCCTCGGTTGGCATCTCGCGCGTCACCTGCCGCGAGGACCTGCCCGTGGCCATCAAGGAGGCCGCGAACCACGACCCGCGCATCATCGTCGAGGCCTCCATTTCCGGCCGCGAGGTCGAGTGCGGAGTCCTCGGTTCGCGCTCCGACTGGCGCAGCGGTACCGCGCCCCTGGGCGAGATCGTCGTCCCCGAGGGCGAGTTCTACGACTACGAGCACAAGTACGTGGACGACGTGGTCGGCCTGTCCTGCCCGGCCGACGTCGCTCCTGAATACGCCGATCGCATTCGCGAGACCGCGTGGCGTGCCTTCGACGCCCTCGAGTGCGAGGGCCTGGCGCGCGTCGACTTCTTCCTCGACGAGGCCAGCGACACCGTCATCATCAATGAGGTGAACACGATGCCCGGTTTCACGCCTATCTCGATGTACCCGCAGATGTGGGCCGCCGCAGGCCTGTCCTACCCGGACCTGCTGACCGAACTGCTGACCGAGGCCGCGCAGCGCCCGCTCGGCTTGCGCTGAGCACCCAGCCAATGCTTCGTTAATCAACTAATTCCCACGATAGAAAGATAACTATGACGGCCCATCCCAAAGTCACCCTGGTGACCTGCAAGTCTATGCCCAACCTCTTCAAAGGTGAGGAAGGTCTGCTCGATGAGCTGGCGGCGCGCGGGTGCGACCCCCAGATCAAGGTGTGGAACGACCCTGACGTCGACTGGTCCGAGGCCGGCATGGTCGTCGTGCGCTCCGTGTCCGACTACGCGAGTGATCGCCCCGCGTTCCTGGAGTGGACGAAGCAGTTGCGTCGCGTGCAGAACTCCGCGGACGTGCTGAACTGGAACACGGATAAGCACTACCTCAAGGAACTGGCCGCCCTGGGCATGCCCACGATTCCCACGAACTGGCTGGAGCCCGAGCAGAACCTGTCCAAGCACCAGATCCACACGCGCTTCCCGGCCTTCGGCGAGTTCGTCGTCAAGCCCGCCGTGTCCTCGGGCGTGCGCGATATCGGCCGCTACACGACGGTCGACACCCGCCAGCGCCAGGCCGCCATGCGCCAGGTCCAGGGCCTGCTGGGCGAGGGTCGCTCCGTCATGATCCAGCGCTACGTTGAGGAGATTGACCTGCACGGCGAAATCTCGCTGGTCTTCTTCAACGGCCTGGTCTCCCATGCCGTCGAGAAGCGCTCCGCCCTGCACCCCGCGTCGGTCAGCGATCCTGCCGTTCACGAGGCAGTAGTGACCGCCGAGGCCGCTGACTCCGTCGCGTGGAAGTGGGGCGAAGAGATCCGCCGCGTCCTGCACGGCTACGTGCGCTCGCGCCTGGGCCACGACGAGCAGTTCCTCTTCAACCGCGTGGACCTGGTCCCCGACGGCAAGGGCTCCTTCCTGGTCATGGAGGTCTCCCTCGTGGACGCCGACCTCTACCTGGGTGCCACCCCGGGCGCGCTCGGCAACTTTGCCGACGCGATCTCCGCGCGCGCCCACTGGTGACGCACGCCACCGCCGTGAGGATAGTGCTCGAGTTTCCAAGCTCGGGCGGGTAGTGCTAAACTCTACCCGTTGCCTTCACGGCGACGCGATGGTGGCTGTAGTTCAGTTGGTAGAGCACCTGGTTGTGGTCCAGGACGTCGCGGGTTCGAGTCCCGTCAGCCACCCCAACAAACCCCTGGGACCAGTAGGTTCCGAGGGTGTCACCATTGGTTATGGTTTCCGTTTAGCTGATATTCTCCGCTCCTGTGGCCCCCCAGTGCAGTGCATACGCGTGGAGTCAGGGGATCCGTAGCCTGTCGTTCGTGTTTTGGTAGCTGGCGCGTATATTGATGTAGGTTCCCCTAAACAGTTTTGGTTGCACATTCGACGGTGTGCTTTGACGGTAATGGTGGCGGTCGTTGGATAACAGTTTTAGTGAGTCGTCGAGTTTCTCATGCGGAGCGGCGTGATGGCCGTGGAGCGCGATGCTCCGATGTTCGAAGGTCTCCAACGCAGTAATAACCCGCTGCTGTTTCTTCCTGAGCAGATTGAGCGGGACCACTTCGTCGTGTGGGGCTTCTGGGCAGCTTCTGCTGCTCGCGTTTGATCCGTGGCCTTTGGGACTTGAGACTGGCTAGCACGGCGGCTCTTTCGGTCATCATTTCGTTGATTTTGGCTTGAATCGTCGCCGAGACAGCCGATCGTTTCCGTGTTGATTTGCGCTTTGATGAACAGTCGCACGTTAAGTCGTTCAACCTGTCCGATCAGCATAGTCTGCAGTGCGTAGTCACTCAGTCCAACATTGTGGCTCACTCAGGCAAGGTATGGGTGGATCGTGCAACGTCTGCTCCTAGTATTGTCGACCAAGCGCAGTGACCCGCAGTTCTCGGAGGGTACATTTGTCTTCAGTAGTGCCTATGCACTTGCATCGCAGTAACCGCTGAGTGGTGAGTGTCGCCCACAGTCCACTCCCGGTCTCGTGTTTCATCCGGAACAATTGCCTCGTACACTTTTCTGTGGGTGACTCCCTGGTAGTGAAGGTTGTCCTTGTAGTCACTGGTTGTTCGATGTCCGATCTGTCGCAGACTTGCTGATGGGACGGGATGGTCGTTGCTGCGTTGCAGCCGTCGTGATGCCGCGCGTCAGAAATTCTTGACGGAGCTGGTTGGTCCACCGGCCACCGGATATGAATACCTGGAATGCCTGCTGCGCCAATGGGGCTCATCTTCGTCAATCTTGACGGTGTGGTTCTCCCGTGTGAACTCACCTCCACCAACTCTGGTCATCAGCTGTCTTAACACGGAAGATGGGCAACGAGTCGGTACCCGCCGAACAACGCTCGGCCATGACTTAACCATAGGTATTGACAAATCCCTCGGATGTGCCTCCAGAAGCTGAATTCAATAGATCATGAGCTTCAGCTGGTTGATGGCGATCATGTACGTCCTTCAGGGGGCTGGCCACACCTAACACCAGGAACTGACTGCCCCGATCTTGCTTGACTCACCAGCTAGCAACTGGGCAGGAGTAACCAAGACCAACTGTCTTCATAGTGAACTTCCCGCAACAGTTGGACTCCTTGCGATACCGGGGCTCGCTATCGCCTCGCTGGCCCGAGTCGTCGGGTTGTGTGGCCGTACTTCGCTCTGGTCCTTCGACTGTCGATCCTGAGCCGCAGACCTCGCTACGGTGACTCTGATCCTGTACCTCACCCAAGATGACTCTGCACCGATATGGCTTTCGTTAGTGCTCCTGCATAGGCGGGCGGACTGGGTCGTGATGGACTCATTCAACGCTGGTTCCAATCTCTGACGGAACACTGACTCCGACCGGTGACATGACACAGCGGCTACCTCGGTCAAGACGCGTGCTTTACGCTGAGCGGAAGGCCAGAGTGACCACCCAGGGCAACCATCTCGTTGGGCCACGCCCGAAGAAACATAACTTAAGCCATGAATTCGACGGTATCATCATGATTATTGGCCCTAGATAGAGGGAGGATTAACGTGGTCGAATCGTGGCTGTCCTTAGATGACATCGCCGCCTACCTCGAGGTCGTCAAAGATGCCGTCCCCACCTGGATCGCCGAGGAGGTCATGCTCGCCCGTAAGGTTGGATGCCTCTGGCAGTTCCGAGTCTGCGAGATCGATGACTGGAGGCGGTGAGTTGACGGCGTGGATGTCCCTGCGCCTTGCTCACCGGGGGAGTGAGTCGCTCGTTGCCGCTGACAATTGATTCGGTGGCGATCCGTGTTCAACTCCATTAGCCAAAACTTGAAGGAGGTGCCAGATGAGCACAACGTCTCAGGGAAATGGCCGATACGCCCTGTCTTTCACCAGTGGTGCCCTCCTGACTCGGGAGGCGGTGATAGCTGCACCGCTCTTCCTCGAAGTTCATGACTGGGGTCTGGTTCGAGAACAGCTCCATTCGGAGAACTTACTCCAGGCACGAACCGCCTCGTCCGGTTTTCGGTTGGCCCGCGAGGTCACACAGCGATTGGCCGTGCTTACGGAGCCGGAGCTAGAGTTGCTGCGAGAAGCAAGCCCCAGTGAACGTGGTCACCTGATGTGGGTCGCTGCATGCCGACGCTACGCGCTGATCGGGAACTTCGCGGAAGAAGTTGTACGTGAGCGCTTTCTCCTGCTCACCCCCTCCTTGGGATACGACGACTTCGACAGCTTCGTTCGTGGGAAGGCGCTGTGGCATCCCGAACTTGCAGAGGTGAAGGACTCGACATTGCGGAAGCTCCGGTCGACCGTGTTCCGTATGTTGACCGAGGCTGGCCTATTTGCAAACGGCGAGATCGTCAACGCCGCTCTGTCAGAGCGAGTTCGGGACGTGATGGATGCTCAGCTGCCAAGTGACCTTCGCTATCTCCCGACATACGATAGCAAAGAGGTTTCGTTGTGACGTCCTACGAACTTTCCCGTCAGGAGAAGCATCTGTTCGCGGTGCTCAGTGGCGACCGCTTTCTGAAAATGGAGGGTTTGTCCAACGAGGTCCCGTTCTTCATCTATCCCTATGAGCCGGAGTATGCGCTTGAAGTGGCACAGGCCAAGAAGCGCATCAAGAACCGCTTGGCTGGCATGGGCATCGAGGTATGCGAGATCAATCTATACGATCTGTCGGTCGACGTCCTCAAGCAGAGTGGCGACTGGGACGAAGTTCTTGAAGTTGAGCCCGAAATGGACAAAACAGAGTTTGCTGAGATGTTACAGTCGATGCTGAACCCGCAGCAGCATCTGGCGTCTGCTATCCGGGGACGGCTTGCTGATGGTGAGTTCGACATCGTGTTCCTGACTGGGGTCGGTGAGGTCTTCCCCTATATTCGGTCGCACAGCGTGCTCAATAATTTGCAGAGCGTCGTGATAGGCCGACCGATGCTCATGTTCTTTCCTGGTCGCTACGAGCAGTCCGATATGCTTGGCTCATCGCTGGTGCTGTTCGGCAGGCTGAAGGATGACCAGTACTACCGTGCGAAGAATATTCTGGAACAGGAGCCGTGACCCTCATGCAGCTTACCGAGATTTTCACCAAGGATGTCCAGCGACCCATCGAGGGCGTCATCAAAGCTGACGACGTTGCGCACCTTGGCACCGAGGTTGACGAGTACGTCCTGACCAACGAGGCCGCCAAGGGAGTGGAGCTGCTGCTGGAAGCGTACACGAACTACACCAATGCGAATGGCGTGTGGATTTCAGGCTTCTTTGGTTCCGGAAAGTCACACCTCTTGAAGATGCTCGCGCATCTTCTCGGTGATGTGGAAGGCGACTTTTTCCCTCGTAATCGTGTCTTGGAGAGCTTTCATTCCAAGGCAACGGATGCGTTCTTGCCGCCGCTGCTTAGTAAGGTAGAACGTATCCCGGCCAAGAGTCTGCTGTTTAATATTGACCAGAAGGCCACCCTGATTAGTAAGGATCAGACCGACGCGCTGCTGCGAGTTTTTGTGAAGGTATTCGACGAATCCCGAGGTTACTATGGTGATCAGGGTCATATTGCACGATTTGAGTGCCAGCTTGACGAAGAAGGTCAGCTAGACGCCTTCAAGGATGCCTTCCGTGAGGTTTCGGGTCGAGATTGGGTGGAGCGCCGTCCGAGCTTCGGGCTCCCTACCGTGCGTCGCCAGGTCAATGAGGCGTATGCTCAGATCACCGGTTTGGATGCAACGACCGCACCCGACATCCTGAAGACCTATCAGGACACGTATTCGGTTTCGATCGAGGACTTCGCCGAGGAAGTGTGCACCTGGCTGGATAAGCAGCCTGTGGGCTACCGACTGAACTTCTTCGTTGACGAGGTCGGGCAGTTCATCGGTTCCAACACACAACTGATGTTGAACCTTCAGACGATCGCTGAGTCGCTCAACACGAAGTGCGGCGGACGGGCTTGGTTGTTCGTGACCTCGCAGGAGGACATTGACAAGGTGGTTGGCGACCGCAGCAAGCAGCAAGGCAACGACTTCTCGAAGATTCAAGCCCGGTTCAAGACCCGCGTGAAACTCACCTCCGCTGACGTGGAAGAGGTCATTCGTAAGCGCCTGCTTGAGAAGAACGACAAGGGTGCACAGATGCTCGGAGAGGTCTATGCTCAGGAGTCAGCGAACTTTAAGACTCTGTTCGACTTTGTTGATGGCGCCAAGACATACCGAAACTTCACTGATAAGGCCCGATTTGTCGGCACCTACCCGTTTGTTAGTTATCAGTTTCCGCTCTTTCAGGCAGCGATCGAGGGTATCTCTGATCACAACGTATTCGAGGGTCGCAACAGCTCAGTTGGAGAACGCTCCATGCTCGGAGTTGTCCAGCAAGTTATCAAGGACATTGGTGACGTCGAGGTCGGCTCCCTGGCAACCTTCGATGCCATGTTCGCCGGCATCCGCGCATCACTGAAGTCCGCAGCGCAGCGTTCGATTGACCGCGCCGAGCGAGACCTTCCCGACATTGGCTCACCTGTTACTACGCTTGCGGTGCGTCTGCTCAAAGCGCTCTTCCTCGTCAAGTACGTGGAGAGCTTCCAGGCCACCCCGCGCAATCTAACCGTGCTTGTCTACGATCGATTTGGGCTCGATTTGGCATTGCTGTCTAAACAGATCCAGGAAGCGCTGACACTGCTGGAGACACAGACCTACGTGCAGCGTAACGGCAATGTTTACGAGTACCTGACCAACGAAGAACAAGTGATTGCGGAGGAGATTAAGAATGTTGAGATCGACTCCGCCGAGGTATCGAGTCGGCTGAACAAGATTTTGTCTGGCGATGTCATCAAGACCTCGAAGCTACGTTACGCCAAGAACGGGCAGGACTTTCCGTTTGGGTACAAGCTCGATGACCAGGCATTCGGTCAGCAACGCGAACTCTCTCTGCACTTCATTACTCCCGAGCATCCATACGGTCCGGAAGAGATTCGGATGCACTCGGCAGGCAAGGACGAGCTTCGTGTGATCCTCGCTCCCGACGACCGGATGCTGGCCGACCTGCGGCTGCTAATTAAGACCGAGAAATACATCAAACGCAAGCAGACCAGCTCACTGTCACCGCTAGAGGAACAGATTCTGCGAGCCAAGGCGACTCAGAATGCGCAGCGTGAGAAGGAACTTGTTGAGCGCATCCGACGGGCCGTGGGACGAGCCGACCTCGTGATCAATGCCGCGGATCTTATCGTGGCATCGCAGGATGCAGTCACGCGAATCACTGATGGATTCCAAGACCTCATTGCCCGGACCTATACCCAACTGAGCCTCCTTAACGGGTGTACGTACTCCGAGCAGCAGGTGGCTGGGTTTGCGACCCTCGATCAGTCCGTGATGATCGACGACGACGCCTCGATCCACGCGCTCTCAGCGCCAGCAGACGAGATGCTGTCCTACCTGCTACAACGCGGCCGACTCGGAGAACAGGTCACGGTCAAGAAGATCGTTGAGTACTTCCAGGCCAAGCCCTACGGCTGGGACCTGGCGTCCATCGAGTGCGTCACAGCCTGGCTGATCGGTACCTCGAAGATCACCATCACTGTCGACTCAAACATCCTCAAACGTAGTGAAGTGGCACCTGTGCTGCGCAATACGCAGAAGCACTCCCACGCGGTTGTTACCCCTCAGAAGACCTTCGACCAGCGCAAGATTGCGGCACTGCATGCATTTTGCATGGATTTCTTTGATGAACCTGCCGTGCCAAAAGATCCGCTTGAACTTGCCCGGTACACCAGTGAACACCTTCGAGCGAAGTGCGAGGAACTCGAGGCGCGAGTTAACGGCTCGAAGTATCCGTTCATGACTCAGCTTGAAACGCCGATCGAGCTGCTGAAGTCCGTCGTTGGCAAAACCGAGGACTGGTACCTGACCGACTTCGCGATCGCCGACGATCTGCTCGATGCGAAGAGTGAGATCATTGATCCCATACAGGCGTTCCTCGGCGGTGCCCAACGTAAGATTTTTGATGAAGCAACAGCACTCCTCGCTAACAATGCGAGTAACCTGAACTATGTGCAGCCAGGAAGCGGGCAGAAAGTGGAGCAGCTCATCGCAGATCCGCAAGCCTTTCGTGGCAATCGGATGAACAAACTTAAGGACGCCGCCATTGAACTCCAGTCCCGCATCGATGAGGCGCTCGTGGCAAACCGCGATACTGCATTGATGGAGATCGACTCCCGATGGGCACAGCTCCAAACCAGCACAATCTATCTGGAAGCAACCGACGATGCGCAGCGTAGCGTGACCCAGAAGGTTCGCTCGATCTTGGAACAGGTTGGAGGAGAGAACCAGATCGCTGTTGTCCGTGAGATCGCGAACACTTTCGAGGAGTGCACGTACCCTGCCATCCTCGACCAGCTCGTAACCGCGCGCCGCAGTACTGAAGCTGAGGGTGGTGGTGACCTTGCCTATGCACCTGCCAAGAAGCGGACTGTTTCGGTCAAGAGTATCAACGTACACGGAGTCCAAGGTCTTCTGGAAACCGCGGAAGACGTCGATCGCTACCTAGATGCGCTGCGCACGGCCTTGATCCGTGCTCTCAACGATGACAAGCGCATCGCGCTGTAGGAGACAGGGGACACATGAGAACTTCACCGTTGAAGAGCTTTGGCATGTGGGCTAGACGCGAGCTCATAACTCAGGTCAGTGCTCGAATGACTGCCGTGCTCGCACCAGCATCGCCGGACCGAGTCGAGAACCCTCGAGCTGTGGCCATGCTCGAACGTGACATCGCGGCCGCTGGCGGCGGGGCTGAGGGCAAGGACGTAGTGGCCGATAAGGTGGCCTACACCTGGTTCAACCGCATTATTGCCCTTCGCTTCATGGACGCCAACGGCTACACCGGTGTTGGCGTGGTTTCGCCAGCCCACGGCCATCAGACCGGACAGCCGGAGATACTTGCGGATGCCAAGCGTGGGAGCATTGATCCCGCTGTTGTTAGCAACAAGCGTACCCGTGAAGTCATCGCTGGACTCCTCGATGGAACCCTCCCCAGTGCAGACGCCCAGGGCGAAGCCTACACTTTGCTACTCGGCGAGTACTGTCGCTACTGGAATCGCTCGATGCCGTTCATGTTCGAGCGCGAAGGTGATTACACCGAAGTCCTGATCCCTGCGAACCTTCTCGCGGCAGATTCCATCCTCAGTAAGGCCGTATCGACGCTTACAGTGGAGGCCTGCCGTGATGTTGAGGTCATCGGCTGGCTCTACCAGTTTTACGTTGCAGAGCGCAAAGAGGAAGTTTTCTCGGGATTCAAACGAGGGAAGAAGGCTGGTGCGGCTGAGATTCCCGCAGCGACCCAGCTCTTCACCCCGCACTGGATTGTTCGTTATCTCGTTGAGAACTCCCTTGGCCGTCTTTGGATGCTCAACCACCCATCGTCGCGGTTAGTCGACCGTATGGACTACTACATCGCCCCGCTTGAAAAGGAGACCGACTTCCTCAAGGTCAGCAGACCCGAGGAAATGACGGTAATCGACCCAGCTTGTGGATCGGGTCATATGCTCACTTATGCCTTCGACCTGCTCTACGCGATCTATGAAGAAGAAGGCTACGCCCCCTCCGAGATCCCTGAGCTAATCCTCACCCACAACCTTCACGGTACAGAGATCGACCCGCGTGCGGGGGATCTCGCAGCTTTCGCGCTCACGATGAAGGCGCGTGCCAAGCATCGTACTTTTTTCCTTAGGCAGGTGAAGCCGAACATCTGTGTGCTCAAACCGATCTCGTTCAGCCCTGACGAGTTGACTTGTCTTGCCACTGAGGATGGTGACAAGTACACAGAAGAGGTGTTCTGGAACCAGTTTGCCCAGGCTGACATTCTGGGATCGCTCATTCAGCCAGATGTCACAACGACTCGACGGCTTGCTGAGCACCTCAGGACACTCGTTGATGGGGGCAACATACTTCATGCCGACACCCTCGATTGGGCAGAGAGGGTTGTTGGGCAGGCGGAGTACTTAGCGTCACGGTATTGCGTGGTCGTTGCGAATCCACCCTACATGGGGTCCACGAATATGGATCCAGTTCTCACCACTTTCGCCAAGCAGGAGTATAAGGATTTCAAGTCCGACTTGTTCGCGATGTTTATTCACCGATGCCTTGAAGCAGCGGTCCCGGGTGGATACGTGGGGCTTATGACCCCATTCGTTTGGATGTTCATCGGTTCCTATCTACCCATACGAAAGCGTCTAATCCAACGAGAAACGGTTATGTCGCTGATACAGTTGGAGTATTCGGGGTTTGACGGAGCGACTGTGCCGATCTGTTCGTACGTGGTACGGCGTGGTCATCAGGGCACACCCGCAGCCTTCGTACGGCTGTCCGACTTTATAGGCTCGGATGTTCAGGGGCCTAAGGCGCTTGAGATCATACACGCGGATCGAAAAGCGAAGGCTGAGTCTGGCGGAGCGAATGCCGGTATGGAGCGGTACATGTACCGTATCGACCCTGGTCACTTTAGGAAGGTTCCAGGTTACCCATTCGCATACTGGCTTTCCGATGCCATGCGTAACGCATTCACAGCGGGCAAAACGCTTCGAACTATCGCCGAACCGAAGGTAGGGCTCCAAACGGGTGACGTTAGTCGTTATCTGCGGAGATGGTGGGAGGTCAGTTACAGCCGACTGGCTCTCAACTGTGAGTCGGTAGAACAGATGCTTGTTCGCAGTGCTCGTTGGATTCCTTACGACAAAGGCGGAGACTTCCGCAAGTGGTATGGAAATCAAGAGTTTGTACTGGATTGGGAGTCTGACGGCGCATCAGTTCGTAAGAACCCCAGGGCACGTCCTCAGAACACTGAGTACTTTTTCCGAAAGCATATTGGCATGACTGCGGTGAGCTCAGGAGACCCGGCCTTCCGCTTTTACCCTGCAGGGTTTGCTTTCGATAATGCATCTAGGGGACTTTTCATAGAATCAGAAGAGACAAGCGCAGACGTTATCGGATTCGCAAATTCAGTTGTCGCATTATCGCTACTGAGGGCGACCTCTCCAACATTGAACTACAATGTGGATGAGATGGCTAGCCTGCCAATTTGCGCAGGAGCGTCGCGGACGAATGTCGAACAGATGATCATTGCAGCAAGGGAGGACTGGGACTCGTTCGAGACATCATGGAATTTTGAAGGTTCCAGTCTGCTCTTAGATCAGTTCAAACCATCCGAAATCGATCTTCGTGCTCATGCTGCCTCCGTTTCATCGCGTTGGGCCACGTTTGCTTCCTCTCAGCAGACTCGCGAGAGAGAGAATAATCGGATGATAGCCGAAGCCTACGGACTTGAACACGAAGTGGATGTCGATGTGGCCCTCCATCGTGTGTCGTTGGCACGAAACGTTGCGTTTCGCTATGGTCCTGGCAAGAATACGGAAGAGTATCTGGAGCTAGAGAATCGAGACACTATCTCTGAGCTGGTGTCCTACGCAGTCGGCTGTATGTTCGGCCGGTACAGCCTCGACAAGCCGGGCTTAATCCTCGCTTGCCAGGCATCAACCGTCCAAGATTACTTCGCGAAGGTGGCGGTGCCGTCGTTTATACCTGATGCAGACAACGTTCTTCCGATCGTCGATGGCGACTGGTTCGAGGATGACATTGTGGCGCGTTTTCGTCAGTTTCTCCGGGTGGCGTTTGGGGAACAACACTTTGCGGCCAATCTTCGGTTTGTTGAGGAGTCGCTTGGTGTCAAGACGCTGCGGGAGTACTTTATCACTCGGACGGGCCGGTCGAGGTTCTATGACGATCATGTGAAGCGGTACAAGAAGCGTCCGATATACTGGCTGTTCTCCAGTCAGAAGGGATCTTTCAACGCGCTGATCTATGTGCACCGCTACGTGCCGTCCACGGTCTCGACGGTGCTGAATGAGTATCTGAGGGAGTTCGAGTCAAAGCTGGAAGCGAACCTTCTGCACCAGGAGCACCTCGCAACCGGAGACAGTTCGGCTCGCGAGAAGGCGGCAGCACTGAAGGAAGCCGAGCGGCTCCGAAAGATACTGTTGGAACTCAGCGAGTACGAACATGACGTGCTCTACCCACTTGCATCTCAACAAGTTGCCATCGACCTTGATGATGGGGTGAAGGCTAACTATCCGAAGCTCTACCCCGCTCTCAAGAAGATCGCAGGGGTGGAGGCTTCCGATGGCTGAGGCCACTCGGAACAGTGGGAAGGCAGAGCGAGACTTGCTCGCTCGCTACTCTGAGATGATCGAGGGAGGGCAGGCTGCGGCTGCTTGTCAAGCTAAGCTCGTCCTCACGTTGTCCTTCTGGCAGTTCCAACGCCTTAGCGAGGACGTGTCCGGCTCAGCGCGCGCATCCTGTAGGGAGCAGAGTGTCGTCTCACAGGCGCGACAAATGCCCTGGATCCGCTCCCGGGCACTTCTAGCCTCGAAAACACGTGAGGCCAGAGCACTCTACGTGCAGGAGCCTGTCAGTCAGGGGGAGAGCATTTGTGGCCTGTGGCAGCTGATTGTACGGAAGAGCTATGAGCGCTGCGCAATCGCCAAGGCGCATGCCGTTGGCGAGACCGTAGCTCGACGAGGTGCTTTTCACGATCCCTACCGGCTGGGTTTTTGTGGCCTGGGAGACCCCTTCCAGGAACGTGATCGTGAAACCATGATCATCTGGGACCTGGAGGCACTTCTGACCGAATCGGGGAACGTCTCAGCCTTCGTCGAATGGCAGAAGCGAATGATCATCGACGACGATGATTACGACCTCGATCTGCTCTTCTTCAGTCGGCCTCTGCGACGCCTTGCTACCGTCGAAAGAAAGACCAGCAAGCTCCAGGTTGCTTATGAGGGAAGGATAAAGCTCTATCTGAGGTGCCTCGCTCGCTACGATGAGAAATCGCAGATGGTTCTGATTCTATGCACTGCGGGGTGCCACGAACGGATCGAATTGCTGCAGATATACAAGGACGGGATCCTCGTGGCGGAGTATTGTACGGTGCTGTCGCCGAAAGCTGAGCTTCAGGGGCGCAATCTGCAGATTAGTACGGCGGCAGCCGAGCGGGTTGTAGGGCATGGTCTTGAATCTTCTTCAGGATGGGAGGATAACGAATGAGTTCGCTCAGTGCCGTCTTGCCTTACCTAGAGCAGAAGTTTGATTCACAACGTCTGGTCTTCTGGCACGACGCTTGCGGTGAGTACGCCGCCGAGATTGAGACGCTTGAGCTCAGCGGCGTAACCGTCATCTGCGTTGAGAACAACGAGTATGCCGTTAAGAACCGTGTTCTTCACGACGAGCCAGCGGGCAAGTTTCTCGTGTATCGAGGTGCTCTTGTGCCTCCGGGGGCTGGGAATTGGTTGCTTGATCTTGAGCTTGCCTATGGGGTTTTCACTGCTGACTGGACTGCGCTCGTCAGCCAAGACCTCGGTCTCAGTGGTACCGGGATCGACGAGGTGGTGCGGGAGCACGAGAAGTTCTTCCGATCTGGCAAGCGAGTCCGTCGTCTTAAAACTCTCCTCGCAGCCACCGATGATGCCGACAGACTGCGAGCGAAAATGTCTGCCGTGGTGCTTGGTCAGCGCGAGCACAGCATGTTGGAGCTTACACGTGCATTGCTGATCGAGAATGCGCGGGGTACACACACCAGATACGACGCGCTCGCAGAACAAGGGCTCGATGGCTTCCACTGGGCGGGTGTCACCAAGATTTACGGCTACGAAGCAAGTGAGCCCAACGTCGATGACTTTGTGCTATGGATGTTTCGCCAGGCTATAAACGACTTCGCGTCGGATATGCCGGGAGCCCTGCGCAATATCCAGCTCGACTTTGCGAGCCTGCGTAATGACCGTCGCAGCACCGATGCGCTCGCTGTATTGGCTCGTCGCACAGCCGAAAGCCTCGACTATGCCAAGACCATCGAGGACACCGATCTAACTGAGCTTGTAGGCATCGATCTCTTCGAGGACGTTGAGCGCAAGATCATCAGCTTGCTGACGCAGGCAATCGTTGATCGGACTATGAGTGCACGTGAGGTGTCTGAGATTATCCGTTCTCGACAGAGCAGCATCTGGTTTGATGACTACCGGGAACTCTATGCAGCGCTCGCCGCGGCCTCTGACTTGCTGAGTGAACTTGCGACTGCAAGATTCCGAATTGCGTCGTTCGATGACGGACTCGACCGTTACCGCAAGCATTGGTTCCGCATTGACCAGCTCTACCGGCAGTTCCACTTTGCCGCCCGAACAACCGAGTATGCGGGTCCTCTCGAAGCCCTCCGGCTCGAGGTTGAGAAGCAGTATGTAAACCGATACCTCTATGAGCTTGGCAACGCATGGCAGCAGCAGGTTGATGTGGTGAGCGAATGGAGATCGGTCGCACTGCGCCCGCAGACAAGGTTCTTTTCCGATCACGTTGAACCCATCATTAGGAAGGGCAACCGGAAGGCCGTCGTCATCATCTCCGATGCACTGCGTTACGAGATCGCCGAAGAATTAGCTTCACGCATCCGTCAGGAAGACCGCTTCGACGCTGAGCTCGACGCATTGCTCGGTGTGCTCCCGAGCTACACCCAACTTGGCATGGCTGCCCTGCTTCCGCACGAGACGCTTGCCCACTCCCGAGATGGTGACCTAGTGCGGGTTGACGGCCAACGTTCCGACGGGACAGCGAACCGAAACAAGATCCTAAGCCCGGTGGGAGGTTTTGCAATCCAGGCCGAAGATGTTCTTGCGATGCCGCGCGGCGAGCTGCGTGAGGTCTACGGCGCGCACCAAGTTCTGTACGTGTACCACGACCGGATCGACGCCGCAGGAGACAAGGGACGCACCGAACGTCAGGTCTTCGAGGCCGCCAACGAGGCGCTGCGTGAACTGGTCGACCTCGTTAAACGACTGACGAACGCGAATGCCACGAACATCCTGGTGACTGCTGACCACGGTTTCCTCTACCAGGATACTGCGCTAGGCGATGCCTTCTACCTTTCCGCCAAGCCGCAAGGTGACGAACTCGTTGCAAGGAACCGTCGATACGTCCTCGGTCGGGGTCTTAAGGATGATCCCGCGTTCCGGAAGTTCGAGCCTGAACAGCTTGGGCTCAGTAGTGACCTTGAGGTGCAGATTCCCAAGTCAATCCATCGACTCAAGCTGCCGGGTGCAGGCTTCCGATTCGTCCATGGTGGTGCCGCGCTGCCGGAGATTGTCGTGCCAGTACTTTCTATCAACAAAAAGCGCAAGAGTGATACTCGGCCCGTCAACGTTGAGGTGCTACCCGAGACGGACAAGATCACCACCGGCCAGCTCGTCGTGAAGCTCTTCCAGTCCGAGCCGGTTGGCGAAAAGGTCTATGCCCGCACGCTACGGGCTGGCCTCTACGTGGGCGATACCCTGATCTCGAATCAGCCCGAGCTGCTCTTCGATCAGCCTTCCGACGATAAGCGTGATCGCTACCAGAGCGTGCGGATGCTTCTCAGCCAGGCCGCCAACGAGTTGAACAATCGTACGGTCGAGTTTCGGCTTGAAGAGCAGATACCCAACACCACTCAATGGCGGGTCTACCAGCGGGCTCAGTACCTGCTCAAGCGATCGTTCACTTTGGACTTTGATTTCTAGAGGAAGCAGTAGCTATGACAGACATCGACCGCCACCGTAGCGAGGAATCCGCCGCTGTGTCGGCTACGCCGCAGCTGGTTGATCTTGATAGCAAGATCAACCAGTTCTTCGGCGGCTCCGTCGTCCGTAAAGACCTTGTGAAGGCCGTCAAGGGAAATGCGATCGTCCCCTCCTACGTGCTGGAGTACCTTCTTGGCCAGTATGCCGCATCCGACGAGGAAGCAACCATCCAGGCCGGTATCGACGCGGTGCGCAAGATTCTCGCCGACCACTACGTGCACCGCAACGAGTCAGAACTGGTGAAGTCCACCATCCGTGAAAAGGGGCGTCACCGGATCATCGACAAGGTAACTGTGGCGCTGAACGACAAACAGGACTTGTACCAGGCCTCGTTCGCCAATCTAGGGATCAATGGTGTGATCGTCGAACCCGCAACCGTGACGGCAAATCCAAAGCTGCTGGTTGGGGGCGTGTGGTGCATCTGTGACATAGAGTACTTCCATGGTGACGACACCTGCGTTGTGCCCTGGATTCTTGCAAGCTTGAAGCCCATCCAGATCTCGAGCTTCGACTACGAAGGATACCTCGCATCTCGGAAGGGGTTCAATACCGAAGAGTGGATTGACCTACTGATCCAATCCATTGGGTTCAATCCTGAGATGTTCGGGCGACGGGCGAAGTTGCTGCAGCTTGTCCGCCTCATCCCGTTCGTCGAGCGGAACTACAACCTGATCGAGCTGGGACCGAAAGGCACCGGCAAGTCGCACATTTACTCCGAGTTCTCGCCCCACGGCATGCTGATCTCTGGTGGTGAGGTCACCGTTCCAAAGCTCTTCGTGAACAACGTTAACGGTCGCGTCGGCCTTGTAGGCTATTGGGACGTGGTGGCGTTCGACGAGTTCGCTGGCAAGAAGAAACGCACCGACAAAGCGCTCGTCGACATCATGAAGAACTATATGGCGAACAAGTCATTCTCCCGAGGCGTTGAGACCCTCGGAGCTGAATCGTCGATGGTGTTCGTGGGTAACACCTTGCACACCGTACCTTACATGCTCAAGCACTCGGATTTATTCGACGAGCTGCCGGATGCATACCACGATTCCGCCTACCTCGACCGGCTCCACTACT
>ERZ772973.273-NODE-273-length-29202-cov-10.2569_pt1 | contig 29202 bp, 25 predicted proteins | sample MGYA00580672_ERZ772973 | MGnify/ENA primary metagenome ERZ772973 (study PRJEB29015, sample SAMEA2737938) | human oral metagenome | biome: human oral; feature: human-associated habitat; material: dental | place: China | collected 2152 ...
TGAGACGTTCCGACAGACCCGACCACCAGACCCCGATCACGGTCACCATGGTTTCAACACGCCCCACTCGCTGACGCTCGCAGGCCGGCTCAACCAACTTCGGAAAGAACAAAGCCGGTTGAGCCGGGCCGCGAGGAACGAGCAGCCCGAGTCGAAACCCCCGACACCCGAACAACAAACCCGACCCAAGACCCCGACCACCCTCACCACGGTTTCAACACGCCCCACTCGCTGACGCTCACAGGCCGGCTCAACCAGTTCGATTCAGGATGGTCCGACACGACCAGCTCACCAAGCAAGCCGGTCGGCTCAATCAACTTCTCCTTCGCAGGTCTCAGACGTAGAGGCGCGGCACCCTGGGGGCGATCAGGCAGGGCACCTCGTAGGTGATGGTGCCCATCAGGTCGGCGAGTTCCTCCATGGTGATCTGCTCGTCGCCCTGGCGGCCGAGCAGTACCACCTCGTCGCCCACCGCGACCTGCGGTTCGCCGGGGCCGAGGTCGATCATCGTCTGGTCCATGCACACCCGGCCCGCGATCGGGTAGGAACGCCCGCCCACCAGCATGCGTCCGCGGTTGCTGAACAGCCGCGAGTAGCCGTCGCCGTAGCCGACGGGGACGGTGGCGATCCACGTGTCGCAGGGGGCGGTCCAGGTGCGGCCGTAACCGACGGTCTCCCCCTCGGGGACGCGTTTGAGGAACGAGACCCGCGACGTCCAGGTGGCGGCGGGACTCAGACCCTCCCAAGCGGTGGTGGAGTCGGCCCGGTAGCCGTAGGCGATGATCCCGGGGCGGATCAGGTTGGTGCCCGTCAGGTCATGACCCAGCACCGCCCCGGAGTTCCCGGCGTGGACGTACGGGATCTCCCCGACGGCGCCGCGGATCTCGTCCACGACGGCGAGGAACCGGGCCAGCTGGGCCCTGGTGAACTCCTCCCCCTCGGGGCAGTCGCTGATCGGCAGGTGGGTGAACACGCCCTCGAGGACCAGATTGGGGCTGTTCTTGATCCGTGTGGCCAGGGCGACGGCCTCGCTGGGTTGGACACCGACGCGCCGCATGCCGGTGTCGACCTTCAGGTGAACGGGATGACGAACGCCGGCGTGTTCCGCGGCTTCCTGGGCCGCCTCCACCCCCGCGACATCACCGACTGAGATGGTCAGCCGGGCCGCGATGGCGCGCCCCAGCTCCTCGGGGAAGCAGGGCGAGAACTTCAGGGCGGGAAGCTCGACGCCCCCCTCACGGAGCTGCTCGGCCTCGGACACCTCGGCCACGCCGAGCCACTGGGCGGAGCCCACGGATTCGACGTGCCGGGCGACGGGAACTATCCCGTGCCCATAGGCGTTGGCTTTTACTGGAAGAAGGACTGCGCGACCTGGGTTGCGTTCACTCGCCAGGGCAAGATTCGCGTCGATGGCAGCCAGGTCTACGTTGAACTGGGAAGGGCACATGTCCTCATTCTGGCGCACATGCCGAGACCGCGGGGTGGCGGTGTCGGTTTCGAGTGGCAGAATGGCCCCCATGTCGAACAACCAGTGGACCGGCGCCCAGGATTGGAACGCCCAGCCCCAGCAGTCGAACGCCCAGGATTGGAACGCGCAGTCGGCCCAGGATTGGAACGCACCTGCGCAACAGCCCGCCCAGGATTGGAACGCACCTGCGCAACAGCCCACCCAGGATTGGGGGGCATCGTCTCAGGATCAGACAACCATCCAGCCCGCAGCCCAGGACTGGAACGCGCCCGCGCAGGAACAGACCTCCGTGACCGCGGCGCAGGATTGGAACGCCCAGCCCCAGCAGTCCGTCCCGTCCGCCCCCGAATGGGGCACCCCGGGTCAGGAGAACACCGCCCAGCAGAACATGCAGGACTGGAACCAGCAGGCGGCCTGGGGTGCGGCCCAGCAGGCGCAGCCCCAGCAGCAGTGGAACGACCAGCAGCAGGCAGTCCCCTACGGCGGCCCGCAACAGTGGGGTGGACAGCAGCAGGCCCCTTCGGGTCTCGCAGCACTCTTTGATTTCGGTTTCAAAGGCAGCGTGCTCAAGAACGGCATCGGCATCATCTACCTGGTGACCGCGATCTGCTTTGCGGTCTTCGCTCTCTTCGAGCTCATCGCTGGCGTCAGTGCCAACGGCCAATACGGTGGAAACCCCTTGGCCGTCATCCGCTACCTGCTCGTTCCGCTGGCGCTGGCCTTCGTGGGGATCATCCTGTCCCGCGCCTTCCTGGAGGGAATGGCCGCTTTGGTCAAGAAGAACGACGACAAGCAGGAGTGACACCTCCCCCCACGAACCATCAGGCCGGGCCCACAGCGGGCCCGGCCTTCTCGTTCCCGGAATATCAGAACAGCAACGCCAAGGCGGGTTCTGCGAGGATCTCGGCGACGTCGTGGAGGAACCGGGAACCCTGTTCACCGTCGATGATCCTGTGATCGAAGGAAACGGCCAGGGTGGTGACCCAGCGCGGCACGACCCTCTCCTCCGTCCCGGCACCCACCACCCAGGGGCGGCGCTGAATGGCCCCCATGCACAGAATCGCCGATTCGTCGCCGTTGATGATGGGGGTTCCCGCATCGACCCCGAATACACCGACATTGGTGATGGTGAAGGTGCCTCCCGCATAGTCGGGGGGCTGGAGTTTGCCGTCGCGTGAGACGGCGACGAGCTGGTTGAGGGCCCGGCACAGCTCCAGGAGGCTGAGGTCCTGCGCGGCCTTGATGTTGGGCACCATCAGTCCCCGCGGGGTGGCGGCCGCGATACCGAGGTTCACGTTCCGGTGGTAGACGATCTCGCGGTTCTCCTCGTCCCAGGACGTGTTGAGATCGGGGTTGCGACCCAACGCCAGACACACCGCCTTCGCGTGGATCAGCAGCGGCGAGACACGCAACCCCGCGAACTCCCGCCGCGCCCTGAGCGCCTCGACGAACTCCATCGTGCCGGTGACGTCGGTGGTCAGCCACTCGGTGACGTGGACGTGGGTGTTGACGGAACGCACCATCGCCTCGGCGGTGACCTTGCGCACCCCCTTGATGGGAACGCGGCGTTCCCCACCACCCTCCGGGCCGCGCGGCGATCCGAATCCGTGGCTTCGCGGCCCCGGGTCCTGGAAACTGGCGGCGTCGTTGATGACCCTGCCCTGCGCGGGTTCCTCCCGGGTTGCTTCCCCCGCCGCCCGGGACCGTTCGAAGATCCACGCGGCCTCGACGTCGGCGCGGGTGATGGTGCCCTCCGGCCCGGTTCCCGCGACCTTCCCGAGATCGACCCCGAGGTCGCGTGCATATTTGCGCACCGGCGGTTTGGCCCGGGCGGACTGCGGATCGGAGGCCAGCACCAGCACCGACTCGGTGGGCGCATCACCCGTCTCCGGCAACGGATCGCCGACGGGAGCGGCGACGACCCGGCCCGCGGGATCCACGTCGTCGGGACGCCGCGACGGCTCACGGGAGGCGTAGCTCTCCCCCAACGCCTGACGGGCGGCCTCCGCATCCCGGCCGGCGGTGTTCCTGCGGCGGCGCCGCGACCTGGCGGGTTCGTCGCGAGGCCCGTAGCCGACGAGGGTTGGGGGCTCCTCCCCGCCGCCCTCGACGCCGTCCTCGATCTCGACGATGGCGGTGCCGACCTCCACCGTGACCCCCTCCGCCACCAGCAGCGACGTCACGGTCCCGGCATAGGGCGAGGGCAGTTCCACCAGCGACTTGGCGGTCTCGATCTCGACGAGCACGTCGTTGACCTCGATTTCCTGCCCGACGGTGACCCGCCAGGCGACGATCTCGGCCTCGGTGAGACCCTCACCGGGATCCGGAAGAAGGAACTGGCGTTTCATCATCACTCCTTGTCTCCCAGGCTCACCAGGCCAGGGAACGGTCGAGGGCGTCGAGGATGCGGTCGGCCGACGGCAGGAACTCGTCCTCCAGGCGCGACGGCGGGTAGGGGATGTCGTAGCCGGTGACGCGCAGCACCGGGGATTCCATGTCGTAGAACAGGTCTTCGTGGAGGCGGGCGGCGATCTCCGCGCCCAGCCCGAGAGTGCGGGGCGCCTCGTGGACGACGATGGCGCGGCGGGTGCGGCGCACCGAGGCGGCCAGGCTCACCCAGTCGATGGGCGCCAAGGATCTGAGGTCGACGACCTCCACCGACGTGCCCTCCTCGGCGGCGACGGCGGCGGCGTCCAGGCAGGTGCGCACCATCGGCCCCCACGCGATGAGAGTGGCGTCGGTTCCCTGCCGGAGGATCCCGGCCTGGTGCATGGGGGCGGGTCGCTGCTCGACGTTCACCTCCCCCTTGACGTGGTAGCGGCGTTTGGGTTCGAGGAAGATCACGGGATCCGGGGATGCGACGGCCTGCTGGATCATCCAGTGGGCGTCGTGCGGGCTGGATGGGGTGACCACCTTCAACCCGGGGGTGTGGCAGAAGTACGCCTCGGGGGATTCGGAGTGGTGCTCGACGGCCCCGATGCCGCCGCCGTAAGGGATGCGCACCACCATCGGCATCGGTTGGCGCCCGGCGGTGCGGGCGTGCAGTTTCGCGACCTGCGTGACGAGCTGGTCGAAGGCGGGGAAGACGAAACCGTCGAACTGGATCTCGGCGACCACGCGGTAGCCGCGCATCGTCAGTCCGACGGCGGTGCCGATGATTCCCGATTCCGCCAGCGGCGAGTCGATGACCCGGTTGGTTCCGAACTCCGCCTGGAGGCCCTCCGTGATGCGGAACACGCCGCCGAGTTTCCCGACGTCCTCGCCGGTGATGAGGACCTTCGGGTCGGCCTGGAGGGCGCGACGCAGGCCCAGGTTGATGGCCTTGGCGATCGTCATGCTGCTCATGCCTGCTCCCCTGCCGCCCATTCGGCGTACTCGCGGCGCTGCGCCTCCAGGGCGACGGTGTTCTCGGCGTAGACGTTGTCGAACAGTTCATCCATGGTCAGGTCCGTCAGTTTCGGGATGGCGGCGCGGATCTCGGCTCCGAAGTCGCGGGCGTCGGCGTCGAGGGCGGCCAGCCAGGCGTCGTCGATGATCCCTTGCCGTTTCAGGTGGGTGGTCAACCGGGTGATGGGGTCGCGGCCCGCCCACTCGGCGGTTTCCTCGTCGAGGCGGTACTTGGTGGGGTCGTCGGAGGTGGTGTGGGCGCCCATCCGGTAGGTGAAGGCCTCGATGAAGGTGGGGCCCTCGCCCCGGTGGGCGCGTTCCAGGGCCCAGCGGGTGACGGCGTGGACGGCCAGCACGTCGTTGCCGTCCACCTGCACCCCGGGGAACCCGAACCCCCGGGCACGCTGGAACAGCGGGATCCGCGACTGCAACGCGATGGGTTCGGAGATCGCCCACTGGTTGTTCTGGCAGAAGAAGACGACGGGGGCGTTGTAGCTGGCCGCGAACACGTAGGCCTCGTTGACGTCGCCCTGCGAGCTGGCCCCGTCGCCGTGGTAGGCGATCACGGCCGCGTTGTCGCCGTCGTCGTTGCCGACGAGGCCGTCCAGCTGCAATCCCATGGCGTAGCCGGTGGCGTGGAGGGTCTGGGAGCCGATGATGATCTGGTAGTTGCGGAACCGGTCGAGCTGGTCCCAGGCCCCGGCGTCGCAGCCCCGGAACAGGGCCAGGATCTGCTGGAAGGGCAGCCCGAGGGCGAGGAAGACGGCGTGTTCCCGGTAGGTGGGGAAGACGACGTCGCGGGCACCGAGGGCGTGGGCGGAGCCGACCTGCGCGGCCTCCTGTCCGAGGGCGGGCGGCCACAGGCCGAGTTCCCCGTGTCGCTGCAGGGCCGTGGCCTCGGTGTCGAACCGCCTGGCCAACACCATGTCCCGCAGGTACTGGGTCAGGTCGTCGTCGGTTCCCTCGAAGGAGAACCCGGGGTTCTCGACGCGCTGCCCGTCGGGGGTCAGCAACTGCACCATGTCGTGTTTCATGACCTCTCCTAAACCTACGCAACCGTAGCCTACGGGGGCGTAGGTTTCATCCGAAGGTCGGAAACCCCACAAGTCGGGGGGAAAGATTTGTGGGGTTCGGCCACCTGGCACCGGAACCGAGCGGCGTCCTGCGCATCAGAAAATTACATCCACAAGGGAAGATTCTGTTCTCACCCCGGGATGGCCCCTTATGCTGCCTCCATGCTTGGACTTCACCTCCGCCTCGACGCAGCTGACGTCTCCCGTCTCACGGACAACGAGGAGGACCTGGCGGACATCCTGGAGGAGTTCGAGGAGGACGAGCAGCTCTTCGACCGCGCCTGCCAGACCGACAGGGCGTGGGAACCCATCCACAACGCCCTGGCCCCCGACGGTGAGGACGACGAATGGCCCGCCCGGGGCGTCATCGGCGGGGCCCGCACCCTCCACGAGGACGACGACATCTGGGTCACCCACTCCAGCCCGGACGAGGTGGAGGAGATCGCCCGGTGGCTGGAGGCCTTCGGTGACGACGACTTCCACCGCGCCTACACCGGCATGCCCGAGGAGCTGCGTGGCCCGGGACACGGCCCGGAGGAGGAGAGCTACGCACTGGAGTCGCTGGCGGATCTGCGCAGCTTCTACCTGGAGGCCGCGGCCGAACGCCGCCACGTCATCTTCACCACCTACGGCTGAATTGGAACCGCAGAACACGGTTGCGCAGCACTCAACGCGGAAAACGTCTCGTTTCGCGCCCGAAACCGGGTTGAGTGCTGCGCAACCGGGGAACCCGCGCGCAGCCGGCCGGAGAGGGGAGGTTCAGTCGGCGAGGGTGGCCACCAGGATGGCCTTGATGGTGTGCATCCGGTTCTCGGCCTGGTCGAAGACGATGCTCGCCTCCGACTCGAAGACCTCGTCGGTGACCTCCAGCGCGTCCAGTCCGGTGGCCTGGTAGATCTCCTCCCCGACGGTGGTGTTGCGGTCGTGGAAAGCGGGCAGGCAGTGCATGAACTTGGCTCGCGGGTTCCCGGTGGCCGCCATCATCTCCGCATTGACCTGGTAGGGCTTCAGCAGTTCGATGCGCTCGGCCCACAGTTCCTTCGGCTCTCCGAGCGAGAGCCACACATCGGTGTGGAGGAAGTCGACTCCCGCCACGCCCTCCGCGATGTCGTCGGTGATGGTGATGCGGGCTCCCGTTCCCGCGGCGATGGCCTCGGCCTGGGCGCGCACCTCGTCGGTGGTCTGGAGCTGCTTGGGCGCGACCAGGCGGATGTCGGCGCCGACCATGGCGGCCGAGATCAGGTTCGAGTTGCCCATGTTGTTGCGCACGTCGCCGACGAATGCCCACGATGTCTCCTCCAGGGGCTTGCCGGAGTGCTCCAGCATGGTGAGCTGGTCGGCGAGCATCTGGGTGGGATGCCAGGAGTCGGTCAGGCCGTTGTAGACGGGAATCCCGGCATGCCGGCCCATGGTCTCGAGGGTTTCCTGGGCGAAGCCGCGGTACTCGATGCCGTCGTACCAGCGGCCGAGCACGCGGGCCGTGTCGGCGGCCGACTCCTTGTGGACGAACTGCGACCCGGCCGTGTCGAGGCGGGTGGCGTATCCGCCCTGCTCCGTCATGGCGACGTCGAAGGAGCAGCTGGTGCGGGTGGAGGTTTTCTCGAACAGCAGGGCGACCTTCTTGCCCACCAGCCGCTTGACCTCGCGTCGTTCCCGCCGCTCCGCCTTCAACTGGGCGGCGAGGTCCAGGACGGCCAACCACTCGGCAGGGGTGAGGTCGGTTTCCTTGGTGAAGCTGCGTCCTTTGAGCATCACAGGGCCTTTCTGCGAGGAAGCCCTCAGGGTATCGCGACAATCCAAACGCGACCGCCGGTGTCCGGATTCGCGCATCGCTTGTGAACAAGCGGCGGTGATCAGGCGAGAGCGTCGAGGATTCCCGGCATGGCGGCCTCGATGTCGGCCAGGGTGCTGCGGAACCCGGAGGCGGGACCGTACCAGGGGTCGTCGAGGTCCTGTCCCTTCGGCATCGCGGGGTTGAAGTCGTTGATGAGGGCGTAGTTGGCGTCGGGGCAGAGCTGTTCGAGCCTGCCGATGTGGAACCGTTCGGCGACGACGACGAGGTCGGCCGAGGCGAGGTCGTCGGCGGTGACCCGCCGGGCCCGGTGCCCGCCGGTGGAGTACCCGGCCTCGCGGAGCACTGCGGCGGCCCGCCGGTCGATGGGATTGCCCGATTCCTCCGACGAGATGCCGACGCTGTCGGCCTCCACGTCGAGCCCCCGCTCGGCGGCCATCCCGCGGGCCACCCGCTCCGCCATCGGGGAGCGGCAGATGTTGCCCCAGCACACAAACACGACCTTCGCCATGGACAGCAACCATAAGGGCTTCGCGGGCTGGCGGCGCCTCCCGCGCACCGTGATGTACCTCCCCGGGGTAGTTTGCCCTCTGCACCGGCGTTGTTCGCGGGGTTTCGGGTTTTTGATGGCAGGCTTGTGCCATGCAGATCCTGGTGGTGGACGACGATCAGGCCGTGCGTGACTCGCTGGCCCGGTCCCTGAAGTATTCCGGCGACGAGGTGACGACTGCGGCTGACGGCGTCGAGGCGTTGGCGCAGCTGGCAGGGCACACCCCGGATGCGGTGATCATGGACGTGATGATGCCCCGCCTCGACGGCCTGGAGGCCACCCGCATGCTGCGACAGTCGGGCAACGACGTTCCCATTCTGATCCTCACGGCCCGCGACGCCGTTGGCGACCGGGTGGACGGCCTGGACGCCGGCGCCGACGACTACATGGTCAAGCCCTTCGCCCTCGACGAGCTGCTGGCGCGGCTGCGGGCCCTGACCCGGCGTTCGAAACCGACCCCGGAAAACGATTCGAAGGTGCTCGTGTTCGGGGATGTGACGCTGGATCCGCAGCACCGCGAGGTGACCCGCGCGGGGCAGCACATCTCCTTGACCCGCACCGAGTTCGCCCTCCTCCAGGCCTTCATGGAAAATCCCCGCCGTGTGATGGAGCGCAACACCCTCCTCAACGAGGTGTGGGGTTTCGAGTTCCCCGCCACCGCCAATTCCCTCGAGGTCTACATCGGCTACCTGCGCCGCAAGACCGAGGCGGGCGGCCTGCCCCGCCTGATTCACACGGTACGCGGCGTCGGTTACGTGCTGCGTGAAACCGCCCCGTGATCAGCTCGTTCTGGATTCGGGTCCGCCGGGGCGTCGAGAGGCTCATCACGGGCCAGTCGCTCCGCTCCCGGTTGGCCTCGCTGACCGGGATTTCCGTGGCCGCAGCCGTGCTCCTGGTCGGTTCCACCGCTTATCTGTCCACGCGAATCTCGCTGCGAGATCAGCTGGACCGCGAGATGCTTTCGGCCGCGCGCGCCACCGCCGAGATCATCAACTCCGACATCAGGAATCTCGACAACCTCGGCCCGGGGCTCGGAACGTCCCAGGAGTTGCTGGCCGTCACCACCGCGCGGGGTGAGACCTCCCAGGCGGGCAAGCAGTCCTTGGCGTTGTTCCCGGACGCCGGGGAGATCGCCGTCGCCCGCATGCAGCAGGGGTACCGGGCCCGTTCCGTGAAACTGGCGGACGGCCAGGAGTACCGCCTGGTCTCGGTTCCGGTGCGGGCCAGGGACCGCACCGGCCAGGTGCAGAGCTACGCCATTCTCTACGCACGTCCCCTGACGTCGCTGGGAACGACGTTGAACTCGCTGTGGCTGGTGATCGCGCTGTCCGGGCTGGCCGGTATCGTGGCCACCACCCTCACCGCCCTGTGGATGGCGCAGACCGCACTGGCCCCGGTGCGTCGTCTCTCCACCGCGGTGAAGAACGTCACCCAGACCGACCAGTTGAACCCGATCCGCATCTACGGACGCGACGACCTGGGTGAGTTGACGCGCAGTTTCAACCTGATGTTGAAGAGTCTCCAGACTTCGCGGGAGCAGCAGCGACAGTTGATCGCCGACGCCGGCCACGAGCTGCGCACCCCGTTGACGTCGATGCGCACCAACATTGAGCTGCTGGTGGCCGACGACAAGTCCGGGATGTTGCCGGAGGGTGCCCGCTCCGAGATTCTCGACGATGTCTCCGCCCAGCTCGGTGAGTTCTCGGCCCTCGTCGGTGACCTGGTGGCGCTGACCCGCGACGACCATCTCCAGCGCCAGCCGGAGCGGCTCGACATGTCGGAGGTGGTGGAGGCGGCGCTGGCCCGGGCGGCCCGTCGCGGACCGAACATCACCTTCCACACGCGCCTGGAGCCGGTGCCGATCCTGGGCGATGCCTCCACGCTGGAACGCGCCATCACGAACCTGCTGGACAACGCGGTGAAGTTCTCTCCCAGCGACGGCGAGATCTGGGTGGAGTTGACCTCGGCCGGGGTGCTGACGATCGTCGATTCGGGCCCGGGGATCGCCGACGATGACCTGCCGCACATCTTCGACCGGTTCTACCGCTCCGACCGGGCACGCAACACCCCCGGCACCGGTCTCGGCCTGGCAATCGTCACCCACACCGTCGAGGCCCACGGCGGCTCGGTCCGGGCCGGGAACCAGCAGGGGGCCGGGGCGAAGTTCACCATGCGGCTGCCGGTCCTGAGCGTCCCCGAGTCGCCGCTGTCCCCCTGACCCCGTCGCTCCCACCCCACCCAGTCATGTCATCCAGAAAGGTTTTGTTCCACAGACTTTTCCACAACCTGGGTAGAACTACACGGCTGTGATTCCGGTGGCTCTCCCCGCCCCGCTCCGTCTCTCGGGAACACAGCGGCCGCCTCACAATCGGAACGGATTTCCCATACACCTCGGTTCACCCGTCGCGTCATCCGATTGACCGACAGGCGACGGCGACACGCCGCCCAGCTCCGCGCAATGCCCGGGTTCCGCGGTCTCCGGGGACTGGACAATACCCCGATGCCGGTTACTAGGGTGTCGGGATGTCCCCAAGACCCGCAGCGTATTACGCCGCGTCGACGCTCCACGCGGCCCCGGATTCCTCGCCCATCCCCCTGCGGACACACGTTCTCGTCTCCGTGCTGATCGGGCTGGTGTTGTGGAGCGTGACGGAGCAGTGCTGGCCGATCGCGGTCGGGGTCATGACCCTGATCGCCGTGGTGGCGGTGTTCAGGGGCCGCAGACGCCACGGCAGTCATCTTCCCCCGTCCCGTTTCCTGGTCGCGGGCATGGCCGTGGCCCTGAGCCTGCCCTTCACGATCTTCCTGCTCGACCTTCCCGGGCTTCCCGTCGGGGTTTTCGTCGTCGGCACCACGGTGGTTCTCGCGGCGATGCGCGTGGATGAGAAGAAGCGGCGGCGCCGGCTCGCGACCGGCGACTTCAGCTACCGCGATCTCTGGTGAGAAAGGACACCACCAGCTTTTCCCACAGAGTTTTCCACAACCGGGGTAAAACTACACCGATGTGATTTGCGGCGCCGGCTGGCCCTGGGCCTACTGGCCACCGGTCACGGGAGACGCGCTGGTGGCGACGGCGGCCGAGGCCTGGATCTGCGAGGAGATCTCGGGGGCGGCATGCCTGCCCTGCCGGAAGATCACCAGGTAGGCAACCCACACCAGAAGGGCCAGCACCATCATCGTCACCACCACCCACGCCCAGGTGCTGCGACGCTTCGGGGCCTGGTCCTGGGCGGGTTCCGTGTTGTAAACCGGGGCCGGGGGCTGGTAGGGAGCGCTCGGCGGAGGCATGTACTGGCCGTAGGGCTGCGGGGATCCGTAGTACGGGGCTGAGGGAACGGCGCCATAGCCGGAATCACTCATCGGCGGGGGCGCCATCGCGGCCGGATCCGGCGGGGGCATCTGCCCGTAGGGCGCCCAGGGATCCTGCGGCGGGTTCGCCGACGGAGGGACCGGCGGGGGCATGGACGCCAAGGCCTCGGCGGAAGGCTCGGGAACCGGGGGCGGCATCGGAGGGACCGCGTATTCCGTGAAGGGGGCGGTGGTCGCCTGCGCCATGGGATCGGCCGGGGTGCTGGAGAAACCCTGGTTCATGGAATACGGAAGCACCGGTTGCGGTGGTTCGGAGATTTTCTCGGTCGCCTCATCCCTGAAGATGGACAGGTCCTTGACGGCGTCCAGCACCTGGGTGGGGGCCTCGGAGTCGTCGAACCCCACTGGGGCGGAGATACGGGTCACCGGCTCGTCGTCCTCCGTTTCCGGTTCGACCGGGGCCCGGTCCGCCGGGGACGGTGCGGCCGGTTCCGGTTCAACCGGTTCCGGTTCGGGCAAGGGCGATTCAGGTGAGGGTAGTTCGTCCCAGACGGATCTGATCACGCCGGGTTCGTCCGGGGAGGGCGCGGAGGGCACCATGACCACGACCACCCGGTTCACCGAATCGTCGTCGTCCTGCTCCGCCGGGGAGAGTGCCGTGCCCGGCGGCGGTTCGAGCGGGGACATCTCGGCCGACCGCTGCCCGACCGGGGACAACTCCGTCGAGGTCGGGGCCTGCTCCCGGGGAGACAGTTCCGACGATGCCGGGGCCTGCTCCCGGGGAGACAGTTCCGACGACGCCGGGGCCTGCTCCCGGGGAGACACCTCGGCCGACCACTGCCTGACCGGAACCAGTTCCCCGGGGACGGGCCCGGCGGGCGTCCCGGGCTGTATGACCGGGACCACGCGGGTCACCGGGTCGTCCACTTCCAAGGACTCCGGGGAGTTCTGCGTCACCGGGGCCGGCACGTCCTGGTCCAGATGGTGAGCCTCCACTCCCGGAAACGAGTCCTCCTCGTCGGGGTAGGGGTCTTCCTCTCCCGGAAGTGAGTCCTCGTCGCCCAGGTGGAAATAGTTCTCGTCCGGAAACGGATCGTCCTCGTCGGTGTAGGGGTCGTCGTCCGGGAACGAGGGAAACGAGTCGATCGGGGCCGGTCCGGCGTACGCATCGGCCCCGGTTGCCCGGACCGCCCGGGTGGTTTCCTCCTCCGGCCGGGGGACAGGGCTGGCCGGTACCGAGGAGAAAACCGTTGGAACCTCGTGGCCCTCGTCGGTGAAACCCGGTTCCCCGGCCGCTGGAACCAGATCCCGGATCAGGGCGTACAGATCCCCCTTGTCCACCGCAACCACCATCGCTCGGATACGCGTCCGGTACTGCGCGGAATCCAGCTTGTCAGCGGCCAGTGCCTCGTCCAGGACGCGACGGCACCGGAGCAGGTCCTCCGAGGTCAAGGGGTTTGAGCTCACGGTGCCAGTTTGTCAGAGACCGTCGCCAAGAACCATGGCCGTGTCCAACGATTGGCTTGAACCGTCCCGATTTCGCGACCGCGCACCCCTGCGGACTAGGGTTGGCGCACAAACCCCAGGAGGCAACATGCTCGGTTTCGCCGCGGTTGATCGGCGCTCGGAGACGGTGGCGATCTGGCTGGTCAGCCGCACGGACCCCACCGAGGCGTCCAGCACGAACGCCGTCGTGGTGGACCTGGCCGACGAACACGCCCTGAAGAAGGTACACTCGCTGACCCGCGAGCGCGTCGTCATCGCCACCCCCGGCAGCGACCTAACCGGCCTGCCGATCAGCGACGGGCATCCGACGGCGCTGCTCGGGGAGTTCATCGACGCCACCCGCACCCACCAGCGCGCCATCGTCGAGGCCGTGCGTTCCTACGCGGCCTCCCGCAAGGGCCAGAAGCTGGTGGAACCCACCTTCCCCGCGGAACCGCAGCTCCCGGAGAACTGGCCAGAAACCTGCCAGGACCGCGCCCTGGAGCTGGCCGGCCTGGTGGGGCGGGCCTGGACGAACTGGCTGGTCAGCGACGGCGAGAGGCTCCGCCGCACCACCCAGCCACGCACCGGCAGGACCCCGTGGATCATGCCCGGGGAGCTCAACCAGCCGGAGCTGCTGGCCCTGCCACCTGCCCTGGCGGAGAAGCTTCGCCCTGAACCCGTGGGGCCCTTCCCCGGCTGAGCGGTCCCGTCCTCAGCCCTCCTCCACCGGAGGCAGCGGGGCGTACCACTCGACGTCTGTGAGAAGGATGCGGGTGTCCACGTTTCCTTCCCAGCTGACGCCTATCCCGTGTTCCTGGAGGATCGGGATGACCACGGTCTTCATCAGTTTGATGGTCGTGGCGTCGTAGAGCTCCTCGCGCTGGGAGCTGCTCAAAGCCTTGTATTCCTCCTCGCTGATGTGGGCGGGCCAGAAGATGCCGTAGCTGAGGTAGGTGCTGCCGCTCTCCGCGAGACTCTCGGTGTCCTGCTGGTGGAAGAACACGTACCCCAGGTCGTCCTGGTCGCCCTCGATCTCCGCATGCCCGCAGGTGTTGCAACAGGAGAAGTCCTGCTCCGCGACGACATGGGCCCTCCGCAGCGCCTCGAAGGCGCGGTCCAGCTTGCTGGCGGGCACCTCCCCGAATCCCGCCTGCTGGGTGCGGCGCGCATCGATCAGGTACTGGGCGATGGCGCGGCACTGCGCCTCGGACAGCGTGCCGCCGTCGCTCTCCTCGTCCTTCTCGTCCTCCACGGCGCAGGCGATCTCGTAGGCATGGTCGTTGACGCTGTCATTCCCCCTCACGAGTTGCGTCCAGATCATGTCGCGGATGTACTCCTCGAGTTCGGGATCAACCACGCCCCCGAGCAGTTCTTCGGGGATTCTCAGCCCATCGGGCTGGGCGTTCAGTTCAGTCATGGCCGAGACCCTAACAACCGCCACCGACGGAAAGGGGCCGGACGGCGCCGCCCGGCCCTTCACCACGGCCTCTCACCGCCGGGGATTCTGGCCCGGCTGACCGGGCTGACCCGGGTAACCCTGCTGACCGGGCTGGCCCGGATACCCCGGCTGACCCGGGTAACCAGGACGGCCCTGTTGACCGGGCTGCTGGAAATTGACCGGGCCCTGGAATCCGCCCTGCGGGCCGGGCTGCCCGGGACCGGGACGAGCGGCCTTCGCCTTGCCGCGCTGCACCAGGATGACTGCGACCGCGCCGCCGCCAACCACGACGACCCCGAGCACGATCCACAGCCATGTCAGATCGGGATCGTTGCTGGCGGTCGCCTTCAGGCCCTCGGAGTCGGCCAGATCGGAGGGGTCCTTCCACGTGACGGTGTTGCCGGAGATCTCCCCCTTGCCGCTGGCGGTGAGGACCTTGCCCGGGAAGGTCACCTTGACCTCGAAGTCGGTGATCATGGTCGCGCTGATCCCCTGCAAATTGCCGCCCGGCATGTGAAAGGTCCACTGCTTGCTGGACTCGTCGAAGCCGAGGTAGCCGTTCTCGGTGAGCTTGGTGGTGCCGGAGAGCCGGCAGCCGACGTACCTGTCGTCCTGGTAGCCCTCCTGTTTGAGGTCGCCGGGGAGTTTCGACGAGCTCTTTCCGCGCTGGCAAACCTCGCTGGGATCCTTGATGCCACCCGATTCCGCCCGTTCCTTCAGCACCCCGAAGTCAACCTTGACCTCGATCCTGTCCCGGCTGCTCACGTTGATCTCCTGACGCATCCGGACACAGGAACTGAGCGCCAGGACAAGAGGCAGGATCAAGGCGACGATGCCGATTCTGCGTAGTTTCATCATGGCTGAAACCTACCCTCCGGCCTTTCCCGGAATGCGGGATCCCCCAAATTTGCGGCGCCCGGGCGGGTTTCCCGTGAAAACCCTTCCCGCCCGCAGCGGAACACGGCACCATTGACCCGTGAAACCAGATCGCAACGCCACCGTCGCCGAGGTCTACGCCCATCCGCTCGGACGCGACATCATCGACAAGATACTGCTGCAGACCGGGCGCAGCGCCACCTGGGTGCGCAATCCCCTGGTATCGCGGTTGCGGCTGCGACAGCTCGACAAGTTCCTGGGGCGCATGTTCGGCCCCGGTTTCGTCGACACCCTCGTCGATCTGCTGGCCGACTGCCCCGAGTCGCCTCCCCGCCTCGACGGACCCATCGCCGCGACGTGGTGGAAGCGGGCGGTGTTCTACCAGATCTACCCGCGTTCCTTCGCGGACAGCAACGGAGACGGCATCGGCGACCTGCCCGGCATCCTGGCGAAACTTCCCTACCTGGACGACCTGGGCATCGACTGCCTGTGGCTCTCGCCCATCTTCACCTCGCCGAACAAGGACATGGGCTACGACATCGCCGACTACCGTTCCGTCATGGCCGAGATGGGCACCATCGACGACCTGCGACGCCTGATCGCCGCCTGTCACGAACGCGGAATGCGCATCATCCTCGACCTGGTGGCCAACCACACCTCCGACGAGCACCCGTGGTTCAAGGACGCCTTGGCCGACCCGGAGGGCGCGCACGGCGACTACTACTTCCTGCGCGACGGCGACCCCGAGACCCCACCCAACAACTGGACGTCGTTCTTCTCCGGCCCCGCCTGGCGCCGCATCGGCGAGAAGTGGGCGCTGCACCTGTTCGCCCCCGAACAGCCGGACCTCAACTGGGACAACCCCGCGGTGCGCCGCGAGGTGGCCGACATCGTGCGGTTCTGGCTGGCTGAGGGCGTCGACGGGTTCCGCCTGGACGTGATCAACTACATCTCCAAACGCGACGGCCTGCCCGACGGCAACGCCACAGTCGGACAGGTGATGGGTTTCACGGGCGTGGAGCACTACTTCCACGGCCCGCACCTGCACGACCACCTGGCCGAGCTGCGCCGCGAGGCCTTCACCCGGACGGACGTGGAACCGGGCCACGAGGCGCCGGGTGCCGATGCCCGGCCCATCATGATCGGAGAGACCCCGGGGGCCGGCGTCGAGGTGGCCCGGCTGCTGACCAGCTCCCAGCGGGACGAACTGGACCTGATCTTCAGTTTCGACCACCTGGAGACCCCGGGGCACGTGCGCTGGGACGAGTACGCCTACGACCTGAACTTCCTGAAGCACTACTACATCGACTACCAGTCCCGGCTGGGCTCCGACGACTGGATGAGTCTGTTCTTCGAGAACCACGACAACCCACGCATGATCTCCAAGGTCAACCCCGACCCCCGGTTCCGAGACCAGCTGGGCAAGGCCCTCGCGACGATCCTGCTGACCATGCGCGGCACCCCGTTCATCTTCCAGGGACAGGAGATCGGGGCCGTCAACCAGGACTTCCCCGACGAGTCGGCGCTGCGCGACGTGGAATCCCTGAACCTCCTGGCCGCCGAGGGCCCCGGGGCCTGGGGGAAGATCATGGCCGGTTCCCGCGACCACGCCCGCGTCCCGATGCGCTGGGATCGCGACGAGCACTGGGGGTTCACGCGCGCAACCCCTTGGATCAAAGCCTTCGACGACTCGGTGGGCTACTCCGTCGCCGCCCAGGAGCACAACCCCGATTCGGTGCTGCGCTACTACCGCCGCCTGATCTGGCTGCGTCGCTCCAACCCGACGCTGAGCCTGGGTTCGATCCGTTTCATCGACGCCGACGTCAAGGACTACTTCGCCTGGTTCCGGGAACACAACGGTGAGCGTTGGTTCATCGAGGTGAACCTGTCGGGCCACCCCCTGCGGCGGCGCCACCGCGAACGGAACCTCGAGATCGTCGCGGGCACCGCCAAGGACCGCTCGGGCCCCATGGAACCCTACGAGGCCCTCGTCTGCCAGGTCCCTCGTGACGGGGGTGAATGACCCAGAATTACAAGGGTCGCGATTCCACTTGGAAGTTGAATATTCCATTTCCAGTGGGGACCGCGACCCCTTTGTCGTCACGTCTCCGACCCGTCCCGCCGTCGCCTCCCGGGGCCCTTCTGGATTTATGGCTGACAAAGAGTAGGGGTTTTATTTAACCAAGGCGAGTGCAGCCTCACTAGGGGCGACGCCAGAAAGTCCAGATCCATGCGTTTCCCCTCCCAAAAGTTCATCCTCGTGGGTTATGCTTCACAGAGCATCCCCTTGGGCGGGCAGCTAACCCCAACCGCGGGTTGTAAAATCCTAAAGAATTGAGGAAGTTTATGAAAGCTGCTTCATCATGCGCCAGGGCGCGGAAGCTCCTGGCATCAGTCGCCGCGGCCCTCGCGGCAACCCTGACCTTCAGTATGTCGCCGGCACACGCCGACGACCCCCCAGACAGCGGCTACCCGAAGATCGGGACGAGCAGCGAGAGCGTGCCCGGCTACCGTCTGAACGTCAAGAAGATTGAGGACGGCAAACCACAGCCCAACCATGTCACGCCTCACCTGTTCACCGTGCACACCGAGAAGGGGGTCATCAAGGCCTACTGCATCGAGATCGAGATCGACGTCATCTACGGCTCCAGCCTGCGCATCGGTGGCTGGAAGGACTTCCCGGGCACGAACAAGTTCAAGGACAACCCGGATGTCCAAGCCAAGGTCGCCTGGATCGCCCAGAACAGCTACCCCCAGACCGACCTGGCCAAGGTCACCCAGACCACTGGCATCGCCGGCCTGACCGAGAGGGAAGCCATCACCGCCACCCAGGCGGCCATCTGGCACCTCACCAACCCCGACGAAACCCCGTCGCTGGACCTGGCGGAAGGCGACCAGGCGACGAAGGACCGCACCGGGAAGCTGTACGACTACCTGCTCGGCGGGAAGAACGGTGGACTGAAGGAGCCCGCCCACCCCACCATCGGAATCAAGGGTGGCGACCTTCCCTTCGCCCTCAACGACGCCAAGACCGAGGGCAAGGTCGGACCGATCCGCTTCGAGTCCAACCAGCCCACCGCCAAGCTGACCAGCGAACTCAAGTACGAGCTGGTCGGCAAGGACGGCAAGGCGGTCGACAGGAATGCCATTCCCACCGGCACCGACCTGTACCTCAAGGTGCCGGCCGACAAGACCTCGGGCGAGCAGGAGTTCACGGCCTCCGTCACCAGCACCGTCCAGGCGGGCAAGCTGTTCATCACCAAGAGCGGCAAGCACGGCCAGACCATCATCACCGTCTCCACCGATGAGATCCCGGCCGACGGCCAGGGCAAGGTCACGTGGTCCGCCCCCCAGCAGACCCCTCCGGCACCCCCGACGAGTCAGCCGCCGACCTCGGCACCTCCGACGACCTCGGCACCCCCGCCGACCTCGGCACCCCCGCCGACCTCGGCACCCCCGACGACCTCGGCACCCCCGACGACCTCGGCACCCCCGACGAGTCAGCCGATCACCCCGACTCAGCCATCGACGACCGCCACGAGCACCGTGACCGTCACCAAGTCGGCTGATCCCCCGGTCGTTCGCAAGCCGGGCCTGCCGAGGACCGGCGACTGATCAGCAAACCCCCAGATACGGAGGAAGGGGCCGGGCATCGCCCGGCCCCTTCTCACGTCCACCCGACCCTCCGTCACCCGCCGACCCAGAACCGAGGGATCGATAGTTGAAAATTTTCTGTAGTACTTTCGGCCGAAGCTGCTAGTCAAAAGCCCGCAACCCCGACCGCGACACGCCCGGACGTAAACAGTGAATGATTCAATTAACTAAAGCAAAGGCGCTCCGACTAGGCATGATGCTGATCGGGAGGCGCAATGTTCACCCTCCCTCCCTAAAGTGCAGCCGCATGGGTTATAGTTCGCGAAGCGACCCTGTAGGAAGGCCGTGAGTGGTCTGTCCGCAGGCCGTGAACCCCTAAAGAATTGAGGAAACCTATGAAGGCTGCTTCATCGCGGACCAGGACGCGCAAGTTCCTGGCACTCGCCGCCACCTCGCTGGCGGCCATCCTTGCCTTCGGCACCCCGACCGCGCACGCGGACGACTTCACCTACCCTGAGGGTTACCCGAAACTCGGCACGAAAGACGAGGCCGAGCGCGGCCACAGCCTGAAATACAAGGACACCCACGTAGCCACCACGCTGTTCACGGTCCACACCAGCCCGGCCAAAGAAGGTAATATCAGGGCCTACTGCATCGAGCTTGAGGTCAATGTCAAGTACGAATCTGATCTGAAGGTCGGCGCCTGGAAAGACTTCCCGGGCACGAACAAGTTCAAGGACAACCCGGGTATCCAGGCCAAGGTCGCATGGATCGCCCAACGCAGTTACCCGGAGGTCGACTTGGCCGAGGTCGCCAAAGCCGCTGGCATCAAGGATCTGTCCGCGGCGGACGCCATCACCGCCACCCAGGCAGCCATCTGGCACTTCACAAACGACTTCAACTACACTGGTCTGAACGGCGCCGACGAGGCGACGGGCAAACGGGTCGAGGCGCTGTACAAGTACCTGACCGGCGATAAGAATGTCGGCCTGAAGGAAACCGACAAGCCCACCGTTGAGATCAAGGGCGAAAACGGCACCTTCAAGGCGGGCGACCCGGTCGGCCCGATCCGTTTCGAGTCCAACCAAGCCACCGTCAAGCTGACCAACGAACTCAAGTACGAGCTGGTCGACAAGGACGGCAAGGCCGTCGACAAGAACGCCGTTCCCACCGGCACCGACCTGTTCCTCAAGGTCCCGGCCGACGCCCCGGCGGGCGAGCAGGAGTTCAAGGTCTCCGCCATCGGTAGCGTCTACGCCGGCAAGCTGCTCATCTCGAAAGGCGCCACCCCCGACAAGCACAGCCAGACCATCATCATCGGCTCCAACAAGGAAGTCACCGTCGAGGCCTCCGCTGTGCTCAAGTGGAATGCCGTCCCCAAGGCGACGACCCCGGCCCCGACCCCGACCCCCACGCCGTCCAACTCCACGCCGGCCCCCAAGCCGTCCAAGTCCGAGCCGTCGACTCCCAAACCCGGCACCCCCAAGAAGCCGGGCCTGCCGAGGACCGGCACCATCTGATCACCTGATCACCCCCTGAGAAAAGGGGCCGGGCCGATGCCCGGCCCCTTTTCACACCCCGGTGTGCCCGGACGTTCCAACGGACCGACCGAAATGCCCCCGATGTGACAATCCCACAGCCTTGCGCTAACTTTCCAGAAACCAAAACTCTTTGCGCCTTAAATCACCTTGGGTGCTGGGATGAGAAGAAGGGGGATCAAAGCATGGGAGCATTCTCCACAGGCAGGTTCGCCAAAGGACTCCTGGCCGTCGCCGCCACGTTCGTGGCCGCCGTCCTGGCAGTCGGGGCGCCGAACGCCCGAGCCGACGAGTACCAGCCGGGGTATCCGAAACTCGGACAGGACTCCGAACTCGTCTATGGCCACGACCTGTACCGTGATGGGGCGCTGGGAACCCAGCTGCTGACCGTTCACACCGACGACAGGGGCGGCAGGATCCTGGCCTACTGCATTGAACTCGACGTCCATTCCAATTGGGGCGGCGAACTGCAGCAGACTGATTTCTCGGCCTTCCCCGGTAGCAACGAATTCGCGAAGAACCCGCAGGTGCGTTCAAAGGTTTCCTGGATCATTCACCGCAGCTACCCGCAGACCGGCGTCGCCCAGGTGGCGGCAGCTGCGGGCGTGCCCGGGTTGACCGAACGGGAGGCCATCACCGCCACTCAGGCCGCCATCTGGCATCTGACCGACAACTTCGCCTTCAACGGTCTGCACAGCTGGGAGGAGCCCCGGCACGACACCGCATCCGAGCGGGCGCAGCGCGTCAAGAAGCTGTACGACTACCTGCTGGGCCCGGCCAACACCGGTCTTCCGGAGAGTTCCGGCCCGAGCGTGGAGGTCACCGCCCCCAAGGCTCCCGGAACCAGTGGCGAACTGGTCGGTCCGATTCGTCTGACCGCCACCCAGCAGACCGTCGCCTTGGCCGCGCTCCCCTACCCGTTGGTGGATGCCCAGGGCAACGAGGTGGATCTCTCAGCGGTTCCCACCGGGACGGACCTGTTCCTGAAGGTTCCCGCCGACACGCCCGCCGGGAAGGCCGACATCATCGCCAGCCTCACCGGGGACACCCACACGAGCCACCTCCTGGTCGCCCGGAGCGGACGCTGGCAGACCCTGATCATCGCCAAGACCAAGCAGGTCACCGTAACCGCCCGGGGCGAGGTCAGCTGGGCCCCCGCGAAGGCTCCGAGTCCTTCTCCCAGCCCGTCGCCCTCACCGAGCCCGTCGCCCTCACCGACGCCGTCAGCGAGCACCCCGACGCCCGGGCCGGGCATCCCGGCCAAAAAACCGGGCCTGCCGCGGACCGGCAGCTGAGAAGATCCACGGTCCGACCCTGAGCTGCTTCTGCCTCCCACCCCCACGGGGTGGGAGGCAGAAGGTTTTTCATGACCCGCGCAGGAGGCTTTCCAGGGCCTCATCGATTGGCATAGTGGTCGTCCCGGAGATCAAGGATGCCCATGCGTTCCGGACCCCAAGCGCTGCTGGCACAGCGCATCCGGCCAACAGACCAAACACGTGCACCGACAGCCCGGCAGGGAAACCCTGCGAGTCCCTGGCGGTCACGAAGCAGGCGTTTCCGCGCAGATCAACAATGCGTCCAGAGGGGCCCGGTCAAACCGGGCCCCTCTGCAGTGTTCAGTGAACTTCATCGAACCGGAATCGCAGCCACCGCGACCGGTTGCGCACGAAGCGATTCCGGGACGGGTGCGATGCCACCTGCAACCGGCGCCGCACCCACCCCCAACCAGGCCACCGACTCCGCCTGCGCCAGTTCAGCGGGCAGTCGCAGTTCCCCGGATGCGGGGGACAGCAGAAATGCATGGACCACCCCGTCGACGACGGTGTAGCGGACTTCCCCATCGGCGGCGCGTCTCCACGGCCGCGATCCGAAGATCGCCGGCCCATTGACTTCGAGCCAGGCCCCCAATCCGTCGAGGGCCCGCTGTTGGAGCTGCGGAATCGACCCGTCGGCCCGCGGACCGACGTTGATCAGGAGGTTGCCGTTCTTCGCGACGACGTCGACGAAGTAGCGGATCAGCCCGACGGCATCCAGGCTGTGGGCCTCGTCCTCCTCGGCGTTGTAGCCGAAGGACAGGCCGAGTCCGCGGGTGGCCTCCCAGACCTGCTCCTGAACCCCGTCGACGTCGCTGTACTCGCGGGTCAGGAACCCGTGCGCGGGCACCCCCCAGCGGTCATTGACCACACCGTCGGGCACCGTCTCCAGGTAGTGCCGCCACAGCGCCGCGACCCCGAATCCGTCGTCTCCCTTGCCGCCGTCGGGCCATTCGATGTCGTTCCACAGCACCGACGGCCGGAAACGGTCGATCAGCTCGGTCAGCTGCTCGGCCGCGTAGCGCGCGAACCCCTCGTCGTTGCGGCGCAGCAGGAACAGATCGCGGTCGGACTGGATGGGCGGCAGGTCCGAGACGTGCCAGTCGAGGGCCCCGGAGAAGTACACCCCGAACCGCGCCCCGGCGGCCCGGGTCGCATCGGCGAGCTGCCGGATCAGGTCGCGACCCGACCCCCGCCGGGCCGCGTTGAAACCGGTGGTGGCGGTGTCCCACAGGCAGAAACCGTCGTGGTGTTTCGTCACGGGCACCACGTAGCGCGCCCCGGAACGCAGCACGGCCCGGATCATGGCATCGGCGTCGAGGGCACCGGGACGCCAGCGGTCGGCGAGGTCCTCGTAGCTGGTGCCCTCCCCGAACCGCGCGACGTGCCGGGCGCGGCAGGGCGAGGCGGGGATGCGTACAGTGTTGCCGTACCACTCGGCGTAGCGGTGCCGCGCGTAGGCGTCCTCGACCGGTACCCGCCCGTCGTGGGGTTCGGCCCAGGCCGGCAGGGAGAAGATGCCCCAGTGGATGAAGACGCCCAACTTGGCGTCGCGATACCAGTCGGGGACGGTGACGTCCGGGTAGTCGACGCCAAGGGCCGGGCCGGTGCGCTCGTCGAAGTTCAGCATCCGGCACCTCGGCGGGTGATCGACGGGGTCAGGTCCGGGTCGGGATTGGAGCGGTCGAAGGGCCAGGTCCCGGGAACGAGATTGCGGTGCCCGAGCCGCAGCAGGTCCTGGTCGACGCCACCAGGGGTGAGGGCCATGACCCATGCCTTCGCCAGGGTGAACAGCTCCGGTTCCAGGTAGCCGATCTTGACCAGCACGACGTCGGCTTCCTCGGGTTCCAGGCCGAGCTGACGGAAGTCGTCGAGCAGGTGGAAGGGTTTGCGGCGTTCCGTGATGATCACGTGCACCGACCCGCATCTGACCACCACCTGGCGGCCTGCGACGGGATCGCCCTCGGCCAGGGAGAACACCTCCCCGCGCACCTCGGCGGGTGGTGCGACCGCATCGACGTTCCCGCCGACCCGCACATCCACGGCCCCGCCGACCCCGGCGTCGAAGCAGGCCGCGACGGCCTCGGGGTCGAAGGTGGAGGCGTGGATCACGACGCGGCCCCCGTCGGTCAGGCCGGGGTGGGCCAGCAGTTCACGCACCGTCCACGACACGTCCCCGGCACCGCCCGCGGTGGGGTTGTCGCCGGAGTCGGAGATCACGAAGGGTCTGGGTGCGTCCTTGGCGAGCGCCGTCGCCAGGGCACCGTCGAGGGTGTCGGTGGGGCCGACGAAACAGAAATCGTCGCGGGCCGCCCACCATGCCTCGGCCAGCTCCGAGGCTCCGGCGGCGATGGCCTCCCGGTCATCGCCGGTGACGACGACGGCGGCCTGGCAGCGGGGTTCGTCGGCCCATGCGTAGCCAACCCACAGGGCCGCGTCGATCACCCCGTTGCGGGCCTCGATCTCCGGCACCCGGGCGTAGATCGAGGCCGCGGGTTCCACGCGGGTGGAGGTCTTCTCGCCGGGCAGCAGCAGCGGAACGGGCACGAACGCCTTCCACGGCCGCCTGGCGGCGACGTCCGCACCGACCCCGGAACGCAGCCGGGCGATCAGGTTCCAGGCCGCACGTTCCTTGGTGTTCATCACGTCCTCGTGCGGGGCCATGCGGTAGCAGGTGATCAGGTCCACCTGGTCGACGAGGGCCGCGGAGACGTTGCCGTGCAGGTCGAGGGTGGCCGAGACCAGGCAGTCGGGGCCGATCACCTCCCGCAGCGCAGCGGCCAGGTCGCCCTCCGCGTCGCGCATCCCGACGACGCTCATCGCGCCGTGGATGTCGAGCAGCAGCCCGTCGAACGGCCCCTTGGATGCGGCCAGCTCCAGGATGCGGGCCTTGATGTCCTGGTAGGTCTCCGGGCGGACCGCACCTCCCGGCAGGGAACGGCCGTGGTGCAGCGGCACCCAGTCGACGGCCTCCCGGAGTTCCCTGCCCGCGTCGAGGAACGGGTAGTAGGACAGCAGCTCGTCGCCCTCGCGGCGGGTGAACGCCTCGTCGCCGCTCAGGTGCGGGGAGAAGGTGCTGGACTCGATGGACATGCCTGCGATGGCGATCCTAGGCCGTGCGATTCCCCCGTCGGCGGCGGGTGGCAGGGGCGGGCACCAGATGTCGGCGGCTGTGGTCATGGGACGGTTTCCTTCAGGTCGAGGGCGAGGGCGGCGGCCCCGAGGGCGGGGTTGACGAGGGTGGCGCGGTGCACACCGGGGATCGGCACGGTGATGGGCGGGTCGGTGGCCAGGGCCTCGGTGAGCAGCGGTCCGAGCAGGTCCCAGGCCGCCGTCACCCCTCCCCCGACCACGACGTCGGTCAGATCGAGCAGGGTGGTGGCCACGACGATGCCCTGCGCCAGGGCCTGCGCGGCGCGGGTGAACACCTCGACGGCGGCGCTGTCACCTCTTCTGGCTGCGGTCGCGATGTCGGATCCGGTTAGTCCGGTCCGGCCCGTCAGGTCGGCGTAGCGCAGAGCGAGGGAACGCCCCGAGGCGAGGGTTTCGAGATGCCCCACTCCACCGCAGGTGCAGCGGTGTCCGGGATAACCGGGGGTGTGCCCGATCTCCCCCGCGCCGCCGCGCGGCCCGTGGTGGGGGCGTCCTCCGATCAGCAGGGCACCCCCGACCCCGGTGCCGAGCATGATGGCCAGGCCGTCGCTGACGCCGCGCAGCGCACCCCAGCGGGCTTCCCCGCACAAGAACGCGTTGACGTCGTTGACCAGTTTCACGGGGCGTCCGGTGAGGTCGGCGATGGCCTCGGCGGGGCGGCGGCCCCGCCAGTCGGGGAAGGTCCCGGAGGCAGCCAGCACCTCGCCCGAGTCGGGATCGATCACCCCCGCGGCACCGGCGCCGACGGCTGCGGCCCGCAGCCCGGAGCAGGTCTCGATGCGGGTCACCAGGCCTGCGGCGGCATCGATCAGCGCCTGACCACCGCACCCCGAGGCGGTGGTGTCGGAGGCCAGGACGTTGCCGTCCACGTCCGCCAGCACCGCGGTGATCTTGGTGCCTCCGATGTCGACACCGGCCACCACGGGGCCGTGCAGCACATCATCCGGCGACGGGATCCTGAGCATCAGCGACCACCCAGCCCGGCCAGGGCGATGCCCTTCACGAGGTGTTTCTGCAGCGCTATCACGAGCGCGGTGGTGGGCACCATCGAGATCACGGCGGCGGCCATCTGCAGGTCCCACCGGGTGCCCTGCTGCGTGGAGAACGTCGCCAGGCCCACCGGCAGGGTGCCGAGGGTGGAGTAGTCGACGGTGACGATCAGCGGCCACAGGTAGGAGTTCCAGAAGCCCAGGAAGGTGAACACGGCCAGCACCGCGATCGCGGAACGCGACAGGGGCAGGATGATGTTGAGGTAGATGCGCACCGCCCCCGCACCGTCGACCCGGGCGGCTTCATCCAGCTCGAAGGGAATGCCCCGGTAGAACTGGCGCAGCAGGAAGGTGCCGAAGGCGCTGAACGCGAACGGAATGATCAGGGCCTGATAGCTGTTGATCCACCCGAACCAGTCCATCAGGGTGTACATCGGGATCATCACGACCTCCGCTGGCACCATGAGGGTGGCCAGGAACAGCAGGAACACGGCGTCGCGTCCCTTCCAGCGGAGCCGGGCGAAGGCGAACGCCGACGCGGAGGAGACGATCAGCACCAGGATCGTCCCGGCCACCGACACGAACAGCGAGTTCAGCATGTAGGTGACGAACGGGCCGTAGGTGAACACCTCAATGAAGTTCGTCCACTTGATCTGAGACCCGATCAGCCTCGGCGGGGATGTGAACATCTCGTTGTTCGGTTTCATCGCGGAGAACAGGGCATAGATCAGCGGCGACGCGAAGACCAGGGCGGCGATGTAGATGCTGACGTGGGCGAGCACCGAGCGGGCACCCCCGCCCTTCTTCCTGGTCTCAGTACTCATAGTGCACCCACTTCTTCTGCGCCTGGAACTGCAGGGCCGTCAGGACGATGATGACGGCGAACAGGATCCAGGCGGCCGCGGCGGCCAGCCCGAGGTCCTGGAACCGGAAGCCGTTGTTGTAGATGAACTGGACGATCGGCTGGGTCGAGTTGCCGGGGCCGCCGCCGGTCAGCAGCTGGGGCTGGGCGAAGACCTGCAGCGAACCGATCATCGTCATCACGGTGGCGAAGAACACAGCCGGGGAGATCATGGGCAGCGTCACGCGGAAGAACAGGCGGGCCCCCGTCGCGCCGTCGATGCGGGCCGCCTCGATGACGCTGTCGGGAAGCTGTTCCAGCACCGCCGAGAAGATCAGCATGTTGTAGCCGAGGCCCTGCCACACCGACATGGTCACCACCATGACCATCGCCCAGAACGGATCGGCCAGGAAACTGGGCAGGGTGTGGTTGAACAGTCCCTCGCTGATGCCGTTCAGCGCGCCCTTGGGTTGCAGCAGCATCTTCCACACCAGGATGTTCGCGACCATCGGGGTGACCACGGGGATGAAGAACAACACCCGCAGCACCCCACGCCCACGGATACGGGAGTTGAGCGCCACCGCCAGCCCGAGCGACAGGGCGATGTTGATGGGGACGTAGGTGATGGCGAACACGAAGGTGTTGCGCATCGCCGGCCAGAAGTCCGGGCTGACGGTGAACAGCTTGATGTAGTTGCCGAGCCCGTTGAAGGTGCGCGCACCGAAGGTGGGCCAGTTGAACAGGCTCATGACGATGGACAGGCCCACCGGGAAGAGCGTGAACAGGCCGAGGCCCAGCAGGGCCGGGCTGACGAAACCCAACGCCTGGCGGGCCTCGGCCCTGCGAAGGGCCCCTTTTCTGGGGGAGGACATTCAGGACCCTTTCCCCGTCACTGCTGGAACTGCTTCTGGGCGGAGTTCAGCACATCGGACATCGGCTTGGAGCCGTTGTAGACGCTCACCAGTTCGGGCTGGATGTAGGAGTTGACCTTGGACCAGTTCGGGGAGACGCGCTGCGCCTCGACATTGGCGAAGGCGGCTTCGAAGGCCTGCTTGACCGCGTCGCGGTACTGCTCGTCGATGGAGTTGAAGTACAGCGGCTGCGACTCGACGCGGGCCGGGTAGGACCGGCCGGAGCTGGCGATGTGGTCCTGGGCCTCCTTGCTGAGCAGGGCTCCCAGCACTTTCAGGGCCGCGTTCTTGTCCTTGCAGCTCTTGGCGATGCCGTAGCCCGATCCGAGAATCAGTCCGGTCGCCTTGCCGCCAGCGGGTGCGGGCAGGTTCGTCATGCCGACCTTGAAGCCTGCGTCGTTCTTGAGGTAGCTGCTGGCGTTCCAGGTTCCGTCGACGGCCATCGCGGCGTTGCCGTTGGAGAACTGGTCCTCGCCCCAGCCTGCGTCGGAGGCCGATCCGACGGGCAGCGCAACCTTCTTCTCGGTGACCAGACCCGCGTACCAGGTGGAGGCCTCGACGAAGGCCGGGTTGGCAATGTCCAGCTTGCCGTCGGCGGTCACCGGCTGGGTGCCGGACTTGGCGATCGGCAGGGCCTGCCACTGGAAGTCACCCATGCCGATACCGAAGCCCTGCTTGCCGTCCTTGGTGGCCGCAGTGGCGGTGGCCTCGAAGTCGTCGAAGGTCCAGCCGTTCTTCGGCTGGGGTGCGCCCGTGGCGTTGATCATGTCGGCGTTGTAGTAGGTGAGCATGGTTGCCATGTCGAAGGGCAGGCCGTACATGGTGCCACCGTTGCTGAGGATGTCCGTGGCGCGTGGGGCGAAGTCGGAGGACTTGAGCCCCGCAGTGGCGAGATCGGCCTCGGTGAGCTCCGCGAAACCGGCCTTGTAGTCGGACAGCTTCCCGGAGTTCATACCCGTCACACAGGCCATGTTGTCGGTGCCCATGTTGGTGGTGAGCTTGGTGAAGAAGTCGCCCCAGGGGGCGGTGCGCAGCTCGATCTGGATGTCGGGGAGGGCCTTCTGGGCGATCTCCACCTGCTTCTTGATGGCCTCGGTGTCCTTCTCACCGCCGGCCCACATGTCGACGACGATCCTCGTCCTGCCATCCGAGCCGGTGGTGTCGCTGCCACCTCCCTTGCTTGAGCATCCGGTGAACGCCAGCGCGGTGACTGCCGCCAACGCGACGGCCCTGCGGAAATTGATCTTCATCTCTTCTCCTCGATCCCGCACACTTAATTCTCCTTCGAAATAAGTTGAGTGCCTTTCTGGCGGAAGTGAGCTTAGGGCAGGCAGATTGACAGACGCAAGACGGAAAGGGCGCACCGTTGCAAAACCGTGACCTGACGGGCGTACGGGCAGAACCGCAAATCCCCGGACACCCACGAAATGGTTTCGACACGACCCACTCGCTGACGCTCGCAGGTCGGCTCAACCAACTTCC